>Ga0081539_10000786_pt1 | contig 61788 bp, 50 predicted proteins | sample TabmetS4T2R2_FD_71023 | JGI IMG/M metagenome (GOLD analysis project Ga0081539, IMG submission 71023) | Tabebuia heterophylla rhizosphere microbial communities from the University of Puerto Rico - S4T2R2 | ecosystem: Host-associated > Plants > Roots > Rhizosphere ...
CTCGTGCGCGTGCTCACCGACCTCTACATGCAGAAGCCGACGCACAGCGCCGAGGAAGAGCGGCACTACACCGAGCTCGCGCTGCGGCTGATCGATACGGTCGATCAGGGCGCGCGCGCAGCCGTCGCCAAGAAGCTTGCCACCTATCCGGGCGTGCCGCCGGCGGTGGCGCGGCGCCTCGCGCGCGACGTCATCGAGGTGGCGGAGCCGATCCTGCGGCACTGCGCCGTGCTGACCACGCTCGAGCTTGACGCGATCATCCGCGACTTCGGCTGGAATCATGCGGTGGTGATTGCGGCGCGGCGCGAGATGCCGAAGCCTGCGGTGTCGACCGCGGCGCCGGCCGCGCGTCCGGCAGCGGCGCGACCGGCGCGGCCGCCTGCACTTGGCGGGGCGATCAGTCGCGAGGGCGGCGAGATCGGCATTGCCGAGCTGTTCTTCTCGGCGGATGCGCAAGCGCGGCGCATGCTGCTGTTTACGTTGGGCGATGCCGAGAGCGAGGCGCCGCAGAAGGTGCAGCCGACCGCAACCATCCAGGCGCTCGAGGAAGCCGCACTTGCGCGTAACCGCGCGACCTTCCTGCGGCTGATCGAAGGCGCGCTCAGCCTCTCCGCCGAACAGGCGGAGCGGATCGTCGGCGATGCGTCCGGCGAGCCGTTGCTCGTCGCCGCCAAGGCACTGGCGATGCCCTCCATCGTGTTGCAGCGGATTCTGATGTTCATCGATCCGGCGATCGGCGAATCCGTGCAACGCGTGTTCGATCTTGCCGGCCTGTACGAGCGCATCAGCATGGATGCCGCGCACAAGATCATCGCCAGCATGCGCGGTTACGAGCCGGTCCGCGCGCGCAAGCCGTCGCACCGTCCGATGCACTACGACGACGAGGCCGCCCGCGGCCGCCGCGGCACCGGTCGCCGCCTCGGCACCACAACCGAGGCGCCGGCGCCCGCGCGCATCGAGGGCGGGAAAGCTCAGCGCACGATGTGATCGAGGAAGTGCCGCCCGGCGCGATCCTCGACCTCGACGATCCACAGGTCGGGATCGAAGCGGATCTGCCGCGCGAGATATGTCTCGACGTCGGGCTCCGACTTTTCGGCGAGCGCCAGTGTGAAGGCGCGCTCGCTCGGCCGCGCCTCGTCGAAGGCCGATTGCGGCGCCGGCGCATAGAGGTCGGCATTGCCGTCGAGCCGGCTCACCTTGATGAAGATCGCGCCCGCCTCTTCGGCGCCGCGCCGCCGCAGCACGGCCGCGATCCCCTCGACCTGGGCGCGGCGCAGATAGGCCGCAACCCATATGCCGGACTTCAGGCGCATGGATGAAACTCCGTCACGGACGGGATAGAGCGAGGCCGGCCGGAAGGGAAGGTCTTGTGCGGCGATCGCGCTTCGGCCTCGACGATTAGTCTAGCGCTATTCCAGCGGCCGGCCCGTGAAGGCCGCGAGCTCGCGCACCAGACGGGCCGAGATCTGCCCGGTCACCGGCATCTTGCGGTCGCCCTCGAACTTGCGGATCGCCGCCGTCGTCTCCGCGCCGATCGTGCCGGTCGCCTTCACGGGACCGTAACCGGAGTCATTGAGCGCCCGCTGCACCGCGATGATGCGCTGCGCGCTCAACGATGCGGCCGACCCGCTCAGCACCTCGTGGATCTGGTCACGGGTCGCGGCGCGCGGTGCGGCGGCCTCGACCTTCGGTCGCCGCTGCAGCGCGCGCAGGAGCTCCTCGCTCGGCTCGCCGGTCACCTTCATGCTGGCAAGCGTCTCGAAGTCCCGGATTGCCGCGTCGGTCCTCGGCCCCATCACGCCGTCGGCAGCGCCCTCGAACAGGCCGCGCTTGATCAGCTCACGCTGCACGTCCGCGACGAGGTCGGCGCGCGAGCGCCCGGTCGCGTCGGACTTCGCCGCCGCCGGGCGGGCGCGCGGCACCGGCGTCACGCTGTCGGTGCGCTCCGCGACCGGCCGCGGCTTGACCGAGAAGATCGGCGCCGGATGCGGCCCCGGCTGGCGATAGAGCGCGTTCGCCAGGATCGCGCCGAGCGCGAGCAGCAGCAGAAACAGCCCGATCGCGTCAACCGGGTTGCGGCCGAGCGCGCGGCTCAACAGCGCACGCAGCCCGCCCTCTTCCGCCTCGGCCTCGATGGTCGCAGCTCTAGGCACGTTTCCTCACCTTCATGTCTGTCATGGCACTCGTGTCGAGGACCGGCGCCGTTTCGGCAATCGGCAAGCGCTCGACCTTGCGTTCGCAATCGATCGGCAGACGCACCGCCACATTGGTCCCGACCGCGACGCGGCTGTTGATCGTGAGCTCGCCGCCGTGCAGCGCTACCAGCCCTTTGACGATCGACAGGCCGAGCCCGGTGCCGTCATGCGGACGATCGTAGGCGGTGCGCACCTGAAAGAACGGATCGCCGACATGCTGCAGATCGTGCTCGGCAATGCCGACGCCGGTGTCCTGCACGTTAAACGTGACATAGCCGACATCGAGGCCCGCCGTCACGGTGATCTTGCCGCCGCGCGGCGTGAACTTCACCGCATTGGAGAGCAGATTGATCAGGATCTGCTTCACGGCACGCTTGTCCGCCACGATGTCGGGCAGATCCGGCGGGATCGAATGAACGATGTCGATGCCACACTCGCGCGCGCGCAGAGCGATCAGGTCGCAGCAGCTTGCGACGACGGGCGCGGCCGCGAACGGCTCGGGCGTGATCTCGAAATTGCCGCTCTCGATCTTGGACATGTCGAGAATGCCGTTCACCACCGAGAGCAGGTGATGCCCGGATTCTCCGATCAGGGTCGCGTATTCATGCCGCCGCGCCTTGTCGAGCTGCATCATCTCTTCATTCGCGAGCATCTCGGAGAAGCCGATGATGGCATTGAGCGGCGTGCGCAGCTCGTGACTCATGGTGGCGAGGAAGCGGCTCTTTGCGGCATTCGCCTGCTCGGCGTCGCGGCGAGCGCTGTCGACCGCCTGCTCCTGCGTCTTGCGCTCGGTGATGTCGCGGATCGCCGCCACCACCTCGCGCTCGCCCGCCTCCGTGCCCTCGGCACGCTCGAGCGGACGGCAACGCATGTCGACCCAGATGAAGCGGGCTGGTTGATCCGCCGCATCGCTCGGTGCCTCGCGCCGGATGCGAAACTCGACCGAGCTGTCGACGCCGCGCGTGGCCGCGTTGGCGAGCGCGGTCAGATAGGCGGGCCGGTCCGCCACATGGACGCGGTCGAACAGGCCGTGCCCGAGCAGCGCCTTGGGGGCAACGCCGAAGAGCGATTCCGCCGCCGGCGACGCGAACCGCACCGTGCCGTTGCGGCGATGGCGCGTGATCACGTCGGCGATGTTGCTGGCAAGCAGGCGGTAGCGGTCCTCTTCGGCCATCAGGAGCCGCGTGCTCGCGCGCGCGAGCGAAGCGGTGCCGAGCGCAAGGCCGGTGGCATAGAGCACGGCCGAGACCGCGCCGAGCAGTCCGAGCATCGGCGGGGCGCTGTGTCCGAACGGTTCGATCCAGGTGACGGCGAACAGCAGCGCGGCGGCGGCGAGCGCGAGCACGGCCGCCAGCACGATCACGCGGCGCGAGGCCGCGAGCGCGGCTTCGATCGGCACCACCACCAGCCACACCGCGGCGAACGACATGATGCCGCCGGTCGCGACGCCGATCGCGGCGATCAGGATGGTGAGCGTGACCGATGCCATGATCTGCGCGTGCTCGTACGCGCCAGTGCGCGACAGATAGAAGGCAATCGCCAGCGGCGTCGCGAGCCAGGCATAGATGAAGACGTCGAGGGCGCCGGGCACGCCATTGAGCGCGAGGTGGATCGGCAGCGCGGCGAGCGCCAGCAGGCCGCCGACCAGGCGCGGGGCAATGAACGCGCGATGGCGCGCAAGCGTCAGCGGGTCCTGCCGCGCCGACGGATGCACCAGCGACTCATTATAGGCGCTCAGCTGCGCGAACAGACTCACGTCACTCACGCGTCCGGATACGCTGGACGCGCTCCCCTTGTGGGCGGACTGTCTCAAAGGGCGCTTAAGCGAACACTAAGGGCAACTGGCGGGGCGCAATCAGAACGTGCCGCGCGGAGGAGTCCAGCGCGGATCGCGTTAGCTTTTGCCGGTCATGGTGAACGGTCTGTTGCCGAACAAAGGCGCCACTGTGGCGCCGGCGGCGCGAGATTCCTCGATTCCACCGCATCGGCCGGCCGCGCGGTGCGCGATCCGCTGCGGGCCGCAACGCGTGGCAAGATTTTCTTAGTGAAGAAAATCGTTCGAATTTTAGGAAAGGTCGCGGAAAACTTGACTCGAATATGCGCAAAATCGATCCGACAGAACCAACCACGCCTTCAACGGCGTCTGCTAATGTGCCCTCATCCCTGATGGGAGTTTGGGGGGCAAGGGGCCGGGTCATGTTCTTCCTTATTCGCACCGCGTTCTGGCTGAGCATCGTCGTCATGCTGCTGCCGACGCCGGATACGATGAAGAGCGAAGGCGGCGTCGGCGCGACGCAGGCGATCAGCGCCGCGTCCGCGACGATGTCCGACATGAAGCAGTTCTGCATCCGCCAGCCGGATGCCTGCGAGGTCGGCGCGCAGGCGCTGACCCAGTTCGGCCACAAGGCGCAGGCGAGCGCGAAGTGGCTGTACGAGTTCCTCAACGAGAAGCTCAATGACCATACCGCGTCGACGCGCAGCAAGCCGGCGCCGGCGGATCTCGATCCGTCGCAGAATACCCTGACGGCGGCGGACACCTCTCCGGCGTGGCGCGGCCCGCACCGGCCGACCGAACAGCGCCAGGCCGAGGTGAAGCGCTAGACTGTACCTGCGCGGCTCGGCGGCCTATATCGTGGGCATGGCCGCGATCGACGAAATCATTGAGAACTTTGCCGTCCTGGACGACTGGGACGACCGCTACCGCTATGTGATCGAACTCGGCCGCACCCTCGAGCCGCTGCCGGAAGCAGCGCGCACCGAGCGGAACAAGGTGCAGGGCTGCGCCAGCCAGGTCTGGCTCGATACCAGCATTGCGCCCAATGGCGCCGCCGGACCGGTCCTGTCCTTCGTCGGCGACAGCGACGCGCATATCGTGCGCGGCCTGATCGCGATCCTGTTCGCGCTCTATTCCGACAAGCCGGCGCGGGACATTCTCAACACGGATGCCGTCGCGCTGTTCGAGAAGCTGGCGCTGCGCGAACACCTGACGCCGCAGCGTTCCAACGGTTTCCGCTCGATGGTCGAGCGCATCAAGCGCGACGCCGCCGCCGCGCTCGCCGAGGCGCCGAGCGTTTAGCCGCTATTTCGAGCGCCGCCGCCGCTGCTGACCGAGGCCCATTTGCTTGGCGAGCTGCGAGCGCGCCGCCGCGTAGCTCGGCGCCACCATGGGGTAGTCGGGCGCAAGGCCCCATTTCTCGCGGTACTGTTCCGGCGTCATGTTGTACTGCGTGCGCAGGTGGCGCTTCAGCGACTTGAACTTCTTGCCGTCCTCGAGACAGACCAGATACTCGGGCGTGATCGATTTCTTCACTGAAATCGCGGGCTTCAGCGGTTCCGGCTGGGCGTCGCTCTGGCCGCCTGACACGCGTACCAAGGCGGCGTGTACCTGATTGATCAGGTTGGGGATTTCGCCCGCCGACACCGAGTTGTTGCTGACATAGGCCGAGACGATGTTGGCCGTCAGTTCGATATAGCCCCCGCCGATTGTGCTGTCGTTCATGGCTCACGCATTCCTGTCGGTCTGGCCGAATCCGGCTTTCGGGCCACATTGCGATGCCGGTGCCGCCGCAGCTGCTAAGTCTTACGGCGATTACGAATCGGAAACTTAGAATTACAATGGAAGTGTAGTATTGGCCCTGGCGTTCTTCAAGATCAAAGCGATGTTTCAGCGGTTGTTATCGCCAAGATATTGCGATTTCAGTTCGCTGTTCAACAAAAGTAAAGATCAAACCTGAAAAGCAGACCCAAGCATCGGTCCGCCTACCGGACCGGTCGGCGGATGCCTAGATAGATCCCGCCTGCCCCTAAACCACAGCCGCATTGGAGCTTTCGATGCTCGACCGCACCCGCTTGCCTGTCCCCCATGCGGAGCGCCGCCCCCATGTGTCGGTGCGGCACGGCGTCACGCTGACGGACGACTATGCTTGGCTGCGCGCCGATAATTGGCGCGAGGTGATGCGCGATCCATCGGTGCTCGATCCCGCGATCCGCGCCTATCTCGAGGCCGAGAACACCTACACCAAGGCGGCATTCGCGCACACCGAGGCGCTGCAGGAGACGCTGTTCGCCGAGATGAAAGGGCGCATCAAGGAGGACGACTCCTCGGTACCGAGTCCGGACGGAGCTCACGCGTATGCGGTTCGCTATCGCGAGGGCGGGCAGCATCCGATCTTCTACCGTCAGCCGCGCACTGGCGGAGCCGAGCAGACGCTGCTCGATGGCGACGCGCTCGCCGAGGGGCACGCCTACTTCCAGCTCTCCGCGAGCGTCCATTCACCCGACCATAAACTGCTCGCCTGGTCGGCCGACGACAAGGGCTCGGAGTTCGACACGCTGCGCGTGCGCGAGATCGCGAGCGGGACCGACCTCTCCGACGTCATCGCAGACGTGGAAGGCGGCGCGGTGTGGACCGCGGACTCGGCGGCCTTCTACTACGTGCGGCTCGATGCCAATCATCGCCCCTCGCGGGTCTATCGCCACCGGCTCGGCGATCCGGCGGAGCACGACGTGCTCGTCTATGAGGAGGTGAACCCGGCCTTCTTCGTAGGCTTGAGCCGGACACAGTCCGGGCGTTTCGCGGAAATTTCCGTGCATGATCACGAGACCTCCGAGGCCTGGCTCATCGATCTGCACGAAGCCGACGCCAAGCCAATGCTTGTCGCGCGGCGCGAAAAATCAGTGCAATACAGTGTCGAGCACCATCCGGATTGGGCCGGCGAGGACACGCTGTTCATTCGGACCAACGCGGACGACGCCGAAGACTTCAAGATCGTCACCACGCCTTTGCTGCTGCCGGAGCGCGCGCATTGGCGCGATCTCGTCCCGCATCGGCGCGGCGTCTTTCTGCTCAACGTCACGGTGCTCAAGGACTGGATGATCCGGCTCGAGCGCGAGGAGGGCCTGCCGCGCATCGTGGTGCGCGCGCTGACGAGCGGCGCGGAGCACACCATCGCGTTTCCCGAGGAGGCCTATTCGCTCGGGGCCTCGGGCGGCTACGAGTTCGACACCGACGAGTTGCGCTTCACCTACTCGTCGATGACCACGCCGCACGAGGTGTGGGACTACGATCTGAACACGCGCGCACGCACGCTGCGCAAGCGCCAGGACGTGCCGAGCGGCCATGATCCCGCGAACTATGTGACGCGGCGCTTGTTCGCGACCGCGCCCGACGGCGAACGGGTGCCGATCTCGATCCTGCATCGCCATGATGTGAAACCGGACGGCACCGCGCCCTGCCTGCTCTACGGCTATGGCGCCTATGGCCACGCGATGCCAGCGGGCTTCTCGACCGGTTGTCTGTCGCTGGTCGATCGCGGCTTCGTCTATGCGATCGCCCATGTGCGCGGCGGCACCGAGAAAGGCTGGCACTGGTACCAGGACGGCAAGCTCGCCAAGAAGTCGAACACCTTCACGGACTTCATCGCCGCCGCCGAGCACCTGAGCGCGGAGGGCTATGCGGCGCGTATCGTCGCGCATGGCGGCTCGGCCGGCGGCATGCTGATGGGCGCGATCGCCAACATGCGCCCCGAGCTGTTTACCGGCATCATCGCCGAGGTGCCGTTCGTCGACGTGATCAACACGATGCTCGATGACAGCCTGCCGCTGACGCCGCCCGAATGGGTCGAGTGGGGCAATCCGATCACCGACGCGGACGCGTTCCGCACCATGCTGTCCTATTCGCCCTACGACAATGTGCAGGCGCAGGACTATCCGGCGCTGCTCGTGCTTGCGGGGCTGACCGATCCGCGCGTCACCTATTGGGAGCCGGCGAAATGGGTCGCGAAGCTGCGCGACCTTAATACCGGTTCGAACCTGATCGCGCTGAAGACCAACATGGAGGCGGGCCATGGGGGTGCGGCGGGCCGTTTCGATCGGCTGAAAGAGGTGGCGCTCGCCTATGCGTTCGCGATCGAGGTGGCTGCGTCGCCCGCGCAAGCCTGATCCGCCGGGATTGGCTGGCGGTCACGACTGGCTGGTCAGGTACTTCTGCAACTCGTCGACCGAGGCGAAGCGTACCCGGCCCTGCGGCAGCTCGGCTTCGATGGCGCCGTCCATGTACAGCGTATAGGCCATGCCGTCGATCACACCGGATTTGTAGACGGTCGCCTCGGGAGCGCTTGCTACGGCGGAGGTCCGTGGCGCCAGGCGCGGCTGCGGCGTAACAGCGCGCGGGATCGGTGGCGGCGGCGCAGGTGGTGCGGCCGCCGCGGGCGGCAATGGCGGGGGTTGCGGAGGCGGCTGAGCTGCGGCGGGCGGCGACGGCGGAAGCGCCCGCTCAATCGAGGGCGCGCCGAACGGCACTGACCCGCGCGGCTCGTCCGGGACCCTGGTGAGCGGCGTCAGATCGGGCTCAAGCGTATCCGGCTCAGGGGACGGTCCCGCGGGCTTCTCGCCTGCGGGTTGGCTCGCGCGTGCGAGCAATGCCGACAGGACCGACGGCTTCTTGGCCGAGGCTGTCCTGAGCGAAGTCTTCTGGAACGAGCTTTCGGCGGGCGGCGGCGGCACCGGGGCGGCCGCTGGCACTTTGGGCGGTGGCGGAGCGGCCTCGACATGCGCGGGACGCGCGGCGGCCTCCTCGCGCGCCATGCTGGCGATCGGGGGGACCGCCGGCAACGACAATGTCGGCACGTCCAGCCGGTCGGCGATTCGGCTGACGCTGTGCAGCACGGCGGCGAGCGCCATTAGAATCAGCGCGCCGACAATCGCGAATATGCCGGAGGAAAACAGCGCAGCGGCGGCCGCATCAATGACCGGAACGGCGTAAAGCACCAGCAAGGCGCCCGCGAACGCCAGGACCGCTCCAACCAGGACAAGTATCAGATGCATTCCTCAGGGGCCCCCACGTGGCACAGCTTTCCGGAACCAGCGCGGCGGGGCAAGTGTTTCCCGTGGGATAGCTGGGCATCGTTGCGCCGGAGCCACGGATGGTTGCTCCTCAAGCGGGCCCGGCCTATCTAGGGGTCGGAACTCGCCACCTTCCCGCCAATTCACGGCGAGCCGACCGTCTCACATTCCGCATCCATAGCCCGTCGAAGACGGGCGCAACGCCCGAATGGAGCTGACCTCATGGCTTTCACGTTGCCCGACCTCCCCTATGCGCACGACGCGCTCGCGCCCGTCATGTCCAAAGAGACGCTCGAGTTTCACCACGACAAACACCACCTCGCCTACGTCAACAACGGCAATAACGCCATCAAAGGCACCGAGTGGGAAAACAAATCGCTCGAAGAGATCGTCCAGGGCACCTTCGGCAAGACGCCGGCGATCTTCAACAATGCCGGCCAGCATTATAACCACATCCACTTCTGGAAATGGATGAAGAAAGGCGGCGGCGGCGACAAGATCCCCGGCAAGCTGCAGGCCGCGATCGACAAGGACCTCGGCGGCGTCGCCAAGGCGAAGGAGGACTTCATCGCGGCCGGCGTCGGCCAGTTCGGCTCCGGCTGGTGCTGGATCGCCGTCAAGGACGGCAAGCTGATGATCGACAAGACGCCGAACGGCGAAAGCCCGCTGGTGAAAGGCGCCTCACCGATCCTCGGCTGCGACGTCTGGGAACACTCCTATTACATCGACTATCGCAACCGCCGCCCGGATTACCTTAAGGCGTTCTGGGAAAGCTTGATCAATTGGGAGCACGTCGAGGAGATGTACGCGGCGGCGACGAAGTAAGCGCGCCATATCTTGCGGTCGTCATCGCCCCGCTCTCTCGGTCGTCATGCCCCGCGAAGGCGGGGCACCCAGTAACCGCAGGCTTCTCGATAGCGCGGTGTGTACTGGGTCGCCCGCCTTCGCGGGCGATGACGACGGAGAGGTGTTATCCGAACGAAGGCCTCACGCCTTCTCTTCCTTGAGATACGGCTCGACCGGGCCCTTCAGCTTGATCGTCAGCGGCTTGCCGCGGCGGTCGAGCGCCTTGCCGGCCGCGACGCGGATCCAGCCTTCGCTGACGCAGTATTCCTCGACATTCGTCTTCTCCTGACCGGCGAAGCGGATGCCGATGCCGCGCGCGAGCAGCGCCTCGTCGTAGTACGGGCTGTCGGGGTCGGTCGAGAGACGATCGGGCAAGGTGTCAGACATGGCAGGCATTCTCAGAATAGCTCCGGGCACCACGGTTTGCGGTCGCTATGAAACAACGCGTCGGCGCGCGCAAGGGCACCTTCGCGCAGCTCCTTGACGCGCAGCGCGCGGGCGAGCTCGGCGAATGTGAACCCGCCGAGATAGACGCAGCCGAGCGAGGCCACGTCGCACGCAAGATCGGCCGGATCGTCGGTTCTCCTGACGCCATTGCGCGCAATGCGCCAGCGGCCCGCATTCCATGGACAGAATGCATCCGAGACCTCGACCACGACGGTGCCGTCGGTCGCGTAACCGCGGGCCGACAGTGCGGCGGGAAGATTGATCAGCCGCACCCACAACCCTTCGCGCAGCAGGAAATTGAGCCGGCGCGGCGCTTTCAGCGACAACAGCAGCGGATGGTCCAGCGGCAGAAAGATCGCCTTCAGGCGCGCGAGCCAGTCGATGCTGAACAGAAAGCGCCAGATCGCCTGCGTCGCCTCGGCGCTATCGCCCATCGCCTCGACCACGAATACATGCCCGGTCGAGTTGCCACGGTCGAACATCTGGTTGACGCGATAGAAAGCGTAAGCCGAAGGCCTGCCGCCGATCTCCAGCACTGCGCAGCGCAGCTGCCCGCCATTGCCGCGGCGCCAATCCGGATCGACGAGGATGCGGTCTTGCCACCAGGCCGGCGCGCGCGCGAACATGCCCGGCGTCACGCGCGCGACGCTGTCATAGATGGGCGCGACCAGCGGCTCGGCCTCGCCGAGCTGCACGAGCCGCGTGTGCGCGGCGATCTCGTGGTCGGCAAATGGCGTGGTGTGCTCGCGCGACAGATCGATCTCGGCCGCCATCGAGGCCATGCCGTAGCCGAAGCGGCCGTAGATCGTGTCCTCCGTGGCCCACAGCACCGCGACGGATTCGCCGCGCGCACGCGATGCGTCGAGCAGCGAGCGCATCATCGCGCCGAGATAGCCGCGGCGGCGGTGCGTCGGCAGCACGCCAACCACCGTGACGCCGGCAGCCTTCACCTGCCCGCCAGGGACAGTCAGCTCGAAGGGAAATGATCCGGCGCCGGAAACGATGCTGTCGCCGTCGAAACCCGCATGGACGCGCGCCGGCTCGAGGATGCGCGCGAAATGCTTGAGCTGATCTTCGAGCGGCGTCAGCCGGCCAAAATAGTGCCAGATCGGCGCGAACGCCGCGCGCATCTCATCAGCGTTGGTGCAGGTGCGAACTTGCATGGAATGCTCAGTGGTGTGCGAAATCCCAATAGAGCGCGCGTGCCTTGCGATAGAACGGGCCCGGCTGGAGCGAGCGATCGTCGAGCCGCGTCACCGGCACGACTTTCGAATAGTTGCCGGTCGAGAAGATTTCGTCGGCGCTCTGGAAGTCCGGATAGCGGAACGTGCCTTCGATCACCGTTACGCCGGCATCGCGCAACAGCTTGATGGTGCGCTGGCGCGTGATGCCGGCGAGGAACGTGCCGTTCGGGGCCGGCGTGTAGACGATGCCCTCCTTGGCGAAGAACACGTTGGCGCTCGCGAGCTCGGCCACGTTGCCGAGCATGTCGCACATCAGGCAATTGTCGAAGCCGCGCGCATTCGCCTCGGTGAGCGCGCGCCCGTTGTTGGGATAGAGGCAGCCGGCCTTGGCGTCGACCGGCATGCATTCGAGCGTCGGCCGGCGGAACGGCGACAGCGTGATCGAGACGCCGCCCTCGCCCGGCATCGGCGTCTCGTAGAGGCAGAGGCACCAGCGCGTCGACTCCGGATCGGGCGCGACGCCCGCAAACGGCCCGCCATGCTCGGCCCAGTACATCGGGCGGATGTAAAGCGGCGTATTGCCGTCGAAGCGCTTCAGCCCGTCGGCGACGAGGCCCATCCAGGTGTCGACCGACACGACCGGCTTGAGAAAGAGCTTCGGCGCGGAGGTGTTGATGCGCGCGCAGTGCAGATCAAGGTCCGGCGTCACGCCCTCGAACGCGCGGGCGCCGTCGAAGACGCAGGAGGCGAGCCAGGCGGCATGCGTGCGCGCGCCCATGATCGGCACATTGCCTTCGTGCCAGTCACCGTCGAGGAAGGTCCAGGTTTTCGACCAGCCATTTCCAGCCATGGACGCGCTCCCTTTTGATAGTCTGTCTTACGGGGTTTTGATCTGACTTGCCCATGAAAAACGCTGATGACAGTGATCACCGTCCCGGGGCGCCGCGCAGCGGCGCACCCGGGATCCACGAACACCATCGATGCGTCTACGACCGGCCAGTGTTACATGGATGCTGGCTCTCGCGCTCTGCCGGAATGAGTGGAGGTAGGTCATGTCCGCCCGGGCTTTCGTCTTCGATGCCTACGGCACCCTGTTCGACGTCCATGCGGCGGTTGCGCGCCATCGCGATGCCGCGGGGCCCGAGGCAGACCGCTTCTCGGAACTGTGGCGCGCCAAACAGCTCGAATATGCCTGGATGCTCTCGGCCGCCGGGCAGTATCTGGACTTCTGGACGCTGACCGAGCGTGCGCTCGATCATGCGTTTGCGCGCTTTCCGACCGTCGACCGCGCGCTGCGCAGCGCCCTGCTCGACTGCTACTTCAAGCTCGATGCGTTTCCGGATGCGCGCGAGGCGCTCATGGCACTTCGGACGCGCGGCTTGAAAACCGCAATCCTGTCAAACGGCGCGCCGAAAATGCTCGACGCGGCGGTTGCGAATGCCGGGCTCGCGGGCGACCTCGACGCCGTGCTCTCGGTCGACGCGATCCGCATCTACAAGCCGCGCGCGGAAGTCTATGCGCTTGCGACCGATGCGTTCAGTCTCGCGCCGCGCGAAATTGCGTTCGTCTCTTCCAACCGCTGGGACGTGATGGGCGCGACCGCGTTCGGATTCAAATGCCTGTGGATCAATCGCGCCAACGCGCCGGAGGAGTATCCGGAGTTCGCGCCGGTGCAGGTGGTGCGTAGCTTGAGTGCGCTGGCGGCGCTCGATCTGTAGACCTGTAGCCCGCATGGAGCGAAGCGGAATGCGGGACAGCCGCTCCCGGATTTCGCTGCGCTTCATCCGGGCTACGACGGCAACGGCGCCTACGCTTTCTTCCCTCTCACCCGCGGCAGGTCGATGTACGGCCAGGGGAACGGCATGTCGCCGACCGGCACCTCGATCAGCGCCGGCTCATCCGCGGCGAGTGCCTTCTCGAGCGCGCCGCGGAAGCCTTCCGGATTGTGCGCGCGCAGCGACAGGATGCCGAAGCTCTCCCCGAGCTTGACGAAGTCGGGATTGGCGAGGTCGCTGCCGATCACGCGGTTGCCATGGATGTCGATCTGCATGCGCCGCACATTGCCGAAGGCCGCGTCGTTGAACACCACGGTGACGAGCGGAATGCGATGGCGCACCGCGGTTGCGAGCTCCTGCACGGTGAACATGAAGCCGCCGTCGCCGTTGATCGATACGACCGGCGCATCGCCGAGCGCATGCTTGACGCCAAGCGCGGTCGCGACGCCCCAACCGAGCGTGCCCTGATAGCCCGACGTGACGAAGCTGCGCGGATGGCGCACCTCGTAGAGCAGCCGCGACGCGTAGCCGACTTGCGTCAGCTCCTCGACCAGCACGCCATTGTCCGGGAGCACGTCGCGAAGCGCGCGACAATAAGCGCCCTGCGGCTCGAGCGCGGCGAGCTTCTGCGCGGTTGCCTCCTTCACGGCGCGGCTCGCCGCGACGCGATCGGGGCGCTCGGCCGGAAGGTGGCGCAGATGATCGCCGAGCCGCGCGAGCACGGCCGCGGCGTCGCCGACGAGCGCGATCTCCGGCGTGCGCACACGGTCCATCTCGGCCGGATCGGCATCGACCTTGATGATGGTCAGCTTGTCGTCGACGCCCCAGGTGACGCTCGGCCATTGCAGCCGCGTTCCGACCGCCAGCACGACATCGGCGCTCGGCCAGAGCGCATGCCCGCCGGGCACGACCTGCGCGAGCGGATGGCGGTCATCCATCACGCCCTTGCCGCGGCGATAGGCGACGACCGGCGCGCCGAGCCGATCGGCGAGCGCCCTCACCTCTGGCGCGGCATCGAGCGCACCGCCGCCGACGAAGATCAGCGGGTGCTCGGCCTTCTCCAGCAGCTTCGCGGCGCGTTCGATCGCGTCCTCATCGAGCGGCTGTGGAATCGGTGGCAGCGGCGCCACGCCGTCGATCTCGGCGCGCGCCTGCAGAATGTCGGGCGCGATCTCGAGCCCGGCCGGTTGCGGTCGGCCTGACGTCATCTGCTGAAACGCCTTGGCGACCGTGGCCGGACCGTCCTGCGGCCGCTCGATCCGCTCGGTCCATTTGGTCAACGTCCTGAGAATGCCGATCTGGTCCGGAATCTCGTGCAGCAGCCCGTGGCCCTTGCCGATGAACTTGCTCGGAATCTGACCTGAGAGCGCAAGCACCGGCGCGCTGCACGAATACGCGGTGGCGAGCGCCGCCGTCGAGTTGAGCAGCCCGGGACCAGGCACGACCGAGTAAACCTGCGGCTTTCCGGTCGCGAGCGCCGCGCCGAGCGCCATGTAGGCCGCGCCCTGCTCATGCCGCGTGTGGATCGCCTGGATCGCATCGCCGGCATCGAACAGCGCATTGAACAGATGGTCGTTCTGAATGCCCGGCAGGCAATAGACCGACTTGATGCCGTGCGCGATCAGCGCCTGTACGACACCATCGCCTCCGCTCATCTGCGTCATGGGGATTTCCTTGTTGTCACTGTGTCCCGGACGCGGTGCAGCGCGAAGCGGTGCACCGCTGATCCGGGACCGTTGCGAAACTCAGAGTTTGTGGCGGTCCCGGGTCAGCAGTGCAGCATTACATGCTGCACTGCGCCCGGGACACAGGCGCGCATCACCCCGCGAGCGCCGCGAGGATGCGCGCCCAGGAGCGCATGCCCTTGTGGAACGAGGTGAGGTCGTATTTCTCATTCGGCGAGTGCACGCGATCATCGTCGAGGCCGAAGCCGACCAGCAGCGTGTCCATGCCGAGCACATGCTTGAAGTCGCCCACGATAGGGATCGAGCCGCCGGTGCCGATCGCGAGCGCCTTGGTGCCCCACTCCTCGGTGAGCGCCGCGCGCGCTCTGCCGAGGGCCGGATTGTCGTAGGCGACCGCGAGCGCCGGGCTGCCGCCGAAGTCCACGAAGGTCGCGGTCGCGTCGGCCGGAAGACGGTCGCGCACGAACTTGCGGAAATTCTCGCGGATCTTGACCGGGTCCTGCTTGCCGACCAGGCGGAACGAAATCTTCGCGGTCGCGTGCGCGGCGATCACGGTCTTCGCGCCCTCGCCGGTGTAGCCGCCGATGACCCCGTTCACGTCGCAGGTCGGCCGGGTCGAGATCTGCTCGATCAGCATGCGATCCTTCTCGCCGGCCGGCACTTTGAGGCCGACCTGGCCGAGGAATTGTTGCGGCGTGAGATTGAGCGCCTTGAGCTCGGCCTTGATGTCCGGCGGCAGATCCGCGACGCCATCATAGAAGCCCGGGATCATGATGCGCCCGTTCTCGTCATGCAGCGCCGCGATGACGCGCGCGAGAATATGAATCGGATTGGCGGCGCCCCCGCCAAACAGCCCGGAGTGCAGATCGCGGTCCGCGCAGGTGATGGTGAGCTCTTCGTAGAGCAGGCCGCGCAGCGAGGTCGTGATCGACGGCGTCTTCTGGTCCCACATGCCGGTGTCGCACACCAGCGCGAGGTCGCGCTTGAACTCTCCCGCGTTGGAACGCACGAAGTCGAACAGGTTCTTCGAACCGCACTCCTCCTCGCCCTCGATCATCATGGTGATGTCGAGCGGCAGCTTGCCGGTGACCGCCTTGAAGGCGCGGCAGGCCTCCACGAAAGTCATGAGCTGGCCTTTGTCGTCGCAAGCGCCGCGTCCGCGAATGACCTTGCGCCCGTCAGGCAGGCTCTCGATCTTCGGCTCGAACGGCGGCGTGCTCCAGAGATTCAATGGATCGACCGGCTGCACGTCGTAATGGCCGTAGAACAGGACGCGGGGCCCATTGTTGGGCGCTGTCGCGCCATTGCTCTTGCCGACCACGACAGGATGACCGGCGGTCGGGCGCACGCTCGCTTCGAAGCCGAGGCTCTCGAAGTCCTTCGCCACGTGGTCGGCGGCGGCGCGGCAGAAATCCTTGTAGGCGCTGTCGGTCGAGATCGACGGAATGCGCACGAGGTCGAACAGCCGGTTGATGCTGTTATCGAGGTCGGTGTCGATCTTCTCGAGAACTTGCGGAAGGGCTTGCGAGGCAGAAGACATCAGAGGCTCCGTGGCGGCAGGCGTCATGGCCCGCGAAAACGGGCGATCCAGCCGAACGGCCGCCCGAAAGGAGCGTATTGGATGCCCCGCTTTCGCGGTGCATGACAAGCGAAAACCAGCCTGCGCACCCGCGCTGCGCGCGGCGCCGCAATGACGCTGCGGCAAAGCTCGCGCGTCAGATCATGCTTTAGCGCCGCAAAATTCCGCCGAGCGCGCCGCGCACGATCGCACGGCCGACCGTATTGCCCATCGAGCCGGCGATCGATTTGCCGAGATCGCCTGCGATCTGACCGGCGACGCGGTTGGTGACCGAGCGTGTGATCTGGCGTGTGATCAGCTGTCCGGTCGAGAGACGCTGGCCGCGCGGGCGACTGGTGCCGAAGATCGCGCCGAGCACGCCGCCGATCTGGCCGAGCAGACCGCCCTGCCCGGCCTCGCCGGCCTGCGCTTCGCCGGCGGCGGTCGCCTGCGTGCGCTTCTGCAGCATCTCGTAGGCGGAATCGGAATCGATCGCCTGGTCGTATTTGCCTTTCACCGGGCTCTTGGCGACCACCGCCTTGCGCTCCTCCGGCGTCACCGGCCCGACGCGGGCCGATGGCGGCCGCACCATGCAGCGCTCGACCATCGAGGGCGTGCCATTGCCCTCGAGGAACGAAACCAACGCCTCACCCTTGCCGAGCTCGCTGATCACGGTCGCGGTGTTGAGCTTGGGGTTGGCGCGGAACGTCTCGGCGGCGGCGCGCACCGCCTTCTGGTCGCGCGGCGTGAACGCGCGCAACGCGTGCTGGACGCGGTTGCCGAGCTGCGCCAGCACCTTGTCGGGGACGTCGAGCGGATTCTGCGACACCAGGTAGACGCCGACGCCCTTCGAGCGGATGAGTCGCACGACCTGCTCGATCTTCTCGAGCAGCGCCTTCGGCGCCTCGTTGAACAAGAGATGCGCCTCGTCGAAGAAGAAGACGAGCTTCGGCTTGTCCGGATCGCCCACCTCGGGAAGCACCTGAAACAACTCGGAGAGAAGCCAGAGCAGGAACGTCGCGTAGAGGCGCGGGTTCTCCATCAGCTTGTCGGCGGCCAGGATGTTGATGTAGCCGCGCCCGTCGCGGTCGACTTTCATGAAGTCCTTCAAGTCGAGCGCCGGCTCGCCGAAGAACTTCTGTCCACCTTGGTTCTCGAGTACCAGCAATTGGCGCTGGATCGTGCCGATCGTCGCCTTCGAGACGTTGCCATACTGGGTCGTCAGCGTATCGGCGTGCTCGGCGATGAAGCCGAGCATCGCGCGCAGATCTTTCATATCGAGCAAAAGCAGGCCTTCTTCGTCCGCTACGCGGAACGCGATGTTCAGCACGCCCTCCTGCACGTCGTTGAGGTCCATCAGCCGCGACAGCAGCAGCGGTCCCATTTCGCTGATCGTGGCGCGGATCGGATGGCCCTGTTCGCCGAACATGTCCCAGAAAATCACCGGAAACTCGTCCGGCTGGTAATCGAAGCCGAGCTCCTTGGCGCGCTTGACGAACGCGTCCTTCGCGTCGCCCACGGCCGCGATGCCGGACAGGTCGCCCTTGATGTCGGCCGCGAAGACCGGGACACCGGCGCGGGAAAATCCCTCCGCCAGCACCTGCAACGTCACCGTCTTGCCGGTGCCGGTCGCGCCGGTGACGAGGCCGTGCCGATTGCCATAGTGAAGGGTCAGGTATTCGGGCTTTTCGCTCTTGCCGACGAAAATTTTGCCGTCGCTATCAAGATCCGCCATCGCTATCCCTCGTGCCGCCGCGAGAACGCGACGGCTTGATCTGGTATGCTACCAGATCAAGCCTCAGATTTTTGCTCGCGCATTTTCCGAAAACCATAGCCATCCCGATCGGGTCGAGGACATGCTTTTCGGGATCATGCGCCACCTGTCGCGTGCAGATTTATAATTCGTGCGTCCGCCGCTGGCCACTGCTTGCACTATCCACAGACGCTGTGGCCGCGCGGTCACGCTTCAGAATCATCCGACACACGTACCCCGTCGTGGCCTCGACGCTCGCGTGCTCTCGTGCTTTGTTGGCCGATAATCATGTTCAAGATCGGTACAACCTGCCGAAGCGCGGGACTGAGGGGGATCATGAGCAAGATCGATGCTTGTGTGGTGCGGACTGCGGCGGTGGGCGGCGGCGCCGTGAAATTCGATCCTTTCACCTGACTTGCGTTCTCGCTGACTGGTGCGCGCGGCATTGCGCCGCGGCGCGCGCGCTTGAGATCGGGGTCGAGGAGGCATTGCGTGTCTTATCCAATTACGGCGATCGCGGGAATTGGCCCGGCGATGGCGGCGCGGCTGAAGGCGCTCGGAATCCGCACCACAGAGAAGCTGCTCGAAGCCGCGAGGTCGCCGAAGGATCGCAAGGCCTTGGCAGAGAAGCTCGGCGTGGATGAGCGCGTCGTGCTGCGCTGGGCCAATCTGACCGACCGGATGCGGATCAAGGGCGTACGCGAGCCCTATGCGGAACTGCTCAAGGATGCCGGCGTCGACACAGTGCGGGAGCTTAAATACCGCAACCCGGCCCGCCTCGCGCAGGCGATGTGCGAGGCCAACAAGAAGCACAAGCGCGTGCAGCTCCTGCCTTCGGAGAAGCGGGTGACCGCCTGGATCGAGTCGGCCAAGAAACTCGATCCCAAGATCAGATATTGAACGGGGCCTTGTAGGGCGGGCAAAGACGCGGAACGCGTCGTGCCCGCCATAGGTCCGATCGTGGCGGGCACGCTTCGCCCATAGCGCGTCGAAGACGCGCGTAAACGCGCTTGTGGCCCGCCCTACGGCGCCTTCATGCACCTGAAGAATTATCACACACACTTGACTTGACGCGTGCGCCGCCGCAAAGCGGCGCGATGCAAGCCGTCTTGACCGAGGACCCGCTGCGCGCGCTGCTCGCCAAGCGCCGGCCGTTGGTGATGGGCATCCTCAACGTCACGCCGGACTCGTTTTCCGACGGCGGCCAGTTCTTCGATCCGGCGATCGCGATCGCGCATGCGCGGCAGATGGCCGAAGAAGGCGCCGACATTCTCGACATCGGCGCGGAATCGACGCGGCCCTATGGCGGCATGAAGCCGGTCTCGCTCGAGGACGAGCTTGGTCGCCTCAAGCCGATCCTGCCCGAAGTCGTGCGGCTGCAAATTCCGGTCTCGATCGACACGATCAAGGCCAAGGTGGCGGATTGGGCGCTGCAGCAGGGCGCCGCGATCCTCAATGACGTGTGGGGGCTGCAGCGCGATCCCGACATGGCGCGGGTCGCGGCCGACAATGGCGCGCCGATCATCGTGATGCACAATCGCGAGGCGGCCGATCCGGCAATCGACATCATGGCCGACGTGAAGGCGTTCTTCACGCGCTCGCTCGAGATCGCCGACCGGGCGGGTGTGCGGCGCGAACAGATCGTGCTCGATCCCGGCATCGGCTTCGGCAAGACGCCGGAGCAGAGCATCACCATGATCGGGCGGCTCCCCGAGTTGCGCGCGTTCGCCCTGCCCTTGCTGATGGGGCTTTCTCGCAAAAGATTCATCGACAGCGTGTCGCCATCTCACCCGAGCCAGCGCCTCGGCGGCTCGATCGCCGGCAATGTGCTGGCGGCGCTCGGCGGCGCCGACATCGTGCGCGTGCATGATGTCGCCGAAACCGTGCAGGCGCTGCGCGTCACGGCGGCGATCCGGGCAGCCGGCAAGGGGCGGGTGTAATGGCGGAAGCGCTGCTCGGATTTGGCGGCAATGTCGGCGACGTGCGCAATACGCTGAACGAAGCGGTGATGCGGTTTGCCGACGGCGAGGACGTCAAGCTGCGCGCGCAGTCCTCGCACTATCGCACGCCGCCCTGGGGCGTTCTCGAGCAGCCGCCGTTCGTGAACATGGCGATTCAGGTCGAGACGAGCTTGTCGCCGCGCGCGCTGCTCGAGCGCGCGATGCAGATCGAAAGCACGTTCGACCGTGATCGTTATCGGGCGAAGCGCTGGGGCCCGCGCCCGGTCGACATCGACCTCCTCTCCTACGACAACCAGACGATCGACGAGCCGGGGTTGACGCTGCCGCACCCGCGCATGTTCGAGCGCGCCTTCGTGCTGGTGCCGCTGAACGAGATCGTGCCGGGCCGCGTGATCACCGGGCGCAACATCAGGGACGTGCTCGCCACGCTCGATCACCGCGGCATCGAGCGGTTGCCGCCGCTGAGCACGCCGTAGGGCGGGCAAAGGCGCCTGCTCCGGCGTGTAAAGAGTGCGCGGCGGCTGCGCGCCGTGCCCGCCATCCCGCTGCCGGCGGGCAACGACGCGCACGACTTGCGCGAGCACGCAACTCCGTGGAGGCGTCGTTGCCCGCCCTACAGACCTCAGCAAGCCCCCACCCTTGCCAGCGTGGCACTTTCATTGCATCGATGGCGGATGCACCGTGACGGCCGTCATGTCTGACCCGCAAGAGCTTGCATTCGGGGCCGAATTTCCCGCCGCGACGCGTGAGCAATGGCTCAGGCTGGTCGATGGCGTGCTGAAAGGCGCGCCATTCGAGAAACGGCTCACCGCGCGCACCTGTGACGGGCTGACAATCCAGCCGCTCTATCCGCGCGCCGCCAACGCGCTGCCGGTCACGGGCCGCGCGCCAGGCGCCGGCTGGGCCGTGATGCAGCGCGTCGATCATCCGGATCCCGCGGCAGCGAACGAGCAGGCGCTGCACGATCTCGAGAACGGCGCGACCGGCCTGACCATCGTCTGCAAAGGCTCGATCAACGCCAATGGGTACGGCCTCGACAGCTCGCTCGACACGCTGAGGCGCGTGCTCGACGGCGTCTATCTCGAGGCCGGCGTCGTCATCGACTTCAACGTCGCGGCGGAAACACGCGATGCCGCCAAGAATTTCGCCGCGCTGGTGCAGCGGCGCGGGATCGATCCAAAAACGGTCGAGCTGCGCGCCAGCCTCAATCCGCTTGGCCATAACGCGGCGACCGGCACGGCGGTGCGGCCGTGGCCGCAGCTCGCGCCCGATTTCGCGACGCTGGTCAAAGAGCTCGCCGATGCGGGCTTGCGCGGCCCGTTCGCGGTCGCCGACGGACGCGTCATTCACAATGCCGGGGGCTCGGAAGCGCAGGAGCTCGCCTTCGCGCTCGCGTGCGCCGTCACCTACCTGCGCGCGCTCGAAGCGAATGGCGTGCCGCTCGATGCGGCGCGGCGCATGATCTATTTCCGTCTTGCCAGCGATGCCGACCAGTTCCTGTCGATCGCGAAGTTTCGCAGCCTGCGCAAGCTGTGGGCGCGGGTCGAACAGGCCTGCGGACTGACGCCGCAGCCGGTCTATCTCGCGGCCGAAACCGCCTGGCGCATGATGACGCGGCGCGATCCTTACGTGAACATGCTGCGCGCAACGGTCGCGGTGGTGGCGGCGGGGCTCGGCGGCGCGGATGCCGTCACGGTGCTGCCGTTCACGGCGGCGCTCGGGCTGCCGGATCGCTTTGCGCGGCGCATCGCGCGCAACACGCAGCTCATTTTGCTGGAAGAGTCGAACCTCGCGAAGGTCGCGGATCCGAGCGCCGGCGCGGGCGGCATCGAGGACCTGACCGAGCAGCTTTGCGGCGCCGCGTGGTCGCTTTTTCAGGAGATCGAGAAGGCCGGTGGCGCCGATATGGCGCTGGCGCAAGGCTTGATCCAGGCGAAAGTCGCCGCGACGCGCGCCGAGCGCGAGAAGAACATTGCACGGCGTCGCGATGCGCTGACCGGCACGAGCGAGTTTCCCGACATTCACGAAGCTCCCGTGCATGTGCTCGAAATCGCGCCGCGTCCCCCGGAGCCAAAACCGACGTCGACATTCGCGGCTCTGCCACGCATTCGCCTCGCCGCGCCGTTCGAGGAACTGCGCGACGCCTCCGACCGCGTGCTCGCCGCGACCGGCGCGCGGCCGAAAGTCTTTCTCGCCAATCTCGGCAAGCTGTCGGATTTCACGGCCCGCACGCTCTACGCCAAGAACTTCTTCGAGGCGGGCGGCATCGAGGCGATCTCGAATGACGGCTTCGCCAGCCGTGACGCCATGTTGGCGGCATTCGAGGCGTCAGGCACGAAGCTCGTCTGCCTGTGCTCCTCCGACAAGGTCTACGCGGCCGAAGCAGTCGGGGCCGCGAACGCACTCGCGGCGGCGGGCGCTGCGCATCTCTATCTGGCCGGTCGTCCCGGCGAGCTCGAGGGCGCGCTGAAAGCCGCCGGCGTGCGCGATTTCATCTATGTCGGTTGTGACGTGCTCGCGGCGCTGCGCGAAGCCCATCGCGAACTCCGGCTCTGATGGCGTTCATTGTCGGCTTCCTGCTCGCGCCGCTCGGGGCGGCACTCGGCTCGCTGCTGTTCATGCTTCCAGTCGCATTTCAGGGCGCGCCGCCGTTCAATCTCCTGAGCTTCCTGCAAGTCGTCGTTTTCGGAACCGGGATCGGCATGATCCCCGCGACGCCGGTGTCGGCGTTCCTCCTTCCCGCGGCCTACTACTCTCGGCGGCCATTTCCGGGGCCTGGCAAGCTTGCCGTAGTCGGCGCCGCCGCTGGGTTCATCGTCTCCGGCGGTCTGCTTCTGTCGTTTTGGATCCAGGGCAATCAGGACAAGGATTTCCTGTTCTGGGCCATCATCTTTGGGGTCGGGCTGGATGGCGCAGTCGCCGGCGCGTTCTGCGGCGCGATGCTAGGCCTGGTCATGCGGCGCTGGCGGACCGGAACGTGGCGGCCGCAGCCGGTCGAAACGCCAGCCTGAGGGCTGCGATTTGCTGCACCGGATGATATATTTCCAGCATGTTGGCGCTGAACCTTCGTGGCGATCTGGCCAAGCTGAGCGATGACGAGCTTGCCCAGCGGCTTGCTGTTGCCTGGTGCGACTATGAGGCGGCCAAGAAGCCCTCGGCGTGGACGATTTGGCCCTCATTGGCCTGGTCGCATCGCGGCCCGGTGCGACACCCGCGCGCCTATCGGTTCATCTTGGGTCTCGGCGCAAGCAGCAGCGGGACCTGGCTCGATGGCCTCGTGGCCATTCTGGCCAGCACCAAGACCTTCGGATCGTTCATCTCGAGACGCTCGGAGGCCCACACTCACCTCGCGCTGTGCGAGATCAGGGACATCATGGACGAGATGGAGCGCCGGATAATGCAGCGACAAAAGGCGGCCGCATGACGCGCATTCCCAACTTTTCGGACATCGATTTTGTGCCGGTCGCGGCGAATGCGAACGCAGCGCCCGCCGAACCGTGGCTCACGCCCGAAGGCATTCCGGTGAAGCCGCTCTACGGCGCGGACGACGTCAAAGGCCTCGACTTCCTCGATACCTACCCGGGCATTGCGCCGTATCTGCGCGGCCCCTACCCGACCATGTACGTCACGCAGCCCTGGACCGTGCGCCAGTACGCGGGCTTCTCGACCGCGGAAGATTCGAACGCCTTCTATCGCCGCAATCTCGCGGCCGGGCAGAAAGGCCTGTCGGTCGCGTTCGATCTCGCGACGCATCGCGGCTATGACTCAGATCACGCGCGCGTCTCCGGCGATGTCGGCATGGCCGGCGTCGCGATCGACTCGATCTACGACATGCGCACGCTGTTCTCGGGCATTCCGCTCGACCAGATGAGCGTGTCGATGACGATGAACGGCGCGGTGCTGCCGGTGCTCGCGCTCTACATCGTGGCGGCAGAGGAACAGGGCGTGCCGCCGGAGAAGCTGTCGGGCACGATCCAGAACGACATCCTCAAAGAGTTCATGGTGCGGAACACCTACATCTATCCGCCCACGCCCTCGATGCGGATCATCTCCGACATCTTCGCGTTCACGTCGGAGCACATGCCGAAGTTCAACTCGATCTCGATCTCCGGCTATCACATGCAGGAGGCCGGCGCGACCCAGGACCTCGAGCTCGCCTATACGCTTGCCGACGGGCTCGAATATGTCCGCGCCGGACAGAAGGCCGGCCTCGACATCGACCGCTTCGCGCCGCGGCTGTCGTTCTTCTGGGCGATCGGCATGAACTTCTTCATGGAGGTCGCGAAGCTGCGCGCCGCCCGCATGATCTGGGCGAAGCTGATGAAGCCGTTCGACCCGAAGGATGCGCGCTCGCTCTCGCTGCGCACGCATTCGCAGACGTCCGGCTGGTCGCTGACCGCGCAGGACGTCTACAACAACGTGGTGCGCACCGCGATCGAGGCGATGGCGGCGACGCAGGGCCATACCCAGTCGCTGCACACCAACGCGCTCGACGAGGCGCTCGCGCTGCCGTCGGATTTTTCCGCCCGCATCGCGCGTAACACGCAGCTGTTCCTGCAGCAGGAGAGCGGCACGACGCGTATCGCCGATCCATGGGGCGGCTCGTTCTATGTCGAGCGGCTGACCGCCGAGCTCGCCAAGAAGGCCTGGAGCCACATCCAGGAGGTCGAGGAGCTCGGCGGCATGGCGAAGGCGATCGAAGCCGGCATTCCGAAGCTGCGTATCGAGGAAGCCGCCGCCAAGGCGCAAGCGCGCATCGATTCCAAGACGCAGTCGGTCATCGGCGTGAACAAGTATCGCCCGACCGACGAGAAGGCGATCGAGGTGCTGAAGGTCGACAACTCGGCGGTGCGCAAGCTGCAGCTCGACAAGCTCGGCCGGCTCAGACAAGAGCGCGATCCGCAGGCGGTCGAGGATGCGCTCGCCGCGCTCACCCGCGCGGCCGACCGCGGCAACGGCAATCTGCTGGCGCTCGCGGTCGATGCGGCGCGCGCCAAGGCGACGGTCGGCGAGATCTCGGCCGCGCTGGAAAAGGTCTATGGACGCCACCGCGCCGAGATCAAGGCGCTGTCCGGCGTCTACAAGCGGGAGGTCGGCATGAACGAGGCGGTTGCACGGGTGCAGGCGCTGGTGACGCAGTTCGAGCATGACGAAGGCCGCCGCCCGCGCATTCTCGTCGCCAAGATCGGCCAGGACGGACACGACCGCGGCCAGAAGGTGATCGCGTCGGCCTTCGCAGATCTCGGCTTCGATGTCGACATCGGGCCGCTGTTCGCAACGCCGGCCGAGGCGGCGCGCCAGGCGGTCGAGAACGACGTGCATATCATTGGCGTATCGTCGCTTGCGGCAGGACATCTGACGCTCGTTCCCGAAGTGAAGGCCGAGCTCGAAGCCCAAGGCCGCGGCGACATCATGATCGTGGTCGGCGGCGTGGTGCCGCCGCAGGACTATGACGCGCTGAAGGCGGCCGGCGCCGAGGCGATCTTCCCGCCCGGCACCGTGATCGCGGACGCGGCGCAAGAGCTGATCAAGTCGCTCAACCGGCGGCTCGGGCATTCGCGCGCGGCGGCGGAGTAGGTCAGGCAGGCTTGCCGAGATCGGCCAACTCGATCGCTAACCCGGGTAGTGCCGCATTCGCCAAAGGCTGATTGGGTTGAACTTCGCGAATGCTGGCCCACCCGGTCGCCGCCGGGCCGGTGTGAATAGTTGTGACGCGCGTTTTCGCGTTAACAACCCATAGCTCCCGCACCCCGTAGGTGGCGTAGAGTCTTGCTTTCGGGCCGAGATCAAAGCTGAGAGTTGAGTCGGCGACCTCGATAACCAGCTGCAGATCGGGTCCTTTTACGCGCTCAAGCGTCAGATTCTGATCATAGATGCACAAATCAGGTTCGACGAACGTTCGTTCTGCCAGATAGACGCTGCTGCCGACACCGAGCCAAAGCTCCTTTGGCAAACGGGGCGCGATCGCCAAAATGAGGGCTGATTTGATGCGCTCGTGGGGATCGTGGCTCGGCGACACCGGAACGATCTCCCCCTCGATCAGCTCGAATTTCTCGTCCTGGCCGAGCACGCCTGCGTCGATCATGCGGTGCACGTCCGCGACCGTGAAAGCCCGGCGCGGGAAACCTTCTGCGGCCTTGGTCCATACGACGTTCATGCCGTGATTATACCATAGATTCCTGCGCTGTAGGCGCGGACTCTGGGGGGCCCCTCGCGATGGATCAAGAACAAGCGCACGCCGTGGCCGATACCACCCGCGACGAGACCTTCTGCCGCTATCTCGCCAAGCAGTTGATCGCCAAGCAAGGCTTCGTCGTCGGCGCGCCGGAGGCCGCCGCCGACATCGCGGCACAAAGCGACTATGTGCTGAGCTTCCACGACGGCTACTCGCCGGTCATCATCGGGCTGATCGACCGCGATGCGCATCCGGGGAAAGCGTTCACGCTCTCCGCGGACCGCGTGCGGCAAATCGCCGAGGATTGCCGCGCGCTCGCCGGACGCGTCGGCGCCACCAGAATGCCGGTCGTCATCCAACTGATGGAAGTCGGCGGCGCAACGCCGGACCAGGTGGAGCGGCTCGGCACGATCAAGACCTCGTCATTTTTTTCCAAGCTCATGATCTCGGCCTGGGCCATCGATCCAGAGCGCGCCGCGGTCTGGACCACGGCGGATTATCGCAGCCGGAGCCGGCGCAAGTTCATTCAAGGCCTGCTCGACAATCCGCGCGAGGCGAGCGTGGCGCCCGAGCCGATCGTGGTCGCGCCGCGCTCCTTCCCCTGGCTCACCGCCGCCATGATTGCGATCCTCGTGGCGATCTTCGCAGCCGAGATCGTATTCGGCGTCGGCAACCTCGATCAGTCACAGCAGCCGACCATCGCGACGCTGCTCGCGTTCGGCGGGCTCAGCGGCAGGCTTGCCATAAATGGCGAATGGTACCGCCTGTTCACGGCGCCGCTCCTGCATGGCGGCTTTCAGCACATCTTGTTGAACGCGATTTCCCTCGGCCTTGCCGGCTTTGCGCTCGAGCCGCTGATCGGGCGCGCCTGGTTCGGCGCGCTGTTCGTGATCGGCGCGATCTGCGGCGCGCTCGCGTCGCTGGCCTTCAATTCCGACGCGGTCGTTTCGGTCGGCGCGTCCGGAGCCGTGATGGCGCTGTTCGCCTGCATGCTGGTGCTGGCACAGCATTTTCCCAAAGGCGCGATGCGCACGCAGTTGCAGATGAACGCCGTCTACGTGCTGCTGCCCTCGCTGCTGCCGCTTGCCTCGCTGTTGAAGGGCGCGAAGGTCGATTACGCCGCCCACTTCGGCGGCGCGATCGGCGGGGCGATCATGGGGTTCGTCCTGCTGCAGCTATGGCAGCGCGACGAAGCGCGGCCGCGCCTGCGCGCCGCCGCGCTCGCGATCGCGCTGGCGGGGCTCGCGCTGTTCGTCGCGTCCGGAGCCCTCGCGCAGCGCAACTATCCGGTCTACGAGGTCGCTGCCGCGTTTGCCCCCTCAGGCTCGATCCCGACCAGTGATGATGCGGCGCGCCGGCAATCGGCCGATCTGGTCGCACGCTACCCGCGTGATCCGCGCGTGCAATTCATGCACGCCGTCACGCTGTTGCGCGCCAACGACAAGGCCGGCGCCGAGAAGGCGCTGCGCGCAGGCCTTGCCGAGGAATCCATGTGGCGGCGCGCCATCACGGGCGGCGACGTCGCCGAGCGGCTGCACGCCCTGCTCGCGCTACTGCTGAGCGAGAACGGCCGCAGCGACGAGGCGAAGGAGATCGCCAAGGCAGCTTGCGCGCCCGGCTCATCCGCCAACATCCGCGCGGCGCTGGACAAGCAGAAGCTGTGCGCGGACTAGCCGCCATGTTCCGATCGGCCAAGCCCGCATGGCTATGTCCCATGGGACACCACTAGGGGCGTGTCCCATGGGACAGCGCCGTAGGGCGGGCAGAGGCGCGAGCCGGAGTATCGCGCTCTCCGCGTCACGCCACGCAGCGCCGTGCCCGCCGCGCGACAAGACGAGAGAGTGGCCCAGGATAGCTGCAACCAATGCGCCGCATGGCACCGCCACAGGAGTGGCGGGCACGCGTTCCCCGCTTTGCGGGGCACGCTTTGCTTGCCCTACAGCTCAATGGCGAGGGCGCCGCATGGCCATGTCCCATGGGACACCCCTGGGACGTGTCCCATGGGACAGCCGGCAGGAACTCTATTCTCGCCATGTTTGGTTCGGATGGTCGCGAAGTGGAATGCGCCCAACGCAGGATCGTTTTCATGCCGCGTTTCGTTTTCGTTGTCGTCCTGAGTGCCCTCCTCTGCGGTTGTTTCGCCTCTGATCGTCCGATGTTCGCACCCGACAGCGCAATTCGCGCGGTCGGCGACGGTGGCAAGTACGCGACGTTCGAGCAGGACGACGGGAAGGAGAACCCGAGCGACCCGGTCGAGATCCGGCCGCGCGGCGCAAACGCCTATGACTTCATCGACGAGAAAGGCCTCACGACGCCGGTGACGTTCCACGCCCTTCCCGACGGGCGCCATGTCGCGCAGGCGAAGCTCGAAGCCGACCAGGGCTACGGCTACCTGATCGTGCGCATCGACGGCGCGCAGATCGTGGTGACGCCGATCGAATGCAACAAGCAGGACGACGCCAAGATGGCGTCGCTCGGCGTCACGCGGCGCTCGCAATTCGAGTGCCGGATCGACGCGGTCAGCGACCCGGTCGGCTTCTTCGCCAGCCTTAAGCCCAGCGCCCCCGTGTCGCGGATGGTGCGGAAGTAGAACAGCTATTCCAGCTCGCAAAGTTTGACTGCGAATCCCGCCAAAGCCGGCGTGGTCAGGATGTCGTCCGGACCGTGTTCGACGATCGAGCCCCAGCCTTCCGCAGTGGGGGCTGTGTGAATCCAGGTCACCCGGCGTCGCGCGTCGATGACCCAAAGCTCCCGAACTCCATATCGTGCGTATAGTCGCGCCTTCAGAACTCTATCGTACGCAATATTCAGTGCCGCGATCTCAACGACCAAGAGCAACTTTCCATCGTCGAAGCATCCAAACTTGGCTGGCGACGACTTGAACTCGCCGCGGGGAAACACAACGATGTCCCCATCGATCAGCGTGTCTTCGGACAACTGAACTGTCAGCGCGGCGGCAACCATAGCGTCACGCGGACGAGCACGCATCATCGCCATCAAAAGCTCGATACGGACCACGTCCTGTTCGTAGACCTTCTGTGGCGTTACGGCGATGTCGCCTTCGATCAGCTCAATCTTGTCGTCTTCGGCGATGATCTCGGCCGCGATCATCCGGTTTATGTCGTAGACCGTGAACGCGCGCCGCGGATAGCCCTCGGCAGCTTGTGTCGATGGGATAAACATGGCCGCGACGATAGCTCAAAAACGACCCGGCCGCACGGTGATGCGGCCGGACCAAACAGACCTCAGAAACCGGCGCGTGTAACCAGCCTAGTTCAGCCGCCCTTCGACCACCGGCTTCTTCTCCTTGTCGAGCAGCGTGCGCACGTGGCGCATCACGTGATCGGCGACGATCGCATGGCCCTCGGCGGTCGGGTGGAACGCACCCGAATAGAGCGCCGCATAGGCCGGCTGGAGAATATCGAACGGCGAGATGCCCTCGCGATGCAGGTTCGCGGTCAGGAAGGCGTCGTTCGGATTGTGGATCAGCCGCCAGCGATGCGCGTAGGGCAGCGCGAAAGCCGGCGAATAGGGCTCGAACTCGCCGGTGATCTTGGAGCGGCGCGGCATCTTCATCGCGGCCTGATCGATCAGCGCGCGGGTCGGTTCGCGCGCGCAGATGCCGCGCTTGGCGAACTCGACCGTGTGATCGGAGATGAAGCGGAACCCGGTGCCGCTCCCGGTCGCCAACCCGGCCGGGCAGCCGCTGCGTCCCGCGGTCGAAGCCATGCAGGCGAGCTTCTTCTCGAGCTCGAACGAGAAGTCCGAGACCTCGTTGAGGCGGCCCTTGTTCACCTTGAGCGCGGGATGCACGTCCATGCCGAGCGTCGCCTGCGAGCCGCAATAGCTGCCGGTCTCGTCATACTGGATCGGCTCGTAGGCGTTCTGCAGCACGCGGCCGGGCTCGACGCCGAACCCGTCGACCAGCGCGTCCTTCACCGCCTTGATGCGCTTGTCGAGCACCGCGAGATACGCGCGCGAGACGTCCGGCGCGAAACGGATCTCGCTGCCGACCAGGCCTGCGATGGGGGCAAGATCCTTGGCACTGTCGGTCGAGGCGTACATCGCGAGCGCCCCGAAGCCGACATCGTTGCCGCCGATCGAGAGCAGCACGACATCGATCGCGCGCTTGCGATTCGCCGCCGGGCACCATTGCTTGCTGTAGGTCTCGGACGAGATGCCGGTGCTGCCGTGCTTGTAGACCGGCAGCGTGTAGCTTGCGCCCTGCGTGCGGCCGCTCGCGCCGCCGCGGCAGATCAGGTCGGCGAGCTGATCGAGCTGCGGGCGCGATTGCGCGCCGCCCGGCTCGTCCGCGCGCTCGCGCGCGTCATGCGGCTTGAACAGGTTCAACACCTCGGCGCCGGAGCACGCGAGACTGACCAGCGTCACGGCGCGGTGCCGGTTCTCGAGTGTCATCTCGATGCCGACGCGGAACGGATAGCCGTATTGCGAGCGGTGGCAATCGGCCGAGAGCCATTGCGCGCCGCCCCGGCCGAAGGCCTTGAGGAATTCGGGCGAGGACGGGCCGTAGATCAGGCCCTTGTCTTCGTCCTCCATGCGCCGCCGCGGCAGGCTCTTGACGTCGAACTGGCTGTCGGTCGAAGCGAGGCCGAAGGCGCTCGCCTTGGCGGGTTCCTTCACGCTGCGCGTCGCGACGCGCTCGCGATCGTTCGCCATGGTCGGGTCGTAGACCATCTCGCGCGCCGCGCTGAACGTCACCGGCCGGTCCGGATTGCTCTCGCCCGACATGAACGAGTCGCCCATCGCGACCACGAGCACATCCTGCACCACAATGGTTTCGGCGAGATCGCGGCCGTCCGGCAGCTTCACCTTCACCTCACCGCCCGACACGCGCTGGTCGGGCGAATACGGCACGCGCTTGATCACGAAGGCGGTCTTGCAGGGCTGCTTGGCGCTCTCAGCCTTGGCGCCGCCGGCGCGCGGCTGGAAGCTCCAGGTGCATTCACCGCTCGCGGCCTCGGCGAGGCGCTCCTTCGAGAGCGTCACATCGACCGTATGGGCGTCGGGCAGGATGTAATCTTCTTTCGCGGTGCCCCAGGAATACTGGCGCTCGCACACCACCGGATAGCGGAACGGGCGCGAGGTGCGCTCGTAACAGACCATGTCGAGCGTCTGCGCCGCCCAGCCGAGGCGCGAGCGTTCGAATCCCTTGCGGGCGGTCGCCTGACAGCGCACCGGGCTCGACTTGTCGGCGCAGTCGGGATCATTCAATCGGCGTTCGGTGCGCCACACGATGTTCGCCGGTACCGCGCCCTCGGGGTTGCCGCGCACTCCCTCGAAAGCCTTTTCATGCAACGCGAAGGCCGCCGGCTTCTTGAAGAAGCGGAACGGGCTCTGCACCTCCCAGACGAGGTCCGCGGCGGATGCCACGCCAAGCTGGAGGACGGTTGTGACCGAAAGCGAGGCAAGCCAAGTGGCGCGCAAGGTGGAGTCGCGCAAAGGGGTCGTCGCGAGCCGACGCATGAAGTTTCTCCCGCACCCTTCCACCCGCGGTCATGTTAGCTGATTTTGTTCCGTAAGCGAGACAGAAAATTGCGTTTTGCAGTATAGAAATAAGCTCACGCGTGCGTCAGCGGGTTTCTTCAACTGATTGATTTGTCTGATGCTGCCGGCATTTAGCCCGCCGCGGCCCACATCCAGGCGTTGATCGCACACGCCTCACGCGAACATCCCACCCGGCAGAAAGTTGCTCCCCGGGATGGTGACCGAACAGCGAAGCCCTTCGGGGCGGTAGTCGCTCTTCACCTCACCGTCGAGCGAGGCGCCGATGCGCTCGAACACCACCTGGCCGAATCCCATGCGCTGCGGCGGCGCGACCGCCGGGCCGTCGCTCTCGACCCAGCCCAGTTCGACCCCGCCGCCGGGCAGGCGCTCCCAATCGATCTTGACGGTGCCGACCTTGCCCGAGAGCGCGCCATGCTTCGTCGCGTTGGTGGCAAGCTCGTGCAGGATCAGGCCGAGCGACTGCATCGCCTGCGGCCGCAGATAGACCGCGGGCCCGTGGGTCACGATCCGGCCGGTATCGACACCGCCGAACGGCGCCAGCTGGATGCGCACGAGCTCGTCGAGCGTTGCGCCCTGCCAATCATGCTGCACCAAGAGATCGTGCGAATAGGCGAGTGCCTGGATGCAGCCGCGCAGGCGCGATTCGAACTCCTCGATGTTGTCGCTGCGCCGCGCAATCATGCGCGTCAGCCCCTGCACCACCGCGAGCATGTTCTTGGTGCGATGCGACAGCTCGCGCAGCGTGAAGGCAAGATGCTCCTCGTAGCGGTGCCGCTCAGTCATGTCGCGATGCACCGCCGCGACGCCGACGACGTGATGCTCGGCATCGAAGATCGGCGCGCCGCTGATGCCGACCAGGATCAGCCGGCCGTCCTTGTGCCGGCGCTTGGTCTCCTGCACCACCGGCTCGCCCGCGATCGCCTTGTCATACAGGACGGTTTGCTCCGCGCGCAGCTCGTCGGGGCAGATGATCGAGAGCGGACTGTTGATCGCTTCGGCGGCCGTGTAGCCATAGAGCCGTTCCGCGCCGCGATTCCAGGTGCGGATGATCTGATTCGAATCGAGCGAGAAGATCGCATCATTCGAGGACAGCACCGTGGAGGCGTGCAGCGCGTTCGTCTCCTCGGCGCGCTTGCGATCGGTGATGTCGACGATCAGGCCGATCGAGCGCGTCGGATAGCGTCCGTTTGACCCTTCAGCGAAGAAGGTCTTGCCGCGCAACAGGATCCAGCCGGTGCTGCCGTCGAAGCGGGTGACGCGATGCTCGTCGTCATAGTCGCCGCTCGACTCCGCCTTGAGCGAAGCCTGCATCTTGGCGCGGAAGCGCGGACGCATGTCCTCGGGAATGATGCGCTCGAGCAGATCCGTGTCGGTGTTGATGTCGAGATCCTCAGGGACACGCAGCAGCGCGCGCAGCTCGGGCGACCAGTAGCGCCGCCGCGCGATCCAGTCGATCTCGTACATGCCAAGCCCGGTGGCGCGGCGCACCAGGCGCAGCTGCTCTTCGGAGTCGCGCAGCGCGGCTTCGGTCGCGAGCTCGGGTCGCGCCGCGCGCGAGCGCGCAGGTCCGCCGGCAGCTAGGCGGTTTCGTATCCATCCGAGCGCTTGGGAGAACCCCGGCCAGAGGCGCATGTCGTCCATCGATTCGGCACGCAACGCGGAAGCGGACGGTTTGGTTCCGGTGCCGGACTTCTGGTCGGTCCGAGGCCGTATCTGGCGCCCGCCCGCGCAGCATACAAGATCGCGCAAGGTTAACGCCGCACTTTGATAGCCGTGCGTTTCCTGCTTGATTGTCGCCATGGCCGCCACGCCCCCTGACCTGCCTGCTCTCGCGCGCAAACTGCGCGCCGGCGATCGCGCGACGCTCGCGCGCGCGATCACGCTGATCGAGAGCAAGCGCGCCGACCATCAGCGCGACGCGCACCGCCTGGTGCAGGAGCTGTTGCCCGAGACCGGAAAAGCCGTGCGTGTCGGGATCACCGGAACGCCCGGCGTCGGCAAGTCGACCACGATCGACGCGCTCGGCACCTATCTGACCGGCAAGGGCCACCGCGTCGCAGTGCTGGCGGTCGACCCCTCCTCGACCCGCACCGGCGGCTCGATCCTCGGCGACAAGACCCGCATGGCGCGCCTTGCCGCCGACACCGACGCGTTCATCCGGCCCTCCCCGGCGGCCGGCACGCTCGGCGGCGTCGCGGCGAAGACGCGCGAGACCATGCTGATCTGCGAAGCCGCCGGCTTCGACGTGATCCTGGTCGAGACCGTTGGGATCGGACAGTCCGAGACCGCGGTCGCCGACATGACCGACTTCTTTCTTGTGCTGATGCTGCCCGGCGGCGGCGACGAGCTGCAGGGCATCAAGAAGGGCGTGGTCGAGATCGCCGACATGATCGCGGTGAACAAGGCCGACGGCGACAATGTCAAGCGCGCCGAGGCGGCCGCCGGCGAGTATCGCGCCGCGCTGCATATTCTCAATCCCCGCTCGCCGAACTGGATGCCGCCGGTCGTCACCTATTCGGCCCTCACCGGCGACGGCATCGCGGAGCTGTGGCAGCAGGTGCTGGCGCATCGCCAGCAACTCTCGGCGGTCGGCGAATTTGCCGAACGGCGCCGCGAGCAGCAGGTCAAGTGGATGTGGGCTATGCTGGAAGACCGCTTCCGTCTCCATCTCAAGACCGACGCCAAGCTGAAAGCGCGCCTGCCGGCGATCGAGAAGGCCGTGGCGGACGGCGCGCTGGCGCCGGCGCTTGCGGTCGAAGAGATCGCGACTGCGCTCGGAGTCTGATGTGGCGGCCGGCTCCGCATCGCGCAAAGTGATCTACGCCGCGCTCGCCGGCAATCTGATGATCGCGCTCACCAAGTTCATCGCGGCCTGGTGGACCGGCTCATCGGCGATGCTGAGCGAGGGTGTGCATTCGGTGGTCGACACCTCGAACCAGCTGCTGCTGCTCTACGGCTTCCATCGTGCCGCGAAGCCGCCGGATGAGAACCATCCGCTCGGCTATGGACGCGAGCTCTACTTCTGGAGCTTCATCGTCGCACTCCTGATCTTTGCGCTCGGCGCCGGCGTCTCGTTCTACGAGGGCATCGCGCACATCCTTGATCCCGTGCACATCACCGATCCGCACGTGAACTACATCGTGCTCGGCATCTCGTTCGTCTTCGAAGCGATCACGTTCCTCATCGCGCTGAAGGAGTTCAACAAGGTGCGCGGACCGCTCGGCTATATCGAGGCCGTGCAGGCAAGCAAGGACCCGCCCTCGTTCCTGGTGCTGTTCGAGGATTCGGCCGCGCTGATCGGCATCCTGATCGCGTTCGCCGGCACCGCCGCGGCGCAAGCTTGGGCGATGCCGGTGCTCGACGGCGTCGCGTCCATCGGGATCGGCCTCCTGCTCGCCACCACCGCGGCGTTTCTCGCGCGCGAAAGCAAGGGCCTGCTGATCGGCGAAGGCGCGCGCGGGCGCACCTTGCGCTCGATCCGGCAGATCGCCGCGGATGAGCCGGGGGTCGAGCGCGTGAATGATCTGGTGACGACACATCTTTCGCCGCAGCAGGTCGTCGCCGCGCTCAGCCTCGAGTTCAAGGATGAGTTGACCACGCCGCAGATCGAGAACGTGGTGGCTTCGATCGAGCGGCGCATCTGTCAGCAGAACCCCGAAGTGTTCGCGGTTTTCATCAAGCCGCAGTCGAGCACGACGCGCGACCAGCGCACCCGACCCGCACCGGCGGCAAATTCATGACCACCGTCTTGATCACCGGCTTCGGCCGCTTCCCCGGCGCGCCGTCCAACCCGAGCGGGCCGCTGGCGCGTGCGGTCGCGCGGCGGCAGCGGCCGGCCTTCGCCGACGTGACGCGCGTGCTGCACATTTTCGAGACGAGCTATGCGGCCGTCGATCGTGATCTGCCGCAGCTGATTGCGCAGCACAAGCCCGACCTCGTGCTGATGTTCGGACTGGCCGCACGCACGCCCTTCGTGCGGATCGAGATGCAGGCGCGCAACGCACGCTCGATCCTGTTCCCGGACGTGAGCGGGTTTCGCCCCCAGGCGCGTGCGATCGTGCCTGGCGTGGCGGCGCAGGGGGGGCTCGCGCCGTTCGTGCGGCTGCGCACCGCCGTGCGCGCCGCGCGGGTGCCGGCGCGCCTCTCGCGCGATGCCGGCCGGTATCTCTGCAATTATGTCTACTGGCGCGCGCTCGAGGCGTCCCGATCCGGAACGCTGGCGCAGTTCATCCATATTCCGCCAGTTCCGCGTGTGCCGCGTCGGCCCGGCCGCAAGCGGCGGATGACGCATGGCGCGCTGGCACGCGCCGGAGAGGCCATTCTCCTCGCGCTGCTCGCCGCGCAACGCCGTTGAGGTTAACGCTACTGCGTCAGAATCGCGAGCGGTCGTATGTGCGCCCTCGCCCCGCTTGCGGGGGAGGGCTGCTCGGAGGTTCAGCGAAGAAGGATGGGGAGGGGGACCTTCCGCGAGCCTATCGAGAGCCCCCACCCGACCGAGTACGTTGAGCTGCCTGCGACGCACTCCCCCGTTGTCCCATGGGACATGCCCTAAGCGCTGTCCCATGGGACATGCCTGAGGGCGTGACCATGGAACATCTCTTAATACGCTGCCTTGACGTTCCTGCCTCCTCCCAAGCCTTTGTCCCATGGGACACGCCTAAGGACTGTCCCATGGGACAAGGTTAAAGCTTGTCCCGCGCTGGCACAGAATTTCGGCGCGACTCTTGAACCTTCCGCTTCTCCGAAGGAGAAGCCCCATGAGCATCGACCGCCGTCATTTCCTCGCCGCCACGACCGCGACCGGCGCCTGGGGGGCAACTGAAGCAGTTGCTGCCCCCTCCTCCAACGCGGTACCGATCTCCGGCCTCGGCGTCGATGCGTTCCATCTCGGCGTGCGCAGCAATTCGAGCGAGGACCAGACCGAGGCGCTGCAGCGCGCCATCGACCGCACCGCCGGCGCGCGGCTGCCGCTGATCCTGCCGCCCGGCGTCTATCGCGTCCGCGCCCTGATCCTGCCGACCGGTGCGCGGCTGATCGGTGTTCCCGGCGCGACGCGCCTCCTCGCGCTCGACAACACGCCGCTGATCGTCGCGCGCGGCGCCGATCACATTCTCCTCTCCGGCCTCACCTTCGACGGCAACAACCGCGCGCTGCCCGAGGATGCCGGCCTGATCCAGCTTGCGCTCGGCCGCAACGTCGTGGTGCGCGAGTGCGAGATCATCGGCTCCGGGCGCAACGGCCTCGTGCTCGAGGCGGTCGAGGGCGAGATTGCGAACAACACCATCACCGGCGCGCGCGGCGCCGCGATCTTCTCGGTCGAGGCGCGCGGGCTTGTCATCGCGCGCAACACCATCCGCAAGGCGGCGAACAACGGCATTCAGGTCTGGCGCTCGCAAGCCGGCGATGACGGCACGCAGGTGATCGACAACCGGATCGAGGACACGGCCGCGGTGTCCGGCGGCTCGGGCCAGAACGGCAACGCCATCAATGTCTTTCGCGCGCATAACGTGATCGTGCGCGGCAACCGCATCAAGACCGCGGCATTCTCGGCGGTGCGCGGCAACGCGGCCTCGAACATCCAGGTGACCAACAACACCTGCACCGGCCTCGGTGAAGTGGCGATCTACGCCGAGTTCGGCTTCGAAGGCGCGGTAATCGCCAACAACACCATCGACGGCGCCGCGCTCGGCATCGCGGTGACCAACTTCAATGAAGGCGGCCGCCTCGCGGTGGTGCAGGGCAATCTGATCCGCAATCTCCTGCCCAAGCGCCCCGCCGGCACGGATCCGAATGACGGCGCCGGCATCGGCATCGGCGTCGAGGCGGATGCGGCGGTGACCGGCAATGTGATCGAGAATGCGCCGAGCGCCGGCATCGCGCTCGGCTGGGGGCAATATCTGCGCGACGTCAGCGTGACCGGCAATGTGGTGCGCAGCGCCGGCGTCGGCATTGCGGTGTCGGTGACCCCGGGCGCAGGCTCGGCGGTGATCGCCGACAATCTGATCTCAGGGACGAAGAGCGGCGCCATCGTCGGCATGGATCAGCGCCGCCCGATGACCGGCGACCTTGCGCGCGAAGGGGCGACGCGCTTCGCGCAACTCGCGATCAACGGCAACCGCGTGCGCTAACGGTTCGTCATGCCCCGCGAAAGCGGGGCACCCAGTAGACGCAGGCGGAGCAGGAGCGAGAGGGCGGTGGTTACTGGGTCGCCCGCTGGAGCCTGCCCCCGCGCAGGCGGGGGCGGGCGATGACGACCGAAAGGTCGTGTAAGATCACCGCATCATGAGTTCTCCTGTCAGCTCAAAAGAAGCTCTCGCCGCACTCTGGCGCGACGCCGGGCATGACGCCGCCGCGCTCGACGCCGTCGCTTTGACCGGCGCGGAGCCGGTCCTTCCCTCCTCCTTCGCGGTCGGCACCGCCGCGCAGGTGAGCATCGCGGCAGCCGCGCTTGCGGCAGCCGAGATCTGGCGGCTGCGCACTGGACAGCGTCAGCAGGTCGCGGTCGACATGCGCAACGCCGCAATCGAGTTTCGCAGCGAGCGCTACCTGCGCGTCGATGGCGCGCCGACCAAGGAGCTCTGGGACAAGATCGCCGGCCTTTATCGTTGTGGCGATGGCCGCTTCGTGCGGCTGCATACCAATTTCCCGCATCATCGCGACGGCGTGCTGAAGCTGCTCGGCTGCGACTATGCGCGCGAGGCGGTGCAACGCGCGCTCGAGAGCCAGGAGGGCGAGAAGTTCGAGGCCGCGGCCGCGGCGGCCGGGCTCGTCGTCACCATGACGCGCTCGTTTGCCGAATGGGACGCGAGCGCCCAGGGGCGCGCGATTGCGGCGCTGCCGCCGCTCACGATCGAGAAGATCGGCGAGGCGCCGCTGCAGCCACTCGGTGCCGGTGAACGCCCGCTCTCCGGCGTGCGCGTGCTCGATCTTACGCGCGTGATCGCCGGACCGGTGTGCGGCCGCACGCTCGCGGCGCACGGGGCCGACGTGATGCTGGTCACGGCCGCGCACCTGCCGCAGATGATGCCGCTGGTGATGGATTCCGGACGCGGCAAGCTGTCGACGTTCCTCGATCTGCGCGACGCGACCGGCCGCGACACGCTCGCGGCGCTGACGCGCGAGGCTGACATCTTTGTGCAGGGCTATCGGCCCGGCGCCGTCGCGGCCAGCGGCTTCAGCCCCGAACACGCGGCGCAGCTGCGCCCGGGCATCATCTACGTGTCGCTCTGCGCTTACGGACATGAAGGCCCATGGGCACCGCGGCGCGGATTCGACTCGCTGGTGCAGAACGCCAACGGCATCAACGCTGCAGAGGCGCAGGCGGCCGGCAGTGCGCAGCCGAAGCCGTTGCCCTGCCAGGCGCTCGATCATGCGGCCGGCTATCTGATGGCCTTCGGCGCCATGACGGCACTCCGGCGCCGCATCACCGAGGGCGGCAGCTGGCATATGCGCGTCTCGCTGGCGCAGGCCGGACACTGGATCCGCGGGCTCGGCCGCATCGGCGACGGGTTTGCGTGTCCGGACCCGGACTTTGCGGCGGTTCAGGACCGGCTCGAGGAGCACGATTCCGGCTTCGGACGGCTCATCGCCGTCCGCCACGCCGCGGAGCTAGCGGAGACGCCGGCACGCTGGACGCGGCCGTCCATGCCGCTCGGCACCCACGCACCCGTTTGGCCTAGCTGAACAGCACCGCGTACAGCCCGAAGCCGAGCGTGGTGCTGACGACCGCCTCGATCGCGCCGAACGGCGTCTCGCCGATGTCGTGACCGATCAGCGGAAACAACAAGCGCCCCAACGGAAATACGACCGCGACCACGAGCGCGACGCACAACAGCCGATTGACCAAACTGTGACTCACCCTGTCCCCCAGACTCGCTTTTTTGCTTGCGAGCCTTATAGCGAACGCCTCAGCGCGGCGCCAAGGGTTAGACACTGCGTTGGCGCATATCCTATTCGGAAAAGACCCATCCCGGATCAGGTCCGGGACAGGCCTTTTCCGGGATATGCGCTAGCCCAGCGCCGCCGCGGGCCGCAGACCGCCGACCTCGATGCCATTCCAGTTGCGCAAGGTGGGGCTAACAAACCGCCCCAGCGCGGCGCGCTCGGCCTCGCCCAGCGGGAGCAGTTTCTCGATCATCCGCGCCATCGCGGCTTCGGCCGCGCGCGTCCCGCCATCCAGGCATTTGATCGCGATCCCGAGGCCCTGCTCGGGCAGCGCACCGCAGAACACGCCCTCGGCCCCGGTCTTCACCAGCACGCGCGCGCCGAACAATTTCATCACCTCGGTGCAGAACCGCCCGGTGCCGGCAACGAAATAGGGCTCCGCCGCGCAGGCCGCGCGCAGGCGCGCGGCCGCCTTCTGCCGTTCGGGCCCCAGCGCGCGCCCGGTCCCAAAGCGCGCAAACCCATGCGCGAGGGCCTGAAGCGGGATCGCAAAGGTCGGGATCGAGCAGCCGTCGATGCCGTAATGGTCTGGCGCAAGCGATATGCCGGTCAGGTTCTCCAACGCGCCGCGCACCTCGCGTTGCACCGGATGGGCCGCGCCGACGTAGCCACGGTGATCGATGCCGGCGGTGCAGGCGAAACAGATGAAGCCGGCGTGCTTGCCCGAGCAGTTGTTATGCAGCGCGCTCGCCGTGGCGCCGGAGCGCGCCAGCGCCCGGCTCGACTCCGTGTGGCTCGGCCACTGCACGCCGCACTCGAGCGCCGACCCTTCCAGCCCGGCGCGCGCCAGCATGCCCCTTGCGACCTCGACATGCGCGGGCTCGCCGCCATGGCTCGCGCAGGCGAGCGCGAGCTCCCTGTTGCCGAAGCCGAACTTGTCCGCCGCGCCGCTTTCGACCAGCGGCAGCGCCTGGATCATCTTCACCGCCGAGCGCGGATAGACCGGCTGCGCCACGTCGCCGAGCGCCAGCACGGTTGCGCCATCGGCGTCGACCACCGCGACCGCGCCATGATGGCGGCTTTCGACCAGGCCGCCGCGCAGGACTTCCACCAGAACCGGATTACTCATTTGTCATCTTGCTTGTTGGTCATGTTGCCGCAGGCTCACTTGCCGCAGTTCAGTCCGAAACCATCTCTATCGCTCATACCATGGACCAGCCGCCCGCAACCCGTTCCCGCCGGAAAACAGTGGTACTCGCCCTCCTCGCTCTCTTCCTGCTGCCGGTCGCGGCCCGCGCCGCGCTCTACGCCTATGAGGGCGGGCCGCGCTCCTGGCGCGAGGCCGATTGGTCGAGCACGGGAAGCCTCCCGGCCGCGAGCGCCCATCCCGACGCGCGCATTTTCGTCATGACCGGCCGCACCGGCGGCTGGAAGGGCGTGGTCGCGCTGCACTCATGGATCGTGTTCAAGCACGCCGGCGACCGCGCCTGGACCCGTTACGATGTCGTCGGGTGGGGCAATCCGGTCCGTCGTAACGGCTATCCGCCGGATGGACGCTGGTACGGCAATCCGCCCTCGGTGTTGGTCGACCTCAGCGGCGCCGCGGCCGCTGCCCTGATTCCGCGCATCGAAAGCACGGTGAAGAGCTATCAGTACGCCAATGCGGGCGACTATCGCATCTGGCCGGGCCCGAACAGCAACACCTTCGTGGCGAGCGTGTTGCGCGCCGTCCCGGAGCTCGGCGTCACGATGCCGCCAAACGCGATCGGCCGCGACTTTCGCCCCGCCCCCTATGCGGGCCTGAGCGACAGCGGAACCGGCGTCGAGGCGAGCCTGTGGGGCCTCGTCGGCGTAAAGCTCGGCTGGGTCGAGGGCGTCGAGCTCAATGTGCTCGGACTGGTGGCGGGGCTCGATCTGCGCCACCCGGCGCTGAAGCTGCCGGGATTCGGCCGCATCGGAGTCGACAGCGCTGTGCCGACCGCAGCGGCCGCGAAGTAAGCAGCGAGCGAAAGCCGCTACCCTCGCGCGCGCGCTCGCGCCGTCCGTCTCTTGTTCGCCACGCGCTGCGCCTCCTCTGCGACAACGCGATTGCGCCCTGACTGCTTCGCGCGATAGAGCGCGGCGTCCGCCTCTCTCAGCCAGGCCTGTATCGATTTCAACCGAGGCTGCGTCAATGACGCCACCCCGGCGCTGATGGTCACCACGCCGCTGCACGAATTGGCGCCGTGCGGGAGCGCCGTCTCCTCGATCGCTTTACGGCAGCGCTCAGCGAGCCAAACTCCAGCCTCGAGCGATTGCTCCGGCAACAGCACAAGAAATTCCTCGCCGCCAAAGCGGTAGAGCTGATCGTCGCTGCGGCACGTCTTCACGAGCATTGCGGCGACGGCGCGCAGCACCTCGTCACCGGCGAGATGACCCTCGCGGTCATTGTACGCCTTGAAGAAGTCGACATCGCACATCACGGCGCAGAAGGTGTGACCATATCGTTCTGCTCGCGCCGCAATGATCTCCAGATCCTCGCGCAACTTGAGTCGATTGCCGAGCTTGGTCAGCGCATCCTCGCGCGATTGCTCGAACAGCTGGCGATTGAGCCGCTCAAGCTCGATGGACTGCTGAGACAGCTGCCGATGCAGCGATGTGACTCGCGCAGCCACCAGCAACCGCATCTTCAACTCGTCGACGTCGAGCGGCTTGATCAGATAGTCGTCGGCACCGGCCTCCATTCCGCTGATCACTTGAGCTCTTTCGTCGAACGCCGTCAGGAAGATGAAATACGTGTAGGCCGCGCCGTCGTGCTCGCGGATGCGGCGGCAGAGCTCGATGCCGTCGATTTTGGGCATCTTGCGGTCGCTGATGACGACATCCGCCCTTTCCTGCTGGAACAATTGCCAGGCCTCATCACCGTCGCTGCTCAGCACGCAATCATGGCCGAGCGATTTCAGCGCCGCCTTCAGGATCAGGCGGGATCCGGCATTGTCTTCGGCGACGAGAATGCGCATGGCTCAGCTGGCCGCCTCTTCACAGATGATCGCCCCCCTCACCGCGGCGAACTGATGCTCCAGGTGATCGACGCGGGACGGCACGGCATCGACGTCCCTCTGCTCGGCTCGCGATTGAAGCTCGGCGCAGACGCGAACCATCTCGTGCGCCCCAAGATTGCCCGCGCTGCCCTTCAACATGTGAGCGACCTTGGCGATCCCGGCGCAATCGCCCTCCCGCGCATAGGCCCGCAGTTCGGCCAGCTGTCGCGGCGTATCCTCGACGAACAGCGTCTTGAGCTGCGCGATCAGGCCGGGCGTTCCAGCCTGTTCGAGCTCGCGCAGCCGATCGAGCACGCTGCGATCGACCACATTTTCAAGCTGCGGCTCCGCGGCGATTGAAGGACTTTCGACCACGGCACCATGCGGCAACAGGCGTCCGAGCGCTGCGGCAAGATCCGACTGCCTGAGCGGCTTCGTGATGTAGTCGTCCATGCCCGCCGCGAGACACTTGGCGCGCGCGTCCTTCAGCACATCCGCCGTCACCGCAATGAGCGGGATATGCCGTCCATCGCCCTCACGCCGGCGGATTTCCTCAGCCGCGCGATAGCCGTCCAGCTCGGGCATCTGGCAATCCATCAGGACCGCCGCATAGGGCACGAGGCCAACCGCCTCGACGGCTTCGAGCCCGTTGGCGACTACGTCGGCCCGATAGCCGAGCCCCGACAGCAGACCGACTGCCACCTGCTGGTTCACGACGTTGTCTTCGGCGACAAGGATGCGCGCGCGGCCACGCGCGCCGCCTTTCTGCTCGCGGACTTTCTCGACGGTCGGGACTTCGATGCGGCGGAGCTGGTCCGGGCGCGAACCTGCCATCACCTGCGCGAGGCAATCGTACAGCTGTGATTGCCGGACCGGTTTTGTCAGGCAGGCATCGATGAGCCCCTCGCGATCCGTCTCGGGCCCGATCTGCCCGACCGACGTCAGCAGGACCAGCCGCACGCCCGCGATCGCCGGCTCGGCCTTGACGGCGCGCGCGAGCGCCATCCCGTCCATGCCAGGCATCTGCATGTCGATGATCGCAGCGTCATAAGGCTCGCCGCGCGCCACCGCAGCGCGCAACACGTCAAGCGCGCGGAAGGCGGACTCGGCGCTGCCGTTGCGCATGTGCCATCCGATCACATGCTCGTGCAGGATGGCGCGGTTGACGGCATTGTCATCGACGCAGAGCACGCGCAGCCCGCGCAGATCCATCGGCTGGCGCTGCGGTTGCTGCGAGGTGTGGCCGAACGGGACCGTGAACCAGAATGTGCTGCCTTCGCCCGGTGTGCTGTCCACGCCGATCTCGCCGCCCATCATCCTGACGAGCCGGGCAGAAATCGCGAGGCCAAGTCCGGTCCCGCCATATTTGCGGGTTGTCGAGGCGTCGGCTTGGGCGAAAGCCTCGAACAGCCGTGATTGCTGCTCGCGAGAGATGCCGATTCCGGTATCGGCCACCTCGAAACGGATGGTCTCGCCGTCCTCGCGCACGGCGACGCGGTGGGCGCGCAGCACGACCTCGCCACGCTCGGTGAACTTCACCGCATTCGCCGTCAGGTTGGCGAGAACCTGGCGCAGCCGGAACGGGTCGCCGCGCAGCGCGCGCGGCAGGTCATGGCCGATCAGGGTTGCGAGCTCCAGTCCCTTGGTGGCAGCGCGCACCGCGACCATTCCGGCGACCGTCTCGACGATCTCGCAGAGATCGAAGTCGACGATCTCGAGCTCGACCTTGCCCGCTTCGATCTTGGAGAAGTCGAGGACATCGTTGATGAGGTCGAGCAGCGTGTCGCCGGACTCTCTCGCCATCTCGGCGTAACCGCGCTGCCGCGGATCGAGATCGGTGTCGAGCAGCAGCCCGGTCATGCCGATCACCCCGTTGAGCGGCGTGCGGATCTCGTGGCTCATCGCGCTCAGGAATTCGGACTTGGCGAGATTGGCGGCCTCGGCCTGCTCCTTGGCGTGCTGCAGTTCCTGCTCGGCCCGGCGGCGCTCGGCGTTCTCCGCCAGGAGGGCAGCCTTGGCCTCGTCGTTCTCCTGATGCTGGCGGTGCAATGATTCCGCCATGCGGTTGAACGCGCGCCCGAGATCGCCGAGTTCGCCTTTGGTCAGAACCTGCGAGCGGTGGTCCAAGCCCGCGGCCCCGATGATGCCGGCGTCACGCTGCAACTGCCGGAGCGGGCGAACGATCCCGCGAGATAGCCCCCACGCGAGCAGAAATGCCGCCGTGATCGCCAGCACGGTCGAGAGGAGGGCCCACTGCAAGTGCCGCGACGCCTCCGCGATGGCGCCCTCGCGCGACAGCCCGACCGTGACGAACCACGGCACAGAACGCGTTTTGGCGGTTGCGGTCATTCGCGTTGTGCCGTCGAGCCAGGCCGCTTCGCCGCTGGTTTCGCCTTGTTCGATCTGATTGCGCACGACGGCCTCGCGGCTCAGGTCGCGGCCAATCCATCCAGGATGATCGGAACGGCCGATGACAATGCCGCGCTCGGTCAATACGCTGATCACGCTTCCCGCCGGCAAGCTGCTGGCATCGGCAATCTTGTTGATGCCCGCGAGCTGTATGCCGAGCACAATGACGGCGCTCACCGCACCGCCTTCGTCACGGATCGGGCGCGCGACCCCGGCAACCCACTGTCCATTGGTCCGCGCAAGGATCGGATCGCTCACCGCGGTCGCACCCGCGAGCGCGGCTTTGAAATAGGCGCGATCCCCTGAGAAGAGCTTTTGACGATCGGTCACCGGCCATTGCGACATCCCGATATTGTTGCCTTTCAGGTCGAACAGCAGGATGTTGTTGGCGAGCGGCGGCAGGTCGGCTTTGATGCGGCGGAGTATCTCGTCGTTCTTCTCGGCGTCTGCCGGATTTGTCGAAACCGAACGGCCCATTACGACCAGCAAGGTATTCAAGTCGGCGATGCGATCATCAATGCGCGACGCGAACATGCGGGCGACGCGAGCGGTCGCGACCTTGGCCTTGGCGTAATCCTCGTTCAGGCGGTCGCGGACAAAGGCGCCCACCAGGAACAACAGCGGCAGAATGGCCGCCACGACGAGAAGGTTCAGCCGGGTTCGGATACTCGACGTCATGCGGACAGTGCTCTCCTGTACCCGGCAACGCCGGGCCCGCTTGGGTGCCCGCGTCTTCTCAAATCGCAGAGCGGCCTTGCCTCGCCGCCCGCCCGGAAATCGTGACTGCGCCTCGCTCGTCAGAATCGGGTATCAGTCCCCATTAGGTCGCAACATGATGAAAAAAGCGTAATACGTCGGGCCATTCAGACCGAGATCGATATAAATTGGTACAATTCGATGTGGACCGGGATACCTCGTGTACCTCGCACCTGAAGGCGGCGAACGTCGTGGCCGCGCGACAGGCCGGTGCGGATTCGTTCATCGTGAAGCCGTTCCTCGCCGAGACCCTCGAAGCCAAGATCGACGAAGCGTTTGCGTCTAGGCGGCGCCGCGCGCGATCTGCCCGGCGGTATCGAACAAACGGATGATTTCGCTCGCCGGTCGCGGCGGAGAAAAGACGTAACCCTGAAACTCGGAGCAGCCCGCCGCGCGCACGAGATCCAGCTGTTCCTTGGTTTCGATGCCTTCCGCGATCGCCGGTACGCCGAGCACGCCGGCAAGCCCTGCGACCGCCTGCACGATAGCCAGCGAAAGATCGCTTCCCTCAGCAAGCTCGTTGGCAAACGAGCAATCGATCTTGATCTTGTCGAACTGGAAGCTGCGCAGATCGTTGAGCGAGGTGTTTCCGATGCCGAAGTCGTCCATGACAATGCGCGCGCCGAGCATTCGCAGTTGCTGCAGAACCGTAAGATTGTCCCGATTGTGCTCGAACAGCATCTCTTCGGTAATTTCCAATTCCAGCCGGCTTGCCGGCAGGCCCGAAGCCGCGAGCGCACCGACGGTGGTCTGCAGCAGACTCTGATTTCTCAGCTGAGCGGGGGAAATATTCACCGCCAGCTTGACGCTCGCCGGCCATTTCGCGGCGTCGAGACACGCCCGGCGTATCACCCAGTCGCCGATCGGGCCAATGAGGCCACTCTCCTCCGCGGCCGAGATGAACTCGCCCGGCAGAATCGTGCCACGTCGCGGGTGATGCCAGCGTAGCAACGCTTCCAGGCTGACGATCGTGTTGTCCCGGATATCGGCCACAGGCTGATAGAACAGCTCGAATTCGTCTCGGGCGAGCGCGTTACGCAGATCGACCTCGAATTCGCGCCGCGCCGCGATCGCGGCGTCCAATGCCGGCTCGAAAAAGCGGTAGACGCCGCGGCCGTCGCTCTTCGCGCGATACAGCGCGAGGTCCGCCTGCCTGAGCAGCTCGGCCGAGGCCGTGGAATCGCCCGGCGCGCGCGAGATGCCGATGCTGACGCCGACGTTCACGCAAAGCCCGCCGAGGTCATACGGGGCTTTGATCTCGTCGCGGATGCGCTCAGCCAGCCTCGAGGTGTCCGTCGGGCTGTCGATCTCGGTCTGGATGATGGCGAATTCGTCGCCGCCGAAGCGCGCCACGAAATCGACCTCGCGCACGCAACCGCGCAGCCGTCCGGCGACAGCCTTCAGCAATTCGTCGCCGACCAGGTGCCCGTGCGTATCATTAACCTGCTTGAACTGATCAAGATCAAGCAGCAGAACGGCAAGCGGCTGGCTCAGATCGACTCGGGCCAACGCGGCGTCGAGCTTTTCATTGAAACGGACCCGGTTGAGCAGACCGGTGAGCGGATCGTGATGCGCCATATGCGCAATTTTCGCCTCCGCCTTCTTCTTCTCGGTCACGTCATCGATCACGACAATCAGATATTCCGGTTTGTCATGCTCGTCGGAGACGAGCAGCCGCGTCGTGTTGACGATGCGTGTCCCCCTCACGCGATTCTCGACCGGAAAATCGCCGTGGATCTGCCGCCTGTTCGCCTGGACGGCCTCGTGGTCGAACCGCGTGATCTTTTCGGCATCCGCCTGACCGAAAAGCTCGAAGACGGTCTTGCCGATGACGTCCTCGCGCGGCCGTCCGATGAAGCCTTCGTAGGCCTGATTGACGAGCACGAACTTGAGCGTATGGGCGTCCTTGACGACGATCGGAACGGGGACGTTTTCGATGATCGTGTCGAGGAACCTGCGCGTCTGCTCGAGGCGCGCCTTGGCGAGCTGCTGCTCGGTCGTATCCTCATGAACCGAGACCCAGCCACTGCCATTGACCGGCTGATTTCGGACGGTGATCACGCGTCCGTCGGTGAGTCGCAGTGATCCCGCGACCAGCGTCGCCCCCACCAGTCGCTCCGATAGATGATCGTAGAACTGCCGTTCTTCATCGGACAGCAAGCCAGCGGCCTTTCTGCTTCGAATGATCTCCTGATGTGGCGTGCCGGTCGGCGCAGTCTCCACGGAGAGGCCGTACATGTCCCGGTACCGTTCATTCGCAATTGCCAGGCCACCTTTGTCATCGAACATGCACACGCCCAGCGGCATGTTGGTCAGCAAAGCGTTCAGGCGCGCATTTTGAATGTTGAGGTCTTCGGCCAACTTCTCGCGCAGCCAGCGGCTCCTGATGCTGAGCCCGACGACAACCAGGATCAGCAGCGTGACTGCCGTTGCGGCCAGCTCATAGAAGCGCCGCTCATCCTCCGCTCCGGCGAAGATCTCCGCCGTGGACAGCGCGACCGCCACCGCGAGCGGATGGTCGGCAAGGGCCCGATAGGTGATGAGGCGCGGAGTGCCGTCGATGAAGCTGTCCGCCGCATAGAACCATCCGCTCGGCTCGCCGGGATAATGGCGGAATAGCTCGGTTCGCGACACATCGGTGCCGAGCGGGACCGCACCACGGCCGCTCGCGGCACGGATGATTCCATCGGCACCGATCACGCCGATATACCCGTCGTTCGGGACATCGACCGAATTGTAGAAGCGCGACAGATAGGTCGGATCAAACGACACCACGACGACGCCGCCGAATGATCCATCATTGTTGATGATGCGGCGCGTGAGCTGAATCGACCACTTGCCCGACAGCCGTCCGACCACAGGCTTGCTGATGAACAGCTTGTCCTCGGCGGAGTCGCGATGGACGCGAAAATGCTCGCGGTCGCTCAAGTCCAGCTTGCGCGGGGGCGTCGAACCAATGCTGCTCAAACGCATCAGGCCGTCGGAATCGATGACCGCGACCTGTACGGTCTGGTCGTCGAACAACTCGCTGCCGCGCAGCCAATTCCTGAATTCCTCTTCGTCCGGGTTACGCACCCAACGCGCGCGCATGATCTTGAGCGAACGGTCGAGCTCTCGCAGTGATCGCGAAAGATGCTCTTCGAACGCACGCGCGAGGCTATCGGAGTTCTGCACCGCCGCGCGTTCGGTCGCAGCGCGCTTGCTATCCGAGTAGAGGCCGATGCCGCTCCAGAGCAGCACGATCATGAGCAGGCCGAGCAGGGTCGAGCCCTGCGCGATCACGCGCAGCCAGCGCTTTCCAATCTTGTACGCCGTGCGAGAAAACGACACAGCACCACGCTCAACAAGGCCATCCGATCTACGCCGTTCTAACGTGGGATAGTTGTTGGGAGGTTATTCGTGGAACCTGCGTGCCGAGGGCTAATGCTTGCGTACAAACCCCTAGTTTCGGGAACAGAGTACCGATTTCTCAACGAACTACCGCCAATTCTGAACGTTTCGGCACAAATTGACATCAAGCTGTTGGCGGCCTGTTAAGCGTACCGTTACGCCGCTTCCGCTACGGGGAGAACTGCTTCCTTACTCGGCCGCAAGGACGGCTCCGCCCCAGACCGGCTCGTGCGACGAGCGCGCGCTTCAACGACCCCGGCGCAAACGCTCCCGCCGCGCGTCACGATGAGCATGGCTCGCGTCCGACGAGGCAAGCCGATGACGCACGCCTCACACAATCTTGTGCCATGCACCTTCGCCGAAGGGTGACGTCGCGGATCGGCCGTGCCAGATTCTGCGTCGCACCGGAAAGACATGCGTGACACATATGCGTGACACTTGGCCCCTGCTCGACAAGATCCCGTTCCCGGCGATAGCGCGCGGCACGCTGCACACGCTGCAAGTCAATGTCGGCTATCGCTGCAACCAGTCCTGCGTCCATTGCCACGTGAATGCCGGCCCGAGCCGCACCGAGGAAATGGACCGCGCGACGATCGAGGTCGTGCTCGCCTTCCTGGAGCGGCGGCGCATCGCGACGCTCGACATCACCGGCGGCGCGCCCGAGCTCAATCCCCATTTTCGCCGCCTCGTCACGCGCGCGCGCGACATGGGCGTGAAGGTGATGGACCGCCACAACCTCACGATCCAGGAGCAGCCCGGGCAGGAAGACCTCGCGGACTTCCTTGCCGCGCAGCAGGTCGAGATCGTCGCCTCGATGCCGTGCTATTTGCAGGACAATGTCGACAAGCAACGCGGCAAGGGCGTCTATGATGCCTCGATCCGCGCGCTCAAACGCCTCAACGCGCTCGGTTACGGGCGCGAGGGCTCTCCCCTCACGCTCAACCTCGTCTACAATCCGCTAGGGCCCTCGCTGCCGCCGCCGCAGCAGGCGCTCGAGGCCGACTACAAGCGCATGCTCGGCGAGCGCTTCGGGATCACGTTCAACAATCTGTTCACGCTCGCCAACATGCCGATCCAGCGCTTCGGCGCGATCCTGTTGTCGCAAGGCCAGTTCGACGCCTATCTCGACACGCTGGTGCATGCGCACCGCGCCGAAAATCTCGACGGCGTGATGTGCCGCTCATTGCTGTCGGTCGACTATCGCGGCTATGTCTATGATTGCGACTTCAACCAGATGCTCGACCTGCCGCTGACGCGCCACGATCGCGCCCGCATGCACCTTGCCGAGCTTCTCGATGACGACATCGGCGGCAATCCGATCCGCGTCGCCGGCCATTGCTTTGGCTGCACCGCCGGTCAGGGCTCGAGCTGCGGCGGAGCGCTGAAAGAGGCGGCGGAGTGAGAGCTCTGGAGCTGGCCCGACGCGACGCCCCCGGCCGGGTCTGCCCGGCCGACTATCGCTACGCGCCCGGCGTCTTCAATCGCACCGTCGACCTAACCACCGACGTGCTTTATGTCGTCGGCGGTCTCTATGGAAATCTCGCGGCGCTCAGGCAGATCGAGTGGCTGGCGTGCCGCGAACGGCAGCCGGTCGCGATCGTCTACAATGGCGACTTCCATTGGTTCGACGCCGATCCCGAGTGGTTCGACACAATCGAGCAAGCGGTCACGCGCCATCGCGCGATCCGCGGCAATGTCGAGACCGAAATCGCACGCACCAGCGACATCGCGGCCGGATGCGGCTGCGCCTATCCGGACAGCGTCGATGACGGCACGGTTACGCGCTCAAACGACATTTTGCGGCGGCTGCGTGCAGTCGTGAGCGCGGCGGCCGCCGCTTCGCTCCGCGCCTTGCCCATGCATCTGGTCGCACGCGTCGGAAGCCTGCGCGTTGGCATCGTGCACGGCGATGCGACGTCGCTCGCCGGCTGGCGCTTCGCACACGACGCGCTCGACGCGCCCGCGAATATCGCGTGGCTCGGCGACATCCGCAGGCAATCCGCCGTCGATGTCTTTGCGTCCACGCACACATGTCTGGCTGCACTGCGTGACTTCGAGACGCCACACGGGCGCCTGACGGTGGTCAACAATGGCTCCGCCGGCATGGCGAATTTTTCCGATAGCACCTTCGGGCTGATCTCGCGTATCGCCACGCGGCCATCGCCGCATGCCGCGCTCTACGCCGCCAGGCATGACGACGTATTCATCGAGGCGATCCCGGTGCATTACGACGTCGCGGCGTTCCTCGCGCGTTTCGAGACGTGCTGGCCTGAGGGATCGGCGGCGCATACGTCCTATTATCGGCGTATCGTCGGCGGCCCCTCCTATTCCGTCGAGCAGGCGAAAGGCCGCGCCGACGCCGCCGCGTGATGTCGTTGTCGATCATCATCCCGGTTCTCAACGAGGCGCCAAACATCGTCACGGCGCTGCAGGCGCTCGAGCCGCTGCGTGCGCGCGGCGCCGAGCTGATCGTGGTCGATGGCGGCAGCGCCGACGACACCGTGGTGTTGGCGCGGCCGCTTGCCGACTTCGTCATCACCAGCGCGCGCGGGCGCGCCACGCAGATGAATGCCGGCGCCGCAATCGCGCGCGGCGAGACCCTGCTGTTCCTGCATGCGGACACGCGGCTGCCCGCGGATGCCGACCGGCTGGTCTTGGAGGGGCTTCCGCAATCGCGGCGCGCCTGGGGCCGCTTCGACGTGACGATCGACGGCACCCACGCGCTGCTCGCCGTCATCGCGCGCGGAATGAATTTGCGCTCGCGCCTGACCGGCATCGCGACCGGCGATCAGGCGATCTTCGTCACGCGCGCGGCGTTCGACGCGGCCGGCGGCTTCCCCGAGATCGCCCTGATGGAGGACATCACCTTCGCGCGCGAGCTCAAGCGCATCTCGCGGCCCTTGTGCCTGCGCGCGCGCGTCACCACGTCGGGGCGCCGCTGGGAAAGCCGCGGCGCCTGGCGCGTGATGTTCAGGATGTGGCGCTTGCGGCTTGCGTATTTCTTCGGTGCCGATCCGCGGGATCTGGCGAAGCGATATGACTCGTAGGATCGTAGGAGATCGTAGCCCGGATGAAGCTATAGCGCGTTCTCGACGCGCTATGGCGAAATCCGGGACCGCCGTTCCCGGATTTCGCTGCGCTTCATCCGGGCTACAAGGCTACAGCTATACCCTCCCCTCCAGCGCGCGCATGAAGATGGTGCGCACGGCGCGGCGGTCGAGCTTGACCGGGTTGCCGCCGGCGGTCGGATCCTCGGGCGCCATCTTCACGATGGTGTCGACCTTGTCGTCACCGACCTTCAGGCCGGCGAGCGTGTGCGGCACGCCGCACTGCTCGCGCAGCTCGAGCACGAAGTCCATGAAGGCGCGGAAGTTCGGGCGCAGTCCGATATAGGCGGCGAGGCGCTTGATCTTGTCCTCGATGGCCTTGCGGTTGAACGCGAGCACATAGGGCACAAACACCGCGTTGGTCATGCCGTGGTGCGTGTCGTAGAGCGCACCGACCGGGTGCGAAAGCGCATGGATCGCGCCGAGCCCTTTCTGGAACGCGGTCGCGCCCGCCGCCGCTGCCGCCATCATGTGCGCACGCGCCTCGATGTTGCTGCCGTCCTTGACCGCCGTGACGAGGTTCTCTTTCACCAGCCGCACGCCCTCGACCGCGATGCCGTCGGCGAGCGCGTGATAGCTCGGCACGCAATAGGCCTCGAGCGCATGGCTGAATGCATCCATGCCGGTGCCGGCGGTGATGACCGGCGGCATGCCGACGGTCAGCTCCGGATCGCAGATCGTGACCTTCGGCAGCATGCCGGGATGGAAGATGATCTTCTTGGTGTGTGTCTTCTCGTTGGTGATCACCGCGGCGCGCCCGACCTCCGAGCCGGTGCCGGCCGTGGTCGGCACCGCGACCACGGGCGCAATCACGTTGGCATCGGCGCGCGTCCACCAGTCGCCGACATCCTCGAAGTCGAACACCGGGCGCGTCTGGCCGCGCATGAAGGCGATCAGCTTGCCGGCATCGAGCGCCGAGCCGCCGCCGAACGCCACGACGCCGTCATGCCCGCCCGCCTTGAAGGCTGCGATGCCGGCCGCGAGATTGGCCTCGACCGGGTTGGGCTGTACGTCGGAGAACAGCGTCGCGGGCGTCCCGGCATCGGCAAGGACCTGCATGGCGGCGGCCGTCATCGGCATGTTCGCCACGACCGGGTCGGTGACGAACAGCGGATTGCGCATGCCGGCCGCCTTCGCGGCCTCGCCGAGCTCGCGAACACGCCCGGCGCCGAAGCGCACCGAGGTCGGGTAGTTCCAGTTGCCGCGCAAGTCCATCAAATCTTCCTCTTGTAGCCCGGATGAAGCGAAGCGAAATCCGGGAACGGCCATGCTGCAACGCGAGGCTTTCCCGCATTGCGCCATAGCGCGTCGCAAGACGCGCGTAAACGCGCTTAAGGCTCCATGCGGGCTACGCCCTCAAATGATAGCTCTTTGGTCTGGTGAGCGACTCGTAGCCGACGCGCGAGAGCGTCGCGCCGCGGCCGGTGTCCTTCACACCGGTCCAGGCGAGACCCGGATCGAGATAGTCGCAGCGATTCATATAGACCGTACCGGTCTCGATCTCGCGGCCGATCCGCTCGGCGGCATCCATGTCGCGGGTCCAGATCGACGCGGTCAGCCCGTAAGGCGAGTCGTTCATCAGGCGGATCGCCTCGGCGTCATCGCGCACCTTCATGAGGCCGACAACCGGGCCGAAGGTCTCGTCCATCATCACCTTCATGCTGTGATCGACATCAACGAGCGCCTGCGGCGCCACATAGGTCGAGCCATCTCTGTCTCGCGCAAAGCTCTTGGTGTCGATCAGCGCCCGCGCGCCCTTGTGCAAGGCTTCGCCGATGTGGTCGCGCACGGTCGCGGCAAGGCGCGGCTGCGCCATCGGGCCGAGCGTCGTTTTCTGATCGAGCGGATCATCGAGCACATATTGCTTGGTCAGCTCCACGAACCCATCGACGAATTGATCATAGACGTCGGCATGCACATAGACGCGCTCGATGCCGCAGCAGCATTGGCCGGAGTTGAAATACACGCCGTCGACGATGTTCTCGACCGCATGCTTGAGATCGACGTCGGGGCGGACGTAGGCCGGATCCTTGCCGCCGAGCTCGAGCCCAACGCCGGAAAACGTGCCCGCCGCCGCGCGTTCGATCTCACGGCCGGCCGCCACCGAGCCGGTGAAACATACCTGGTCGACCGCGCCGGACCCGATCAGCTTGCTGGTGTTGTCATGTGAGAGCGTGAGCGTGCGGAATAGCCCTTTGGGCAGGCCGGCGCGGTCCATCGCGGCCTGGAAGCGGTCGCCGACCAGCAGCGTCTGCGCCGCGTGTTTCAGGATCACGGCATTCCCGGCCATCAACGCCGGCACCACGGAGTTGACCGCCGTGAGATACGGGTAATTCCACGGCGCCACCGTGAGCACGAGGCCGACCGGCTCGCGCGCGACGTAGCGCTTGAAGCCGGCGTTCGGCTCCGGGACGATGTCGGCGAGCGCGCTTTCGGCCAGCGCGATCATATGGCGCGCGCGTTCCTCAAAGCCGTTGAGCTCCCCGCCGCCATAGCGCACCGGCCGGCCCATCTGCCAGGCAAGCTCGGGCGCGATCTCGTCGCGCATTGCCAGCATGGCGTCGACCGCGCGCGTGAGGATCGCGCCGCGCTCGGCGACCGGCACGCGCTTCCACGCGGCCTGCGCGGCGCGCGCCGCCGCGACGGCGGAGTCGATCTCGGCGGCGGAGGATGCGGCGCGGCGCACGACCTCGCGGCCGTCGACCGGTGAGATGCAGACAATGTCAGGCATGGGGCTCCTGCGTCATCCCGGACGCGCCGAAGGCGCGATCCGGGATCCATAAACACGAATCAAGCAGTATGCGAAGGCAGCGGCACAATCGAGCAGATTGTGGTTATGGATTCCGGGCTCCCGAGCTTACGCTCGGGCCCCGGGATGACCACGGGTCAATACCTCTCAAATCCGCGCATCAACTCCCAGTCGGTGACGCGCCGGTCATATTCGAACTGCTCCCATTTGGCCGTGTGCACGTAATGGTCGACCACGGCATCGCCGAGGGCGGCGCGCAGCATCTTCGAGCCCTCGAGGCACTCGGTCGCCTCGCGCAAGGTCTTCGGCACTTCGGGCAGCGCTTTGCCGAAGTACGCATCGCCCGAGAACGGCGCCTCGAGCTCGAGCTTCTCGTCGATGCCCGCCATGCCGGCGGCGAGCAGCGCCGTGAAGGCGAGATACGGATTGAGATCCGCGCCGCCGATGCGGCACTCAATGCGCACGGCCTTGCTTCCCTCCCCGCACAGCCGAAATCCCGCGGTGCGGTTGTCGCGGCTCCACACCGCCTTGGTCGGCGCGAAGGTGCCGACCTGGAAGCGCTTGTAGGAGTTGATGTAGGGGGCGAGGAAACACGTGATGTCGCGCGCGTATTTCAGCTGCCCCGCCACATAGGCGCGCATCAGCGGCGACATCGAGAACTCGGCTTGCGGCGCGAAGAACAACGGCGTCTTGCCGGCCGCATCCCAGAGCGACATGTGCACGTGCGAGGACGATCCGGCGAGGCCGTAGTTCCACTTCGCCATGAAGGTCACGGCCTTGCCCTGGCCGTGCGCGATCTCCTTCACGGCGTTCTTGAGAATGGCGTGATTGTCGGCCATCTCGAGCGCGTCGGCATAGCGGACGTTGATCTCCTCCTGCCCCGGCCCCCACTCGCCCTTCGAGTTCTCGACCGGAATGCCGGCGCCCTGCAGGCCCTTGCGGATGGCGCGCATCACGCCCTCCTCCTTGGTGGTCTGCAGGATGTGATAGTCCTCGATGTAATGGCCGGCGGTCTTCGGCGCCTGATAGTGCTTGGCGTGGATCGCCTCATAGCTCTCGTCGAACAGATAGAACTCGAGCTCCGAGGCGCAGTAGGCCCGCATCTCCATCTTCTGCAGCCGCGCGATCTGCGCCTTCAGCATCGCGCGCGGCGAATGCGGCACATCCTCGTGGTGGTGATCGAGCACGTCGGCGAGCACCAGCGCGGCGCCGGGCAACCACGGCAGCACGCGCAGCGTCACCATGTCGGGCTTCATGACGAAGTCGCCATAGCCCTTGTCCCAGCTCGCGGCCGCGTAGCCAGGCACCGGCTCCATGTCGATGTCATCGGCGAGCAGATAGTCGCAGCCATGGGTCTCGTCATGCGCGCTGTCGACGAAATATTCCGCCTGGAAGCGCTTGCCGACGAGGCGACCCTGCATGTCGACCATGGCGACGATCACGGTGTCGATCGTCCCTGCCTCGATCGCCTTCTTGAGATCGGCAAACGACAAATTGCCTGGCATTAATTCGCCCCTGCGGTTTCCTTGATGCTCTCGTCGATGATGTCGAGCGCGCGCGCCATCTCGACCTCGGTCGTGGTGAGCGGTGGCGTCAAGGTCAGCACATTGCCGAACGTGGTCTTGAAGGAAAGGCCTTTCTCGAGCGCGCGATACATCACGGCTTCCGCCGCCGTATTGGCCGGCGCCTTGCTGACGCGCGAGGTGACCAGCTCGATCCCCATCAGGTAGCCGAGGCCGCGCACGTCGCCGATCAGACTATGGCGCGACTTCATCTCATAGAGCCGCGCCATCGCAAACGCGCCGATCTTGGCGGCGTTCTCGGCGAGCTCCTCGTCCTCGATGATCTGGATCGTGGTCAGCGCGGCGCGCGCGGTCACCGGGTTCTTCTCATGCGTGTAGTGACCGAACGCGTAGTCCGCGCCGACATCGAGCTCGGGCCGCGCGATCACGGCGGCAATCGGCAGAATGCCGCCGCCGAGCGCCTTGCCGAGCACCGCGATGTCCGGCACGACGCCGTCATGCTGCGCGGCGAACATCTTGCCGGTCTTGCCGAGACCGGTCGGGATCTCGTCGAAGATCAACAGCGTACCATGGCGATCACAGGCGGCGCGCACGCGGCGCCAGAACCCGGGCGGCGGAATATGCGGCACCGCGCGCATCGGCTCGGCGATGAAGGCCGCAATGTCCCCTTCCCGCTGCAGCACGTATTCGATCATGCGCGCGCACGCGTCCGCGCTCGCGCCGATGGTCGAGGTGCCATAGGGGCAGCGATAGGCCGCGTAGGGCGCGACATGCTCGGCGCCGGGCATCAGCGGGCCGACGCCGCCGGAGCGAAACAGCGCCTCGCCGCCGACCGCTGCGGCGCCGAACCCCGCGCCGTGGAACGCGTCCCAGAACGACAGCGTCTTGTAACGAGCGGTCGCCGCACGGGCGATCTTGATCGCGACCTCGATCGCGTCCGACCCGCCGGTGGTGAACAGCACTTTCGACAGATTGCCGGGCGCGATTTCGGCGAGCTTTTCGGCGAGCGCGACCGCCGGCCCGCAGGTATAGCGGCGCGGCGCGAACGGCAGGGCGTCCATCTGCTCGGCGATCGCGCGCTTCAGCCGCGGATGGCCGTAGCCGATATGGTGCACATTGTTGCCGTGAAAATCCATGTAGCGGCGGCCGGCGGTGTCCTCGATCCAGATCCCCTCTGCCTTCACGACGGCATTGAGGCACGGCGTCGAGACCGATTGGCGCAGAAAATGCTTCTCATCCTCGGCGAGCAGCGTAAGCGCCTCGGGGTCGAGATTTTTCTCGGCCCAGGCGCGTCGCTGTGGCGACACGTTGGTATCGCTTTCGGATTCGGAAGGAGGGATCATCGGAAAGTGTCATCCCGGCCGACCCCGGCCCCGGCCGGGGGAGAGCCGGGACCCATGTACCCCTGCGTCTTCGGCCGACACACGGCGCCGCCATCGCAAGAATTCTGAGCGCCAGTGTTTCGTGGGTCCCGGGTCTCGGGCCCTAAAGCGCGTTTACGCGCGTCTAGACGCGCTATGGGCCTCGCCCCGGATGACAGCCGGAGACTCGCTTTCATGTCTTAGCCCACCCCGCCAACGTCGGCCACAAATCGTGCCAATCCTCATTCTGCTTTTCAATCAGCTCGATTTTCCAAGTGCGCGCCCATCGCTTCATTCTCTTCTCCTGGGCGATCGCCTCGCGAATGTCATCATGGACTTCGTAGTACACGAGGCGGTGGACGCGGTATTTCCGCGTAAACCCTGGCACGGCGTCGGTCCGGTGTTCGTAGACGCGCCTGACGAGGTCATTAGTCACGCCGATATAGATCGTCCCGCGACGGCCGCTTGCGAGGATGTAGACGTAGTAGGGCAAGGCAGCACCCACTGTGTTCGCGGCAGCATGGGTCCCGGGTCTCGGCCTTCGGCCTCGCCCGGGATGACAGCATCAATCCTCATCGCTGCCGCCAAGCCTGCAGGCGCATGAATACCACGCGCTCGAGCAGGATATGCAAGAACTTGGCGCCGAGCGCGGTCGCGACAATGACCGACGCCATGGCGGCCGCCGCCGCCGATGCTCCCATCTCGTCCATGTGCACGATTGCGATCGCGGCGAGCTTGCTGGAGGGACCGTAAAGGAAGATCACCGCCGAGACCGTGGTCAGCGCATTGACGAACATGTAGATCGCAATGTCGATGATCGCCGGCATGCAGATCGGCGCCGTGACACGGCGGAAGGTGCGCCAGAACGGCACCTTCAGCGACGCCGAAACCGACTCGTACTCGGGATCGATCTGCTTGAGCGCGGTCAGCGCCGTGATATGCGCGACCGTGTAGAAATGCGCGACCGAGTTGATCACGAGCACCGCGATGGTGGCGTAGAGAAAGCCGAGCGGGTTGCCCTTGGCGTTGATGAAGAACACGTAGCCAAGGCCAAGCACGAGCCCCGGCACCGCCATCGGCAGCATCGCGAGCAGATGGGCGAGCGCCCGGCCGGCCGGCAGAACCTTGGTTTTCTCCACCAGATAGGCGCCGGTGAACACGATCGTGGTCCCGACAATAGCCGTCGCGAGCGCCATTTCCAGCGAGGTGAAATAGGGCGACCATCCGCCTGGATCGAAATTGGCGAAATCGTAGTTCTTCAATGTCAGCGTCAGGTTATACGGCCAATAGGTGATGAACGACGCCCAGATGGCGGTCCCGAGCACGCCAATAAGAATGAGCGCGAGGACGCAGCAATAGGCGAGCAGCAGGGCGTCGCGCACAGGGCTGCGCTTCGGCTCGTAAGGCACGGCGCGCGCCGACAGCAGCGCGACCTGCCGGCGCTGCACCACGCGGTCGATCGCAAACGCCAGCACCGCCGGTACCAGCAGCACCATGCCGACGACCGCGCCCATCTCGAAATTCTGCTGCCCGACGACCTGCTTGTACGCGTCGGTCGCGAGCACGTTGAACTGTCCGCCGATCACCTTGGCGATGCCGAAGTCAGTCACGACCAGCGTGAACACCACGAACGCCGCGTTGATCAGCCCGAACTTCGCGCCCGGCAGCGTCACGGTGCGAAACACGCGCGCATTGCGCGTGCCGAGCGCCTCCGCGACCTCATAGAGGCGCGCGTCCGCAAGCGCGAGCGCCGTCACCGTGATGATGAGTGCATGCGGGAAGCAATAGAACACCTGCGCCACCACGATGCCGGGAGCGCCGTAGATCGAACCGCCGAACAGGAGCCATTTGAGCAGGCCCTGATTGCCGAACAGGTAGATGAGCGAAATCGCCGAGAGCAGCGACGGCGCAAACAGCGGGAGCAGCGCGGCGGCGTAGAACAGCCCCTTGAACGGCATCCGCGTCCGCGTCAGCGCGTAGGCATAGCCGAACGCCAGCGGGATGACGATCGCGGTCGTCGCAATCGCGACCCATACGCTGTTGAAGATCGAGCCGAACAGCGTCGGGGTAGAGAAATAACGGATGTAGTTCGCAAGCCCGACAAATTCGCCATTCTGGTTCTGAAAGCTCTTCGACAGCAGCGCCCAGAGCGGCAGCGCAAGCGTGAGCAGGAGCCAGGCGATCAGCAGCAGAACGCCGGCGCGCGCGACCCATTCTTCGCGCGAGACGCGCGCCGCCGAGGCGGTAACCGGGCTCGTCGCAATGACGCTCATGTCACGGGGGGCTCTAGCTTTTGGCGAAAACGCGCAGCGATTCCGGCGGCAACGCGATCGTCAGTCGCTGGCCTTGCGTGACCGCAAGGTCACGCATCAGATTTGCCGAAAAATCGGCGAAGATCGGAATGTGCGGCGCCGCCTCGGGCTCGAGCTGCGCGCGGCAGAACGCGCCGTGGAAATTCAGCGCCGCGATGCGCGCAGCGAACCGGTTTGGGGTCGCGCTGTCGAGATTGCGCACGCGGATCTCCTCGGGGCGCAAGCCGATGCGCACGCTCGAGCCGCTCTGGAAGCGCCGCGCCTCCGGACAAGCCAATTCCATCGCGCCGATGCGCAGCGACATCGGGCCGGCGATCTCACCGTCGAGGAACGTCATGGTGCCGACGAAATCGGCGACGAATGCCGTCTTGGGCGTGCGATAGATGTCGGCCGGACTGCCGATCTGCTCGATCACGCCCTGGTTCATCACCACGACCCGATCCGCCATCGCGAGCGCTTCGTCCTGGTCATGCGTGACCATGATCGTGGTGACGCCGAGCCGGCGCTGCAGCGCCTTGATCTCGTCGCGCAGGCGGATACGCACGCGCGCGTCGAGCGCGGAGAGCGGCTCGTCGAGCAGCAGCAGGCCGGGCGAGGTCGCAAGTGCACGGGCGAGCGCGACGCGCTGCTGCTGCCCGCCGGAAAGCTGGGCCGGATACTTCGCACTCTGATCGCCGAGGCCGACCAGCGCGAGCAATTCGGCGACCCGCGCATCGATCGTGGGGCGGCCGGTGCCGCGGTTGACCAGGCCGTAGCCCACATTGGCCGCGACGGTGAGGTTCGGGAACAGCGCGTAGGACTGGAACACGATGCCGAAGTCTCGCGCCGCGGGCGGCAGGCGGGACACGTCGCGTCCACCGATCTCGATCATCCCCTCGTCCTGCGGATCGAGCCCCGCGATGGCGCGCAGAAGCGTGGTCTTGCCGCACCCCGACGGTCCGAGGAAGCAGACGAATTCGCCCTTCGCAACCTCGAGCGAGACGTCCTTCAGCGCCAGGAACTTGCCAAAGCGCTTGATGACATTGCATACGCGCAGGAATGGCGGCGCGGCGGCGGCGTTGCCGTTCATCTTCAAAGCGGCCGGACTGTCCATCGCGATCCCCTGCCCACAAACACACGCAATGGTCGGACAGACGGCGCCCGGGATCAAGCCGACCCGATTTTGACCGCCTCCTCGCCGTGCATAGCGGCGAGGAGGCATCGGAACATCATTTCTTGGGGCACTCAGTTCTTGGGACGCTCAGTTCTTGGGCGCCGATTTGGCCTCGTAACGCTTCGACCACTCGGCCAGGATGCGGTCGCGATTGTCGGCCATCCAGGCGAAATCGT
>Ga0081539_10000787_pt1 | contig 61773 bp, 99 predicted proteins | sample TabmetS4T2R2_FD_71023 | JGI IMG/M metagenome (GOLD analysis project Ga0081539, IMG submission 71023) | Tabebuia heterophylla rhizosphere microbial communities from the University of Puerto Rico - S4T2R2 | ecosystem: Host-associated > Plants > Roots > Rhizosphere ...
GCCGACGAACTTTCCCTGGGCGTCGAACACGTTCAGCCCGAGCGTCTTGATCGCTTCCTGCGCGGGTTTGCTGGTGCTGGTCAGCGAGAGCAGCGCGGACTTCAGCAACGTGCCGGCGTCCGAGCCCTGGATTCCCCGGTTCGCGAGCAGCGCCAACGCCGTTGCCGTGTCCTCGATCGAGACACCGAACTGGGCCGCGACAGCGCCACCGGACTGGAACGCGGCAGCGAAATCGGTGATCTCACCTGAGGCGGCGTTCGCGCTGTTGGCCAGCACGTCGGCGACCCGGCCCGCCTGATCGGCCGACAGGTTGAACGTGTTCAGGGCGTTCGACTGGATCTGCGCCGCCGACGCCGCGTCGATCTGCGCCGCCGCGGCCAACTGCAGGGTGCCCTTCGCCGCCGACATGGCCTCGTCGACCGTCAGCCCGCCCTTGGCGAGCTCCGTCATCGCGAGTGCCGCGTCCACGGCCGACGTCGCCGGCAGGGTCAGGTCCGCGCCGAGTTCGGTGGCCCTGGCACCCACCTGGGTCATCTGCTCGGCGGTCGCCCCCGTGACCGCCTGCAGCGTGTTCATCGAGTTCTGGTAGTCGATGCCCAGGTCGATGATCTGTTTCAGCCCCGACGCCGCCGCGACCGTCCCGGCGGCGAGACCAACACCGAGCGCCTTCCCGGCGGCGGTGGCGACGCCGCCGGCGGCGCGGAGCCCGGCACCGAGCTTGGAGGGGAACGCCTTGAGGTCGGGCTCAACGAGGATGTCGATCTTGCCGCCGGGCATGACACCCCCTTTGATCTGCAGTTATTTGCGTGCCGGACGGTCAGGGCTCGGGTCAGAGGCCGAGGTAGTCGTCGAATTCGTCCGAGGTCACCCATCGCTTCCCGACGGGTGTCTCCTCACCCGGGCTGCCGAACTGGGCCACGAGCGCCTCGTACGCGGCGCCGTAGCGCTTGGCCACCGACTCGGGGCGGTGCGCGACAGGTGGGATCAGCGGGATCGGCGGCGGTTTCCGCTTCGCGGCCCGCTTGGTCTGCGGGTCGTCCGGATCCGCGATCGACTTGGCGTACTCGTGGTTGAGCCAAAACGTGCACAGGTCGACGAGCTCGGCGATGTTGGCGGCGTAGTGGTTCCAGTCCCACAGGTCGCCGGCCTCGGCTCGAGCCAGCGCCGAGTCCGGTGGGAGTGCCCGCAGGGCAGCGAGCAGGTCCCGGGCTGGCCACGTCCGGGCGGCATCGGACAGGTCGGCCTTATAGAAGCGGCGGAAGTCGGCGCGGGCAGCGTCCCGGCGGTCCCCGGTCAGGGACGCTAGGACGCCTGCACTTCCCCCCGCTTCTCACCCGACTCGTCGATCAGCCCGGCCGCAGACATGATCTTCTTCAGGGCGAGTTCCATGCGCTTGCGCGGCATCGCCTCGAGCGCGTCGTTGAGCTGTTCGCCCAGCTCGCGCCCCCCGACAAGCTGCCCCAGACAGCCGGCGTCGTCCTTCGTCGCGGCCAGCTCCCAGTACGCGCGGATCTCCACGACGGTGAGGTCCCGGCGCACGGTGTAGACGTGCCCGCCAAGCCTGACTGCGACGGGTGCCAGGTCGAGCTCGGCGAGCTCCACGTCGAGGTCCAGATCCACGTTGGGGGATCCCTGCTGCTTGCCCGCCATCAGGCCAGCGGGTTCTCACTGAGGAACTTCCGCACCGCGTCGGACCCGTCGTCCGGGGCGAGCGGCCCGAACTCGAAGTCGAATCCCTCGACGTCGTCGTCGGCGGTGCCCAGCCCCTCCTCGGGGATGGTGAGCAGCTCGCTCTTCGCCACGTAGTAGGCCTTCCTGTTCGGTCCGTCCTCGACACGGACGATCAGGCCGAACTCCTCGTCGTCGCCGGAGACAAGCTCGAACCCGCCGCCGGCGGCGACCACCGAACCGCCGCGGATCAGGGTGAGCACCGTCGCGACGCTGTAGTCGACGGCGCGCATCGCGATCGTCACCTTCGGGCTCTGCTTGATCCGCTTGTACGGGGCGCCCGACCGGTTGTTCCACACATCGATGTCGGTGACGTCACGGTCCGTGGTCACCGTGAAACCGGCCTTGATACCGCCGAACGCGGACCAACCGGACAGGGTCGTGGCGAAGATGTTCGTGGGCAGAGCGGTTCCGGCGGGGGCACGGAACGCGTCACCGTCGAGCCAGACGCGTGCCTTCGACGGGTTGGCGAACTGGGACACAGCTGTCCTCCAGAGGGGGGTGTTACAGGGAGCGGCCCGCCGAACTCGTCAGCGCGCGTGGACGATCAGCTCGGCCCGGATGAACGCCCGGTAGAGGACGTTGTTGGAGCCGCGGCTCTCGTCGATCAAGGTGAGGGGTCCGTCGACGATCCGCGCGGACCAGTGCACGTTCTTCCAGGCCTGGTTACGCGCCCGGGACAGGACGGCCGCGCCGCAGGTCGCGATCTCCCACGCAACCGCCTCCGGGTCGTCGAGGACCTCGGCTGGGCACCAGCCGTCCAACTGCGCCAGCGGCGACCACGCACCAGCGGACACGTCGATCGGGTTCGCGGTGACCTGCACCGTGGCGCACGGCTTCGTGACGTTCGCACCCAGCCGGCTCGACACCCGGTTCCCGACGAGCTGGGTGAACCGGGAGTCCGCGAGCAGCAGCATCCGCACGGCGGGCTGAACCCACGGCAGAACGGGCGCGGGCGCAGTCATCGACCTCGGGCTGCCCAGCCGGTGTAGCGGCCGTACTGCCGGGCGCTGTTGGTCAGCGCCATGTGCGCGGGGGTGTCGCTCGTGCCGTATTCCTTGTAGACGGCATCAGGGTCGGTGTCGACGATCGAGACCTGGTCGCCGGAGGTCTCCACTCCGATGCCGCCGCGGTACGCGCCCGTCAGAACGGGCGCAGCTGACCTGGCTCCGCTGGCCGCCGCCTCGGCGATCTTGACGCGGTCGTCGGTGGAGATCTGCCGGGCCTCGGCGATCGCCTGCTCGGCGTACACGGTGACGCGGTAGCCGGGCATCAGAACTGGAAAACCTTGAGCAGCACCTCTGCGTTGTTGCCGGTCACGGTGACCGTGGAGCCGTAGTCGGCGACGGCGCCGATGCGCAGGAAGCCCTTGAAGTTCGCGGCGACGGTGAACGACCGCGGCGACGGGACGACGCCGTCGACGCCACGGGAGAAGTTGACGGTCAGCGTGCGAGACGTCGACCCGTTCTCGATGTAGAGGAACGTGGACCCGCCGTTGGGGAAGGTGTTCCCAGTGACGTCCGCGGCGGTTGGGGTGCCGAGCGCGACGAGGGCGGTCCGGTCGAGCGAGGTCGGGGTGAGAGCGGTGGCCACGGTGGCTCCTCAGTTCTGGAGGTCGGACACGAGGTGCATCGACGCGGCCTGGAACAGCACCGTGCGGCCGAGTCCGCGGCGGTGCGCCGGGGAACCGTTGATGCGGTAGATGCGGCCCTGCTCGTCGACGACCTGCGACTTGTCGGTCAGCGGAACGCCCGGGGGGACGAGCAGGGTGAACAGCGAAATCGTGGTGTCCTGCCGTGCGGTGATCTCTACGTAGGACGAGAGGACCGCCACGGACTGCTGGGACAGGTAGGCGCGGGTGACGACCTCGTCGACGACGCCGGTCCGGGCGTTCCCGGTGTCCGGGTCAACGCTTGCGGGGCGAGGGGTTCGGACCGTCACCGTCCGCGGGAACCGAGGGCGCATCGGGCTTCTCCTCGCTCACCTTCGGCGCTGCAGCGGGGTCGGACAGCGAGCCGTCGGCGATCCCGTCGCGGACCCACTTCGCCGTGGTGGATCCCCAGCGCTCGACACCGTCGGCGCCGACGACCTTGGTCACGATGGGTTCGGTCAAGGCGGGTACTCCTCAGCTGGGTTGGATCGAGAACGGCCTGGATCGACCGGCCGGGGCCGTGAGCAGCTCGAGCTCGGCTTTGGTGAGGTTCAGCCCGGCGGCCGCGCTGGCGGTCAGTTCGTAGCCGTATTCGGGGTGGGTCTCGCTGCGAACTCCGACACCGCCGGTGGAGATGGATGTCAGGACGCGGGCCACGACCTGGCACGCGACTGCGACGACGACCGCCGCGGGGATGTCACCGTCGGCGATCCATTGGTCGATCAGTGGACGACGTGCTCGGATCATCCCGGACACGTCCTCGCACAGTGCTGCGACTTGCTCGTACTCGGCCAGGTCCTCGCCGTACTCGACGCCGATGCGCAGCCCGACGTCGGCCGGGCTGCACAGCGGCGCCACGGGTCAGTCCTTCTTGCCGGTTGTCCGGCGCTGCCGTGCCGGCGCAGCCCGCTCGGCGTCCTCGGCCGGGCGGTCGACAGGCTGGTCGTCGGCCCACACGTTCGGGTTGGTGATCAGCTTCGCGATGTCGTCCGGGACCTCGTCCGCGGGGCCGTAGACGACCCCGCGGACATGCACGAACGTGTTCAGGCGGCGGGACATCAAGCCACATCCGCGACCATCGACATGTCGGGGTCGCCGAGCAGTGGGATCCCGATCGCCGAACCGATGGTGAACACCCGGATCGGGGTCTCGCGCTGCTTGAATGCGCCAACGACCAGGCCGGGGTGCTCGCCAGGGGCGATCCCGTACTCGGGCTCCTGCGCCTCCAACGTGGTGCCCCACAAGGTGGCGCCCAGGGTGGAGCCCTGCGCCGGCAGGTACAGCAGCCGGTCGTCCGGGATGAACCGGCGCGAGGTGCCCGCGACGTCGATCGCGCGCGCGTCGTAGATCGTGATCGACGGCAGCCCGAAGTCGGACAGGACGGCGCTCACGTCGGAGCGGCGGATCTGGGTGACCGTCGACCCGACCGGCAGAATCATCGTGCGCAGTTGGGCGTTGCGGACCAGGTAGTTCATGACCCGGGTCGAGGTGAGGATGATCCCGGGCTCCTGCCCGTTCGTGTCGACGTAGGTGTCGCGCCACGACTGCAGGTCGTCCAGTGGGGTCGAGTTGTCCATGTCGGACCACAGCACCGCGGGGTTCACCGCGTGGGACGCCTTTCGACCGAAGTCGACCTCGGCCTGCACGCCGTCCTCGGCGAGGGTGACCTTTCCCTCGACGAGCGCCTGTGCGCGGGCGAACTCGAACCGGGTGTCGATCGCGCGTGCGATCCGTTCGGCGTCCCGCAGCAGCAGCGCCCGGATCTCCTCGCCGGCGTTGCGCAGCCGCAGCGAGTCGTACTCGCCCAGCAGGTACTGCTGCCCGATCGGGGGCAGCTCACCGGTCATCCGGGAGATCCCGTCGCGGCGACCGAACTTCGGCTCGGCGTCGTAGGCGCGGAAGCTCGCCGCCTCCGCCAGTCCCGCCGTTGACCCCTTACTCCACCGGTACACCAGGTCGTTGACCTGCTGGAACGGCAAGTAGGTGGACAGTTGCAGGGCGTTCTCCGGGCGATCCCGGAGCGCTTCGCGGGCGTAACCGGTCAGCTCCGCGGGGGTGATGTACTCCGAGTAGATTTCCACGTCAGCTCACCCCTCTCAGTAGAAGATGATCCGGCCGGCCACGTCGGCTCGACCTGCTGCGTCGACAGGGACGGGGAGCTTCGCGTTGACCACCTTGCAGTGGTCGAACATCGCTCCCACGACGTCGATCGTGGTGGCGTCGGGAGCCTTGACCGCGAACGCGAGGAACCCGGACAGCGTCTCGGTGCCGTCGTTGGTGGCCGGGTTCGCGCCGCCCGCCGTGGTGGTGGCGATCGTGACGCCCGGGCTGGTGCCGCCGGTCAGCCCGGCCCCGGACGCGGTCATGGCGGGCACGTCGGTGCCACCCAGGACGCCCTTGAAGGTGACGGTGTAGGGGCCGCCCGAGCTCCCGGTGACGGCCACGTCGTTGTCGCCGATGTTCGACAGCGCCGTGAGCGCGGCCTGCACATCTGCGGCGGGAGCGTTGTAGGCGATCGCCGTGGTGGTCTGCCCGGACCAGGTCAGGGTGAATGTGCCACCGGTCGGCGACCCGGTGATCGTGGCGGTCTGCACCTCGTTGGTCTGCATCGCGTACGGGCCGTACTTGCCGGTCGCGGTGATCTTCCCGAGCGCGATGCCGGACTTGAAGAACCCGTCCGGATAGTGCACGGCCGGGGTGAACGCGGAGGTGTCCAGCGTGACGCTGACAGCCTCCCCGAGCCCATGCCGAGACCCCAACCAGGACGGGTCGTCCACGTTGAAGGACTCGGTCCTCTGGGTGAGGTCCATGAGTGTCTGCCTTTCAGGCGGTCTTGGCCTTGTTCTTCAGGTAGAGCTGCCGTCCGGAGTCGACCGTCGCGGCCGGGGCGACCGGGGTGCCGTTCCCGGCCTGCTGGGCGGGAGACGGGGCGAACGCCGGGGCGGCCGTCGCGGTCGCCCGGTTCACGTTCAGCGCGGCGATCCGGGTCGCCTGCGCGGTCAGCTCTTCCTCGGTGGTGCCGGTGAGCAGGATCAGGTCATCGGCGCCGACGTTGTGAGTGGTCGCGACGTGCAGGCGCAGTCGCTGCGCCTCCGCTGCCGCGTAGGATTGCTCCAGCTCGGCGACCCGGGCCTGTGCACGTTCCAGGTCGGTCTTGTCCTTGTCCTCGAGCTTCTGCAACCGGTCAGCGAGGGTCTTGGCCTGCTTCTCGGCTGCGGCGCGTGCCTTGCGTTCCGCCTCGAGTGCCTTGATCCCGCCGTCGCCGAGGGCCGGATTCGCCTCAGGCTGGGGAGCCTCTTGCTGCGCGACCGGCGGCGCGGGATCCGTCAGGGCAGGAGGCGGTTCGGGGGAGCTTCCACCCTTGATCGGCCACACCGGGTGGCCAGCGACGATCCCGACTGCGCGCAAACCGGTGCGGGGATGGATGGGCAAGGTGTCCGGCATCGCGCCGTCCTCCGTGGGGTGTCGGCCCGGGCCGCGTCGCGCGGTCAGAGCACGTATCCGAAACGCTGGAGCTGTCGCAGCACCTCAGCGCGGTCCCAGCCCTCCTGTTCGGCGAGCTGGAAGATCTCATCCGGGAGCAGCCTGGGGGCTCCCTGCAGCCTCGACCCGGCCAGGCCGCGTCGGGTGGTGCCGACGTCGGTGGTGGCCAGCCCGCCGACGATCTCGATGCCGTCGCGGGCGTTCACGACCTGGGAGATGTCGGCGCCGAGCCGGATCGCCTGGGCGCCGGCCTTGGTGAACCGGCGGGCCTGCTCTGCCGGGTCGAGGCTCCGGAAGTAGGCGAGCGGGTTCGTTGTCCAGTCGTCGCGATCACGAGTACTGGGGATCATGTAGCAGTCGCATAGCGGGTGCCGCTGAAACGCCGACACCCGGTAGTGGCGGCCGGCCAGGACCGCGCACCGGGCGCACGTCGCTCCGCGCAACACGCGGACGTAGCCCTTCACCGAGCGGGACGCGGCCATCATCGTGGCGGCGGCGCCGCGGGCGGCGTCGCGCATCGCGTTCGCGATGATCGCCCGAGCTGCGTACCCGGCCCGCCCGGACGCGATGGAAGCGCCCAACCCGGCGGCCACGGCCCGGTCGTACGCGGCGGGTGGGGCGTGGACCAGGTTGCGCATCCACGACCCGCCGCCGTCGGTGAAGTCGACGAACCCCGCCGGGTTGAGCTCGACATCGCGGGCGGGGTCGGCGCCTTGCGCGAGGAGGACCCGCTCAAGGAAGGGGGGGGCGAGCGCGACTGCTGCCGCCTGCAGGGTTAGCAGTTGGTCGGCGGCGTTGATGACCTGGTCACGCCACCGGTTCGCGTTCGCGGTGACCTGCGACTGGTCGAGCTCGGTGAGGGCGGCCTGGGTGAGGGCCTCGACGTCGTCGCTGTTGGCCTCGGCCAGGTCAGCGACCGCTGCCGGTGGCGGCACCGTTCACCCCAGCAGTGGGCGCGGGCGCGGCGGGTTGGGTCCGTCCGGGCTGCTGCCCGGTCAGGTCGATGCCGCGAAGACCGGCGACGATCTGGTCGGTCCGGATCTGGGAGGAGCCGCGCCGGTTGGCCATCGCCTCTCGCTGCTCCTTCGTGTAGCCGGCGTCCTCCTGCGCTTGGACGTCGTCGATGATGCCGGCCTGGACCAGTTTCACCGCGGCGTCGGCCTGCGCCGCCTTGGTCGGGGTCGCGGCGTCCCGCCACACCGTCTCCAGGCTGTTCGCCTCCGACGGGTCGCGGCCCATCACGGCGAGCGCGATCCGCATCGCCCGCTCCCACGCCCCACCAAAGGTGCGCTGCCGCCGCTCGGCGCGTTTCACCAGGCGCGCCTCGGCCGACCGGATCGCGTCCGCCGAGGCGGGGTTGTCCGAGGCGTAGCCCATGTAGTGCGGCGGCAGACCGTACAAGCTGGCCGCGAGCACCGCGAGCTGGCGGATGCTGTTGTGGAAGTTGTCCAGCGCGGCGGCGGTGAACTGGCCAACCTTCGGTTGTGCCTGCTCGCCGAGGACACCGGTGTCGTCCTCGTTGCGGGGGATCGCCCAGATCGCCCCGGTAGCGATCTTCCACGCCGGGATGGGCTTCCCGTCGGCGTCGGTGAAGTCGGACTCGGCGACGTTCATCGCCCACCGTCGCGGCAACGCGTGATGCTCGATCGCGGCCAGCATGTTCGTCGCGGTCTGGTTGACCGCGTCGGCGAGCGGGATGATCTGCTCGAGCTCGGAGTGGCCCTTCCAGCGGCGCGGTCGGTTGAGCATCGGCACGACACCGACGAGGGGGCTGGTCTGGTGCTGCTCGAGCGCCTTCGACCAGGACTGTGCCTGCTGGTCGATCTTCTTGCCGAACTCGAAGGTCACGACCCGGCCGGGGACGTGCAGGGTGGCCATGTCCTGCGACCCGTTCTCGGTGTCCGAACTCCACACCTTCAACGCGGCAACAACGCGGCGGGTCGCGGGGTCGACCTCGACGGCGACCTGGTCGGGGTACTCGACGGTCACCAGCGGCACGTCGGTGTCCACGCCGGGACCGACCATGAGATAGGACTGGCGGGCGACCAGGGCGGCGATGTGGGCCTCTCCGGATCCCTCGTCGAGGTCGTTGGCCTGCCACACGTTGGTGAGTTCTTCGTCGAGGTCGTCGGCGCCGATGCGGAAACCTTCGATATCCAGGCGTTCCTCGATGGCGTCCACGACGAGCGCCGGCCAGTTCACTCGCAGCGGCGGGAACCGATCGCCCTGTTCGACGAGGATCTTCGCCACGTACTGGAGCGGCTGCTCGTTGTCGTAGTACTGCCAGTACCTCTCGGTTTCGCGCTGGCACAGCTGGCGGCGCGTGTTCAGCCGGGCGAACCACTCGTCGTCGGTCAGGTCGAGAGGCAACAGCGGGACCGCCTCTCAGGACAGGACGACGACACGACGACGAGGTTCGGTGACGCGGGCTCCAGCAGCGACGGCGTCACAGCGGGCCTCATGGGCGAGCACGGACGACATCGCCAGGTCGATCTTCTGCCCGTGCGAGGCCTTCCCGAGGATGTACCGCTCCCCCGGCCGGGCCAACTTCCGCGCGTTCCCGACATGTAACCGGGTGACCGGGCAGCCGTCGTGGGAGTACTCGGCGGTGGCAAGGTCAGTGACGAACCGGACCAGGGACTCGTGCATCGGCGAAGGCCGGTTCGTCGCCCACTCGAACACCCGGTTCGTGCCGTACCGCAGCGCCCACGACTCGATCTCGGTCTGCCAGTCCCGCGGGTCGCAGTACATGCGCACCACCCGGTACCGACTGAACACCTGGTCGACTGCGGCGTGCACCTCCGAGCGTGGGATCCGGTCCCCGAAGCGGCGCGGGTCCCAGATCGTCGGTTCGCGGTCCGGGCCGTATCGGGGGGTGAACGCGTACCCGTCGAGGGTTTCCAGGCGCAACCCGGTCCAGTCGTCGGAGTCGGAGCCGTCGAAGCCGACGCACACCTTCGTCCCGTCCGGGACGGTGCGGTCGAGGTGGCGGTCGTCCCACAGTCCGCGGGGAAGCCACGTCGAGGTGCCGGCCGACGGAAAGTTCCCGAAGAACCGCTCGGCCTGCGCGACCTCGCCCTTAGCGATCAGCTCGAGGACGTCGGCCTCGATCCGGTCAAGGTCGATCCACCACGAGTCCCCGTACACCTTCCGCAGCCAGCGGCGCCGCTCGGCCTTGTTCGTCATCGACAGGTTGGTCGGGGCTTGCACGTGATCGCGGTAGATGTCGTCGAGTTGGGATTCGGCGGTCTGCTGCGCGACCGACGCCTCCGTCGGGTCCCACGCGTTCGTCGTCTCGATCGCCCGACCACCCATGCCGGCCAGGCCTCGGCGCTGCGCGTCGGCGAGTTCGTAGCCGCGGTTGGCCTTGACCCAGATCCCGGTCTCGTCCTGCAGCACGAACGTGACCTGCTGGCCCAGCCGGGACCGCGCGTTCGACGACACGGCGTCGACCCGGCCGCCACCGGGCAGGTTGATCCGGGTCTCGCCGGTGTCCGGGATCATGACGCCGAGCGGGCCGAGCTCGATCATCGGCTGCAGCATGCGGTACACGTTGTCGGTCTGGTCGTCCGACGTCGCCGTGATCTGGATCAGCGGTGTCGACCACTCCCGGCCGAGCGGTTCCCCGTCCGCGTCCCAGCCGGCGAACACCGTCGGGCCAACAGCCTCCGCGCAGATGATCGCCGCCGACAGCGGCCCCTTGCCCCACTTCTGGGGACGGATCAGCTGCGACCGTCGGTACGCCCACGCCGAGGACCGCCGCTTTTCCGTGGCGTCCATCCGCAGCCGGTAGTGGAAGACGAGGAACCGCCACATCTCGTCCGTCAGGCGGTAGGACTGGCCGCGGTAGTCGCCGTCCGGGACGACGCAGTGCTCCTCGATCCACTCCCCGACCAGCCAGCCCAGCGTCGGGAACTCCCCAGGATGCTGCGGGCCCCGCCACGGCATGAGCTACTCGGCGATCCGCAACCGGGTCCGAGCCGGTTTCCTGGCGGCGGTCTTCGTCGGCGTTGTGGTTCGCTGCTCGGCGACCTCGTCGGACACGATCTGCCACTGCAGACGGAGCAGCGCCAGCGGGGTCAACCCCAGCCGATCCGACAAGGCCCGGGCCTCCTTCGCGGCGTCCAGGTCACCCCACTCGGCCCGGACCTTCCACCGAACGTACTGGGCGACCTCGCGGTGATACCGCAGCCGCTCCCAGGCCACTGCCTGCGGCGACGACCACAACTCGGCCCACAAGCCGCGTTCCGCCGTGTCGACGTGCTCAGCCTTATGGCCGAGGAACACGACCTTCTCCAGGGCGGCGTTGAGGCGACGCTTCTCCGGGTTGGTCAGGTCGTCGCGGGAGCCGAGCTCGTCGACTTGCTCCTGCGCCACCTGCAGCCGCACCATCAGGTCGAGGTCCTGCGGCAGCGGCCACTCCGGTACCGGACCCTTCCGACCCTCGGCCGGCAACTGGATGAACGGCGCCCGGGCGTTGCGGCGGCGGGCGTTCGGATTCGGCGGCGGACCCGGCATTGGTGATCACCTCCACCCGGCATCGCACCGGGCAACGAAGGGCATGGCAAGCTCGTCGACATCGCATCGACCAGCGGCGTTCCGATCCCGTACACACCAGCGACGCCCTTGCTCGCGGCCATGGCGTGGTGGGGTGGGGAGGGGCGTCCCCCCGGGGTGGGGGGTGTTCCATTCCCAATCAATTGACAATCATTGATCAATCATTCAATTGTTGGGATTCTTTCGTTCTTTCGTGAATTGCATGATCTGCATAGCACAGTGAGTGGTCCTGTGCCTGTTCTGTCATGTGCGACAGCGACCACGTGGTCGGCAGTGAGGTCAGACGATGTGTGTGCAGGTACTTCGAAGCCAGGACACCAGTCACCATGTTGAGCGCGATGTGCAGCGACTGCTCGTGCTCGTCGTGCACGATCTCTCGACTCTATGATCTTGGTTGGTGTTGTGGCTCGTTGGTGTGCGTCGAGCTGTGCTGCGTGGGATGGGCACCTGCCCAGCCTGGCCACGGGCTGCGGGCAGCCCGCTATCCGGCATGGTCGGAGTGTGGCTCTACCCAATTCGTGTGCCCGCTCTGTGCGCCTCGGTAACGGTGTGGCTTGCTGGGGCGAAGATGCGGTAGCCCACATCCGAGGAGGCGCTGTGTCCGCCAGGACTTGTCCCCGCTTGGCCTGCGCCCGGCTATGCCCTGGCCCGGGTGGGCCTGGGTCCGGCCTGGGTGTGCTGGCCTGGCTTGGGGTGCTGCTGGGTGCGGTGTTGCTCGCTGGGTGCTCGGCCCAGCAGGATCGGCAACAGCCGCAGGCACAGCAGGCGGTCTCTGCTACGTCCGTGGCGTCGAAGGCGTCGAAGGCGGTGACTGCTCGGCTGGCGCTGGAGGCGTTGTTGAACCCGTGGGCCACCGCCTCGGATGCTGCGCTGGACAAGGCCGGTCAGAGCTGGTGCACGTTGGTGGCCGGGGGTCAGACGGTGGCGGGGGTGGCGAGGATCTTCGCGGACAACCCGCCCGCACCCAGCGAGGGTTTGCCGACGCTGACGTATGACCAGGCTATGGCGTTCGGCACGACGATGGTGTCGGTGTACTGCCCGGAGCGTGTCGGCCGGTAGGGACACCTCGGCCGTTGGCGCCGATGGTAACAGCAGCTCAGTCGGGGTCGGCTTGATCGGTGATCTCGGGTGTGTCTCGTCGTGCGTCGAGCCATGGCCAGGGGGCTTCGGGGGCGGCGTCGGGGCGCCAGTGCATGGGCCACGCGGTGTGGGTGTCGAGGTGGCAGTAGCAGTGATCGTTCGGGTTGCAGCGTGGCCGCGTCGGGGTGGTCACGCTGCGCCGTTGGCGTTGCGGTGGGCCTGTTCGGCGGCCATGCGGCGGGCGTGCTCGATGACCTCGCCGACGCGGAAACGGGCACCGCCGGAGGGGTCGCGCGGGTCGGGCAGGTAGCGGGTGATCTTGTCGCGTGCCGACCACATGCCGATGGTCTTCGCGGTGACGTGGACACCGGCGATCCAGGGGAGTTCGTAGGCGAGCTGGCGAGCCGTGCGCAGCTGGTCGACCGCTTGCTCGAGGAGCCACACGCGGCGGTCCTCGATGGGGTAGACGGCTCCGCAGCCGTCGGTGCGGCACACGGCTTCGCGGGCGTGGAGGGTGACGTAGAGGTCTTTCCCGCAGCAGGGCTGGTCGGCCGGTTTGGTGAGGGCTTGGTGGCCGTCGCAGGGGCCGACGAAGCGGAGGTCGGCGTGCCGGTCGATGGTGCGGCGGGCGGCGGTGGTCAACGCGAGGATGTCGCCGTGGAGCTCGGCGGCGTCGTTGACCTGGGCGGCGTCGCCGATCCAGCGGATCAGCCAGTCCGCCAGCGCGGGAGCGGTCCGGTCCTCGGGTGGGGTGAGGTTGCGCTGTTCGGCGACGGTCAACGTCCAGAATGCGAGGCCGCCGTGCATGGACTCGAGGTCGACACTCGCGCCGTGATGGAACGGGAGCGGGCGTTCTGCGGAGCGTCCGCCATTGCGGTCGCCGGTGCGGCCCTGTCTGGTCAGGGTGATCTCCACCTGGTCGACGAGCCACGCGATCTGGTCGAGCTCGGCGACGAGTTTGTCGATGCAGGCGCGGCACAGTCGGGCGTCGGATGGCCTGGTGCAGATGTCGCAGTCGGACATGTTGGCGCGAACCTCCAGCGGCCGGGTAGCTTCCTTGTCCGCGCTCCCTGTGGCCTGGCTGTCGGTGTCTTCGTCACGGCTGATCCCCGACCGGGCTGGATGCGTGAAGGGGTGTCGCCCCGTGGGCCCCGAGAACCCCGGGGCGACACCCCGACTACGCCTCTCCGGTCGGCTCCCAGAGCACGAGGACCGGGCGGCCGGCGGCGTGAGCGAGCACCTCAGCCCAGGACAGGCCCGGCCGGATCGGGTCGGCGCCGACCATGTGCCAGGCGGCCGGGCGGCGGTCCTGGAGCCGTTGGAACGCCCGCCGCTCCGTTGGGGCATCCGCGCCGACGTATGCCGGGTTGGTCAGCTCAACGAGGATCACCGAGTCGGGTGGCGGCTCGTCGGGCAGCTGCACCGTGATGATCCGTGCGCTCATGCTGGCCTCAGGGTTGCGCTCGGTCATCGGGTCTCCGTGGGGTGGGTGGTGGTGTCGGCTTCGCGGAGTGCGCACACCTGGCCGCCGCATTCGGCGCAGTGGCGGGGGTCGCAGGTGTCGTGGACACATGCCCAGTGGTCCCAGTGCCACCAGTCCAGGCGCATGGACTTCTCCAGGAGCCAGATCGACGGGCGACAGGACGTCCAGTGCCAGCCGGCGAATGTGGCATCGAGCGCGTCGTTGACCGTGTAGACGCGTTGTGGGGTCTTGACCCTGGACAGGTAGCCCGATGCCCGGAACAGGGCCTTGGCGAGGCGTCGGCGGGTCGCCGGGGTCATCGGGTGCCTCCGGGGTCGGAGACGCGCCACACGGTGACCGCGACGAGGGTGACGGCGGCGAGCCAGAGCAGCCAGGAGGGCCACCAGGTCGCGGCGACCATCGTCGCGGCGGCAGTAGCGCCGAGCACGGTGGTGACGGCGCGGGCCCGGAGGGCGCGGCGGTGCTCGTGCCGCTCCAGCTCGTCGAGGTCGATCCCGGCTTCGGCGGCGACCTCCTCGAGGCTGTAGAGGCGACGGGGCCGGTCGGGTTGGTCGCCGGTGCGGTGGATGGTCATGCGTCCTCCTGGGAGGGCCCCGGAATGCCGTCTGATTCGTTCTGTGCGGCCCGCGGGGGGTTGGGCTGGTGTCTCTGGGTGGGTTTGGGGGTCTGGGTGTCCTTGCGGGCCCGTTGCGGCACCCGCCGCCTGTCGCGCTTCGCCGTGGCGGAGACGCGTTCGCCGTGGGGGAGGTAGCGGCCACCCGACTCGTACGGCACGACCCCGATCATCTCCAGGACGTCCCGGGCCTGGTCGGCGTCGAGGTGGCCGTCGCCGTAGCCGAGCGCGACCGCCAAAGCTGCCTTGTGCAGCTCCTCCGGGGTGGGGTCTTGGACGACGCCGAGGCTGCGGCCGGAGGTGTCGGTGGCGCCGCTCACCTGCGAACCCCCGTCCAGTCGATGAGGCCGGCCTTGTCCAGGCAGCGGGCCAACTGCCACAGCTCCGCCGGGTGCCCGTCCTGGTCGAGCAGGACCGTGATGCAGGAGGAGTCCAGCGCGGTCTCGATCGCGTCGGCGATCTCCTCGTAGCTGGGGGCGGCCTTCACGGCTTGGGTGTCCTCGGGGCGGTCGTAGCCGACCCGCACCTTCGCGGCGGTCACGCGGCAGCCTCGATCGGGTCGCCGTAGCCGACGGTGCGCAGCAGCGTCACCGCGTGCCCGAGCTCCAACCGGGCCGGGCACCCCCACGGACCGTCCGGGGGCGTGTTGGCGTCGCGTAGGGACAGCCACTGGTCGAACGGGGCCCAACACCACCAGCGGGCGGGGTCGGCGTGTCCGCGGCGTTTGTGCACGAGCAACCCGAGGCGGGCGTTCTCGGCGTCGCGCATCGTCTCCAGTTCGTCGAGCCACTGGTCGAGACGTTCGACGGCGCAGTCCTTGACCGACCACACGATCCCCGGGGTGCCGGTCAAGTCCCCGGGGTCGGCGCCGTACCGGCCGCCGGCGTTGAAGCCGGTGCGGACGGCGCGTTCAGCGCCGGGGAAGCCGTTCCCGCGAAGCCACCGGCACAGGTCCCGCTCGGCCTGCGCGCCTTTGGTGCGGTTCGCGCGGCCCCGCTGCGACGGGGTCCTGGTCGCGGCGGTCATGCTGCCGCCTCCTTCCGGGCAGCGTGGTAACGGCGCAGCTTCTTCCGCAGGTCGCCCACCCGCTTGTCGTGGGCGAGCAGGTCGGTGTGCGCCTTCGCTCCCATGCAGCGACACGAGCGGGCCCCGGCGGTGTTGGGGCGGTCGCAGCGCGGGCATAGGAGCAGGTCGAGGTTGACCGGGCGCGGCAGCCGGGTGGGCTTGGTGTCAGCTCTGGCGATCAACGGCTTCACGGCCGGCCTCCTTGGTAGCGGGTGAATGTCTCCATCGCGGCCCACGCCGTGTCCGGGCCGTGAAGGTGCGCGACGGCGAGCGCCGTACGGAGGAGGCCGTCGGCGAGGGCCTGGGGGTCGGTCGCGTTGGAGCCGGAGAGTTGGACCGCTGCGTCGAGCACGGCATCGGTGGGGTCGATCACGGACACGTTGATGCGTGTGCTGGGCAGGTCTCCATCGTCGTCCTCGTCGGCCACGGGAGGACTGATGCGGGTCTCGACTTCAGCCACGGTCGCCCTCCTCTTCGTCGAGGTAGCGCCAGGCGATGCGCGTCATCCCGAGAACTCGGTGTCGTAGAAGATCTTCACGGCTGCTCCTCGGGGGTGGTGGGCTCGGGCCAGCGGTGCTCGATCAGCGCGCTACGCATCCCGGGGTAGGTCTCGTTGGCGTGGCTGATCGTCTGGATCTGGAAGTCGATCGGCAGCCCGGTCATCTGCTTGCCGAGCGCGCAGAACGCGAGGGTGATCGCGGCGAGCTTCGGGTTCGTCTCGGCCGAGGTGTTCTTGCCGAAGAGGCTGGTGAACTCGGCGTCGGGTAGCAGTAGTCGCACGTCGACGTCGCGCCAGTTCTTCGAGGTCAGCGATGATCCGACGTGGTAGCACTCGTGGCCGAAGTAGTCGGCGACGATCGCCCCGAACTTTCCGAGCCAGATCCCAGCGGGCATGCCCGTGCTCACGGTTGCTCCTCGGGGATGTACGGGGTGCGCACGAGCTGCTCCCCCGTGCGTGGCCTGCCCGGCTCCCACCCGTACCGGCGGCACGACGGGCAGCGCTTGTTCGTCCATCCGCGGCTCAGTCGCGACCCGGCCTCCTCGGCGGCGTCGACGTATCCGGCGGGTAACGGGTAGTCGTGCAGCGGGTTGGGGCAGTCGTCGCGCGGGGCGAGACGGGTCATGTCTCCGCCGCAGAGGATCACTGGGCGGGCCGTCATGGCTGCTCCTCGGGTTGGGGTGTGCCGGACCCGGCCAGAGCGGCGGGGGTTGCTCGCATCTCGGCGAGAGCCCACGGCGCCGTGATCATCTCCGCGTAGAGGGTGACCGCCGACTCCTGGAGGGCCTCAACGGTCGGAGCAAGCACATCCCTGGCGGCAGCCCCGGCGGCAGCCCCGGCGGCATCCCCGGCGGCATCCCCGGCGGCAGCCCCGGCGGCAGCCCCGGCGGCATCCCCGGCGGCATCCCTGGCGGCAGCCCCGGCGGCACCCCTGGCGGCAGCCCCGGCGGCATCCCTGGCGGCAGCCCAGGCGACAGCCCCGGCGGCAGCCCCGGCGGCAGCCCAGGCGACAGCCCAGGCGACAGCCCCGGCGGCAGCCCCGGCGGCAGCCCAGGCGGCAGCCGATGTCTTGCCTGCCTCCCGCACGACCGGCCCAGCCCGCTCCGCTGACACCTGGTCGACGATCCGCCCCAGGTCCCGCACCCGGGCCGCGTCCTCCCGGCACGCCGGGACCAGGTCCAGCCACGTCGGCAGCCAGGTGCGGATTAGCCAGTCCAGCGCCATGTACGAGCGGGCCTCGTCGTGCCCGTCGTCGGCGGTGCCGGGCAGCGACGGGATCAACGCCAGCAGCTCCTGCCGGCGCGGCGTGGGGAGGCAGTCGTTGAGGCCGCGCCCCATCGCGGCGAGGACCGGGGACACACACTTCGGCTGGTCGGTGTGCTTCTCACCGGCGAGGAACGCGACAGCCTCCATCAGGCAGAGCCCCTCGTCACGGGTGCGGTGGGAGCCCGCGGTGAGGGTGATCTCGGGCAGGCGGGCCGGGTCGATGATCAGGTCAGACATGGTCGCTCTCCTGGGCGGTGTCGGCGGTGTCGGCCGCCTCCGGGGGTGTGCCGGACCCGGCCAGAGCGGCGCGGGTCCAGCCGGTGCCGTCGCACTCGCCGCACTCCTCGGGCCAGGCGTAGCCCGGGTCCACACGGTCGGTCGGGTAGGTGCCGGGCTGGTGGTCGGAGCACGCCGGGCACATGCCGAGCGCGACACGCGCGGCGGATGCGGCGATCTCGGCGACGGCCCGGATGTCGTCGAGACAGTCCGGGTTGCAGCGCAGGTCGCCCTCGATGGCCTCGATGGTGTGCGCGATGTGCGGTGCGACGATCTGCAGGCGCGGGTCCGGTTGTGCTGGTGGCTGGTCATTGCCTGTGCGCGGCGGCTTGTCGAGCCATGCCGACAGAACGTCGTGGATCTCGTCCATGCACTGCTCCGGGCAGAACCCCTCGTAGCGGTTGATCACGGCGAGCAGGTCGGAGAGCAGACGACGGGCGGGGTCCGGCCCGTAACCACTCGTACGCGTCGTTTCGGTTGGCTCGCCCCGTACGACTTTGCCGCGTACGGCCGCGTCCGCACCGCGCCACGCTTCCGCCTTGGTGATGTGCCGGTCGCCCGATTTCTCCGCGGCGGAGAGGTTGACGAAACCGCCGTCGTCGGCACCGCAGGTGAAGCACTGCCAGCCGTAGTCGCGGACGCCTTCGTCGCTCATCCACGTCTCGACGTGGTGGGCGGGCTCCGAGGCGTCCGTCTCGGCGCTACTTGAAGCCCCACGCGAAGCCGCCGCGGGTGCGCTGACCTGGGCTTCATCTGCACTCGAAACCGTACTCGAAACCTGGCGGGTGCTCGTCTCGGCGGTGCCGCGCCGGTCCAGCTCCGCCAGCAGCGTGGAGAGGTGCAGGTCCGGCAGGGACAGCGGCACGTTGTTGGTCAGGCGGCTGCGATCGAGCCAGCGCCGGACATGGCGCTCGGCCTGGGCCAGGTCGGCGGGCGGGGGTGTCAAGTCAGGCATCACCGGCCTCCTCGGTGAATGCGGCGGCCGCCTCATGCGGACATGCGGACGGCGGGGTGCTCATGTGGATCGTCGGGTGCGGACGACCAGCCAGCGCCGCGGAAAGCTCGCCGTCGGAGGCGCAGTAGAAGCACCGCTCATCGAGCGGATGGATGTCGTAGGCGGGCGGGGGGGTCGGGTCGGTGGTCACCAACGCACCCGCGTCACCGCGACAGCACCAGACTGCCCCTCCCCCACCCGGTCGTAGGCCCAGGCGAACTCCTCCCGACACGGGGGCGCACCGAAGTGCACGCACTGGCAGACCAGATGGGTGGCGTGCTCCTCCTCGGTGCACCCACAGGTCTCGTGGATGCGCACCCACAGCTCCTCGGCTCCCGGCCACCCATCGATCCGGGCCCAACCGGGGTAGCCGCGCATTTCACGTTCGTGCGCGGAGATCGCCGCCACAGCGCGACGCCCGTGACCCTCGACGAGAGCGCCTTCCTCGCCGCACTCACCGAGCGGCCACACACGGCGGCCGAAGAACACACGCTCGGCGCGGGGGTACCGGTCGGTGGTCACTGGGTTGCCTCGCATCCGCATGTGGCTGTGTGCAGGTCGCCGTGCTTGCCGCCCGGGCCGAGCGGACGGTGCTTGTCAATCTCGGCGATCAGCTCGCCCAGCACGGCGATGTGGCGAAGTGGGCCGCCGACCGCTGCCTGGCCGGCCGGGCTGTCACCGATCGCGGCCTGGGCGATGCACAGCGTTTCCCGCAGACCCTTCAGGTCCGGGACCGGAACGAACGCGGTCACTGGGTTGCCTCCGCCCGGGTGCCGCCCGTCTCCGAGCCGCCCTGCGCGGCCTTCAGCGCCGCGAACAGGAACGGGTGCTCGCCGCGGACGTGGGCGGTGATGAAGGGCTTGCCCGTCGTGTGTGTTCGGGACGGTGAACGCCGCACACACGGTGCAGACGATCACGGAGTCGGTGGTCATGTGGGGCTCCCTGGTTGATCAAGACTGGCGGTCATGCGGCCCGGCCCGGGGTGGTGATCGGCGCGGCCCTGCGGGGCGACCGAGCGGCCGGCGGCGGGGGCTGGACCCACGCCAGCAGCTCCGACAGGCGGGCGTCCTGCGGCACCAACGCCGCCAGACAGCACACGAGGGTGAACACCCAGTGCGGGTCGCCGTCGGAGGCGTGTTGGGCGGCGGCGATCGCGTCCAGCGCGGCCGCCCTGTCCTCGGTGTGCACGGCGTCGACGAGGGCGAGGGCGGCGGGGAGGAGCGCGTCACCGGCGGGGTGACCGGTCGTCGGCACGGTGTACGGCTTGGTCGGCATCAGCTCGCCTCTCCGCGTAGGTCGCGGCCGAGGGCTTCGGCGCGGGACGGGTGGCATGCCGACTGGGTGAGCGGCTCCCCCGACGTCGGGTGCGTGCACCGCTGTCCCGGGCGGGCGTGGCAGTGCGGGCACGCCACCCGCAGCGCGAACCTGGTGGAGCGCTGCTCCCGGTCTTCCCAGCCCATGCCGGCGGCGAGCTCGGCGACCGCCCGCTCAACCCGGGCTGCCGCTGCGGGGTCGACGGGGGCGGCTTCGAGGGCGAGGGTTTCCTCACGCAGCGCCCTGTCCTGTCGGGTGTCCTTGATCCGTTTCGCGATGTGGGCGGGCATCAGGTAGTCGGTCGACTCGAAGAAGTGCGCGGCGACGGCGTCGAGGGCCTCCGGGAGGGTCCAGCGGCCCATCTCGGCGGCCTTGCCCCAGGCCAGCACCGACGCTGGGTCTGGTTTGCGTTTGTCGTAGGCGGACATCGCGGTCAGGAGATTCACGATCTCGTCGCGGGTCATGACGGTGGGTCACCCCCGGGTAGGGCGTAGAGCACGCCCATCGGCTCGGTGCCGGTCTTGAGCGACTGCCAGCCGGCGATGCGGTCTTCGGGCTCTGCTCGGTGCTTCTGTTCCCAGTCGCGGCGGGCTTTGAGGCGCAGCTTTTGGAACTGGTCGCGAAATGTGGGCATGGAAAGAATGTTGGTGCGCCAGAACTCGTCGTTGGTTGCCCAGTCCGCGAGGCGGAGGGCGAGGCGGAGAGGATCGGATTCGTGGGCGAGGTCTTTGTCGAGGAGGAGCCGCGCGGCGTCGCGCCATTTCTTGGTGATGGTTGGGGTCTTGCCGGTGTTGGCGGTGACGCGGTCGGCGAGGTGGGTGCAGAGCTGGGCGACGTCGGGGCGGTCGAGCGGGAGTTGCAGCTCGTCCGGTTCGGACGAGGAGGTCTGTTCCCCTGTTCCCCTGTTCCCCTGTTCCCCTGTTCCAGCATCGAGACTGTCGCGAGACTGTCGCGAGACTTCCCGGAGATGGCTGCCGCTGTGGTCATCGTCGCTGGTAGGAGGGTTCCAGTCGCCTGGGGGGCGGGGGAGGCGAGGCTTCGACGGGCGGTCGATCTTCTGGTGGGTATCCCAGGTGCGGATGAAGATGTACCGGCGCCCGGCAACCTCGTACCGAGCTATCAACAAGGCTCGCGAGAGTGTCGCGAGACCTTCGCGAACGTAGTCCCGGACCTCCTTCTGGTCGTCCTCCAGGGCGAACAGGTCCGCCGCGATCGCCCGGAAGTCATCCACCCCGACGCCGTTGTCGTCCACGTACTGCCAGAGCCCGATAAACAACAGCCGGTGCTCGCGCGAAAGGCTCGTGATGTCGTCAGAGCGCCAGAATTCCGGCTTGATACTGCGGATCCGCATCAGCGCATCGCCGCCCGCGCAGCGTTGGCGTCACCGTGGGGTTCGTGGGGAGCGAGCACGGCCGCCTCCTCTCAGAGGATCAAGTGCGGGGGGGAAGGCGCCGAGGCGCGTCAGGGGCGCCTTCCCACCCGCACGGGGACAGGTGGTTCAGATCGGCTCGGGCACGCTCAACGAGCCACCGGAGTAGGCCAGCTTCACGATCGCCCGGGGCTCGTTGCGGCGCCACGCGTTCCAGGCCATGAAGATGTAGGCCAGGACTTCCCGCCGGGCGTTCTCGCCGTCTCCGGTGCGCACGTGCGCCGACAGACGGCGGTGCAAGGCCAGGATCGGGCTTCCGCTCGACAGGTCGGTGAGGCTGTCGAGCCGGGAGAAGAACTCGGCGCATGCGAACGAGTCGACGGCGTGTAGCCGCCAGTAGGCGTAGCCGAGCACTGCCGGGGTGATGATCCGCTTCAGGCCACCGATCCCGGCCAAACCATTGTTGATCACCCACCGGAGTGTGGGGTCCGTCTCGACCACGGTGAGCAGATCCGACGTCGACGGCCGCACGCGCACCTTCCCGCCCTCGGTCAGGATCATCCGGGCGACGCTGGACAGGATCGTCGAGTTGACCTCGCCGTGGAGACGGAGGGCGTCAGCGGGGGTGCGTTTCGCACCGGAGTCCATCACGTCCTGCGCCGCCCGCGGCAGACCCCGGATCACCAGCAGCCGCACCGTGCAGCCCGACTGCACGATCGCGGCGAGCCGGTGCTGCCCGTCCAGGAGCGATCCATCGACGGCGAACTTGATCGCCTCACCGGTGAACTGCCAAGCACCCTTCGCCATGTCCGCCGCGTAGACCTCGACGAGCCGGCCGCGCAGGTTCCGGTTCCGCGTGTTCGCGGCCAGCATCGCGGCTGCGATCTCGGGGGTGATCTCTTCCAACCCGGATGTCGGCTCCGGAGCCGGTATCGCCTTCACTGCTGCTGACATGAGATATCCTTCAGGTGTCGGTTGACGTTGATCGGGGGCCCGCGCGCTCACTGCGGGCCCCCGATTTCGTGCCCGAGGTCGGAGAGCAGGCCGTGCAGCACCGATGCGGCACGGCGGATCTCGGGCAGGCACTGGTTGGCGATGGCCGCCCGGTTGGTGCGGTACCGGTCATCGGCCTGGAGCCGCTCCACCCGGGCGATGACCCGGGTCAGCTCGGCGGCGACGGACTGGAACTGCGGGGGCAGCGCCGGCCGCTGCACCGGCTTCGGCGACTGGGCCGGGTACCGCTTCCCGTCGGTGCCGGTGATGGCTCTGCTGGTGGGCCCGGAGTCGCCGTACTGCACCTGCGCGACCTCCTCCTCCGGCTCGGGGGCTGGTGCGGGGCGCTCGTCCTGCGGCTGCGTGGCAGGTGACCATTTCTGGTCACCTGCGATCTCCTTGCGGATCGTTTCGCGGCCCTGTCCGGTCGCTGCTGCGATCGCACGCACAGACATCCCGATCTCCCGCAGGGACGCGACGACCTCCTGGCGTTCCTCGCGTGGCAGCCGCAGCCGGGACGTGCCGAATTCGCGGGTGCAGTAGTCGTCCCAGGTGCGGTACCCCAACGCCGCCCACGCCCTGCCGGTGTAGGCCTCCTGGATGAGCAGCCAGGTGCCGTCGACGGCGACCTTGATGCGGTCGGTCAACGCGCGGGCCTGCTCGGCGGAGACCACCGGCGTGGCGAGGTCGGTCACTGATGTCCCTCCCGGGTTGACCACTGTGCTGTCGCTCAGAATCCGGGCGGCAGGGTCAGCGCGAGACCGGCCTTCCGGACCGCCTCTGCCATCGCGAGCTGGGCGTGGACCTGCGCGGCGACGAGCGCGTGTTGGAACATGTGCTCGCGGGTGGTGGCGAGGTCGTCGGCGACCTTGAGCTGGTCGAGCGCGGTGTCGGCGTGGTCGCTCATTCGCCCGGCTCCTCGGGGTCGACGAGCTCGCCGTCGAGGACTTCGTCGACGGCCAGGTGGGACACGTCGATCGGTTCGCCGTCGGGGATCACCGGGGTGGCCATCCCGTTCGGGGTGGCGGTGGTGCCGACGGGTTCGTTCGCGACGTCCCGGACCGCGCGCAGCTGCTCGCGCATGTACTCGGCGGAGGTGGGTACCCACTTCGCGAGCTGCCGGACGGCGGACTTGAGCCACATCGCGGGCTCGTTTGTCTTCCACGGCGAGTAGTCGGAGTCGGTGCCCTGCGATGACTTCTTGATGGTGGTGATGGCGGCCCTGTTCAGCACGATCACCTTGGAGGTTGCTCCGTCCTTCATCCGCGCGAACGCGTAGACGAGGCGCAGTTCGCCGCGGTCGGCGGCGTCCCAGTCGATCTCGTGCAGCGGGATGTCGTCCTGTCCGGGGCGGAACGAGAACGTGTCGTTGGCGTACACGCACTCCGCGACGACGCTGGAGATGGCGCCGGCCCGGTACATCAGCTCGATCAGGCCCTGGTAGCCGACGATCCCGAGGATCTCCAGCTGCCCCTTCACCTTCCTCGGGGTCAGGTAGTACTGCTCGGTGCCCGGTTCGAGCCCGAGGCGGGCGGCGTCGAGGAGGTGCGCGAGGAACGTGCCGGGGTTGTTCACGGCGGCGAGCTCGAGTTCGGTGACCTGCTTCTTGGAGCGCGGGTCGACGACCTTGCGGCCCTTCTTCAGGGCTCCCTGCGCCAGCCTGACCCACTGCTCGGGCTTGATGTGGGAGGGCAGCACGGCCCGGAAGTCCTGGCTGTACTGCGCCACCATTGCCCCGGCGCCGGGGGTTTCCCGGCGGGCGACGGCGGTGGAGACGGTGTCGGTGGTCATGCTGCTGTTCCCCTTGATCGGTTGATGTCTGCCGCTCCCCGGGCGGCCTTCACGTACGGCAGGGACCCCTCGGTGGTCTTGGCTTCGCGGGCGGCGACTTTCTGGCCGCCGTACCAGGCCTCGCGGGCGGGTCCCATGAACGCGGCGACCTCGGCTGTCCAGCGCCGCTTGTCCTGCTCGGCGTCCTTGTAGGCGGCGAGCGCGTCCAGGTAGGGCTCCGCGATCGTCGCCGGCAGTTCCACCGAGGTGGGTTCGATGCCGGGGTGGAGTTCCTTCACGGCCTCGTAGGTGGCCTCGTGCCCGTCCAGCGCGGGGAGCTGCCCAGTGGTCAAGGTGTCGAGGAACGCCAGGGCGGCGTCGCGCATCAGGGCGAGCTCGGCCTCGTCGCGGCGCACCAGGTACTCGCGGTAGTCGGAGCCGCCGATCAGCACGGACACGTCGCACTCGTCGAACCCGAACACGTCCAGGTACCAGAGGGTTTGGGCGCGGTAGTGGACGGGGATCTCGTCGCTGCCTTCCTCGCCCCACTGCCAGGCCAGGTTGGTGTGCGCGGTCTTGCCCTCCCACAGCCGCCGGTTACCGAGCCCGTCCGGGGAGCCGCCCTGCCACGACCGGTCGACGTGGCACCACTGCCCGGTGTCGACGACGACGAGGTCGGGGTGGCGCAGGTTCCACTCGTCGCGGATCACCGGCTCCAGCCGGGTGCCCCAGTACATGACGTCGTTCACCGCAGTGCCACCGATCGAGCCGGCCTTGCGATGCCACAGCGAGAAGGGCGACTCGTACGGGGAGATGCCCAGCACGGCGGCGATCTCCGATCCGTTGATGCGGGACCGGCGGGCCTGGGCCCATTCCTCGGAGCCGACGACAGCGTCGGTGAGGTGCACCGCGGTACCGACCTGCGACGCCATCAGTCCCGCCCCCACAGGAGGCGCTCGTAGTCGTCTTGCCCGCTCTGCCAGGTGGTGTCGTCCTCGAAGGGGTGGTCGAGCCGGTACTCGGCGTCGGCGATCGCGGTGTCGGCGAAGGCTTCGTGGAGGGCGCGGCGCATGGTGGGCGCGGAGGCGAGGTTCAGGTGCTCGGGCATGCGGCTCTCCTGAGCTGGGGGAATGTTGTTGAGTGGGCCCGTCGACCGGACCAGTTGGTGACTAGTGACCAGGCTACACCAGAATCGGTGAGGTCACTAGTCACCCGGCATATGCGGATGAGACCCTGATTGAGGAGGTGATCCACGGTGACTAGCGTTGAGCTCGTGCCCGAGCGACCGCCCGGCAGTCGCCGCGCGACGCCACTACGCACAGCCCAGATCGAGGACGAGATCTGGAAGCCCGCCATGCGCATCGCGAAGATCCGCGGCGACAAGCTGTCCGCCGTCATGCGCGACGCCGTCAAGCGATACGTGGCACGCCACCGACACCTGCTCGACGAGCAGGACACCGACTCCGCCGAGTAGCTCACGCGGCCACCACCCGACACCCGGCCGCCTGCGCCGCAGCGATCCGCGCAGCCCGTGTCCGCAGCAGCCCGACGTCGTACGCCATCGCCACCGACGCCGCCCGATTCCCCACCCGAAGCTTCCGGAACAGCCCCTTCGCATGGGTGTGCACCGTGTCCTCGGACAAGAACAGCGCCGCCGCGATCTCGGCGTTCGTCATCCCCTTCGCGATGCCCGCGAGGATCTCCTGCTGGCGACGAGTGAGCCCGTGCTCCAGCGCGACGACGGGATCAACCCAGTACGGGACGGCGATCACAGCAGCACCCCCGACGTCTCGACCGTCTCCACCGGCCGCGCCGCTGCAGGCTCGGGCTGCGGCACGAACATCCGCGTCCGGCGCTGCGGGCGCGGGAACAACCCGTCCATCCCGGTCGGTTCCGGCCGGGGCCGCGGCCCAGACCCACCAGAACCCGGGGCGCGGAACTCGATGCACGTGTACTGCTGCGCGATCGAGTACCGGCCGTGCTCGTCGCGGGGCCCGTCGAACCACTCCCCGGGGATGCGCTCGTCGACCTGCGCAATCAGGATCAGCGGGCACCCGGTCGCGGTGAGACCACGACGGAACGGGGCGTCCCGCAGACACCGGTCACACCAGGCGGCCATCCAGCCGTAGCCCTCGGTCCCGTTGGAGAACGCCGGGCCCTCACGGGAGGTCTTCAGCGACTGCTCGTAGTCGAGGCTCACGCCGCACCTGCCCGCTCGTCGGCGAGGAGCGGGATGATCTGCCACGGGCCGGTCTGCCTGTGCCGATGCCGCAGCACCCCAGCCCGGATCCCGTAGTCGCCGTTGCTCACGGCGTCGGCCGCGCACGCCTCCCGCACCAAGGTGGGGCACACCGCGCAGTACCGGCGTGCCGCCTCCACCGCGTCCGTGAGCTGCTCGCGGCCCTCGGGGAAGAACAGCTCCGGGTCCGCCCCCGCGCACGCGGCCGAGTCCTGCCAGGTCATGCCACCCTCCCACGAAGATCCGGTGCCGACACCGCGGTTGCCTCGGCGTAGGAGCGGGCCACGTGCGCGCAGAACCGGCACACCAGCCCGACCCCGGCCTGGCCGCGGGCGGTGTAGTCGTGCCCGAGCAGCCGGCATGTCACCGACGCCGGTTGGGCTGGCGGGAAGATCCGGGTGGGCTGCCCGCACAGACACCCACACACCCCGGCCGTGAGCCGGTCATCCGACACCACCGTCGCGCCGCTCACGCCGCCACCTCCATCAGCGACTGCCCAGCCAAGGCTTCGACCGCGCGCTCACCCAGCCACCGCGCGATCCCGACCGGGACGGCGTTACCGATCTGCTTCTTCACGTCCTCTTTGCAGCCGCGGAACGTGTAGCCGTCGGGGAAGCCCTGGGCGCGGGCACACTCGCGGTTGGTGAGCATCCGGTGGTACTGGATGTAGTCCCGCACCTGCGCGACGGCGTGGTGGTTCCCACCAGCGGTGACGGTGGCGAGCGGGTGCTCGTCGGCCCGCCGGGCACGGGCGTGCCTGCGGTAGGTGACCAGGTGCGGCACGCCCTCGACGGTGATGCTGTCGATCTGGTCGGCGACATAGAGCCTCCGGGTCACCGGCCGCCCCAGGTCGTCGTCGAGGATCGCCGACGCGGACACCGGCGCGACGACGGGTGGGGTCAGGTCGAGCTCGACCCCGCCGCGGGTGGCGGCGATGAACAGCCGCTTCCGCTGCTGCGCGTGCCCGAAGGCGGCGGCGTCGAGCACCAGTTCCCGCGTGCGGTAGCCGAGCATGTGCAGCCCGGCCAGCCACCACGGGTACAGCGACCACGCCGCGAACTCGACCACGTTCTCCACGAAGATCACCGGGAACTCGAGGACCTCCGCGGCGGCGATGACGGCGAACGCGGTGGCCCGGTCGATCGCGGCGGCGTCCGCGCGGAGACGCTCCACCTCGGCGGGTGGGCGTTTCCGCCCCCCGGCGGGGGCGTGGCCCCGGCAACTCGGCGAGAACCAGCCGATGTCGGTGCGCGGCACGGTGCGCCAGTCGATGTCGGACAGGTTCGCCGTGTGGTGCTCGACGTCGGGGTGGTTGTCCTGGTGGGTGCCGATGGCGAGCGGCCAGTGGTTCGCGGCCCACACGACCTCGATGCCGGCCTGGGTGAGGCCGGTGGAGCTACCGCCCGCCCCGGCGAACGAGTCGATCGCAGTGATCACGCCGGCTCCTGGGGTTCGGGGTCGAGGTCGACCGGTACCGGGTGCAGCGCGTCCAGCCGGGCCGCGGTCGACGGCCGCTCCGAAAGGGCGGACAGGAGCTGGCTCAGCCCGTCCAGGGCGGGGGCGAGGGCGCACACCTCGTCGAGGGCGCCCAGGGCGATCCGCTCGTCACCACGGCGGAGCCGGACGTCCCGCTTCCTGGCCAGCTCGGCCAGCGCCGCCCGGAGCGCGAGAATCTCGGCGACGCGGGCGTCGAGGTCGGTGACCACACGCAGCCCGGTCACTCGGACCACCTGCCGGTGGCGGGGTAGTGCTCGGCCCCGGTCATCGCGCACCTGCCCGCAGCTGCGCGACCTCAGCCTCGGTGAGGAGCCGCTTCTCCGCCGGGTCCTGCGGCTGACGGCGGGCCAGGACCGGGCCCAACGCCAGCGCCAGAGGGATCGAGGTGACGATCCAGCCGGCGACACCGACCACGAGCAGGGTCTCGACAGTCACCGCGCACCGTCCAGGGCATCGAGCGCGTTGAGCAGGCCATCCGTTAGCTGGCCGTCGTCGTCCTGGTTGGTCGGCTCCGCCCAGGCACGCGCAGCCACCGCGAGAGCCCGCAGCGCCTGCACCTCGGCCGCGAACGCGACGCCGTCACCGTGAATCGGACAGTCCCGAGCGGGGCCCTCGATGTCCGGGCCATGGGTGATGCACGAGCACAGCGAGCCGAGCGACCGCCTCATGCCCGCGAGGTCGGCCTCGGCGTTGTTCCGGCGGACACGCTCCAGCTCCAGCTCGGCGGACAGGGTGCTGACCTGCTTCTCGTAGACGGCGATCTCACGCTCGGCTGCCTCGGCGATTAGGTCGTCGCGCATCATGTTGCTCCGTTCAGTTCGGCGAGCCGCTGCTGCTCCAACACGGCGGCCTCGCGGCGGTCCAGCTCCGCCAACAGCACCGCCACCAGCGCTGCCGGGACGTCCGACTCGGTGGCGATCGCGACGTCCACGAGCTGACGGGCCTGCGAGTAGTCGAGAGTCACCGGGGCTCACCGCCCTCGGCCTGCTGGGCGAGGTGGGCGTCGATGACATCCCGCAGACGACGCAACTCGGCGTCACCCTTCTCGTCGCCGTAGAAGCAGATCCCGATCTGGTGGTCCCCGAACATCAACCAGCGGGTCTCACCGACGAGCTGCACCTTCAGGTCGGTGTCCGGGTAGATGTGGGCCCGGACCTGCATCCCCTCGAGGTCGCGGCTCACCAGCGGGCCTCCTTGTCGGTCTCGGCGACCGGCAGACCCGCGACCGACGGGTCCTCCGGTGCGAGCAGGGGGCGGCAGCGCCACTCGACAACGTCACGAACCTGATCAATCATCGGCGTCTCCGACGGCATGAACGCCGGGTCCGGCACCTGCACGGTCTCGGTGCCGACGACGACCCGCTCACACACCTCCGAGCGATACATCAGCGCCTTGGCGCCGACGGCGCCGAAACGGACGACGACGTTGGCCATGTCGCCGTGCCAGTCCTTGACGATCTCGCCCCCGGCCGCCTTCCCGGCGCGGATGATCGCCTGGATCTCCTCCCGGTTGCTTGGGCACCACACGTTGACGCCGTCGAGGTAGGCGACGCGGATGTCGGGGTTGGCCTCGATCATGTCGGCGAGCTGCCGAAGCCCGGCAGCAATCTCCTGCGGGGTCGCCTGCGCGGCCATCACGCCACCTGCCCGATGTGCAGACCGGACACGGCCTCCAACTCAGCCACCGTCGCGACACGCCGCTCCCACTGGAGGGCGAGCGCGGACACGTGCAGCTCGACGTCCTCAACACAGCGCGGCTGCGAGCAGACGAGGTAGTGGCGGCACTCGACGTCGTGGGCGGAGACGGGCAGGTAGGCCTCGACGACGAACACGGCCGGGAAGGCATGCGGCGAGATGCCGCAGGGGACGGGGTTGAACGGGGCCGGACCGGAGGTCCGGGTGGGAGTGGGGGTGGCCATATGCAGATTGTGGCAGAAATAAGCAGGACTGTCTACCTCTACTGCCGAATCAACCCGGCGAATCTGCCTATCATGCAGGACGCCCCGGGAACCACGCAGGTTGCCCGGGGCATCGTCGAACCTGACTTGCCGATCTACTCCGCGGGGGCCCCGGGCTGTGCCGACGAGCACCTCGGCACGATCTCGCCAGTTGGCAATGGGTGTCGGCTGTGCCGGTACCCGGTCGTAGACCGCGGGTGCGGGTGGATCGGCCAGCCGCACCCGCTGCATGTCAGCACGTCCGCGCGCGGCTTGCTATTCCAGTGAGGCATCCGCGCCCCGCGACCCTTCTCCATGATCAGCGCGTAGATCTGGTCCGACATCTCCTGCACGGACGGGCCCTCGACGCCGCGGATCCGGGCCCTGCGTCGTGCCGCGAACGCACGATTGCACGCCAGGCAGCACCGGTGACCCGCTTCTTCTACGACGTGCAGGATCAGGTTCGGCTCACGCAGCTCGTGTCCTTGCGGGCAGATGGCCCGCAGCGTTGCGGGATGCCGTCCGTGCTTGACCCGGTCGAAGTTATTCGACGACGGCGTGTCCCAGCGCAGGTTCTCCAGCTGGTTGTTGCGCTTGTCATCGTCGTTGTGGCAGCCGAACATCCCGTCAGGTCGCGGACCGACGAATGCCTCTAACACCAGAACGTGAACATGGACGGTGTGCACTCTGGGGCCAGCTCGAAGGTGAACCCCCGCGTAGGCCTTCCCGCCGCCCGGCGGCGACGCCTTCGAGAGCCGCAGCATCCTTCCCGGCTTCCAGTACTTCGCTGGAAGACCGGAGACCTTCATATAGTGGATCCAGCGGCCGTGCGATCGAACACGCCCCATGGAGCTCACTTCGTACAGCGAGCCGATCACCGGGCCGTACCCCGTGACGGGGCGCCAGGTCTCCTTACCGTCAGCCATCGGCGGCAGTAGCACGGCTGTGAACGCCGAGACGAACAGCGAGCTCGTACCCGATTTGGGCGCCCGTGTCGGTGCACTCCTCCGCGGCGTGCCAGACGAGGCCGCCCGCCACGACTACCTCGGGCATGGTTGTGCTTCGCGGCATGAACCGTCCCGTGTCCGGATCGCGCAGTCGTGTCGTGGTGCTCATCGGGGCGTCGCCTTCTCGACGAGGCGGGCAGCGTGCCACTGGTCGGGGCCGTGGCGCCAACGGTGCCGTCCCGGCGGCGGCGGGGTGATCACCACGGGGTTCTCCGCGGGGATGGTCGGGCTAGAATTGGTGGGAGCGCTCAAGTGGGGTGGCCCTCTCTTCGAGTGTTCGCGTAGGCCCCGGCCCCACGGTCGGGGCCTACGGTTCTTCGGGGGTTTGGTTATGCGGCGTTGTCGGCGCGGAGCGCGTCGACGGAGGGTCGCAGGAGCGCGGCGATGCGGACCTGCTGCGCCTCGGTGAGCGGTGGCGCGGTGGCGACGAACTCGCGGATCCACTGCCGGATCTCCGGGCCCAGGTCGATACGGCGCGGTTCGTCGTCGGAGGTCATGCCGCGTCCTGGCTGGTGTCGGTCATCGCCGGGGAGATTTCGTCGAGGGCCACCGGCCGGCCGAGGGCAACGGCGAGGGCTCGCAGGGCGCGGTACACCTTGACGGCGGACAGTTGGTGGCGGGCCTTGGCGCGGTCGCCGATCGCGGTCTCGACGTTCTTGAGGTGCCCGGCGGAGCAGCCGATCAGTGCGGCGAGCTGCTCACGTTCAAGCCCTGCTTGCTCGCGCAGCAGCTTGAGCAGCTTTCCATCGATTCGACGCCCATCCATAGGCAGACACTAGCAGGATTAGGCAGACTTGGGCAACGCGATCGGGGCTGCCTGTAGCGCGTGAGGGTGTCCTAATGCGACGGTAGAGCCCGTGACGGGGACTCTGATGCATGCCGTAGCAGGAACTCTGCTCATTTCTGCTTACACTGGGTCGGTGCAATGGACCGGCCACACCCTCCGCGACGCCCGCGCCAGCCGAGGATGGACCCAAGCCGAGCTCGCCGAGCACCTCGGCGCCGCTCCGCGCAGCGTCGCCGCCTGGGAACGCGGCGAAGCGAAACCGCAAGCGAAGTGGGCCGCCAAGCTCGACGCCCTGTTCGCCGACTACCAACACCCGACCGAACCCGCACGCGAGGACCGCCGGCTCGCCGACGCGACACCGCTGGAACTGATCGGCATCCTGGCGCAGAGCTTCGCCCAGCTCGAAGCCGAGAACGAGTCCCTCAAGGAAGAGCTTGCCGCGCTCCGCGGCGGCGGCGGACCGACCGGTGAACGCTGGGCGTGGCGCACCGAGGACGCGCCCTCGTCCCGGCGGGAGCCCCCCAGCGAGGCCACGAACGGGCACTAGGTACCGGCCGGTATTGACCCGAACGGGACATACTGTCTCACAGCACGTGCAAAGGAAATTGCCGCACTGGCCCAATCGGGCTACCAGCGGATGTACGTATCGTCACCCTTTTGCGCCGTCCGTGCGAAGCGTCGGCCAGATGCCCATGATCATCGAGACAAACGTCCGCCCAACTGGATAGGTTCCATACCCCGGTTGCGCTACCGGCGGGGGACGGGCCAGCGCACCGATCCTGACCGATCCAGCACGAAAGGGATCTTGCGTGATGACGCTGGCCCGCTCCCCAGAACCACCGCTCGACCAGCTCCACGACGCCATCACCCGGCTCATCACCCAGCACGGACAGTCGGTGACCTACGCCCCCCTCGACGTCGCCCACGTCGCCGACTGGGACGGCGTCACCACCATCCGGCTGCGCGCCACCGCCGACCCCATCGACCAGGTCTGGGCGCTGTACGGCATCGAACGAGCACTCCACAGCAGCAGCCGCGAACCGGTCGTCATCGGCGCCCGCCGACGCGGCCACCTCCGGGCACTACCCGACTGAGTGCCGCCACACCACCCGCACCGCAGACCGATCAAGATAGGGCTTCCCCGGACGCCAGCCGCGCGGCCTCCCCCGCGGCGCCCGATCCAACGTCACGGTCATCAGGTCACGGATCACCGCCTTGCGTCGCGCCACCGACGTCGCCGCCCACGCGGCCGGCACATCCACCGCGTCCGCCAACCCCGCCAGCGGAGACGTCGCCGTCGCGGCCGCGATACGGCCGTCCAGGTCCTCGGCCTCGCCCCGCAGCCGACGCGTCACCTCCGCCAACTGGGCAGCCGTGACAGCACCATCGGCGAACAGGGCAGCCACCTCGGCGAGCCGGCCGTCCACGTCGACCCGCCGCGCATGCAGCGCCGCCACATCCACCAGCTTCGGCTGCGGCACCAGCAGCCTGCGGGCGTCCGGTTGGGACAACCGCTCCACCACCAGCATCGAGATGAACTCATCCAGCGGTGCGGCGGCCCGGGCGACGTGCGTAGACCGGCGACACCGGTAGGAGGGGATGACTCGGCGTTTGGACCCCGACCGGGCCGACGCCGACAGCATCGTGGTCCCATCGCCGCAGACCCCGCACAGATAGACGCCGCTACCCAACCACACCAGGTCGTGCGAGCGGGGCGGGCGTCGGCCGGGCTCGGTCAGCAGGCGGCGCAGGTTCCGCCACGCTGCCGGGTCCACGATCGCCTCCCACACCGCCTCTCCGACGACGTCGCCGTTGTGCTCGATCTGGCCGGCGTTGCGGCCCCGCAGCAGCACCTTCCGCAGCTCCGTCGGCGTCCACGCCCGCCCGGTGCTGGTGAGCGTTCCCGCGTCGTTCAACGACCGCGCCACGGCGTGCAGGGACTCACCGGCAAGGACCCGCCCCGTCGCATCAGCGACGACCGCCGCTTCGGCCGGGCGCACAGTGACGCCGTCGGCGTCGTACCCGTACGGGCGACGTCCGCCGCGCCACCGCCCATCCGCCGCGGCCTGGCTCTTCGCGGCCTTCTGCCGCTCGATCGCGTGCTCGACCTCGTAGCGGGCGACGGCGCCGAGCTGGCGGGCGACCATCCGTCCCGACGGCGTGGCCAGGTCGAGCGGGCCGGCCTTGACGGTGTGCACCGAGACGCTGCGCGGCTCGCACACCGAGATCCATTCCTCGAGTTCGATGGGGCGACGGTGCAAGCGGTCGGTGTGCCAGCACAGCACGATATCCACGTGCCCGTCGCGGACCTGCGCCAGCAGCGCCTTGTACCCGGGTCGCGGTTTCCCGCTGTAGGCGGACAGGTCGTTGTCGGTGTGCACGGCAACAATGTCGACGCCGAGGCGGGCGGCGAGTTCGCGGCAGTCGCGTTCCTGGCGTTCGACGCCGAGGCCGGCGCCGACCTTGTCGCGGGAGATGCGGCAGTACACGGCCGCTCGGGGGGAACCCACCCGGTAAGACTAGCGTAGAGCTACTATCGCCAGGTCGAAGGTTCGTCCGGCGCACACTTAACGGGCAGTGATCAACCGCAGGTCAGGGGATCTAGACCCCGGTCAGTCGACCATCCTGGCGAGATGCTCCAGGACGGGCGGGTAGATGAGCGCGCGCGGCATGAGCTCCGTCAACGCAGCAACACTCGGCACCCACCGAACCTCGGCCAGTTCGTCTTCGTCGCCGACGAACACGTCAAGGTGGTCGTCTAGTGGAGTGCAGGCTAGGTAGATCATCGTTCGGCCCGTCTTGGGATGAATACGCCGTCCGATCTCCTGGCGGCCACCCCGGACGCGGAGACCCGTTTCCTCCTTCACCTCACGCACAGCCGCATCCGTCGGCGACTCCCCCGGCTCGATCTCGCCCGAGATGAAGCCCCACGGCGGCTTTCCGTCGACACGTCGGCTGACGAGCACACCGATCTTCGAAGTGACGACCGCGGCGACGACCGGGGGCCGCTCCGGGGTGGTGGCTGGTTCGGGCACGGGGGGCTCCTCGTGTCGCAGTTGCCGGCGCAGGTCGTCCAGGTCCCAGCGGGCGTGCCCCTTCGGGGTCGTCCATGCCGGGGTGATCTCGCCCTTGGACTGCCAGCGCCACAAGGTCGTACGGCCGATGTCGAGCGCGCGAGCGGCCTCGGCGCTCGTCACGTATCTCCGCTCAGCCATCGACTGAGCGTCCCATAGCAGACGCAACAGAAGCAGCGTCGTGGAACAGATTGAAACGATCTTCACCCTCCTCTACGCTCATCGTGAAACACATTGGAACACTCAGGGGGACAGGTTGTCAGCACCGGAGCCAGACACCACCACCACAGTCGTCGGTCGCGTCGTGCGCACTGGAGGCCGCGACGCGACCGATAACCACCCACGCTGCGCCATCTGTAGCGCTACCCGTCTCCCGCTGGTCCGTGTCGCCGAAACCGGCGACCGCTACCTCATCTGCGGCTTCTGCGCAGTCGCACTCCTCACGCGACGCGCCACCGACCACGAGCCGCTTGTGCTGCTCGTCCTGGACCGTCCCCTCGTCCCCGCCCAGCAAGCGCAGAACTGAGCGCCAACTAATGATCTTCCGACTCGTTGATGCCATCACCGGGCGCAGCCTGCGCGATCTGCGCGCCGCCGACCTCGACGAGAGCATCGCCTACGAGCAGCTCTACGCCGCTGAAGTCGCTTGCTTCGGCTTCAGCATCGCGCTCGACCTTGCCGGCGACCGCTACCTCGAGCGCGTCACCCGCGACCAACGCGATGCGGCCGCGCGCGGCATCGACCGCCGGTCAGTGACCGCCCGCCTGCGCGGCGACACCTCGAGGTGGCACCACGAACTGACGGCGATCGCAGTGGGACGACGGGGCGAGGCCGGGGCCGCCGCCGAGTATGAGCGGACCCCTCTCCTCGACATGAAGGACGTCTGACGATGACGAAGATCTCGACGCGCGAGCTGGTCCTTGCCGGGGCCGGGCTCGTCGGCGTTTCAACGGCCGCGACGTCGGCGGTGTCGCTGTACGAGCTCGCCGTCCAGTGCGGCATCCCCGAGCCGCTGTCTGCCGCGCTGCCGATCGCGCTCGACGCAGGCGCCGCCGTGGCAGCCCTGGCGTGGATCACCGAGGAAGGGGAGCGGCGCGCGTGGGCGCGGGGGATCGCGATCGCCGCGCTCGTCGCCTCGCTGGTGGGCAACGGTCTACAGCACGCGATCGCGTCGCACTTGCTGCCGGTGACGCTGTGGCTGGTCCTCGTGGTCGGTGCGTGTATCCCGGCGATGTTGTGGGCGGTGGTGCACCTGTCGGCGCTGATGATGCGCACCCCGCCGGCCAAGTCGGCACCCAGGACGAAGACCGTCCCCGAGAAGCAGCGGGCGCGGCAGGCTGCCCCAACCCCTCCGGCGCCTGCCGTGCCCGCCCCCGTCGCGGCTTCGTCCGTTGTGCCCGCACCGGATGACCTTGCGCCGAAGCGGTCCCGCCGCGATCAGGGCAAGGACTGGGCGCGCGCGAACTGGCCGGTCACCGGCCAGGCGATCGCCGACGCGGTCGGGGTGTCCCGCGGTGAGGGCGACCGGATCCGCAAGACCGTGAGGGACGAATTGGAGGCAGTGTCGTGACCGTCACGCTCATCGTCGGGCTGTGCGCCATCGTGACCGTCTGGGGTCTGATCAGCGGAGGTGGCGGCCGGCTGATGCTGCTGTCCGCTGTCGTTGTCGGGTGGGGTGTCGGTATCGCGCAGCAGCTCGCCGCGAGCGGCACGGACCTCCTCGCTCACCTGGGTGACATGGTCACCCGGCTCGGCGGGTCGCTGTGACCACGCCGGACACCAGGGAGCAGACGCCGCCGGCGCAGCCAGCGCCTGCCCCAGCCACCGACGACACCACCGAGGCCCCGGCGAAGCCCCGTACGCCAGCGAAGCGCGCAGTCCCGGCCCCGGTCATCGGGCTGGGCGTCGCCGGGGTCGGCGCGACGGTGGTCACGCTGGTCTACCAGCTGGGGTGGCTCGGCGCGGGAATCGCCGCCGCGGTCGGGGCGGCGGGCGGCGGGATCTACCTGGCTGCTCGCCGACAGCGGAAGGCGGCCGCGAAGGCGGGCCGCAACCCGTCCAACGCGGGTGGGCGGCCCCGCGGCCCGGCCGCCGGTGAGCGGTCGGGCGGATTTCTGGGGCTGCTTCGTCGGCTCGGTGAGGTCCGGCATGCGGCACGTGCCGCCAACCGAGGCGGGGCTGGCGCGGCACGTCGAGCCGGCGGTGGGGGCCCCGGTGCTGGCCGTACGCCGGGGCGCGGAGGGAAGTCGCCTCTTGGGGCGTTGTCGCGGTTCGGCCGGTCGCTGCGCGGTGGTGGCTCGGTCGCCCCGAAGCGTGGCAGCGGTTCGGGTGCGCGCGGATCCGGCCGCCGTGGGGGGACCGGCGCCCGCGCCGGGGGGCTGAAGAACCCCCTGTCCGGGCTGAAGAACCCTCTGGCTGGACTTTTCGGTCGCCGGACTGGTGGGAAGTCCGCAGGCAGGGGCGCCGCCGGTCGGGGCGGCGGCGCTGCCGGTGCTCGTCGCGGTGGCGGTTCGGGTCGCGCAGGGGCGGGTCGCAGCTCCGGCGGGTCGCTGCGGCGCGTCGCCGCGGGGCTCGGCCGCCTCTTCGGCGCACGCCGCAGCAGCAGCTCGACGGGCCGCGGCACCACACGAGGTGGCCCCGGTGGCGGCAGGCGCCGTGCCGGTGGTGGCGGTGCTCGTTCGGCGGCCCGCCGAGCAGGACCCGGGGGGCGTTCCGTCGCCGGCTCCGTGCGGCGGATGCTCGGCGGCCGCGGCTTCACCCCGAAACGTCTCGCTCGAGCTCGCCGCGCGCTGCGTTGGCGCGCGTTCCTCGCGGGGCTGCTCGGGCGTCCCGCCCCTGCAACCCGCGGCACCCGCCAGGGCGGCGGACCGACACGGGCGAGGCCGCCGGCCGCGGTGCGACGCCCCTACACCGCCGGCAGGCTGATCAACCGGGCGGCGCGGCTGGCCGGTCGGGGAACCCGCAGGGTCGCCCGCCCGGTCGGCCGGGGCGCGGCGCGGGTTGCCCGGCGCGCCGCAGCTTCCCGGCCGGCCCGCCACGTCGCAGCCGCTGGACGGCGTATCGGTGGCGGCTTCGTCCGCCGGGTCGCCGCCCCCTTCACGGCCCGACGGCGGGGTGCCGTGTGGCGGCGCGCCGCGAACGTCGCCCGCAACCAGTGGCAGGAGTTCCTGCGCGGAACCGGCCTGGTGCGGTCCCCCGTCTACCGCAAGGCCGCCGAGGTTGCCCGCAACGCGTGGACGGACTTCCTCCTCGGAACCGGGCTGCTCGACCCCGACTCGGCCCGCTGGAACGCCCACCCGCACGGCGCGACACCCGGAGCCAAGCCGCTCACCCCACCGACCCCGGACGCCCCCACAGGCGCCGGTCAGCCGTCGCCTCCCGCGGCGCGCCGCTCGATCACAGGAGGTTCGTTCATGGCCCGCATCGGATCCGAGAAGGTGCAGGTGCTGCCACCGATCCTGCAGGGCGCCCAGGAGGCGTTCGAGCAGGCGTGCGACCAGTTCCACTGCGTTAACGCCAACGACGAGCGCGCCGCGAACGCTGCCCGCCAGTTCCTGCAGGAGCTCGCCGAGTTCGCCGAGGCCGTCGGCGTAGCAACCGGTCGGGTCGGTGACAAGGTCACCGAGGAGATCTACCTCGAGCCCGGCGCCGCCGACGTGTTCCACCAGATCGGGCACTACCTGGGCGCGCCGAAGGACGACATCGAGGAGGCCGCCGAGGCGATCGACGCCGCCCACGAGGACGACCTGCGCCGGCTGGAGAACCCGGACGAGCGCGCGGACGCGTGGGACTACCGCCCCAACCGGATCGGCTACTGAGGACGAGGCGCGACCAGCTCATGGCATCGGACACCACCGCACCTCGCAAGCCGGGTGGCTCGGAGGATCGGCCGCCCGGCTGGTGGTGCTACCCGATCATGTGGGCGCTCGTCGCGTGGGTTGCGCCCATGCTGACCGACCGGCTGGACTGGTGGTGGCTGATTGGGATCTCGGCCGTGGTCGCGCTGCTCGGTTCCGCGGTGGTGCGCACGCTGTGGCCGTCGCGCATCTACGGTGGGCTCTGCGCCCACGCCGTGCTGTTCGCGATCGTCGTTGGCGGCGCGCTCGGTGGGTGGCTCCTGTTGGCCCGCTTCGCTGGCGGCCCGCTGCGGGTGTGGCAGCACTGGCTGATCGGCTCGGCGGTGTTGGGCGGCTGGTGGCTGCTTCTCGCGCTGCGCGCCCCGGCCGCGGTCGTCGATTTCGACCCCGTCGCCGCCGAGCAGGTGGGCGAGCCCGAGATCGGCGGGGTGTATCGGGAGATCCTCGCCGAGGCGGGGGTGCTGCCCGCCTGCCGGATCACCGACGTGACGTCTTCCCCGTCCGGAGGCGTGGTGTCGGTTCACTTGCGCGCCGTGCCGCGCGCGAAGGGCGCGGTCATGACCTACGACGGGCTGCGCGCGAAGCTCGCGACGATCGCCACGCACGCCGACCTTCGGCTCGAGGGCGACATCGACGAGTCCGACGTCACCCCCGAGAGGATCACCGGATCCCGCTGGATCCTCCACTTCACCGTGAAGCGCGTGCTGGCGGCCGAGTTCCCGTACAAGATCCGCACCGAGCCGCGCCCGGCCGACGATCCCTCCAAGATCGGGCAGTACGAGACAGACAGCCCGATCGACCTGCAGTTCTATCACCGCGAACGGGGGGCAACCTGCGCCGACGTCGTCGCCGGGATGGGCGGTGGCAAGACGGTGCTGTTGCACAACTTGATCGCCGAGGACAACGCGTGTGACGCCTGGGAGGTCTGGCTGTTCTCGTCGCAAAAGCTGACGCATCTGGCGTGGCCGTGGATCCGGCCGTGGCTGACCGGGAAGGTCGACCGCCCCCCGGTGGATGCGATCTTCGGGCAGGCACAGACCCGGATCCTGCTCGGCCTGTCGTGGGCGTGCCAGCTCGCCGAACGCTGGAACGCCTCCACCTCCGGTGTCCGGCAGGTCGAGCCGGGCAAGGGCGGCTTGACCGTCGTGATCGACGAGTCGAGCGACTGCTTGAAGAACAAGCGGCAGATCACGTTCAAGCTCGGCGCGGAGATGGTCGCGATGAACGCGTCGGAGATGGTCGCGAAGCTGGCCGAGATCGGCCGCACCTCCCCGGTCAAGGTGTACCGCGCCTCCCAGTACGGCCTGTTCAACAGCGCGGGCCCGGCGGGGCATGAGTCCCGCCGCAACTTCCTCGCCGCGATCGTCGGGCGGGTCACCCGCACCAGCGACGCCCGCAACGTCGCCCCCGCGCTGCCGCCGGGCTCGGACCCAGTACGGCTGCGCGACAACATGATCTACGTCCAGCCCAACCTCGAAGAGCCGACCGTGCTGCGGGCGAAGGCGTACGCGCTCGTCGACGAGCGGGTCGAGCCGGTCGCGGTCGCGTACACGGCGTGGCGCAACGGCCTCGACCCCGCCTTCACGCGGCAGCTGCGTGGCTACGACGAGCGGTGGCGAGCCGAACACCACCCAGACCTCGTCCAATTCGCGGCGAGCGAAGGCCTGCAGTGGCCCGGCACGACCGCTCCCGCCGCCCCCGCCTCTTCGGCCCCGGATGGCGCTGTGCCTCCCGAGGAGGCAGACCGCACGATCGTCACGGCACCCCCAACCAAGGAGGCAACCGTGACACCACAGCGCCCCAGCAACGACCTCCCCCTGCCCGACGGCTGGGAGGCAGACAACTACGACGTGTGGGCGGCATTCGAGGGCCAGGCCCAGCCAGCAGGAGGAGGCATGGCAGGAGGCAGCGCGGGAGACGCCGAGGAGGCGACCCGCATCCCCACCGCGACGGGGGACGGATCCGTGCTCTCCAACCCTGACACCTCCGGGATCAAGCGTGCGCTGCGCCGGTGGGAGGCAGACCGCGAGCGCGTTCGGAAGCTCGCGCGTCTGCCCGAGCCGCTCGGGAAGATCCTCGCGCAGATGGAGCACCCGCGTGCCCAGCGGATCGTCGCGACCGGGTGGGTGCCGACTGAGGTTCTGGCGATGTCACTCGGTCGGTGCGACCGCGACGCGGACGACGACACGCGGCGCCGCGCCGTCGCGCAGCTCGGCAAGGAGATCAACCAGATCACCGGGCTGCAGTCGCAGGAGATCCCGCGACCCGTCGGGCTCGGGCGGAAGGCTGGCTGGAAGGTCTCGGACCTGCGCGAGGCGGGAGAACGGCTGATGAGAGATGTGTGAACCCTCGGCACCCTCGGCACCGTCGGCACCCCCGGAATCGCAGGTCAGACCCTCGGCGGACCCTCGGCACCAGCTGCCGAGGGTGACCCTTCCTGCCGGGGGTGCCGGGCGTGCGTGCCGGGGGTGCCGAGGGTCTGCTGCCGAGGGTGCCGAGGGTGGCCGTGCTCGGTAGGCAGCATGCGATGTCGGGCGTGCTCGCCGGCATCGGGATCGCAGCCAGCGTGCCGTCTGCGCCGCCCGCGTGGCGGCTCCTCGTCGTCGCTGTTACCGGCGGGGCCGCGCTGTTGCCCGACCTCGACCATCCGTCGGCGACAGCCGCCCGATCGCTGGGGATCGTCACGGGCCTGGTCGCCGTGGCGGTGGATGCCGCCTCCCTCGCGATCTACCGGGCAACCCGGATGGGAGGCGACCCGGCCGAGCGGCAGTCGGGGCATCGCCTCGTCACGCACACCGTTCCGGGCTGCCTCCTTGCCTCCCTGGTTGCTGCCTCCCTCTGCCTCGTGCATCCGATCGCGGGGGCGGTGCTGTGCTGCCTCCTCGCCGGGCTGCTGTCGCTGGGGCTGCGCCTCCTGGGATGCGGGCTCGGCACGCTTGGTGGCCTCCTGGCGTGGTGGTCGCTCGATCACGAGGGGGGCTGGTGGTGGCTCGTGCCGCTCGCGGTGCTCGTCGGCTGCCTCGTGCACGTGCTCGGTGACACCATCACCGACTCGGGGACGCCGCTGCTCTGGCCGCTCGTGCGCGGAGGTCGGAGGTGGCGGCTCGTCACGACTCCGGTCACGTTCGCCGCCGGTGACGACGTCGAGCTGTTCGCCGTCGCCCCGCTCCTCCTCGGTGCGGTCGGGCTCGCGTCGTTCAGCGTGCTGGGCGGTTGGCAGGTCGTCGAGCCGCTGATCGCTTCTCTCGCAACCGGAACGCACTGATCTTCTGGGGGGTTGCTCGTCGTGGAGCCGTTGATCGTGTTCCTGCGCGCGCATCCGGTTGGTGCGCGCAGGCTTCTGGCCGAGCACACTGCGGACGCGTCGGGGCGGTGCCCGGTGTGCCGTTCGGGGGGTGCGGGGTCGGGGCGGGTGGTGGCGCCGTGCCGGATCTGGACGGCGTGCTCGGCGGCGTTGGAGCATCGCTGAGATTTCACGATGGTGCTTCCCTGGCACTCTTGTGCTATCTGAGTTACACTCGTACTCGTGACAGACACCGTGACTGAGATCGACCGCATCGTCGCCATGAACGTCCGCATGAAGTGCGTGATGACTCACACCAGCTACGCCTCCGTAGCCCAAGCCATCGGCATGGACCCCCGTCTGTTTCGCCGCCGCACTCGAGCCGAAACCCCCTGGAGCCTCGACGACGCCGTCCAGACCGCCCAAGCGCTGGGCGTCACCCTCGGCTGGCTCACCACCGCGCACGACCACGGCACTCAGACCGGCGCCGTCCACACCATCACTTCGACTGAGGAGACCTGATCATGCGTATCGCTCTGGAAGACCGCCACGGCCCCCGCCAGGCCGCTGTCCTCGTCGGTGTCGCCGCCAGCCTGGCGTACCGGGCCGACGACCTGTACGCCCGGGAGTCCCCCGACGCCTACCCTGCCCTGCAGCGTCTGTGGGCGCACATGGCCGAGCACGGCATCGAGTCCGGCGACCTCGTCGACTGGCGCAACGGCAGGGAGGCCTGACCGTGCGCATCCCTGTCGACCCCGACACTGCCGCCCTCCACGAGACGATCGCCGAGATCGTCTCCGCGCATCAGCTCCCGGTCCATGTGGTCGATCCCGGTGACTGGGGCCCGGCCCCGGTCACGGCGCAGCAGATCATGGCGTCTACCAGCCGCGCGTACACCGTGTCGGTGCGCAACGGATTCGGAGGCGGCACCGTGTCCCGCACCGGCCGGTACGGGCTCGGCGGGGAGATCGTGTCCATCCCTCGCCCGGTCGAGGCGGCCACGCTCGTCCCGCTCCTGCGTGAGCAGCTGCGCCTCGCCGCGGAGGAGCAGGCACGCGACCTCGCCCAATCCGGGCCATGGGCCGCGTACGAGGCGGTGGACGCTGTCCGCCCGGTATGACGACGAATTCAGTCCTGTATACCCCTAGACACCGCTCGTCTAGGGGTATACGGTTCTGGTCATGGAGATCAGCCGCGCCGCCACCGATGACACCACCACCTGGACCATCACCATCGACGGTGCCGAGGTGTCCTGGCTGTCCGTGTGGACCGTGAACGGCGAGATCGCCGAGGTCACCACGGCCAACGCCCACCGCGGCCGCGGCTACGCCAGCGCCCTCTACCGGCACGCCGCCACCGAGCGCGCCATCTTCCACACCATCCCAGCCCACCGCACCCCAGAGGGCGACGCCTTCGCATCCGCGGTCGGCGGCGACGACATCGACGAGGACGACGCGGTCGTCGTCGACGCCTGCTGCTGCGACCACTGCGACGCCTGAGGAGCCCCGGATGTCCCTGCGCGACACCTGGCATGCCTGGCTCGGCCCGGCCGCCGACACCATCACCGACGACCAGCTCGACCAGCTCGACACCGCGAGCAAGGCGATCGAGCAGCGCTGGCCCGACCCCGACCTCGCCGACCTCCGCGAGCGGGCGCTGTCCGCGGCCGCCCAGGTGATCCTCGGCGACGACACCCTCGAAGGTGTCGCCGACACCTGGCACAAGGCGGTCGCCGCCGAGGCGGAGCGCCGCGCAGCGCTCACTGGGGCGCTCATCGCGTCCTCGACCTCGTCCCGTAGCGGGCCCGGCTCCGAGGCCGACCTCATCGCCCGCTCCGGGGCATCTCGGATGACCGTCCGCAAGGCTATTGGGCGGTGAGCGGCAGGCCCCGCTCGCAGGTCGCTCCCGGAGAGCCCGAGCTGCCCCGGCTCGTCGAGCGCCCGCACGGCGCTCCGCTGCTCACCCGCGCCGAGGTCGCCGACCTGCTCGGCTACTCCCGCACCTCCATGGCCACCGTCATGTCCCGCGACCCTGACCGGTGGCCCAAGCCGGCAGCGCTGCTGCGCCAAGGCCGGGCGTGGGTGATGCTGTGGGACACCGACGAGATCCTCGCCGCCGCACCACCCGCCGCCGCGACCGTGCGCGCGGGCAGCGTCGCCACCATCTCCGACCCCGACGGCCTGATCACCTGCGCGGAGTGCGGGCGCCGCTTCCGATCTCTCGGCAAGCACCTCCGCCGGGCGCACGGTCTCAACGCCGCCGAGTACCGGGCCCGGCACCGGCTGCCCGCGACCGGAGCACTCGTCGCCGACGGCGTCCGACAGCTCCAATCGGACCGGCAGCGTGCCCTCCTCGACGACGACCCCGAAGCGCTCGATCACCTCGCCCCGTACCGCACGAGCGAGCACCTCGACACGCTCCGAGAGGCCGCGATCGCGGCGCATCATGAGACCCGCGACCACGACCTCGTGCGTGCACACCGGGCACCCGGGCAGCGGTACGCGGTGCAGGCGATGCTCGGCCGGCGCCGGGAGCGGCTCGACGAGATGGCCCGGGTCGCCGGGTACGGCGACTTCGCCGCCGCGATCGCCGCCACCCGGGACCTGACCTCACGTGAGGCTGCCTCCCGGCTCGGTGTCGGGGCATCCACGGTGCTGCGCTATCGGCGGGCGACGACTCGCTCCCGAGGTCAGAGCTTCGCTGAAGGGTCTACCGCTCCCACCGTGGCCGGGGCACGCTGACCGGTATGACCGTCGACGAGCTCGCCGAAGACCTGTACGTCGACCCCGGCGACATCCGGGTCCTCCTCGCCCAGCTCGACCCCGCCACCGGCGGCCTCGACCCGGACGAGCAGATCCCGAACGAGTACGCCGCCGACATCCGAGACCAGCTCAACCACTTCTGCGAACGGACCGTGCCCGCGGTGTGGTGGCCCGGGTCGGATCCCGACGCCGGCTCCGGCGCCACGAAGATGCGCTGATGGCCCGCATGCTCGGCCGCGTCAACCAGCCCTGGTGCCCTGTCTGCAACGCGCCACCCGGCCCGGACTGCCCCGTCGTCGGGGACCGCGGGAAGCGACAGCAGCGCCGCACCGAAAACACCGACGTGCGCGCCCAGGTGTCTCGGCTGTGGGCGCAGGACTGGGACAACCCGGATGACGCGGTGTACGACGAGTCCTGAACGCACGAAAGGCGCCTCACCACCCCCAGGGAGCAAGGGGTGGTGAGGCGCAGAAAGCCGCGCGGCGAAGGCTACGGAAGCTGTATCAGCGGAATGGGTGTCGTACCAGCACCACCGCCCCGTCAGGAGCCGATGTAGGTGGCGGTGAGCTGCGTGTTCGCGGCGACAGTGTCCGTTGCCGTCGTCGCCATGGCCTGCGTGATCACAGACGCGGACGAGGACGTCACCCGCAGCACGCGGGCGACCTGGCAGTACACGGCGTTCGTTGCTGCCGCGACATACGCCGTCTGCTGGCCCGCGTACTGCGCCTGCGCACCCGAGAACTGCAGCGAGGCGTGCTTGTACCCGGCCGTTGAGCCCGTGAACTTCACCATCAGCTCGATCGACCACAGACCGCGCCGGTTCAGGGTGAGGCCGTCCGCGGCGGTCGTCACCAGGCTCGTCGTGGCCACCGTCGTCACGTTCGCGTTCCACGGGATGTTGAAGAACGTGCCGCCCGTGGACAGCGACACGGTCGCGGACTTGTAGCCCGACCACACCCCGCCGTCCCCGGCCCCCGGCAGCTCCGCCGACGTGAGGATCCAAGCCGGTGTGCCGAGCAGCGTCGTGTACACCAGCTCGGTCACCAGGACCTGCCCCGACGGGACCGGGAACGCCATCGGTAGCTTCCCGGCCGGGTAGATGTAGCTGGTGGTGCCGTTCTGGGCGAAGGTCACCACCCGGTCGGCGCCGGAGGCCAGCACGGTGATCCGCAGCTTCTGGAAGTTCGTGCCGTTCGTCGGGGCTTGGATGGTGAGGGCCCCGGTGGCGGTGATCTCGATCAAGTTCCCCGCGGTGGACGCGTCCGGGGTGATCGTGGCCGCGTAGGTGATCGCCCGGGTGGGGTTGTCGACGGCGGGCATGCGCGCGACGACGAGCCTGTTCGCGGTGTCGAGCATCGCCGGCGGCGACACCCGGGTCGGTGACGCCGTGGTGCCGGTGGCGGTCCCCACCGCGAGGTTGATCGAGAAGTAGGTGTTGCCGCCGGCGTCGGACGTGGCCGCGGTCGCAGCGTGGATGTAGCCGGCGTCCACAGCGACGTAGGTGGAGGTGCCGGCGCGGACCCCGAACTGTGGGCTGTTGGTGCCGCTGCCGTCGTCGTTCACGCCCGGGTAGCACGTGTACCCGTCGATCATGACCGGGTTCGTGGCGCCGGTGACCTGGATACCGGCGTAGTTCCCGCCGCCCGAGCCTCCGTTGCGGCCGTCGCGGCGGCTGGAGAAGCCGGTGATGTTGTGCGCGCTCGACCCGGTCGAGTCGATGAGTAGGCCGTTGTAGTTCGCGCGGTCGGAGGTGCAGCCGGAGATCAGGACGCCGCCGGAGCCCTGCCCGGTCCCGAGAGATCCGGTGAGGTAGTAGTTGTGGTTGCCCGACCATTCGGCCCGGCAGCCGATGACCTGCGTGTTCGGCGCGTACTGGATCAAGAACCCGACATAGCCCGAGCCCTGTGCGTTGCACCCGGCGAACAGGCAGTCCGGGCCCGAGACGTTGAAGCCGGCGCCGCCGCAGTTGTCGGCGACGCAGTCCAGCCACCGGCACGACTGCGCCGACTGCGCATCACCGCTGTAGGGGCTGTAGGAGACGGTCGCGAACCCGTCACCGACCACGTTGCGGACGGTGACCTCCCGGAACACCGCCTCCCGCACAAACCCGTACAGCTGCACCCCGGTCATGCCGGTGGTGGTGTTCGCGGAGCCGTCGATGGTGATCCAGCGCAGCCGCTGCCCGAGCGACGCGGTGCTGTACCCGCCGTCGGTCTGCGACAGCAGACGGATCACCGCGGCGGTGCCCGTCCACGAGCCCGCCGCGACGGGTTTGATCACGCACGGGTTCGCCGGGCCCGCCGCATAGGTGAGCGACACCGACTGGCTGCCCTGCAACGTCACCTGCGGCGGGACGACCAGTGAGCTCGACGTCCGGTAGGTGCCGGGTGGGAGGTGGCACACCCCGCCGGCCGGGGTGGCGTTGATCGCAGCCTGGATCGCCGTCGTGTCGTCGGTGGTGCCGTCGCCGAGGGCACCGTACGACTTGACGGACACGGTCCCGAGGGCGGCGAGCCTCACCGGGGCGAGGTCGTCGACGCCGCCGGGCAGATGCGTGGCGGCATGCTGGGCGACCGGATAGTAGATCGCGTTGGTGGGCCAGCCGGTGTGCCAGTGCTGCAGGTCCCGCAGCTCCACCGACCCGTAGTCCGAGTCGGAGTCGCCGTCCACCCCGGACTGGCTCTGCAGGTAGACCCCAGCCTTGAAGTACCAGCTCGCCGACCCGGTGGAGACCAGCGCCGTGCTGGTGACCACCGGGGTGGTCATGTTCCCCAGCGTGCCGTCCGTGCGGGCGACGTAGACGCGGGCCGTCCCGTTGACGAGCTCGATCTTCCACTCGAACTCGACACCGACGATGCCGCTGGTTCCGCCAGCACCACCATTGACGAGGTCGGTGCCTGACGGGTTGATCGGGGAGGTCGCGTCGAGGGTGGCCGTGGACCCGTTGATCCGGACGCGGAGACGGACGGTGCCGGATACGAGCTGGGTGCGGATCGCGACCCGGTCCGAGGAGCCGTTGTGGAGCTGGGCGATCACGATCTCCGGCTTGACCGCCATCAGGTGCGTGATCTTGGTCCGGCCGTGCAGGCGATGCGTCCCACTGTCAAGCGCGTCGAACCCCATGTTGGCGCCCGACGTGTCGAGTTCCCGCAGCTCGCAGCGGGCGTAGCTCGACCCAGACGTGGGCGGCGCACCGACCGCGACCTGCATCTGCACGGCCGTCTTCGCGGTAGTGCAGGTGAAGTACGGGCTCTCCTCGAACCCGCCCGCGACCAGACTCTGGCTGATCGAGCGCGCGGACGAGTCCCCGACCCTGGCGGACTGCAGCAGGAAGTGATTCCGCCCGGTCGCGCCCGCGGTCTGCGGCCCGAGGTTCAGCACCGTCGCCGGGGTGATGCCCTCCGGGACGGCAGCGGCGTCGGTGTAGGCCTTCGTCGCCGCGTGCAGATCCGACGTCGGATCGGCGGGGAGCAGGATCTGGGTGGTGAACTGGCGGGCCATCAGCCGGTGACCGTCACGACCCAGTTGTTCGACGCGGGCGCGGCGGGGAGGGTGACGACGAGGTTGTTGGCGTCGGAGGCGACCTCGTCGACCTCGACGAGCTGCCCCTGCGTGTACCCCGACACGGGGCTGGTGTAGGCGCGCAGCGTGAGCCGGGGCGCCGAGTTCGCGAGCGCGTGGTTGATCGTCACCGTCGACCCGGACACCGAGAAGATCCCCGACGAACTCGCCGGGATCACCCCGGTCACCTTGCGGACGACGATGCTGGTGTCGATCGACGTCGTCGTGGACGCGCCCGCCGGGGCCAGGATCCCCGTGCCGGGATTGACCGAGATCGTTGTCCCGGACAGGGTGAGGCCGCCGTTGACGCTGTAGGTCGCGCCGGCGGCGCCGCGGAACACGAACGTCGGTGTCGTGGTACCGAGGGTGATCGCGGTGTCGTTGGTCATCAGCGCGAACGTGTCCGCGTTGGTGCCCTCACGCACGATCCAGTACGAGCCGAGCACTGCCTCGCCGCTGGTGTCCCAGTTCGTGGCGCGGGTCATCGCCGACCCCGACCCGTTGTACACGTACGGGCCGCCCTGCGACCCGGTGGTCTGGGCGGTGAGCAGGACGACGTCGTTGGTGGCCATGGTGACGCCGTCGATCGTGGACGGCGCCGACGAGATGTTGACGTTGCTGGTGGCGGCGACCCGCACCGACCCCTTCAGCGTCTGCCCCGAGGTGAGCCCCGAGAGTTGGGTGTCGACGTAGTTCTTCGTCGCCGCGTCCTGCGCACCGGAGGGGTCGGTGACGTTGGTCAGCCTGTGACTGGCCACGCTGAGGTCGGTGTTCGGGGCGGCGAACTGATCGAGCCGATAGGCCTGCACCGTGGCGGCGAGGTCGGAGATGGTGGACGCGGTCTGGGTGCCGGTGTGGGCGGCGCGGGCGAGCATGTCGATCGCCGCCGTGCCGTTCCAGTACATGAGCTTCGCGGTCGTCGTGTTGAACCACAGCCGACCCGCCTGCCCGGTGCCCAGCCCGGTCGGGTCCGACGACACCGGGTTCATCATCGCGTTCAGGATCGAGAACCCGAGCAGGTCGATGTCGGTGGCGAAACGCCTGGTCAAAGCGGGCTCCTAGGAGACGGTGATGGTGCCGGTGAACGGGACCCCGAACGACACCTCGAGGACCCCCGAGGTTGGGGCGGTGATGTCGGCGGGCTCGGTGATGCCCTGCGGGCTGACGCAGCGGACCCCGGCCGGGGTGAACGACAACCCGTGCTGGACCTGCACCAGCGTGGCCGGCGAGGACTGGGTGTGCGTGTAGCCCAGCGTCGCGGCACCGTCCCCCGGCGGCCCTTGTGGACCAGGGGGGCCCTGCACCGGGACGACGACCCGGTCCGCCGAGGGTGGGGTGACGGTCACCGCCGGCACGTCGGGAGGCTCGACATGCACCGTGACACCCGAGCCGAGGGTGATCGGGCCGCTCACGTCGACACGACCCGGCCGCGCGCCCAGATCAGCTCGGCGTCGGGGGTGGTGTAGCGCAGCCGCACATCCCGGTCAGTCGTCGACGCCAACCACGCCGCGACCGTCGCCGCCGGCACCGACCAGTCAGCGCGCGCCCCGGTGATGATGGCGTCCCACTCGACCGCGGGGGTGCCCAGCAGCAGCGTGATCGACGTCCCGACAGCCCAATCCGAGGTGGCGACGAGCGCGGACACGAAGTCGCAGTCGGGGTCGAGACGGACGATCAGCTGTTCCGCGTCCAGGCCGAGACTGATCGCCACCGCTCACCTCACTGCAGGTCGTCGTCATCGCGGGGGCCGCGGGCCTTGCCCATCAGTGCGGCGATCCCCAGCGGCACACCGGTGAGCACCGTGACCGCGACGAAGGACCACACCATCACGGTGGCGAAGGTGTCCACGTCAGGCGGTGGTCGCCGGGCCCGCCGGGACGCTCTGGCTGTTCGGCACCGCGTACACACCGAGCGCCCCGAGCGCAGCCATGGCGAGTTGCAGCCACTCCGTGAGGTCCAGGCCGCCATCGATCAGCTGCACGGCGAGGGTGAGCACCGCGGTGACGACGGCCAACGCGGACTTCGTGTAGGCGGCGCCGGGCACGTTCGGGGCGGTGAACACCGCGAGCGCACCAGCGGCAAGGATCGCCACGTTGATCCACTCGGCGGTGGAGACGACCCCGTCACCCGTGAGGGCAGCGATCACCCCGGACAGCACGGTCGCGACCACCGCAGCGAGCGCCTTGGCATAGTTCATGGGAACTCCAATGGATTCGGTGATCGGTTTCGAGTGCTGGCCCACGGCTCAGGCGGACGCCTTGACGCCGAGGAGCCTCACGACCGCGGCGGCGACACGCTGCACATCCACGTCGGACAGCGCCGCCCCGGCGGGGATGGGGGTCTTCCCGGACTCGATCGCGTCGAGCTTCGCCCGCAGCGCCTCGAGCTGGGTGTTGGTGCGGCGCAGGTAGTCGACGACGGTCAACGTCTCCCCGGTGCCGCCGCCGAAGGTGGGCCAGCCCCACGCCTGCGCGGCCGGGTCCGGGCCGACGACGAGCTGGGAGACGAGCAGCGCGAGCTGGTTGGCCTGGTCCGGGGTCAAGTCGTCCTCCGAGGTGTTCAGCCAGCGGCCGACGTCCGCGCGGAACGAGGCCATGTCCCAGAACGCGGGGTCGATCTTCCGGGCGGGAGCCCATTCCTTGTGACCAATCGCCCGCGACGCCGGCAGCCCACAATGGCGCAGCAGGGCAGCGACCCCGCGGGGGTAGGAGCCGCGTTGGGCGTCGGTCCAGTCGTCGCGGGACCCGACGGACTCGGCCTCGACACCGATCAGGTGGGTGTTGCCGCTGTTCGCCGGGCACCACGCCACCGAGCCGGTGCCGGCGTGCCAGGCCTGCCCACCGGCGATGACGATCCAGGTGCCGTCACGGGCCAGCCCGAGGTTCGCCAGCGGCCCGTCCAACCCGGGCCGGCCGTTCACCACCACGCTCTCGGACGGGTAGTTCCCGGTGGCTGGGCCCGCGGTGTGGTGGGCGAGAACCCCGAGGACCTCGCCCATGCCGCCGTGGCCGCGGGTGCGCCACCCGTCGACCTCCCGCACCGGCAACCCCTCGGCGCGCAGCACGTCGGCCAGCCACAGCAGCCACTGGACGGTCACTCGCGCCCGTCCAGATCAGTGAGCTCCCACTCGGCTCGCGGGTCCCGGTCCTCGCACCAGCCGTCGATCCGCTCGTGCGGGGCCGACCAGTCCGTGTGGCCCTGGTAGGTGACCTTCCGGCCGACCATCGACAGCGCTGGCTGGGCGTCGGGCTGGATCAGGGTCTCGTCGACGGTCTTCCGGTAGATCGGGTCGTCACCGTTGTCGAGCCACCACGAGAACGCCACCTGGCCCGCCTTCGATCGTTGGTGGGTGGAGGGGGTGGTCGCCGCCCCGAGCGACGGGGGATCAGTCGGGGCGGCGACCGGGATTCGGGGTCAGGCCGGCTCGGCCGGGGTCTCCGGCTCGGGGGTCGGCTGCGGCTCGGGGAGCGGCTCGACGTCCGGCGACTCGGGCTCGGCGGTGAACTTCGACGCGAGATCGTCGAACGCCTGCTTCACCGGGGCGATCGCGTCCAGGTCGGCTGCCTCGTCGGCGGCCGCCTGGCCCTCGAGGTCGGCGATGCGGGCGTTCGCGGCGGCGAGCTGGTCGAACAGGTTCTGCACCGGGCCCGCGAGCGCGGTGAGTCCGGCGGCGAGCTGGGCGAGGAGGTCGCGGTCAGCGGCCATGATGGATTCCATCCTTCTGATGCGTCGGGTCTGCTCCAGGACCATCGGGCGCAGCAGCGCCAGGTCGGCCTGGATGTCGGAGAGGACCGCCACGTCGGGGCGGTTCCAGCGGGCGAACCAGTTCACGGGCGCCCCAGGTGTCGGGTGCGGATGCGGGATCGTTGAGCGGCGACGTCCTCGGCGCGCTGGACGGGTATTTCCAGCCGGATCCACGCTGCGAGCGCGTTCGCTTCGGCGGCCCTGCCGAGCAGTCGCAGCGCCCTGATCCGGACATCTATCGGGTAGACGCGGCCGCGGTCACCCGACCAGCGGCACAGCGCGGCGTAGGTGATGAGCGCGTCGGTGTCGGAGCAGTGGTGCGCGTGCCCGGTCACGACGCCAGCCGCGCGGAGACGACGGTGTTGTCGAGGTAGTCGTGCTGGACGACCCGGCCGGAGCAGGTGACGAGCGCGATCTCCCGCTCGCCGGTGGCGCCGAAGACGAGCGGCACGGTGCGGGCCTGGTAGTCGGCCTTCGGGATCTGCTGGACGTCGTACACCGCGAACACGCGGCTGGCGCCCGACGCGTCGGTGATCGTGAGCTCGTCGCCCGCGCGGAGGTCGCCGAGGTGCTTGAATGCGCCGTCGACCCCGTCCCAGTCGACGTGCCCGGCGAGGACCGCGCGGCCCGGTTCGCCGGGCTTGGGCGCGAACCGATACCAGCCGACTTCGCTGACGTCGGGCAGTTCCATCTCGCCGTTCTGCTCGAGCCCGACCGGGACGATCTCGTCGATGACGGCGAGCCGCGGGATCGTCACCCGCACCGGATCCGCCACCGACACCGCGGCGGGGGTCCCGTTGACCGGGGGCGCCTCCGCGGCCGGCATGGTCTGCGTGCTCGAGCAGCCCGCCACCAGCAGCAGCCCGACCAGGCCGACGACGAGCCCCCGCATGTCAGGCCGCGTAACCGGTGTCGATCGCCGATGGGATCCGCACGATCACCGTCGACGGCGAGCTCGGCGTCGACGGTGCCGCGGTGGTGGTTGTCGTCGGCGTCGCCGTGGTGGTCGGTGTGGTGGTCGCGGGCGCGCTCGTGCACGCCGTCAGTCGGACGGCGATCGCGGCGGCGACCTTGGCCTGTGCCTCGTCCAACACCGCCTTCTGCGCCGGTGCGAGCTGCGGCCCGTCGGCCAGGTTCGCCAGGGCCGTCTTCAGCATGTTCTGCGCCGTGACCAGCGCGGCCAGGTTCGCCGCAGTCTGCGCGGCCTGGAACGCGGTGTTGGCGGTGTTCACGGCCGTCTTCGCGGACTCGACCGCCGCCTTCAGCCCGGCCAGGACCGCAGCCTGCTGGGAGTCGACGCTCTGCGCGACGGTGTTCGCGGCGATCGCCGCGGTGAGCACGGCGGCGTTGGCCTGCGCGCACGCGGCCGTGTCCGGGCCGGTCTCCTGCGCCTGCGCCGGTGCGACGGACAACGCGAACACCGACAACGCTGCGACACAACCGAGCCCGGCGATGAGCTTGTTCAACGAGGTTCTCCCTGGTTAGAAGATCGATGTCAGGCGCATCGGCTCCGCCGTGTTCGCGGCAGCCGTGCTCGCGGTGCACGTGTAGGTCGCGGCGTCGTCGGGTGAGTCGGCGTCGCGGGTGCAGCTTTGGGTGCGGCCCAGGTCGTCGACGAACGTGAACCCGGCGGGCGGTTTCCCCGCAGCACCGGGTGGCCCGGCAGGTCCCGGCGGGCCGTCGGCCCCATCCGCGCCGTCCTTGCCGTCCGCGCCGTTGACGCCGTCGCTGCCGTTCGAGCCGGCCGGGCCCGGTTCCCCCGTGGCTCCGGCCGGCCCCGGCGGGCCGGGGCCGCCGTCGCGACCGTCGCGGCCCGGGACACCCTCGGGTCCCTGCGGACCGGTTGCGCCCGTCGCACCGGTGGCGCCGGGGATCGGGGTGGCCTGCACTTCGCTGGCCTTCGCGCACAGCCGATCCGTCGCCGGGAGCTGCCCGCTCGCGCAGGCCCGCGCGACTTGCTGGGCGAGGTCGACGGACTGGTCGACGGCGGCGTCGCGCTGGTTGGTGGCGTTGTTGCCGCCGACGACCAGCCAGATCACACCGCTGATGGCGAGCAGGACGAGGATGGTCAGCCCGATGAGGATCCAGCGGATCCGGCGGTCGCGGCGCTCCTCGTCCTCGTCGTCGTCGATGCCGAGGTCATGGAGCTGTGTGTCGGGCACCGCTGCCAGCCTCGCTGTCAGGGGCCGCCGCTGGTGGGCGGGCCGCAGGTGTGTCATCGGTGTCGTCACCAGCCACCGCCCGCAGCAGTTCCGGTCGGGCTGGTGGGCGGATCCCGCGGGACGACAGCAGCCGCTCGAGCGCGAAGATGTGCAGGTCCGCCTCCTGCGCGACGTTGCGCAGAAGCCGGTTCTCGCGGCGGATCCGTCGGGTTTGCCGCTGGAAGTACGCGCCGGCAGCCGGGATCGCGGTCAGCAGCACCGTGAGTAGGCCACCGACGATCGTGAAGTCCACCCACCACTCCCCCAGGTCGCGTGCGTCGTGACGGTCAGGACGAGCCGGGTGGGGTGTTCGCCGTGTTCTCCAGCTCCGCAATCCGCTTGGCCTGCTTCTCGACGAGCACCTGCAGTTGCGCGCGGTCCCACAGGGCGCGCCCGAGCGGGTCGAGCCGCTCCACAACCTCGTCGACGGTCACCTGCAGGTCGGGGTGGTCGGGCATCAGGTCCCTTCGATGTGCAGGTACAGCGCCTGCGCGATGTAGGTGACCGGGCTGGCGGCGTTGACGACGACGGTGCCGCCCGACACGTTGCGGGCCTGGATGGTGCAGCCGGTCGTGGTGACGGTGCCGTCCTTCGGGGTGGCCACGGTTTTCCCCGCACCGAGCACGCCGGCCTCGCCGCGCACCAGCACACCGGTCGGCACGATCGGTGCCGGGGTGGTCCAGATGATGGGGCGCTCGATCGTCACCCCGGCCGGCCACACCGCGCCGCCGGTGAACGCCGGGTCCGTGGTGACGGTGACGCTGCCGCTGACCGAGCGGATCTCCCACGTGTGGGACAGGTCCCGCACATCCAGCGCCCGACCGGTCTGATCGCACATCCACCAGCCGGTGGTGTCGAAGACGGCCGGGGCGGGTGGGTCGGTCTGCGCGGTGGCGATCACCACCCCGGAGCTCGGGACGGTGAGCGTGTCGGCGTCCGGGCCGAGGACGTAGGAGTCGCTTGGCCTGTCGTACACCCAGCGGCGCCACGACAGCACGGTGCCGGTGACGGTGTGACCACCGGTGGTGTGCTCAGCCGCGTACTGGTCGAGGTAGGCGACGAGCCCGACCGCGTCGCCGTCGAGCTGATACACCGCGCGGGCGGGTGGCACGAACGTCGACGCGAGCGAGTTCATCCACACGACCGGCATCAGGCCGCCGCCTCGTAGCGCGCCAGCCGCTCCCTGACCTCATCAAGTTCCTCGGTGAGGTCCCCGACGTGCCCCCAGAGCAGGGCGAACGCATCGTACATCTTGATCCCCGGGCTGCGGGTGCCGTCGGTGTCGCGGACCATGTCCTGCAGCTCATCGGGCATGTCCTCGGCGATCAGCCCGATCTCTTCCGGGGCTTCCTTGGCCCACTGGATCTGCCGGTGGTCTTCGTCGACGATCGAGAAGAGGTCGTGCTCGTCGCGGGCGTTGCGGCGGTACCACATCGGGCGGGCTCGTCTGAGCGCCTTGCGCATGTCGAGCACGGCGGGCCGGATGTCCCGCTTCGTCGTCCGGGACGAGCTCGCAGTCAGCGTGTAGTAGAACAGCGTGTCGCAGAACAGGTTTCTCTTGGTGGTCGAAGAGTTCGCGACCGCGTAGATGATGCCCGACCCGAACACCAGGCCGGCGTCCTGGTTCACCGCCGCCAGCCACGGCTCCGGGGTGCCGGTGGCCCAGTAGTTGAGCTGGGTGGCGGCGATCTTGTTCCGGTTGCTGTCGAACATTGTCATGGCGAACCGGTTCCCACCCGCGGCGCTGGTGCGGGTGTCCACGGCGACGTCGACGATGGGGCTGTTCATGCGGGCGGTGGTGCCGTCGGTGTAGATCTCCGACCCGATGTAGCTGTAGTCGCGCGACCCGTAGTAGAGCGCGGCCCAGCTACGTCTGATCAGGGCCATCCCGCCGGACGCCGAGCTCGACGAGTCCCGGTTCCCGAAGATCGATACCGCGGCCTCGCCCGACACCACCGACGACTCGATCGACCCGAAGGTCGTACCGGAGTTGGGGTAAAGATCGATCCGGTCCGGGTTGGTGCCGCCCGGGTTCATCACGATGCGGCTGGTGCCGGACAGGGCGGTCTGGATCTGCCCGGTGATCAACGCGCTGCCGGTGACCGCGGACAGGTTGACCGTGTTCACGTTCGAGGCGTTCCACAGGCGCAGCCCGGACGAGTCGAGCTGGGCTCTCGCGCCGGTGGTGGCGGTGTAGATCGCCGACGACAGCAGCATGTCCGCCGTCACCGTGCCCGACGTCAACTTCCCCACGGACAGGTCAGCGATCTTGGCGTTGTTCACCGCCAGGTTCGCGATCTTCGCGGTGACGACGGCGAGATCGGCCAGCTTCGCAGAGCCGATCGCGCCGTCGAACACGTCCGCGCTGACCACCTGCCCTGGCGTGGCCGAGGCCTGCGCCGAGGCAGAGCTCTTGTTTCCCGTCCGGTCCACTGCGACCAACCTTGCGTACTGGGTGACGTCGTACGGGAGGTCGGTGACGGTGTGGGTTTGGTGCGCGTACATCACCCCGGCCTGTGTCGAGGCGCTCGGGGTGAACAGGCTGCCGGTGGAGAGGTGGACCTCGACGTGGTCGAAGTCCGGGTACGCGGCGTACATGTCCGCGCCCGTGGAGGTGTTGCCGTCCCAGTTGATCCGCACGGTGCCCAGGAACTCCGACACCGTCGGCGTGGACGGGATTCCGGGTGGGGTGGTGTCGTCCTCGGTGACGATCGTGACCGGGGTCGACCACTCGGACCAGTACCGCGGTTTCGTGTCGGTGACGACGTCGTAGGCGGCGACCCGGATGGTGATCTCCACGCCGGGGGAGGCGTCGAAGGTAGCGGCGGTGAAGTTGTCGGTGACGTCAGCGCCGATCAGCCACTCCGTCGGGGCCGCGGCGTAGGCGTACTGCACCTGGTAGCCGGCCAGGTCGGTGCAGGCGGTGCCGTCGGTGTTGAGCTGCACCGGCTCCCACGACACCGACACCAGGCTGTGGGCTTCGCCGTTGACCAGGTACGCGGTCGAGCCGGCGACGACACCGGTCGGGGCCTGCGGCACCCCCGTATCCGGGGCCGTCGAGGACGACGACGTCCCGACGACGGTGTCCCCGGACGCGAGCGCGGTCAACCGGGACTGCAGCCGGGTCAAGGCGTCGGTGACGGTGTCGTTCAGCGTCACCGTGCCGGACGGGTTCCGATCCGCATCCGCCGACAGGGTCCACTGCACGACCCGCAGCCGCTCCAGCACATCCGGCCGGGTCTGGGAGTACACCCAGTCGCCGATGTCGAACGCGCTCAGCGGGCGGGGTTCGCCGGGGAGGAACCCGATCCCGTGGGTGACCTCGAGCAGCCCGGCCTTGACCAGCTCGAGTTGCTGCTGCGCGTACGCCTCCACCGCGGCCGGCTCGTCGAGGTTGTTCGCCGACGCGGCGACCTCGATACGGCGGCCGCGGCGGGACACGCTGTCCACGTCGGTGATGTCCTCGTACACGCCGTCCGCGCCCGCGGCGAGCACGGTCGTCCCGGAGTCCCGCACGCTCCATTTGCGGGGGGCGTCGAGGAGGTTGCGGGCCTTGCGCAGCACGATCGGCCGCGCCCCGGTGGTCAGGTCGACGCCGCGACCGGCGGGGATCCACAGGTCCAGCCGCTTCTCGGTGCCGGTCCAGGTGACCGCCCACTCGACCAGCCCGAAGTCGATCAGCCGGGCGAGGATCTGGTCATAGCTCGAGCCGGGGCTGAACTTGGTGGAGATCACCTGGGGCCACGGGTCACCGTTGGCGTCCTCGTCGTCGGTGAACCCGCGCGTGATGTCGGTGAGGGTGCCGCGAGCCTGGGCCTGGTCGAGGATGTAGCCGACCAGCTCGCCCGGTGTCACCGACACGAAATCGAGCTCGCCCTTGGTCTTCTCGGTTTGGGTGGTGGTGCCCTCGGTGCCCTCGCTGGCCGTGGTCGTGGTCGTCGTGGAGTGGCTGCCCTGCGACGGCGAGGAGACGGTGACGGTCTTCTCGATCTCGTACGAGTTCTCGGCGAGCTTCGTGGTGATCGTCACCGTGGTGGTGGTGATGATCTCTTGGTTCCACACCAGCGCCTCGGCCAGCCGCAACTCGCAGAACCCGCCCGCGAACTGCCACGACCGGTCCTCGGACACGTCGTCGCCGGACGCTTCCTGGAGATACCCGCGCAACGCCCCGGCCGGGGACCCGATCGTCCAGATCTCCACCTCGAGATCCCGATCCGCGGTGATCGTGTCCCGCAACAGTGCGAAGTTCAGGCCGTCGACCGGGTAGGTCAGGCTGATCGACCCGGCACCGTTGCGTTCCCGGGACAAAGTCAACTGCGTCGCGTCGGGGAGCGCCACCAGATCACCGGTGTCGGGGTCGACCCCCCACAGCGCGATAACGACATCCCCGAACAGGGTTTCGACCGAGACACCGTCGGAGATCGAGACCGAATCGGAGAGGCCGACCTGCCCGACCAGGCTGGCCAACTCGGAGACGGTGAGCGTGTCGGTGGCCTTCGGCCCGACCAGCACCGAGTCGGTCAGGGCCACCGCGTCGGCGACAGCCGGCGATCCGGCCACCGTCGCCGTGTCCGACAGCGTGACCGCGTCGGCGCCCGTGACGGATGCCGCGATCGTGGCCTGATCGCTGATGGTCGCCGAGTCGCTCGCACCGATCGGGATACCGACGGTCGCCGTGTCGGTGATGGTCAGCGTGTCCGCGACGTTGATCGGGACGGTCGGGGCCGGGGGCGAGGTGATCCGGTGGCGGTGCCGGACGTAGGGCCGGCGGAAGACCGCGCCGCGACGGCTCATGAGGTCGGGGTCAGCCGATCTCGTGGACGGTCATCGTGAACGCCCAGTTCCCGGCCGGCGGGGCGACGTTGTGCTTGAGCCCGAACCCGTTCGCGGTGCCGGCCGGCACGACGATGTACTCCTCCGGCGTCGGCGACCAGTCGAACACCCACCCGGTGTTCGCGCCCCAGCCGTGCTCGACGAAGTCACCGTCGGTGCCCTCAGCGGATGCGGTGTGCCCGGCCGTGAACGCCGCGTCGGCGTCGGTGGGGTCGTGGTTGAGGAACGTCGACGCCGCGATCGAGGTGACGGTCGGGGCGGCGGTCTTGCGGACCAGCCGCACACGGGCGTGCGCCGCGGTGGGGATCGTGGCTTGCGCCAGCTCGATCTGCGCCCGGACGACCACGAGCGGCTTGGTTGCGCTGGCCTGCACGTTCAGGTTCGTCACCGCGCCCGGGTTCGTGACCACGGTCGACACCGTGTACATGCGAGCCGGCACCAGAACGGCCATGTGGTTTATCTCCTGTAGTTCGGGCGGGCGCGCCGCTGCGGCGGCAAAGCCAAGGCGGAACTGGCCGCGGACGGGACCTGCACCGCGACAGAGAGCGAAGTGCTCGCCGTGTTGAGCGTCGCCGTCTTCGTGCCCGCGGCGACAGACAGCTGGTAGGCGGCGACGGTGACGATGTAGGTGCCGGTCGGGTTGATCTGCCCGGCCGTGGTCATGCCCCCCGGCACGGTCCAGGTGCGCGCCGAGCCCTGCGAGCGGGCATCCCAGCCGCAGAGCAGGAGATCGAGGGTGCCGGACCCAACCGACGGCGCCGCGCTCGATGTGCTCGACGTGGTGTTGTTCTGGGTCGCCATCGTCGGCGTCCCGGCCCCGCGCAGCGTGAACAGGTGCACGGTGCCGGTCGAGTTGTTGTTCGAGTCGACGTAGCTGTACGAGGTTGCCCCGTCAGCGCTCGCGGTGCCGGTCCACACCTCAGTGCGACCACCCGTGGTGGCGCTCGTCCCGGCGTCCAAACCACCGAGCTTCGTGAACGGGGTGCCCGTCCACGAGCTCGTGACGTACCCCTCGTCCCGGAAACAGACCGCGACAAGGGAATCCCCGGTCAGCGTCGACGCGTGCGACGACAGGGTGACGGTGGCGAACTGGGCGGAGCCGGTGGTGACACCGACAACCGAGACCGCCACAGCTCAGGCCGCGGTCAGCGCGACGGTCGCCACCCAGCTCGCGGAGGACGTCTTCGTGCCCAGGTTCTGCACCAGCCGGTTGAGCAGCGTCCCACCCGACGAGGCGTTGATCACGCCGATCTCGTTCCAGGCCACGTTCGCCGACCCGGTGCCGAACGTGGCCTGGAACGTGATCGTCGCGCCGGACACGGTCGGTGCCGAGTCCACGATCTGGCGCGCCGACTCCGTGACCAGCGCGGTCTGCCCGGCCGACGCTGCGGTGGTGCTCGTGCCCACGGCGATCCTGGCGTTGGAGCTCGACCACGCGGTGCCGCCCAGGGCGGCGGCGAGCTGCCACAACAGGGTGATCCCGGCCGTCAACCCCAGGTTCGGCCCGGACTCGACCACCTCGTACGGGACCCGGTCACCGTCCCAGTACTTCTCGATCTTCACCCGGCCCTCGAGGACGACGACGTCGTGCCGGCGGGCGATCGCGATGGCCTCGGCCTTCGTGATCCCGGCCGGCACCGCCATGATCCGGGCGGTGTCGGCGATCGAGACATGGTCGTCTGCCACGGCAGGAACTCCTGACGTCGAACGGGGGAGCGAACGAGGAGGGGCAGGCCCGGGCTCAGGGCGCGAGGTAGCGCCGCCGGCCGGCGATCGTGCAGGTCGCCGAGCCACCGCCGGTGTGCACGAACTGCACCTGGAACGGTGTGACGGTCGGGTCGAGCTCGAACCAGCGCGGCCCCGGCCCGAACGTGACCTGCCGCGGATCCGGCGCCCATGCGGCGCCCGTCCCGGACCCGACGGTCCAGCTCGCGGTGTCGATCACCAACTGGCGGCCGGCCGAGATCACGCCGTTGTACTGCACAAACGCCGCACCGTGGATGAGTTGCGGGTTGTTGCACGGCCCGAACGTGAGCGTCAGCTCGTCCATCGGGGCCGTCGCGCCCGCGAACGCGGTCAACGCCTGGGTGGTGCCGGTCGTGCCGGTGACCGTCTGCGACACGGCGAGCGTGTCGAACCAGAACGCCTCGTACAGGGTCAACCCGATGTTGACCTGCGCCTCGGGGCGCATCCCGACCCGGTCGAACTCGATCACCTCGGTGACCTCGGCGTGCACGGAGCGGGACGACCCGTCGGGGCGGGTGAACGCGAGCAGGAGCTGGTCGGCGTACAGCAGGCGCAGCAGCTCGTCCCGGCGGGCGTAGAACTCGCCGGCCTCGGTGGATCCGCCCGGGATGGAGCCGTCCGGCAGGGCCCCGTTCACCCACACCGGGAGGACGATGTCGTTGGGTTCGAACCGCTTCGGGACCCGGATGGCGCCGTGGCGGCCAGGGACGGTGACGTTGGAGCCGCGTCGGGCCGGCACCTGCAGCAGCCCCGCCACCGAGGTCGTGAGGTAGGCGTAGGTGTCGAGCGCGACCCCGTTGATCGTCAGGGTCTCGCTCATCCGAACAGCCCCAGCGCGGCCTGCCGCCGCGCGACCCGCGCGACCGAATCGGAGTCGCGCGCGGACGGCTCGGTGAAGAAGTTGTTGTTCACCTGCACCTGCCGCTTCATCGCGACCAGGTCACGGCGCAGCTCGTCCAGCTGTGCAGCGACCGGGGACAGGTCGATCCCGGCGCGCGTGACCGCTCGGGCTGCGATCGCCCGGCTGATGTCGCGGCTCGTCGCCGCGATCCCGCCCTCGGCGTAGCGGCGCGCGAGGGCGTACCCCATCCGCTCGGCGGTCAAC
>Ga0081539_10000788_pt1 | contig 61718 bp, 49 predicted proteins | sample TabmetS4T2R2_FD_71023 | JGI IMG/M metagenome (GOLD analysis project Ga0081539, IMG submission 71023) | Tabebuia heterophylla rhizosphere microbial communities from the University of Puerto Rico - S4T2R2 | ecosystem: Host-associated > Plants > Roots > Rhizosphere ...
CTTCCACGGCACGCACCCCGCCTTAGTGAGCACCCGCTCGCTACCGCTCGCGGTACTGTACCCGCATTCATCACTTAAAAAATAGTGAGACGCTCATCACGAGTCCGATGAGTATGACGACGACGCGTACGAAGCGGCGACCGAGTTTGTAGGCGAGGCGCGCGCCCGCGTAGCCGCCGGCGATTGCGGCGAAGGTCATAACGAGAACGTCCGCCCAGATGACCGCGCCCGACGCGATGAAGTAGGCGGCGGCGACGCCGTTGATGAGTATCGCAAGCAAGTTCTTCAGAGCGTTCATGCGGTGTATGTCTGTAAAACCCAGCAGGCCGAGCGCGGCGAGCATCAGTATGCCGATGCCTGCGCCGAAGTAGCCGCCATAGATTCCCACGAAGAACTGGAACACGACCGCGCCCACGCGCCACGCGCGCGACGGCGGCGCGTCGTCGTCCGTCTCCTTTACGCGCAGGCGACGCGCGAGCGGCTCTTGGAGTGCGATGAGGAGCGTTGCGAAAAGTATGAGATAGGGGACGAGGCGCGCGAACACTTCCGAGGGCGTTCGCAGCAGAAGCGACGCGCCGATTACGCCGCCCAGCAAAGACGGCACGCCGAAGAGCAGAACCCAGCGCGCGCCGCCCGCCAGTTCGCGCCGGAAGCCATAGACGCCCGCGAGCGACGCGGGCCAGAGCGCGACCGTGCTCGTCGCGTTCGCAAGCACGGGGTTGCGGCCCGTCCACAGAAGCGCGGGGAACGAGACGAGCGTGCCGCCGCCCGCGATAGAGTTAATCAGTCCCGCCGCGAACGCAGCCGCTGCGATGACCACCTCTTTCCAAGAGTCCATCGGCCCGAGACTAACACAACGTCGAACGATTCTCGATTTGATGCGCGACTGACAGGCGATCAACCACCGCAGGCACAGAGGACGCAGAGGGGGCACAGAGAATAAATCCCTCTGTGCTTCCTCAGTGTTCTCTGTGCCTGCGGTGGTTAATCATCTTCGCCTGAGATTTAAGAATGAATAGAACTCGCCTTTGAAGAGTCGGGCGAGTTGGTTTGACGCCTACGGGCGTTATTTCAGGCGACCCTTGGCGATTAGAAGTTCCGCGTTGAGGATGGCTGCGCCAGCCGCGCCGCGCAGCGTGTTGTGGCCGAGCGCGATGAAGCGGTAGTCGAGGACGTTGTCTGGAAGTATGCGCCCGACCGTAACGCTCATGCCGTTTCCTGCGTCGCGGTCGAGACGCGGCTGCGGTCTATCAGGTTCGTCGCGCACGACGACGGGGCGCGCGGGCGCGGAGTGTAGTTTCAACTCCTGCGGAAGCGACGTGAAGGACGCGAACGCCTCGCGCAACTCTTCGACAGACGCCGCGCGCGTGAGTTTGACGCACGCCGAGACGGTGTGACCGTCCGTGACGTTGACGCGGTTGCACTGCGCGCTCACCTTGAAGGGCGCGGGCACGACGCGACTGCCATCGAGCCTGCCGAGAATCTTCCGCGTCTCCGGCTCGATCTTCACCTCCTCGCCCGCGATGTAAGGTACGACGTTGTCCGTGATGTCCAAGGACGCGACGCCCGGATAGCCCGCGCCTGAGATTGCCTGCATGGTCGTGGCGACGACCGTCTCGACGCCGAAGCGCGCGTGCAAGGGCGCGAGCGCGAGCGCCAAGGCGACGACCGAGCAGTTCGGGTTCGTGACGATGAAGCCGCTATCGAAGCCGCGACGCTCGCGCTGCGCGTCAATGAGCGCGATGTGCTCGTGGTTGATTTCGGGGATGAGGAGCGGCACGTCCTCGTCCATGCGAAGCGCCGAGGAGTTGCTGATAACGGCGTAGCCCGCGCGCGCGAACGACTCTTCGGTCGCGCGCGCGATGTCGCCCGGCAGGCTCGAAAAGACCAACTCGCAGTCGAGCGGCGGCTGCGGCGGATGAACCGCGAGCGAGCGCACGCCGTTCGGCATCTCGCCCGGCAGACGCCACACGCAAGCCTCTCCGTACGTCTTCCCCTGCGAGCGGTCTGAAGCGGCGAGCGCCGTCACCTCAAACTGCGGATGCCCCTCAAGCAGTTGAATGAAACGCTGCCCGACAGTCCCCGTCGCGCCGAGAATCCCTACACGATACTTTCTGCTCATAAGCCTCCAAAAGCAGTGACGAGTGACAAGTGATAAGTTAAGACAAAGTTTTCAACTTGTCACTCGTCACTTGTCATTCGTCAACTCGTCACTCATCACTTGTCACTCGTCACTGCTTTAATGCTTCAACGCTTCTTTCATCCTTCTCACGCCCTCCGCGATGACGGGAAGGTCTGCGCAGAAGGAGACGCGCAAGTAGCCCTCGCCTTCAGCGCCGAAGGCCGCGCCGGGGACGGTTATAACGCCGTGTTCGAGAAACTTCTCGGCGACGCTCAGAGAGTCGCCGTGCGCGCTCACGTCAACCATCGTGTAGAACGCGCCTTCCGTCTTGACGGCGCGCAAAGTTAACTCGCGCGAGAGAAGGTTGAGCAAGTGGTCGCGCCGCGCGCGGAAGATTTGACGAAAAGACTGTCGCGCTCGCGCGGCTTCTTCAGTCCAAGCGGCGAGCGCGGCCTTCTGCGAGACGGTCGAGGCGCAAGTCGTCGTGTAGCCGTGCAGCACTAGCGCGCTTCTGACGACTTCCGCGTCTCCGCACAGCCAGCCCAGACGCCATCCCGTCATGCTCATTGACTTCGACAGCCCCCCGATGACCAACGTTCGCTCCTTGTGAAACTCCGAGACCGAAGCCGGGCGCTCGTCCGTGTAATAGAGTTCACGATAAATCTCGTCGCTCACAACGAAGGCGTCCGTGCCTTGAAGCGCGTCGGCCATCGCCGCGAGGTCAGCGCGCGAGAGCACGCGCCCCGTCGGGTTCGACGGGCTTATGCACACGACCGCCTTCGTGCGCGGCGAAAGCCCGCGTCGGAAATCTTCGGCGTCGAAGTCGAAATCACGCGCGGCGGGCAAGCGGTAAAACTTCGGCACGCCCCCGGCCATGCGCACAATCGTCGGGTACGCGACGAAGCCGGGGTCGGGCAGAAGAACCTCGTCGCCCTCGTCAACAATCGTCATCAAAGCGAGGTAGAGCGCCTCCTGCGAGCCTGCCGTTATGACTACCTGTTCCGTCGTGAGATTCAAGTGCGCGTAGTCTTCCGCAACGCGCTCGCGCAAAGCGAGAAGACCGGCGTGCGTCGTGTAACCGTTCTGTTCTTCGACGGCGACGCGCGCTGCCTCGCGCCGGATAACGTCGGGCGTCGGGAGGTCTGGTTCGCCAAGTCCGAGGTTGACGCTGCCCCGGCGCGCGCGGTCGAAGACTTGGCGAATCATGCTCTTCTGAATTCCGCGCAGGCGTCGCGCAGGCTCAAACTCGCTCAACGCAGGTAGTCCTCCAACTTCACGGCGCGCTCCGTCTTCTCGTCGCGGTATTTGACGATGACGGGCGCGTAGAGCGACAAGTTCCACTCGCGCCCGCGCTCGCTCTCGACGCGGCGCGAGCCGGGGACGACGACCGCGCCAGCCGGAATCTCCAGAGGCGCGCTTTCCGTGCGACGATAAACTTCGCCGCGCACCAAGTCATAAACGGGCGTCGCGCCAGTCAAGATAGTGCCCGGCGCGAGCACCGCGCCCGCGCGCACGATTGTCCCTTCATAGACGCCGCAGTTGCCGCCGACTAAAACGTCGTCCTCTATAATCACCGGAACCGCGCCCACGGGTTCGAGCACGCCGCCTATCTGCGCCGCCGCAGAAAGGTGCACGCGCTTCCCAACCTGCGCGCACGAACCGACGAGCGCGTGGCTGTCAATCATCGTCGCTTCGTCAACGTACGCGCCCGCGTTCACGTACATCGGCGGCATGCACACGACGCCCGCCGCCAAGTACGCGCCGTCGCGCACCGACGACCCGCCCGGAACGATTCGCACGCCCTCCATTATCGTCGTCGCGCGAACGGGGTAAGTGTCCTTGTCGAAGAAGCGAAGCGATGCGTGCGCCGACATGTCGGCGAGCGCGCCCATTCGGAAGCCGACGAGGATGCCGCGCTTGACCCAAGAGTTGACGCGCCAAGCGCCTTCGCCGTCGCGCTCGGCGGCGCGCACCTCGCCCCGGTTGAGCGCGAGCTTGAACGACTCGAAGACTTCGCGGTCGGTCGAAGTGAACTCGCCGCTACGCGCAAACAACTCCTCCACCTGCTCACGCAGCGTCATGCGTCCGACTCCTCTTGCTCATGCGGCGACGTGCCCCGTCTCCTTCAAAAGCCCCAACTCTTCGAGCACCTCGCCGACGCGCGCGCGACTCTTTTCGCTGACGGGCACGAGCGGCAGGCGCAGGTTCTCTTCGAGCAGCCCCATCAAAGCCATCGCAGCCTTCACCGGGCCGGGACTCGACTCGATGAAGTTCACGTCCATGAGCGGGAGTAGGCGGAAGTGCGACGCGCGCGCTTCGTCAAATCGTCCGGCGAGCGCCGCGTCAACCATCCGCGACATCAAACCGGGCGCTTCGTTCGACGCGACCGAGACGAGTCCGTCCGCGCCGAGCGCGATGAGCGCGAACGTCATCGCGTCGTCGCCCGAAAGGACGAGGAAGTCTTCGGGCCGCCCGCGCAGAATCTCCATCATCTGCGCGAGGTTGCCCGAAGCCTCTTTGACGGCGGCGATGTTTTCAACGTCGCGCGCGAGCCTGAGCGTCGTCTCCGCAGAGATGTTTGAAGACGTGCGCCCCGGCACGTTGTAGAGCATGACGGGCGTGTCGGCGACCGCTTCCGCGACGGCGCGGAAGTGTTGGTAGAGTCCTTCCTGCGTCGGCTTGTTGTAGTAAGGCGCGACGACGAGAACGGCGTCCGCACCCAACTCGCGCGCGCGCTTCGACTGCTCGATTGTGACGGCTGTGCTGTTGCTCCCCGTCCCCGCGATTACGCGCGCGCGTCCACGCGCGACTTCGACGGTCGCGCCGATTACCGACTCTCGCTCCTCGGTCGTCATCGTCACGCTCTCGCCCGTCGTCCCGCATGGCACGAGCAGCCGCACGCCGCCCTCTATCTGCCGCTCCACGAGCGCGCGCATGCGCTCCAAGTCAACCGAACCGTCCGCCCCAAACGGCGTCACGAGCGCCGTCGCGCAACCGCGCATCCATTCGACTCTCATCGCAACCTCCAATCACTCGAACAAACCGCCCGCGCTCACGAGTCGCGGGAAAGGATTCAATTTTTAAGGATAACTAAGGGCGCGCTTTCAAGTTGAGAATAACTTTCGACTCGCCCACTCGCCTAATCAAAACTTCTGAAAAATTTTGATTGCTGCGTCACTTCCGAAAACTTTTAACTATCTCATCGAAGACTTCCGAAAACTCATACACGCCCTCGCGCCCCTGAATCCAGCGCGCGGCGACGAGCGCGCCCGCCGCGAAGCCCTCGCGCGAGCGCGCCGTGTGCGTGAGCGTGACGGTGTCAGCCGCCGAGTCGAAGCCTACGCGGTGCGTGCCCGGAATGTGGCCCGCGCGCGTGGAGGCGACGGAGATTTCTCGCTCGTAAACTTCACGGAGCGCGTCGCGCAAGTGGATGGCCGTGCCGGAAGGCGCGTCGCGCTTGCGCGAGTGGTGCGCCTCTTCGACGAAGGGCGCGTAGTCGAAGTTTCGGAAAAGCTCCGCCGCGCGCGCGACGATTCGATAAAAGATTTGCACGCCGACCGAGAAGTTTGCGCCGTAGATGAGCGCGCCCGCGCTTCGTTCGACCGCGCGACGCACGTCTTCGACCCGCGCGTTCCAACCCGTCGTCCCTTCAACAAGCGGGACGCGCGCGAGCGCGCAAGCTTCGGCGTGACGCGCGACGGCCTCGGCCACCGTGAAGTCAATCGCGGCGTCGTGACCGCCGAGGATTTCGGCCAACTCCTCCGCGCTGAACGCCGACTCGCGCGAGCCTACACGCGTCGCAACCTCGTGTCCCTCCTCGCGCGCACGCGCTTCGACAAGTCGCCCCATCGCGCCATAACCGATCAAAGCAAGCTTCATAATCGTGAATCGTGAATCGTAAATCGTGAATCGTGAATCGTGAATAGAAGGAGACAGCTTTTATCTATTTACGATTTACGATTTACGATTCACATCTTTAACAGTTTGCGCGCGAGCCGCGTGTATAGTTCAACGGCCTCTTCGAGTTCGCGCTTCGTGACGCGCTCGCCTTCGGTGTGCGCGTCGAGAATCGAGCCGGGGCCGATAAGGAGGGGCTTGCCCCAGTTGGTGAGATATGGAATGTCGGTCGTGAAGCGCACGACCTCCTGCTCGAAGCCTTCGACCGCGTGCATGCGAACAGCCTCCGCCGCCGAAAGGTATTCTACTCGAGCGCGGCCCGCCAACACAGTTTCGAGAATCTGTTTGACGACGGACGAGGGCGTCACGAGTCGGATTTGAAGTTCGGCACTCGCTTCGGCGGCGATGACGTTGGGGCGCGTGCCGCCTTGAATAGTGCCGATGTTGCAAGTGGTCTCGCCGAAGAACTCATCACGCGGCCAACGGGCGGCGCGAACGCCGTCGAGCACGTCCAACATCTTCTCAATCGCCGACTCGCCCTGTTCGGGGTAGGCGGAGTGCGCCGCGCGCCCTTCGGTCTTGAGTCTCAAACGCAGCGAACCCTTCGAACCGGCGGCGAGGCGGTTGCGTGTCGGCTCGCCGTTAATAATGAACTCACACTCGCGTGCGCGTGTGTGAGTGTTTGCGGCGCGCGCGCCGAGGCTTCCCAACTCTTCGTCAACCGTGAACAGCAGCCCAAGTTCTTCAAAGCCTTCGGCGCGCAAGCGTTCGGCGGCTGAAACTTGCGCGGCGATGATGCCTTTGGCGTCGCACGAGCCGCGCCCCGCAATGTGTTCGCCGTCTTCTTCGGACGCGATGAACGGCGGCACGGTGTCCATGTGCGTCGAGAGAACGACGCGCGCTCGCGCTTCGGTCGTCGCCAAGACGTTCGCGCGCCCGCGTTCGACTTCCTGTAGCTCCACGCGATAGCCGAGCGCTTCAAGATGCGACGCGAGGAAGCGTCCGACCTCCTGCTCCTCGCCGGAGACCGAAGGGATATCAATGAGTCGGCGCGTTAGCTCGAAAAGGTTCATAGCAAAGAAATGATGAATGCGGAATGATGAATGATGAATGAAATCAGAGGCGCTGCTTTTAATTCATCATTTATCATTCCGCATTCATCACTTTCTTCATTGTCCGCCGCCGATGTGCGCGAGAAGCTCCGAGGTGTTGCACTCGAAGAAGGCCGCGTGGAGGCGTCGGACGGCTTCCGTCGCGTTCTCTTCTTCGACGACGAAGGTCAGGTTGATGGCCGACGCGCCCTGCGAGATGAGCAGGACGTTGATGTCTCTAATCGTCGAGAAGACGCGGCCCGCAATCCCGGCGGTGTTGCGAAGTCCCTCGCCGACGATGCAGACGATTGCGCGGTTCGACTCAACCTTGACGGCGGCGATGTGTTTCAAGTCTTCGATGATGCGGTCGAGTGCATCGGTCTCTTCCAGAGAGAGCGAGACGCTGACCTCGGACGTGGTCACGATGTCAACCGCCGTCCGGTGTCGCTCGAAGACTTCGAAGATGGCGCGCAGGAATCCGTACGCGCCGAGCATCCGCGCCGAAGTGATGTGGACGATTGAGACGCCCGACTTGTGCGCGATGGCCTTCACGGTGCGCGGCGACATCTCCGCGTCGAAATAGACGACCGTCTCCGCCGCTTGCGGGTCGCGCGAGTTGCAGATGCGGACGGGGATGTTGCGTACGACGGCGGGCAAGATTGTTTTCGGGTGCAAAACTTTCGCGCCGAAGAAGGCGAGTTCGGCGGCTTCGGCGTATGAGAGGCGCGGGATGGTGCGCGCTTCGCCTACGACGCGCGGGTCTGCCGTGAGCACGCCGGAAACGTCCGTCCAGATTTGAATCTCGCGCGCGCGAAGGGCCGCGCCGATGAGTCCCGCGCTGAAGTCAGACCCGCCGCGCCCCAATGTCGTAGTCTCGCCCGACGCGGCTGAAGACGCGATGAAGCCGCCGACGACGGGAATCACGCACGCCTTCAAGAGCGGTTCGAGTTGTTCGAGCGTGTGTCGCTCGGTCTCTTCCTTCAGAGGCGTCGCGCGACCGTGCTCGTCGTCGGTGATGATGCAGCGGCGCGCGTCCGCTTGTCGCGCGTCGAGACCCTGCGCGCGCAGGACGGCTGCGAGGAGTTGCGACGAAAGACGCTCGCCGTAGGAGACTACGAGGTCTTGCAGCATCGGGAGCGGTCGCGCCGACTCCGCCGCTTCTTTGAGCGCGGCGGCGAGTTCGCGTCGCGCGTCGGCGACGTGCGCTTCGATGCGTTCGGTCTCGTCTTCGGGGATGAGCGCGTGCGCGACTTCCGTGTGGCGCGCGAAATGTTCTTCGAGCAAACCGGCGGCCTCGCCGGGACGGCCCGCGCACGCGATGTCGAATGCTTTGAGGAGCGCGTCGGTGAAGCGGCTTATCGCGGAGACGACGACGACCGGGCGCGCGGCGACGTGTCGGCTCACGAGGTTTGCGACGCGCTCGAACGCGGGCACGTCTTCGACGGAAGTTCCGCCGAACTTCATCACCGTCGGTTGGAGTTTGATAGTCACGAAAACTTTAATGTGCGACGAAGCGCGCGCGCAAGTAGGACTGCGCCGCGTCTTCGGTCTCATCCGTCAGCAATGGGGAACAAGCGAAGAATACAAAGGCGTGGGGCAAAGGGCAAGGAGAGGAGAATGATGAATGCGGAGTGATGAATGATGAATTAAAACAAGAGCCTCGGTTTCATTCATCATTCATCATTCATCATTCCGCATTCATTATTTCCGCTTACAGTCGCACGTACTCAAACTCGAACGGCTTGCCCTTTATCCCCACGGCGGGCGGGGCAATCCAGTTTGCAATCTTGCCGGGTTCGGTGACGGGACGCATGATGCTTCGGACGTACTCGCGGTCTTCCGTCGTCGGCAGCCACTCGTCGCGGCAGCGCTCAAACTCTTCCGGCGTGATGAGTTGGCCGTCAACGTCGAACGTGTGTCCGGCGTATTCGCCGACGTGCCGGTGGAAACGCGTCGAAGGCAGGCGCAGTTCGTAGTCAACGCCTTCGTCGGCGATGTACTTGTTCCAACGCTCAAGCGCGCGCTCGCAGTCGCGCACGTACTCGCCGCGCAGGACTTCGTTCAGCGCGTTACGCACCGGCACTTCGCGCTCGACGAGCCGACCGTCTTCGACGACCGTGAGCCGAAAGACATCGCTTGCGAGAACGTGTTCGTCGTACTTCTTGCGCTCTTGATAGCGGCCTTTGAGTCCGGCGGCGAAGAAGTCGGCGGCGTTCGAGCTTATCTCGCCGCCGAAGAGGTCGAGCGAGTAGGAGAACCAGTAGTTGATGTAACGCTGGATGATGTCGAACGGGATGCCTTCGACACGTCGAACGTCGTCGTGCTCTTTGGTCAACTGCGCGGTGCGACGGACTATGCGCCCGACGCCCGTCTCGCCGACGAAGAGGTGATGCGCCTCTTCCGTCAACATGAACTGGCACGTGCGCGCGAGCGGCTCGAAGCCCGACTCGGCGAGCGCGGAGAGTTGATACTTGCCGTCGCGGTCTGTGAACATCGTGAAGCAGAAGAAGTTGAGCCAGTCGTCGCAGGGCTGGTTGAAGGCTTCGAGGATGCGCGGCTTGTCGGGGTTTCCACTGCGGCGTTCGAGAAGCGCGTCGGCCTCGTCGCGCCCGTCGCGCCCGAAGTAGCCGTGGAGCAGGTAGACCATCGCCCAGAGGTGTCGGCCTTCTTCGACGTTCACTTGGAAGAGGTTGCGAAGGTCGTAGAGCGAAGGGCAAGTTTGTCCCAAACGTCTTTGTTGTTCGACCGAGGCGGGTTCTGTGTCGGCCTGCGTGACGACGATGCGGCGCAGCGCGTTGCGAAACTCGCCGGGCACTTCCTGATACGCGGGCAGACCCATATTATCGCCGAAGGCGACGCGCGCGTCCGGCTCGGCGGGCTTGAGGAAAATGCCCCAACGGTAGTCGGGCATCTTCACGTAGTCGAACTGCGCCCACCCGTCAGGCTCGACCGAGACGGCTGTGCGAAGCCAAACGTCCTTCTCTTGAAAACCTTCCGGCCCCATCTCGCGCCACCAGTCCAAATAGTTCGGCAGCCACTTCTCGAGCGCGCGCTGAAGCCGCTTGTCTTCCGAAAGGTTCACGTTGTTAGGAATGCGTTCGTATAGTTCCATAATCAGTGGCCGGTGGTCAGTAGTCGGTGGTCAGTGAAAGTCAGTTTTTTAACTGACCTCTGACCACCGACCACTGACCACTGCTTTCAAGTTCTCTTGTAATCGAACTGCGGCTGCGTCGGCTTGCCGTAGTTCGTCAAAGCGCCTTGCGGGCCGACGGCGTTCGGGCGCTGGAAAATCCAGTTCTGCCAAGCCGTGAGGCGTCCGTAGATTTTCGTGTCGAGCGTTTCAGGCCCGGCGAAACGAAGGGAAGCTTCCATGCCCGTCAGCGCGTCGGGCGAGAGCGACGTGCGCTCCTCGACGGCGACGCGAACCTCGTCGTCCCAGTCCAAATCGTCGGGCGCGAAGGTGACGAGTCCGGCGTCTTCCGCCGCTTCGGTGTCGAAGCGCCCTTTGTGTTCGAGAACTTCGTCCGCGCGTTCAGGCTCGGCGAGGAAGCGCGACTGGAGGCGCGTCAGACCGTTCGACATCGGGAGCGCGCCCGCGTTCAGTTCGCTCAAAGCGAGTTCGACTTTTTGTTCGGGGTCGTTGAGCATGTAGCTTCGGTCGGCGGCCAACAGAAGCTCAAGCAGGTTTCCGGCGAAGCAACTCGCGGCTTCGGCGAGCGCGAAGAAACTCTTGGCCGTCAGGTCGAGACGGCGTAGGACGCGCGCCATGTGGAGGATGATTTCGCGGACGAGCCAGTGGTCGCGGTTTTCGACGAGCGTCTTATCAACGGCGAGCACGTTTTCGATGTCGCCCGTGGCGCGCAGCAGTACGAGTCCGATTTCCGGCTCGTTCATCCGAAGGTGTAGAAGCGCGTCGTCGAGTTCACGATAAGCGCGAAGCGGCCAGTAGGAATCGCCGAGCGCGACAATCTCGTCCGCGTCCGCCGGCTGATTCGCTTCCGGGCCGCGCAGAGTGAGTTCACAGTAGCGCGCGTCGCGCCGGAGTTTCAAAGAGACGTGACGATACTCGCGCCCGCCGTCCGTCGCTTCAACGTCGAGCGGGTTGAGACGGATGCCCGTCGCGTCGCTTCTTTCACCAACCTCTTCAAGAATCTTGCGGACGCGCTCCTCTATGCCTTCTTGAAACTTGCTCGTCGGGAAGTAGCCGTCAACGAGTCCCCACTCGCGCGCGCGCTTGGCCTTCAAGCCTTCGGCGAGCGTGGAGAAAACGTCGGCGCGGTCGCGCCTGACCTTGCGCTTGTCAACGAGGCGTGTGAGTCCGCCCGTTCCGGGCAGAACGCCGAGCAGAGGAACTTCCGGCAGAGAAACGGCGGAGTTGCCGTCGTCAACCAAGTAAATCTCGTCGCACGCAATCGCCAACTCGTAGCCGCCGCCCGAGGCCGTGCCGTTCAAAGCGGCGACGTAGCGCTGGCCCGAATGGCGCGAGGCGTCCTCGATGGAGCAGCGCGTCTCGTTCGTGAACTTGCAGAAGTTGACTTTGAATCCGTGCTGCGAAGTGCCGAGCATGTAGATGTTCGCGCCCGCGCAGAAGATGCGGGGCTTGAGGCTCTTGACGACGACGACGCGAACTTCCGGGTGCTCGAAGCGCAGGCGCTGTACGGCGTCGGCGAGTTCGATGTCAACGCCGAGGTCGTAGGAGTTGAGCTTGAGCTTGTAGCCGTCGCCGAGAGTCTCGTCTTCCCGCACGTCCATCGAGAGCGTTGCGACGGGGCCGTCCACGTCGAGTTTCCAGTGCTTGTAACGCTCCGGCGAAGTCTCGAAATTGATCATTTCGGCGAACCGAACTCCGTATGCTGAGATTTGTGCCGCGGCACGAAACGGCAATTATACAGGCTCAGCCGCCGGAATGCATTGACGCAGGTACAGTACCGCGAGCCGCAAGCCTCGCGGGTGCGTCTTACAAAACATGCGCCCTGCCATGTGCGGCCTACCCGCTCGCTACCGCTCGCGGTACTGTAAATCCGCGACGGGCAGGAGGCGCGGCGGACGGCGGTGCTTGGTCGCCTGCTCGTAGGCATATGCGAGCCGGATTAACTTGCCCTCGGTGAAGGCGCGACCGTAGAAGCTTATGCCGACGGGCAATCCATAGACGTAGCCCGCGGGGACTTGGATGTTCGGGTAGCCGGCGACGGCGGCGGGCGTCGAACTCCCGCCCGTGAAGTGGTCGCCGTTCAAGAGGTCGGTCGTCCAAGCGGGGCCGCCCGTCGGGGCGACGATTGCGTCGAGGTTGTGACGGGTCATCACGGCGTCAATGCCTTGCGCGCGTGAGAGGAGTTGGTCGTTGCGAAGCGCCTTGATGTAGGCGCGCTCTGTGAGCGGGCCTTTTGCCTCGGCGCGCGTGAAAATCTCTTGGCCGAAGAAAGGCATCTCTTTGTCGCGATTGCGCTCGTTGAAGTCAATCAGGTCTTTGAGCGTGCGCGGGTGATCGCCGGGCGCGAGCGAGGCGAGATACTTGTTTATGTCGGCCTTGAACTCGTAAAGGAGAACTTCAAACTCGGAGGCGTCGAACTTGCCGTGCGAAGGAATGTCTGCGGGGTCAACGATGGTCGCGCCCGCGCGCTTGAGAACGTCGAGCGCGTCGGCCATCAACTTGTCAACGCGGTCGTTGAAGCCGAAGAACTTGCGCGCCACGCCGATGCGCGCGCCCTTCAATCCATCAGGGTCGAGAAACTTCGTGAAGTCGGTCTGCGCGAGCCGCGAGCCGTCGCGCGTTACGGGGTCGCGCGCATCGAAGCCCGTCAAGACGTTTAGGAGAACTGCGGCGTCCGTCAAGGTGCGCGCCATAGGCCCGGCGGTGTCTTGGCTGTGCGCGATTGGAATTATCCCGGCGCGACTGACGAGGCCGAGCGTGGGCTTTATCCCGACGATGCCGCACGTGCCCGAAGGACAGACGATTGAACCGTCCGTTTCCGTCCCGACCGCCACCAGACACATGTTCGCCGACACAGCCGCGCCCGAACCCGAACTTGAGCCGCAAGGGTTTCGGTCGAGCGCGTAAGGGTTTCGGGTCTGTCCGCCGCGCCCGCTCCAGCCGCTCGACGAATGCGTTGAACGGAAGTTTGCCCACTCGCTCAAATTCGTCTTGCCGATGATGACCGCTCCGGCGTCGCGCAGACGCTTAACTATAAACGCGTCCTGCTGCGGGCGTGCTCCGACGAGCGCGAGCGACCCGGCGGTCGTCATCATACGGTCAGCCGTGTCAATGTTGTCTTTGATGAGGACGGGGACGCCGTGCAAGGCGCTGCGCACGCGCCCGTCTTTGCGCTCGCGGTCGAGCGCGTCGGCGATTGAAAGGGCGTCGGGGTTGGTCTCAATCACGGAGTTGAGAGCCGCGCCGCGACGGTCAACCTCCTCGATGCGCTTCAAGTACATCTCGGCCACGCGCCGCGCCGTGAACCTGCCCGACTTCAGTCCCAACTGAAAGTCCAGAACGGTCAACTCCTCCAACTGGAAGAGCGTCTCAGCCGCCGCGTCTGAAAGCAGCGACGCGGCGCGGCCCAAGCGCGGCGCGACCGCGAGCGCGACGCCGCCCAAAAGCCCCGCGCGCAGGAAACTACGACGATTCACCGGGCGCACGTCGCGCCGCCGTTTTCGCGCCATTGTGTTTGGTCTCTCTTCGCGTGGTAAAAGATGTAGGAGCATGCCGGAGCGGAAGAGCATATGCGTGCGATGAGTACAGTACCGCGAGCGGAAGCCTCGCGGGTGCGTTCTAATGTTGCGACTACGCAGTGAAACCAAGACCCGCTCGCTACCGCTCGCGGTACTGTACCCTGTTCACGTTCGCAAATTGCTCCGGGCGGCGGCAAGCATCGCGCAACGCGTTCGGAAAATCAACATGAAAGTTTACAAGCTCTGTTTGCTCGGCTTCGGGAACGTCGGTCGCGCGCTCGCGCGGCTTCTTATAGAGAAGCGCGAGGAGATGCGTGCGCAGTTCCGCATCGAGTGGAAGGTGACGGGCGTCGCCTCGCGCCGCGCGGGTTGGCTCGTCGCGGCAGACGGCTTCGACGACGAAGAGTTGACGACCGGCGAATTCGTCTCTCGCGTCTCCGTTTCGCCCTCGAACGTCTCCGAATGGCTCGCGGCTGCTGATTGCGACGTACTCTTCGAGACGACTTCGCTCGAACCTTTAACGGGCGAGCCTGCCGTCGCGCACGCTCGCGCCGCGCTCTCGACGGGCGCGCACGTCGTCACGGCCAACAAGGGAACAATCGTTCACGCCTATCGAGAGCTTTCGGAACTCGCTCGCTCGCGGGGTCGCCGCTTCATGTTCGAGGCGACTGTGGCCGACTGTCTCCCCGTCTTCTCGCTCTTCCGCGAAACTCTCCCGACGGCGCGCCTTCAAGCCTTCAGCGGCGTGCTCAACTCCACGACCACGCTCATACTCGAAGAGATAGCCGCGGGCCGAACCTTCGACGAAGGCGTCCGCCGCGCGCAAGAGTTGGGCGTGACCGAAACAGACCCCACGCACGACGTTGACGGCTGGGACGCGGCGGTCAAAGTTTGCGCGCTCTCGAACGTCCTCATGGGCGCGCAACTCAAACTCGAAGACGTTCGGCGCGAAGGCATACGCGGCCTGCGTGACGAAGACGTTCGCGCCGCACACGCCGCGGGTCATCCGTACAAGTTAATCGCGCGCGCGCGTCTCAGTGAGGACGGGAGCGTCGCCGCCTCAGTGCGTCCCGAACAACTCGCGCCCGAAGACCCGTTTGCCTCCATCAACGGCACGACGCTCGCGCTCAACTTCGAGCTTGACGTTCTCCACGGCCTGCACCTAGCCGCGCACCAGCCGAACCTACGCAGCACCGCCTACGGACTGCTCGCCGACTTCATCAACGCCGTGAAAGACGAAGCGCGCAGCGAGCCGGCGTGAGACTTCGGCTCGCACGCGCGCCCGAATCTCACGTCGGAAACTTATTGCCAGTCTCTCGCGTGCGCAATCTCGCGCACGCCCGCGACGAGGCGTTCGACCTCTTCATCGTTCGTGTAGCACGCGCAGCCCGCGCGTACTAATCCTTCAGGTATAAGCTCAAGACGCTCGACGACGGTCGCCGCGTAGAAGTCGCCGTGCGAGAGGAAGAGGCCGCGCGCGGCGAGTCGGCGCGCGACTTCGGTGGACGCGACGCCTCGCAACGTGAAGGCGACAGTGGGCGTGCGCGGCTCGTCGGGCGTCGGGCCGTAGAGTGTGACACCTTCGATTTCGGAGAGGCCGTCCCAAATCTTCCGCGTCAACGAAGCGCCGCGCGCGTGGAGCGCGTCGAAGGAGGCGCGGAGACGTTCGCGCCGCGTCGGGCCTTCGGCGAGCGAGGCGAGGAACTCGACGGCGGCTGCCGCGCCGGCGATGCCTTCGTGGTTCTGCGTGCCGGTCTCCGCGTTTTCGGGCGCGTAGTCGGGCGCGGGGATTAGTTTCGGGAAGGGAAGCGTCTCCAAAAGCTCGCGGCGGCAGTAGAGCGCGCCGACGTGCGGGCCGTAGAACTTGTAGGCCGAGCAGACGAGGAAGTCGCAGCGCAACGCACGCACGTCGGCGAGACGGTGCGGCGCGTAGTGAACCGCGTCAACGAACATGTAGGCTTCGGCTGACTCCGCGAGACGACACGCGCGCTCAAGGTCGTTAATCGTTCCGAGCGCGTTCGAGGCCGCGCCGACGGCGACGAGCCGTGTCCGCTCGTTGACCTTGCTTTCAAAATCATTCCAGTCGAGCGCGCCCGTACGCGTGTCCATGCGGACGACGCGGAGCGTGATGTTGCGTTCGCGCGCGAGCGCCTCCCACGGCGCGAGGTTGGCGTGGTGGTCGAGTTCGGTTGCGACGATCTCATCCCCTTCAGATAAGGTTCGACCGAGCGTGCGCGAGACGTGATACGCGAGCGTCGTCGCGTTCGCGCCGAACACAATCTCCGAGGGCGAAGCGTTGAGGAAATCGGCCACGCTCTCGCGCGAGCGTTCGAGTATCTCATCTGTCTCCGCGCTCGTCGGGTAGGCCCAGTGCGTGTTGGCGTTGTGATGGTAAAGATAACTGCTTGCGGCCTCCACGACCTCGCGCGGGACTTGCGTGCCGCCCGGCCCGTCGAAGTACGCGACACGCTCGCCTTCGTGGATGCGCTCAAGCGCGGGGAAGTGCGACCTGATCTCTTCGACGGAAGCGACGCCTTCCGTCGTCTGTTGTTTCGTCTCAGACATGCACGCGCAAGAATCGTCGCATCGCGCGCAAAGGTCAAGCGGCGCGCGAGTAGCGGGTCAGTTTGGAATAAGACTCACCGCCGAGGCGCAGAGAACGCAGAGACTACGCAGAGAGGTTAATACTCTCTGCGCTTCCTTTGCGCTCTCCGCGCCTCGGCGGTGAATAAGTCTCTGAATGACTGCTCCCACATTTCAAACTCCTCCACTACCTGCGCGCGGCGGATGTTGACACCGGGACGATTTGAGTGGAAAGCTACGCGCCTACGGTTTTTGACGAAAAGATGAGAACGATGAATCAAACGACGCGCGCAAGCGCACCGCGAATGTTCCTCAACGCATCGCTCGCCCTGCTTCTGCTCGCCTCGACGCACGCACCCGCGCGCGTGCCGAGCGCAAGCGCGGCGCGACTCAAAACGACCGCGCCGTCGCGCGCAACCCTCGTTCAACTCGAAGCGGTTCGACAGTACATACGCCGCAGTTGGCGCACGCTCACGCGCTCGCCGCGCGAAGGTGGTTGAACTGAACGGCGTCGGCGTCCCATAACGCAAGGCGAGACTTGTCGTGCTGCTTTCTCTGTTTGAAAGTGATATTAACAAGGATGGACAGGATGAGCAGGATAGTAAAGAAACGCTGAATGATGAGTGATGAACATGAAGGCGGTCGTCCCTCTTAATCCATCATTCATCAATGCGGCATCTATCATTCGTCTTTCATCCTGCTCATCCTGTCCATCCTTGTTAATTCATCTTTCGTTGTTCTTCGTCATGGCATGAATATAAAGCGAGGTTTTGCGAGCGACAACAACGCGGGCGTGCACGCGCGCGTGATGGAGGCTTTGCGCGCGGCGAACGAGGGGCACGTCGTAGCTTATGGCGACGACCAGTTCACGGCGAGAGCCGTCGCGCGCTTCCGCGAGCACTTCGGCGCGGGCGTCGAAGTCTTCTTCGTCTTCGGCGGGACGGGCGCGAACGTCACGGGGCTTGCCTCGCTCGCGCGACCGCACGAGGCCATCGTGTGCGCTCAGACGGCGCACATAAACGTTGACGAGTGCGGCGCGCCGGAGCGCTTCGCCGGCTGCAAGCTGCTCGCGCTCGAAACGACCGACGGCAAGCTCACGCCCGCGCGCATCGAGCCGCTGCTTACGCGCGCGGGCGACCAGCATCACGTGCAGCCGCGCGTCGTCTCCGTCTCTCAGGCGACCGAGTTGGGCACGGTCTATACGGCAGAGGAGTTGAAGCGTCTGGCGGAGTTTGCGCACGCGCGCGGTTTGCTCTTCCACGTTGACGGCGCGCGCTTGGCGAACGCGGCGGCGCGCTTGAATGTTTCGCTTCGAGAGTTGACGACCGAGGCGGGCGTTGACGTTCTAAGTTTCGGCGGGACGAAGAACGGGATGATGTACGGTGAGGCGGTCGTCTTCTTCGACGCCGAACGCGCGCGCGACTTCAAGTTTACGCGCAAGCAGGGCGCGCAGCTTCCGTCGAAGATGCGCTTCATCGCGGCGCAGTTCGACGCGCTCCTCTCGGACGACCTGTGGCTTGAGAACGCGCGCCACGCAAACCGAATGGCGCGCGTGCTCGCCGGCGAACTCGAACGGATTCCGCAAGTCAGAATCACGCAGGCGGTCGAGTCGAACGCGGTCTTCGCAGTTATCCCGCGCGAGAGCGTCGCGCGCATCCTGCAAAGCTTCTTCTTCTACGTCTGGAACGAGGAGACTTCCGAGGTGCGTCTGATGTGCTCGTTCGACACGACCGAAGAGGACGTTGGCGCGCTCGCCGGCGTCATCAAGGAATCGGTCGCGTGACTTCCGTTAACTACTGTTCACGCGAGCGGCCACTCGTCGTCGAGGAACTCAAGGTGAAGACGCTTGATGCCGTCGCCGCCCGTGCTTCGCGCGCGCACTATGGCCTTGACGGCGATGCGTTCGCGCTCGCTCGAAACTTTAAGGAAAGTTCCGACCTCAACGTCGAGCGTCGTCAAGACGGCAGCGCCGCGCGGGCTTATGTTTTCCGTGACGGTCAACTCATGCGCGCGAGGCTTGAGGCTCTCGTCCAAGACGTCGAGACTGACTTCTATGGGGATGGACAGTCGAGTCTTCTTGCGCTGCTCCGTGCGCTGGCCCTTCTCTTGGCTGGGCGGGCGCGCGCCGCTACCGCGATTCGCCTCGGCGTACTCCAACAACTCTTCGAGCACCTTCGCCTCCGACTCGTCAGTGCCCGTGAAACGCAGCGCGAAACCCATTTCGGGAAGCTGATAGACGACCTGTCCCCACATAAACACCCAACTGCCGCCGGGCAACTCGATCTCCAAACGTATGAGTTCTTCGGGGCGCACGTCGTCGGGCGTGAGGAGAAAACAGCCCGTCGCGCTTATGTCAACCAGACTGCCGTCGTGACGCGCCGACACGCCTTCCCAACGGACGTTCAGATTTATTTCGACGCGGCGCGCAGACCTTCGTTCATCCATCGGCAGTTGACCCTTCAGCGCGGAGTTTGCGTTCACGGAAGAATAGAAACAGCGGGAGACCCAACGACACGCCTACCAGAAGCGTGCAGACGACGTAGGCCCAGAGGTTCTTCATGCGTCGCCTGCGCCCTTCGTTGAAGACGAAGAGGAAGAGCACGAAGGCGGAGACGATTACGTCCACGCCGAAGAAGGCGGAGACGTTGTTCTGGAAAAGCTGCTTGAACAAGAGCGGGAGGTCGAAGCCGTGAGCCGTGAGGAAGGGAAACAGGAAAGAGAGCGGCAGGGCCGCGCCCAAGACCGCGCCGACGAGAAAGAGCCACTGCATGAGCGTTTCTCCGTTCAGTCAGTTTGCCGAACCCATTTGAGAGACGCGCGCGCTCCGCATCGCTGCGCTTAACAATCGCCGGACGAGTCTCTCACAACCAAGAGTCCCCTTTGTAAAGTTCGTAGCGCTCGCCGAACTCCGCGCGCGGCGCGAGCGCCAAGAGCGCTTGGAAAACTTCGGCGTCGAGCCGGAGGCGTAGCTTTTCGGTATCGCCCTCAACGGCTTTCCGTCCGTTCAACGCAGACGCCACGCGCGGCGATGTTCACATGCCGGAACAGCCCCGACCTTATCCCACGCGCGACGTGCGCGTTGAACCCCTCGACAAACGTCCGCGACTCCTCAAGAAAATGGCACACGAGCACGAGCGGCGCAAACGAGCAGCGCGACCGAGACCTGATTCATTCTCCGAGAATCCATCCAACTCACATCGCCCGCTTGATTTAACGCCTAACGCACGGCACGCACCCGCCGCCCGGCGCGACCACACAAGCCGCATCTCAGGACGCAAGATTGATGAGAGACGCGCCGGGGGCGTTCGGGCGCGCCGTGCGTTAAGCGCTGCGTTTTCTTCAGGCTAAACGTGCGAATGGGTAGGTAGATCGTCGTGCGTATGTTCGGCGGTGCGATGGAACTGTTCGCCTGACGCATCGGCAGGGTCAACGTGAATCGTCACGTCTGAAAGAAATGGCAGCTTATGCAAAAGCTCGTGCTGGGTTTTCAGGGCAAGCTCATGCCCACCGCTAACCGAAAGCTCCGGATTGACCGCGATATTCAATTCAGCATGAAGCCTGTGACCTAACCAGCGCACTCTCACATCAGACACATCCTCAATCCCCGACGTATGAGTTGCCGCCTCTTTAATTTCATCAATCACCTCTGGCTCTACTCCGTCCAGAAGCCGCGTGAAAACGGATTGGGCGGATTCCCAAACAATCTTGAGAATCAAAATCGTCATCAGCATGCCGATGATTGGGTCTGCCAGAGGATAGCCCAACCAGACGCCCGTGGCGCTCAGGAGAACCGACAAACTAGCCAAGCCATCTACGCGGGCGTGATAGCCGTCAGCCACGAGCGCCGCACTGCCCATCTCTTTACCAACCTTGATGCGAAAGATTGCTACGCCTTCATTACCAAGAAACCCGATGATTGATGCTGCAACCACAGCCCACAAATAGCCGACGGGTTTCGGGTGAAAGAATCGGTTAACGGATTCGTAACCGGCGACGATAGCACTGGCTAAAATAGTGAGCACCACGACTACACCTGCCAAGTCCTCCACGCGACCATAGCCGTAGGTGAATCGCTTACTGGGTTTCCGGTGCGCCAATAAAAAAGCGATTGCGAGCGGGATGGCTGTGCAGGCGTCGCCCAAATTATGAATCGTATCGGCGAACAGAGCTATGCTGCCGGAAAGGTAAACAACAACGCCTTGCAGGAGTGTCGTGACAAGTAGACCGACAAATGACCATTTGACAGCCCAAACGCCTCGTTCACTTGTCAGGACGGACGGGTTTACTGTGCCGTGAGTGTGTCCGTGACCTTTACCGTGACCGTGCTTGGAATCGCCATGCTGATGACCGCCATCATGCGAGTGATCATCATGCGAATGATCATCATGCGAATGACCAGCTTCATGGGAATGTTTATGCTCGGACATAATAGCGGCCTCCCCTACTCACGTCAGTTCATGGCTCTTTCCGCGCGACGTTAAGCGCGATTCGCTTCGCCACTCCATTGCTTTCGTGTCTTGATTTTAGAAGCCCGCGCGGCGACTGCACTTAAAAAGATGCCAACAACAAGGCGTCCAAGAACGACAATCGTTGCCTGCCACAATAAATCTCCAACATGTAACAGAATCAACACGACTATCATCATATCTCATTAGAAATTTTCTGCGTATCAACAGGCAAGCGCCCAACCATCTACCATGCGCGGCCCGCGCGCAGCATAATACGCTAATTCGACGCATTATGCGGCGCGCGGGCCGTATAAATCCACCTTCCCGTTAGTTGAATCGCTCACCGTAAATTTTTCGATTTTGGGATTTCGGGTTTTCGGAAACGGACACAGCGGGCGCGTGCGCGGCGCGGCGCGGTGTCGAGAAATCGTTGAAAATCGTCCTATTTTGAGGTTTTGGGGCGTGGCACGGAGGTTGTCAAAGAGGGCTGCGCTGGTAGAAGTGTGAAGTTATGGATGTCAAACGCCCTCAGAGAAAGAACCGCCGGCGGTTGAAGCTCACCGCGTACGCAATCGCGTGCGTGTTGGCCGTCGCGCTCATCACGGTTGCGCTGTCGCGCCTGAAGCCCGCCGCGCCGAGCGTCGTGCGCTCAACCGTTTGGACTGGCACAGTCCAGCGCGGCGAGATGCTACGGCAGGTGCGCGGAAACGGAACTCTCGTCCCCGAAGAGATTCGACAGATAGCGGCGCCCGTCGAAGGACGCGTCGAGCGGAAGTTCGTCAAGCCCGGCGAAGAGGTTTCGGCGGGAACGGTTCTGGTCGAGTTGAGCAACCCTACGCTCAGACAGCAGGCGGTTGACGTTGAGTATCAGATAAAGTCAGCCGAGGCCGACTTGAACAACTTGCGCTCGCGGCTTGAGAGCGAACGGATGAGCCAGCAGGCGGCCATCGCGCAGATTCAGTCGGAGTACAACCAAGCGAAGATTCAACTCGACGCCGACGAGCAACTCGCAAAGGAAGGACTCGTTCCCGTCCTCACGCTTCGCATCTCGCGCGTGCGCGTGCAACAACTCGCCAACCGTCTCGACGTCGAGCAGAAGCGCGTGGCGAGCGCGAAGGCTTCCGCCGACGCGCAGGTGGCGGCGCAAGCGGCGCGCATCGAGCAGTTGCGCGCGCAGTTGCGTCTCAACCAAGAGCAGGTCGCATCGCTTCAGGTGCGCGCGGGCACGAGCGGCGTGCTACAGGAAGTGACCGTAGAGGTCGGCCAACAGATAACGCCGGGGACGAACATCGCGCGCGTCGCAGACCCTTCGAGCCTCAAGGCCGCGCTACAGATTCCCGAAACACAGATTAAAGACGTTGCGGTCGGGCAGCCCGCGTTGATTGACACGCGCGGCGGCGGCACCGTCGCGGGCCGCGTCCAACGCATTGACCCGGCGGCGCGCAACGGCACGTTCACCGTTGACGTTCGGCTCGAAGGGCCGACGCCGCAGGGCGCGCGCGTGGATTTGAGCGTTGACGGGACTATCGAACTCGAACGACTTGAGAACGTTCTATACGTCAACCGCCCGACCACGGGCGGCGGCGCGCAGTCGTCGGTCTCTCTGTTCCGGCTCGAACCCGACGGGCGCACAGCCGTTCGCGTGCCCGTCAAACTCGGTCGCGCCTCGGTCAACACGGTCGAGGTCTTGGAAGGCTTGCGCGAGGGCGACACGGTCATCCTCTCCGACACGTCGCAGTGGGACAACGTTGACCGCCTGCGGCTTGATTGAAAAAAGGTCGGGAGTCTGGAGTCTGGAGTCTGGAGTCTGAAGTCAAAGACAAAGCGCGAGAACTTTTGTCTTGACTCCAGACTCCAGACTCCAGACTCCAGACTCCAGACTCCGATAACTGAAAGGAACTGAAGATGAGCGCAAACACCGAACCGCTCGTTAAGTTGGACGGCGTGCGAAAGGTTTTCTACACGGACGAGGTTGAGACGCACGCGCTCTCAGGCATCCACCTCGAAATCAAGAAGGGCGAGTATATCTCGATGGCAGGCCCTTCCGGGTGCGGCAAGTCAACGCTGCTCTCCATCCTCGGCCTGCTCGACTCGCCGACCGACGGCGACTACACCTTGAACGGCACGCCCGTCTCAAACCTTTCGCTCTCGGAGCGCGCGCGCATACGCAACCGCGAGATAGGTTTCATCTTTCAGGCGTTCAACCTCATCGGCGACCTAAACGTCTATGAGAACGTCGAACTGCCTCTGACCTACCGCGACATGAGTTCAGCCGACCGTCGCTCGCGCGTCGAGGAGGCGCTGATGAAGGTCGGCATGTCGCACCGGATGAAACACTACCCCTCGCAGCTTTCGGGCGGCCAGCAGCAGAGAGTGGCCGTGGCGCGCGCCGTCGCGGGCAATCCCTCCATACTCCTCGCCGACGAGCCTACGGGAAACCTCGATTCGACCAACGGCGAGGCCGTGATGAACCTCCTGCGCGAACTCCACGCGGGCGGCGCGACCATCTGCATGGTCACGCACGACCCGCGCTACGCGAAGTATGCCGACCGAACCTTCCATCTCTTCGACGGCCAAGTCGTGGAGGAGACGCACGAAGCGAAGGCGGAAGAGGAGTTGGAAGAGAGCGGGTTCAAACTGTGAGCAGAGGCTAGAGACTAGAGGCTAGAGACTAGAGGCTAGTTGAAAGACACGGCCCTTTAACTAGCCTCTAGTCTCTAGCCTCTAGTCTCTAGCCTCTACTGAGGTAAGTCCCATGAGTTCAATCTGGCAAGACATACGCTTCGCGGCGCGCGTTCTGTGGAAGGGTCGCGGGTTCACGGCGGTCGCGGTGATGGCCGTCGCGCTCGGAGTCGGCGCGAACACGACCATGTTCAGTTGCGTCAACGCGCTTCTGCTCCGCCCGTTCTCTTTCTCGACGACCGAGCGCGCCGTGATGGTCTGGGAGAAGGGCGTCGAGGGCGGTTTCAGCCACGGCTCGGTCGCCCCCGCAAACTACCTCGACTGGCGCGAGCAGACGAAAGTCTTCGAGGAACTCGCCGCCTTCAACCCGCAGCACTTCAGTCTCGCGGAGGGCGACCAGCCCGAACGAATCCCCGGCGCGCGCGTCACTCCGAACCTCTTCCGCGTGTTAGACGTGAAGGCCATTCGCGGGCGCACGTTCACCGACGAGGAGGGTGAGGACGGGAACAATCATGTCGCCCTAATCAAAGAGAGCCTCTGGCAGCGACGCTTCAACTCCGACCCCGGCGTCGTCGGCAAGGTCGTCCGGCTCGACGGGGCGAACTACACGGTCGTCGGCGTCATGTCGAAGGATTTCGAGTATCCGATCAACGCGAGCGAAATCTGGACGCCGCTCGCCTTCACGGCGGAAGAGGCGAGGAATCGCGGCAATCACTCCTACCAAGTGGTCGGCCTACTCAAGCCGAACGCTTCAATCGAGCAGGCCGACTCGGAAGTGCGTGCCGTCGCCGAACGCAACCGAAAGCTCTTCCCCGAAACTAACGGCGGGCGCACGGGCTTCGTCGAGTCGCTCACCGACTCCTACACGCGCGGCCCGAAGCCTTACCTCATCATCCTCATGGGCGCGGTCGGCTTCGTGCTTCTGATTGCGTGCGCCAACGTCGCCAACCTTCTTCTCGTGCGCGCCTCTTCGCGCCAGCGCGAACTTGCCGTGCGCGCCGCGCTCGGCGCGAGCCGCTGGCGTCTAGTTCGACAGTTGCTCACGGAAAGTCTGCTGCTCGCGCTTCTGGGCGGCGCGCTCGGATTGTTGATGTCGGTTTGGGGACTCGATTTCATGTCGAAGGGTCTGCCGCCGACCTTCACGAAGTTCATTCCGGGTTGGAAGAACATGCGGATTGACACGACCGTTCTTCTCTTCACATTCGCCGCCTCCGTCTTGACGGGTTTCGTCTTCGGCATCATCCCTGCCTTGCAGGCGACGCGAACGAACTTGAACGAGTCGTTGAAGGAGGGCGGGCAGAAAGGCGCGGCTGGCGGGCTTCGTCGCAACCGCATGCGGAGTCTGCTGGTCGTAGCCGAAGTTGCGCTCTCGCTCGTGCTTCTCGTCGGGGCGGGGCTGATGGTTCGCAGCTTCGCCGAGATGATGCGCGCAGACCTCGGCTTCAAGCCGCGGGGCGTTCTCTCGCTTGTGATGTCGCTGCCGGAGGCGGCCTACCGCGAGCCTCAGCAGCGCATAACTTTCTACGAGCAACTCACCGAGCGCACGCGCGCCATACCGGGCGTGCGCGACGCCGCCGCCATAAACTTCATCCCCGTCAGCCGCGAGGGAACGTCGAGTTCGACGTTCACCGTCGAGGGACAGCCCGCGCCCGAAAAGGGGCACGAGCCTTTCGCCGACTACTTAGTCATCACGCCCAACTACTTCGAGGCCGCCGGAACGCCCATCCTGCGCGGACGCGCCTTCACCACGGCGGACGACGAGCGCGCGCCGAAGGTCTGCATCGTCACGAACTCGCTCGCGCGGCGCTACTTTCCCGACGGCGACGCCGTAGGCCACCGCCTGCTCGTGAGCAAAAGAGAAGGGCCTTGGGAGATTGTCGGCGTCGTGGCCGACATCAAGAACGAAGACCTTGAGGAGCAACCCGAATGGGGCTTCTACCGTCCGCTTCGACAAGAGCCTTGGCACACGATGGGCCTCATCGTACGCGGCGACGAGGGCGCGGACGCGGCGACGCTTGCGCCCGCCGTCCGCAACGAGGTGCGCGCGCTCGACAAAGACCTCCCCGTCTATAGCGTCCGCACGCTCGAAGACATCGTTGGCGAGGCCGCGTCGGCGAAGCGTCTGGCGATGCTGATGATGGCCTTCTTCGGCGTCGGCGCGCTCGTGCTCGCCGCCGTGGGGCTTTACTCCGTGATGTCTTACACGGTCGCTCAGCGCACGCACGAGATAGGCATACGCATGGCCTTGGGCGCGCAAGGAAGAGACATACTCCGGCTCGTACTTTCGCAGGGCCTTTTGCTCACGCTCACCGGACTAGGCATAGGCGGCGCAATCGCGTTCTGGATGACGAGCTACATGGCTTCGATTCTCTACCACGGCTCGGCCAACGACCCGCTCGTCTTCATAGGCGTCGCCGTAGTGCTCGCCGTCGCCGCGCTCCTCGCGTGTTTCATACCCGCGCGCCGCGCGACCAAAGTTGATCCGATGATTGCGCTCAGATACGAATGAAAGGATTGATTCAACGGTTCATTGATTCATTGATTCAGTGAAAAGCGGCCCAATGTGACGATGAATAATGAATCAATGAACCGTTGAATCAATGAATCAATGAATCAACATTCGGGTTGAGGTGAAACTATGGAAACATTCTTGAAAGACTTGCGCTACGGCTTCCGAATGCTTTTGAAGAGGCCGGGCTTCACTCTGATAGCAATCGTCGCGCTCGCGCTCGGCATCGGCGCGAACACGGCCATCTTCTCCGTCGTCAACGGTGTGCTCCTGAGGCCGCTTCCTTACGAGAAGCCGGACAGGCTCGTGCGTCTTTCGGAGTGGAGTCAGCAAGTGCCGGGCATGTCAATCTCCTACCCGAACTTCCTCGACTGGCGCGCGCAGAACAAGGTCTTCAGCGGGATTGCCGCCACGCAGTTCGACAGCTACAACCTCACGGGCGCGGGCGAGCCTGAGCGATTGCAGGGCCGAAACGTCTCTTGGAACTTCTTCGACGTTCTAGGCGTGCGCCCCGCGCGCGGGCGCTCGTTCTCGCAGGAAGAAGACCACGCGGGCGCGCCGCGCGTCTGCGTCATCAGCTACGGACTCTGGCAGCGTCGCTTCGGCGGCGACGAAAAGATTTTGGGCAAGCCCTTGACGCTCAACGACCAGAGCTACACCGTGGTCGGCGTCCTGCCGCAAGGCTACCGCTACGGCACTCCCACGGACGTGTTCGCGCCAATCGGTCTGAAGGAAGCGGACGAGATCGTGAAACTGCGCGACAACCATCCGGGCATCTACGCCGTCGCGCGACTCAAAGACGGCGTCAGCTTCGAGCAGGCCGAAACGGAGATGAAGGAGATTGCGAGCCGTCTCGCCGAAGCCTACCCGAAGGAGAACGCGCAAAGCAGCGTGACGCTCATCAGTTTGCGCGAGTATTTCATCGGCGACATACGCCAGTCGCTCCTCATACTCCTCGGCGCGGTCGGCTTCGTGCTTCTGATTGCGTGCGCCAACGTCGCAAACCTCCTGCTCGCGCGCGCGGCGTCGCGCTCGCGCGAGATGGCGATTCGCACGGCGCTCGGCGCTGGCCGCCTGCGGATCATCCGGCAGTTGTTGACCGAAAGCGTAATCCTTTCAGTCGCGGGCGGCGCGGTCGGGCTTCTGCTCGCGCTGTGGGGCGTTGACGTTCTGCGCGGCGCGAGTCTCGACATCATCCCGACCACAGCCGACATCAGCCTCGACAAGACCGTGCTCGTCTTCACGCTCGGCGTCTCCGTTCTGACGGGCCTCGTCTTCGGACTCGCGCCCGCGCTGCAAGCGTCGAAGCTTGAATTGAACGAGTCGCTTAAAGAAGGCGGGCGCACCGGAAACGCTTCCGCCGCGCGGAGCCGCGTGCGCGGTCTTCTAGTCGTCGCCGAAGTTGCCTTGTCGCTGATGCTTCTCATCGGTTCGAGCCTTCTCATCCGCAGCTTCATGCGGCTGCGCCAAACCGACACCGGCTTCAACTCCGAACACCTCCTGACGATGCAACTCTCCTACCGCGTCGGCGAGAACGAAGGGCGCAAGGCCGCGAACTTCTTCGCTCAGGTGGAGGAGAAGATCGAGTCGCTTGCGGGCGTCGAAGCGGTCGCCGTCTCGAACGGCGTCCCGTTCCTCGGCTCGTCGGAAACTTCTTTCCATATCGTCGGACGCCCGCCCGAAGAACCGGGCAAGCGTCCGATGACGGTCGCCTTCTACCCGACCCGCGGCTACCTCGACGCGATGGGGATACGCCTCCAGCGCGGGCGCTTCTTCGACCGGCGCGACACGCAGCAGTCGCCGCTCGTCGCGGTCGTTGACGAAGAGTTCGCGCGTCAATACTTCCCCGGCGAAGACCCCATCGGCCAACGCTTCGAGGGCAACAAGGAGATGGGCATCCCCGACGCGGAGATAGTCGGCATCGTCTCGCACGTCAAAAACTACGGGCTGGACGCGCCCGGCCCCGTGCAGGCCGAGATGTACCTCTCGCGCGACCAAGTGCCCGAACGCTTCCAGCCGCTTCTGGCAGACCGCGTGAGTCTCGTCGTCCGCACGGCGGGCGACCCGGCGGCGATGACGGCGGCAGTGCGACGCGCGATTCAGGAGATTGACCCGAACCAGCCCGTCTATGACGTCAACACGATGGAGCAGGTGTTGTCTGACTCGATTGCGACGCAGCGACTCTCGATGCTCCTGCTCACGGTCTTCGCCTCGGTCGCCGTGATACTCGCGGCGGTCGGAATCTACGGCGTGATGTCTTACACGGTCGCTCAGCGCACGCACGAGATAGGCGTCCGCATGGCTCTGGGCGCGCAAGGAAGAGACGTGATGAGGATGGTCGTGCGTCACGGGATGATTATGACGGCGGCGGGCGTCATGGTCGGACTCGCGGGCGCGTTCGCCTTAACGCGCGTGATGTCGAGTCTGCTCTACGGCGTCTCCGCGACCGACGTTGTGACTTTCACGGGCGTCCCCCTTGTGCTCGTCGCGGTCGCGCTGCTCGCCAACGTAATCCCCGCGCGCCGCGCGACGAAAGTTGACCCGCTCGAAGCGCTTCGATACGAATGAAAGACAGTGGCCGGTGGCCGGTGGCCGGTTTAATGAATTGTTCTTTATGACTTGAGGCTTGCGCCGACGCCGCGCGAGTGAGATAGTTTTTACACTGACCACTGACCAATAAGCACTGAGAGCCTGTTTGAAAACAGCTGATAGAATCACGGGCAGGGACAAGCCCTGCCCCTACAGTTTTCCAACAGGCTCTGAGCACCGGCCACTGATTCCTATGCCGCGCGTACTCATCGCAGACGACCAGCCCGCAGTCATCGAGGCGCTCCGCCTTTTGCTGAAAGGCGAGGGCTTCGACATAAGGGCCGTCGCGTCGCCTTCGGACGTTTTGGACGTGCTCACGCGGCAGACCTACGACGTCGCGCTCATTGACTTGAACTACACGCGCGACACAACGTCGGGCCAAGAAGGACTCGACCTCCTCGCGCGCCTGCGCGAGACAGACCCGCAGCTTCCCGTCGTCGTGATGACCGCTTGGGGAAGCGTCGAGTTGGCCGTTGAGGCGATGCAGCGCGGCGCGCGCGACTTCGTGCAGAAGCCTTGGGACAACGCGCGCCTGCTCACCATACTTCGCACGCAGGCCGAACTATCAAACGCTCTGCGTAAAGGCGTCCGTCTCGAAGCCGAGAACCAGATGCTACGCGCCGACGGCGACGGCGCGCGCCCGCTCCTCATCGCAACCTCCGAAGCGATGCACAACGTTCTCGAACTCGTCCGCCACGTCGGGCCTTCCGACGCCAACGTGCTGATTACGGGCGAGAACGGCACGGGCAAAGAGGTGATTGCGCGCACGCTCCACGCGCTCTCCGCGCGCGCCGCCAAACCGATGGTCACCGTCAACGCGGGCGCTCTTTCGGAAGGCACTTTCGAGAGCGAACTGTTCGGACACGTCCGCGGCGCTTTTACAGACGCGAAGAGCGACCGCGTCGGTCGCTTCGAGTTGGCCGACGGCGGCACGCTCTTCCTCGACGAGATTGCGAACGTCCCCTTGAATCTTCAGCCGAAACTTTTGCGCGTGCTGGAGACGGGCGAGTTCGAGCGCGTCGGCTCGTCGCAGACGCGGCGTGTTGACGTGCGCCTGCTTTCGGCGACGAACGCGGAGTTGAAGGAAGAGGCCGCCGCCGGGCGCTTTCGTCAAGACCTTTTCTTCCGGCTCAACACAGTGGAGATTCACCTGCCGCCTTTGCGCGAGCGACGCGACGACATCGAGCCGCTCGCCTCGCACTTCCTGCGCCTCTACGCGCAACGCTACAGGAAAAACCTTTCGAGCTTCGACCCTCCCGCGCTCGAAGCCCTTCGCGCCTACGCTTGGCCCGGCAACGTGCGCGAACTCGACCACGTCGTCCAGCGCGCAGTCCTCCTAGCGCGCGCCGACGAAGTTCGAGCGACAGACCTCGGCCTCCAATCCACGCGCGAGACGGGCGAACGTCGTCTCGAAGAAATGAGCCTCGAAGAAGTCGAACGGCTTCTGATTCAAAAAGCCCTCAAACGCTTCGGCGGCAACGTCAGCCAAGCCGCCGACGCCCTCGGCCTCAGCCGCAGCGCGCTCTATCGCCGCATGCAGAAGTACGAAATCTGAATGCGGACTTTACAAGCGCCGCCCCCGCGCCTTATTTTCAAACGCTACTTTTAGAACTTACTTCGCTCGACACGCAGGAGGAACGATGTCTGACCCCTCACGGGGGAAGTAACCACAACGGCGCTGCACGGACTCGTCGAACTGATTTACAAGCAGGGCAAGCGAAGGGCCGCAACAATAAGCGTATGAAGTCAGAAGAGCAGGCGAGCAGACGCACGCGCGCCGCGACGACGGGCGCAAGCGCGCCTCGCGCGACGAACGCGCACGCTCCGTCGTCCGCGCCTGCTTCGGCCAACGCGCCGCACGCTCAAACGCTATCCACGCGCGACGCCGGCGCGCACGCTCTTAAATCTTCCACGACGACGAACGACGCTTCGTCCAAAACATCTCCGTCCGAGTCGCGGCAGCCTTCGTCAACAATCAAGCGGCCAAAGATGCGTGAACCCGCGAGCCACGAGCGGCGCGTGCTTTTGATGACGCTCGCCTCGGGCGCGCCCGCGGTTCTGGTCTCGCTGCTGCTGCTTTGGTTCGACGACTACACGCCGAAGGTCTTCTGGACGCTTGCGACATTGATTGCGTGCTTCTGGCTCGGCTTCTCGTTCGCCGTGCAGGGGCGCGTCGTGCGCCCCTTGCAGACGGTCTCGAACCTTCTCGCGGCGCTGCGCGAGGGCGACTACAGCTTCCGCGCGCGCGGCGGTCGAAGCCTCGACGCGCTCAGTGAAGTCATACGCGAAATCAACGCGCTCGGCGAGACGATGCGCGAGCAGCGCATCGGCGCGCTCGAAGCGACGGCGCTCCTGCGCACCGTTATGTCGGAGATTGACGTTGCGGTCTTCGCCTTCGACCCCGAAGGGCGTCTGCGTCTCGTCAACCGCGCGGGCGAACGTCTGCTCGCGCAAGCGTCGGCGCGCGCCTTGGGCCGCACGGCTGAAGAACTCGGATTAGACGACTGCTTGCGCGTGCAGGAGACCGAGGCGACGCACACGCTCGCAAAGGCTTTCCCCGGCGATGGCGGAGTCTTCCGTCGTTGGGGCGTGCGCCGTAGTAGTTTCCGCGAGCGCGGCGTGCCGCACCAGTTGCTCGTCGTCGCGGACTTGAGTCAGCCTCTGCGCGCGGAAGAGTTGAAGGCTTGGCAAAGAATCGTGCGCGTGCTCGGTCACGAGTTGAACAATTCGCTCGCGCCCATCAAGTCAATCGCCGGGAGCATAGCGAGCCTTCTCGCGCGCGAGCCGCTTCCATCGGACTGGCGCGAGGACGTTCGGCGCGGACTCGACGTTGTAGCCTCGCGCGCCGAATCCTTGAGTCGCTTCACTGATTCTTACGCGCGACTCGCGCGTCTGCCGTCGCCGCGACTCGCGCCCGTGAGTTTGGATCAACTCGTCCGCCGCGTCGCGGAGTTGGAGACGCGCGTGAAGGTAGAGATAGTCGCGGGCGCGGAGCAGCAGGTCGAGGCCGACGCCGCGCAGCTCGAACAGTTGCTCATAAACCTCGTGCACAACGCTGCGGACGCGTCGCTCGTCACCGAAGGCTCTGTGCGCGTGGGTTGGCGCGGCGGGACGAACGGCCACGTCGAAATCTTCGTCGAGGACGAAGGACTTGGACTCGCGAGCACCGCGAACCTCTTCGTCCCGTTTTTTACGACGAAGCCGGGCGGCAGCGGAATCGGACTCGTGCTCTCGCGCCAGATAGCCGAAGCTCACGGCGGCACGCTCACGCTCGAAAACCGGCGCGACGCGAAGGGCTGCGAGGCTCTTTTGCGGCTTCCCGTTTAATGCGATTCGCGGTCGGGTTCACAAAAATATTTCGACACAGAGAACACAGAGGCACAGAGTTAATCTCAATTAACTGCGGTGCTCTCTGTGTTCTCTGTGTTCTCTGTGTTCTCTGTGTTCTCTGTGTTCTCTGTGTTAATCCTCTCGCGTTGAACTCAACCACGAATCGCTTTAGCGACGAGGCGCTCTCCGATTTTGGGACGAACGAATCCCGCGAGCGAACAACGCGCGCCTCAAAAGCCTCAAAACACGCATTTTCACCGGCGTTTTCCAATCCCGCGAACTGGCACGGCGTTTCCTTATTCAATCGCGGCGAGTTTTCAAATCCACGCCTGACTTGAAACAGATGATTCAACTCAGAAACGTAGAGAAGTTTTACGAGACGGGCGCGGGGCGCACTTACGTCCTTCGTCGCGTCAACTTGGAAGTGCGCGAGGGCGAGTTCGTCTCCGTCATGGGGCCTTCGGGTTCGGGCAAAAGTACGCTGCTCGCAGTCCTCGGCATGCTCGACAGCGCGTTCGCGGGCGAATATTTTTTCATGGGCGCGGCAGTCCACAAGTTGAATCACAAGGAGCGCGCCGCGCTTCACAAGAACTACATCGGCTTCGTCTTCCAGAGCTATCATCTGATTGACAGCTTGACGGTGAAGGAGAACTTAGAAGTGCCGCTTTCGTACCGCGACATCAAACGCGCCGAGTCGGACGCGATTGTCGCCGACGCGCTCGACCGCTTCCAGATAGTCGGCAAGAAAGACCTCTTCCCGAATCAGCTTTCGGGCGGGCAGCAACAGTTGGTCGGCGTGGCGCGCGCTGTCATAGCCTCGCCCAAACTGATACTCGCAGACGAGCCGACGGGCAACCTTCATTCGAGTCAGGGGCGCGAGATAATGGAACTCTTCAAGCACCTCAACGACGCGGGCACGACCATCGTGCAGGTCACGCACTCGGAACAGAACGCGGCCTACGGCGACCGCATCGTCAAACTCCAAGACGGCTGGATCGCAAACGGCGAAGGCGAGAGCGCGTCTGTTTAGGCTTCGTCGCCGAGACAAAAAAAGGCCGTCCACGAAATCACACCAAGCGACACGAAAGCCTCGGAGCTTGCTCGTGCCGGTTCGTGTGATTTCGTGGACGGCTCTTTCTCTGTCCGACGCCTTAGACGCGACCGTGTATGAGCCGGCGCAGGCGGTCGGCGAAGAGCACGTCAATCTTCTGCGGCTCGATGACGGCTGTTACTTCGCCGGGGCCGAAGGCGGGGTGCGTCATCGTCTGCCCGACGCGGTACATGCGCGTCGGGTCGTAGGGCGCGCCCGCCTGCGCGCTGGCGCGCGGCCCAGTGGTTTTGACGCCGCTCTTGAACGAGCTGCGAGTCCCGCACGCGGGACAGGTAACGCGCGAGACCTGCCCGCGCTTCGTCACGGACGCGACGACGTGGCCGCGCTCGACGCCGCACGTCGCGCACAACTTCTCCACGCGATCCCCAACCGCGAATGCTTGCTTCTCCATTACAACCTCTTTTGGTAAATGGTGAATGGTAAATAGTGAATGGCGGAAGGCGGCTTCCATTTACCATTCACTATTTACCATTCACGGGTCATTTGTATCTGTATGTGATACGCCCGCGCGTCAGGTCGTAGGGGGAAAGCTCGACGCTGACGCGGTCGCCTGCGAGGATGCGTATGTAGTTCTTGCGCATCTTGCCGGAAATCTGGGCGAGAACGACGTGGTCGCTGCCGTCAAGGCGCACTTTGAAGAATGCGTTCGGCAGCTTGTCAATAACGACGCCCTCCGCGGGGACTAAATCCTCTTTAGCCAAACTCGTCTCCTCTCTTCTGTCTGCGAACTCGGTCGGCGTGCGCAACGCACGACTGACAAAAACATTAAGCGAGTGCGTGCGCGTTACAGTACCGCGAGCGGTAGCGAGCGGGTCGTAGTTTCACTGAGCGGATGTTTGCTCGTAACACACACCCGCGAGGCTTCCGCTCGCGGTACTGTAGCTAACACCCGCGAGGCTTCCGCTCGCGGTACTGTATTACCTTCCGCGGCGCGGTCGGAACGAGCGACGCCCGACGCTGCTACGGTGTCTGACCGCGGCGAACGCGTTCGAGCCGGCTCGCGCGGCTGGACGCGCTCCGCCGAAATCGGGGAGCACGACGCGCTCGATTGTCTGTCCGGTCATGCGCTCGATTGCGCGCATTGACAGTTCTTCGACGGGCGTGACGAGCGTTATCGCGCGCCCGCGATTTCCGGCTCTTCCGGTGCGCCCGATGCGGTGTACGTAATCTTCGGGCGCTTCGGGCACGTCGTAGTTGATGACGTGCGAGACGGAGTCAACGTCAATGCCGCGCGCCGCGATGTCGGTTGCGACGAGGACGCGCGTCTGCCCTTCACGGAAACTGCGCAGCGCGGCCTCGCGCTGAGGCTGCGTGCGGTCTGCGTGAATTCGGTTAACCTTGTGCTCGCGCGCTTCGAGTATGTGCGAGAGGCGTTCAGCGCCGCGCCGCGTGCGCGTGAAGACGAGGACGCGGTCGAAGAGGTCGCGCTCGCGCTCGAGCAGGTCGAGAAGCAGCGCGGTCTTCGACTCGGTCGCAACCGGGTAAGCCATCTGCTCCACCGTCCGCGGCGGAAGTCCGCGCTGGCTGACTTCGACGAGCGCGGGCGCGCGCATGGTCGTGCGCGCGAGGCGTTCTATCTCGTAGGACATCGTCGCGGAGAAGAGAAGCGTCTGCCGCTCCGTTGGGAGCGCGGCGAGAATGCGTCTTATAGAGGGCCAGAAGCCCATGTCGAGCATTCGGTCGGCCTCGTCGAGGACGAGCGTCTCAAGCGTGCGGAAGTCAACGTGGCCGCGCTCCATGTGGTCGAGCAGTCGGCCCGGCGTGGCGACGATTACGCCGTCGCCGCGACGCAGCGCCTCGCTCTGTTTCGACATGCTCGCGCCGCCGATAAGCGTGGCGCAGCGCACAGCCGACTTCTTGGGCGCGAGCGCGCGGTAACTCTCTTCTATCTGCGAGGCGAGTTCGCGCGTCGGCGCGAGTACGAGGAGACGGACGCCGGGTCGCGCCTTCTTCCGTATGCGTTGGATTATGGGGAGCAGGAAGGCCGCGGTCTTGCCCGTGCCGGTTTCGGCGCAGCCGATGAGGTCTGAGCCTGCGAGGATAATGGGAACAGCCTGCTTTTGAATCGGTGTCGGTTCCGTGTATCCGAGAGACTCGCACGCGCGCACGAGCGCGTCGTCGAGTCCCAGTTTGGAAAAACTCATGAAGATCCTTCGGCGCGGCCCGAAGCTTTGTGCGTCGGAGAGCGCGCCTTTGTTGACTAAACTGTGTGTGCCCGCGCCGCAAGCGGCGACGACGGAATTAGTCTTCGCCGTTGTCGTCTGCGGCGCGGGCTTTGTCTTCGCTCCGAGTGAGTCGGAAGACTTTCGTCGGCTGCCGGCTTACCAGCGAGGCTCGCGGTTTCCACCGCCACCGCCGCCGTAGCCGCCACCGCCGCGACCACCGCCGCCGCCATAGCCGCCGCGACCGCCGCCGCCGCCGTAACCGCCGCGACCGCCGCCGCCGCCGCCGCGACCACCGCGGTCTTCACGCGGGCGAGCCTCGTTGACCGTGAGCGCGCGACCGTTGACTTCCTTGCCGTTGAACTGTGCGATGGCCGCTTGGCCTTCCTCGTTCGACGACATCTCGACGAAGCCGAAACCGCGCGAGCGGCCAGTGTCGCGGTCTTCGACGACCGTGGCAGACTCGACCGTGCCGGCCTGCGAGAATAGTTCGCGCAAGTCTTCGCTCGAAGTTTGGAACGAGAGATTGCCGACGTAGAGTTTCATAGACATAGACGTGTACCTTCTCCTTGTTTAAGGAGCATCTGAGAAGCTGCGAATCGAAGTTGCTTCGGTGTAACGGTAGGCAGCGAAGGCTCGCGTTCGGGCGCTCTTTTTGGTGAGCGGCTTCTATTGTTGAAATCGGCCTACTCTCGAATCATCCCAAACGCCGCCGCGAAAAGACTTAAGCATGTGGCGCATCACCGTTGATGCCAAGAGAGAAGGAATAACCAAGCATTATGATGCACTAAAACCCTGCTCTGTTGCAAGCCCCGCGCGTACGAAAGAGGACTCAAGGCGGGCGCGCTTTGGGCGTCCGTTAAGTCTTAACGAGCGTTTGTGAAGACTTAAAAAGAGACTGTTCCACTCCGGCGCGCGACGGCGTCAGCCTTCGCCCGTGATGCGCGCGGCGGCGAGCGACGAGCGTTTGTGACGCGACGCGCGCCACGCCGCAAGTCCTTCGCGCAGAAGCGCGAACATCGTGCGCCGGTTGTCGGCGATGAGTTTGAGCCAAGCGCGCCGGTTCATCTGCGGGAAGTATATGCCCCGGAAGAAGAGGCGCGCGATGAGGTGTCCGATGCGAAACTCCATCGGCGCGCGTTTGCGTTTGAGCCAGTCAACCGCCTCGGCGTTGCGCTGGGAACTGTAGGACAACTCCCACGCGCGTTTGGTCTCCAAGCGCGCCTCCTCAATTGTCATCTTCAAGGGCGCGTGCGCCATCACGAAGGGCGCGAAATCCAACCAATGCTTCGGACGAACGAGGCGGCCCGCCTTCTCAAGACGTTCGTAGAGCGGGGTGGCCGGAAACGGCGTCAACTGACCGAAGACGGGAAGCCCCGGCGGCCAACTGTGAATCTCCCGGAGCGTGCGTTCGGCGACGCCCGGCGTGTCGTTGTCCATGCCGAAGATGAAGGAGGTGATGGCGTAGATGTTTCGCTGCGCGAGTCGTTCGAGGACGGCGCGATACTCGCCGGGCTTGCTGAAGTTCTTGTTAACGTCGGCCATGTTCAAAGGGTCAATGGATTCCATGCCGATGAAGACCCACTTGCCGCCCGACTCCGCGATGAGGTCAACGAGTTCCTCGTCCTTCAGAAGGTTCGCGCTTATCTGCGCGACCCAAGGAAGCTCCGCGCCCGCGGCGATGATGTCGCGCAGCAGAGACTTGAGGCGCTTCGTGTTAATCGCAAGGTTGTCGTCAATGAAGAAGACGGCGACCTGTCCCTTCGTGTGTCGCCCGCGCTCCTTGAGACGGAGCAACTCTTCGACGACCGACTCGTTCGTGCGGAAGCGAATCGAGTCGCCGAAAAATCCCGTGACGGTGCAAAACTCGCAGCCGTAGGGGCAGCCGCGCCCGGTCTCAATCGGGACGACGTGAAACGACCCCCAGCCCGCGCCCATTCGACGCAGCGCGGGGCGAAGGAAGCCGGGGACGAGGTTAAACTGGTCTAGGTCGAGCTTGTCCCAAGGGATCGTCGGATACGGTTGCAGGCTCGGCTTCACGTCGTTGCCTTTGGCGTCGCGCGCGGGTTCGTAAACTTCCTTCAACTCTCCGCGCGCGGCGTCTTCGACGATTCGCGGCCAAGTGTCGTCGGCTTCGCCCAGAGCGACGGCGTCGGCGTGGCGCGGGCCTCCGTCGCGGCCCAGAGCTTCGTCGGGACATTCCGTGACGTGCGGGCCGCCCATGACGACGGGGATTCCGGCGGCTCGAAGTGCGTCGGCGAAGCGGTAGGCGCGCGCAATCATGCGCGTCATCGCGCCGATGCCGACTAACCCGATGCCGCGCTCGCGCACGAACTCGACGAGTTCTTCCTCGGTCATTGCGCGGGCGTTGCCGTCAATCAAAAGGACTTCGTGGCCCGCGGGCGTGAGCGCTTGAAGGAGAAACATCCAGAGGTGGGGCATGAAGTTGCGCGTCACGCCATTGTCAGGGTTGTAAAGTAGAATCTTCACCGCTTTTCCCTTTTTGTCGAAAGGTCGAAAGAGTCGCCGTCTTTGGCGGCGGCGTCGGGAACAGTTAATTGGGCGTCAAAGCGGAAGGAGTCGTCCTAAAACTCGATCCCCATGGCGAGTTGCTGAAGGCCGGGAGACTATACCAGATACTCAAGCTTCCGTACATAGCCTTCTGCGGCAAATAGCGGGTCAGTTAGAAATATACTCACCGCCGAGGCGCAGAGAACGCGGAGGGGGCGCAGAGAGTTTAACTGTCTCTGCGCTTCCTCCGCGCACTCTGCGCCTCGGCGGTGAATAATTCTCCGAACAACTGCTCCCTTATTTCAAACTGACCCATTACCCTGCGGCAAATGACGGCGGCGGCTGATTTTACTGTTGGCGGCGAGGCTTTAAGGCTGGACGAGAGGATTGACACAGAGGACACAGAGAACACAGAGAGCACCGCAGTTAATCTCAGTGAACTCTGTGTCTCTGTGTTCTCTGTGTTGAAATGTCTTAACTGACTCTACTGAGACGCGCTCCGAGAAGACAGTCGTAGAGACTTTCCCGAACTTCTTTCGTTAACGCTCGTCCTCGCGCCGTGGGCCTTCGCCGCGACGGCCTCTGCCGTGGCGCGCGCGCATCTCTTCGGTCGCCTGCTGAAACTGCTGCCACTGTTCGGGCGTCAGGGTCTTTTGAAGTCGCTCGTCGGTCTGACGCCGAATCTCCTGCATGCGCGGTTCGGCCTCGCGGTGCGCGGCTCTCACCTGTTCGCGCGCGTCCGTGAGAATCTGTTGCACCTGCGCCTTCTGCTCCGGGGTGAGTTGGAGGCGTTCGAGTATGCGTTCCAGTCCGCCGCGACCGTTGCGCTCTTGTGCGTGCGCCCAAGACTGGTAAGCGTTGTAGGAGAGCGCGCCCGCCGCCGTGCCTAGCAAGAATATGACGAGCGCGGCGAGACGCACTTGCCACTTGTTCTTAACGATTCTGTCCATCGTCGCCTCCCGCCTCGTCCGATTCGTAAACGGTTGCGAACACGTCAACGTCCGCGTCCGGCGCCTCTTCCCGCGCGAGAACGGCCTCCGCCGCGTAAGGGTCTGAAGCCGTGGCGGCGACTTCGTTCGCGCCGGTCGAGGGCTGGAAGAAGGTGAAGGCCGCGAGCAGCGCGACCGCCGCCGCCATCGAGGAGGCGAGCGCGCCCGCCGCGCGCCAGAGGCGCAGGAGCGTGGGGGTTTCTTCGGCGGCGCGACGCTCGCGCCGTAGCGCCGCTAGAACGCGCGTCTGGAAGAAGGGAGTCGGCTCTACGGTTTCCGACGCGTGCGCTTTTAGGAGCGCGGCGGCGACGCTCGACGCGGCGAAGGCGCGCGCGCAGTCGTCGCACGTGGCGGCGTGCGCGCGCACCGTCTCCAACTCTCGCTCGCTCAGGCGAGCGAGCGGCGCGCTCTCAAGAATCTTTCGGACGTGTTCGTCTCTCATCTGCCACCTGCACTTTCAAAACTTCCCGGCGGCGCGTCGCTCGCCGCGCCTCAACAACTTCTCCACGGCCTCGCGCATGCGCCGCCGCGCGCGAAACGCCTTCACCTTCACGTTCGACTCCGACCAGCCCGTCAACTCCGCGACCTCCCGGACTGAAAGCTCCTCACCGTCAACCAGCGTGAGAACGAGCCGGTCGTCTGGCGGAAGAGTTTCCAGAACGCGCCCGGCCAAGTCCGCCGCGACGATGCTTCGCTCCGAGGCGCGATGTCTCTCGGCGGCAGCGCCCGCCTGTCGTTCGTCGAGCCAAGCGCTCTCGTCTTCCGACAGATCGGAGACGGTGAGTTCGGGCCTGCGTCGCGCGCCGCGAATCAGGTTGAGACAGGTGTTCGTGGCTATGCGCGCGAGCCAGCCTTCCAAAGAGCCGCGCGCCTCAAACTGTTCGAGCTGCGTGAACGCCTTCAGGAAGACTTCCTGCGCGGCCTCTTCGACCTGCGCGCGCTGCCGGAAGAAGCGGCTCACGACGCGGAAGACTCGCGGCCCGTAACGCCGCACAATCTCGGCGAAGGCGGAATCGTCGCCGCCCCGCGCGAGGCGCGCGAGTTCCAAGTCCGTCGCGTGTCCCAACTCTTCCGGCAGAAGCGGCGCACCCCGTCATAAGATTTTACGGACGGCGAGACTCGAAGTTAAACCTTAAGAGTCCCGCCGCCGCCCGTTTGCGGAAGAGAGTTTACTGCTGTTGGGGTCGTTCGCCCCTACGCCCGCGACCGCCCTCGAACTGCTCGTGTCGCTGTTCCAACTGCTGGCGCTGTTCGGGCGTGAGAACCGAGAGCGAGTCCTGCCGGAGCTTGAACTCCTCGGCCATCATGCGCGCCTGAAGCGGCGCGATTTCCGTCAGCTTCTGCGCGACGAGCGCTTCGTTGAAGGCGTTACCTTCGCTGGCCTGACGCAACTCTTCGTGCTTGGCGTGAAGCTGCTCGCGCAAGGGTTTGGTGCGCTCGGCGAAGCTTTGGTGAAGCTGCTCTAGCTTCGACTTCTGCTCGTCCGAGAGGTCGAGGCCGTGGAACATTCCGCCGCCGAAACCGTGCCCACCGCCGCGACGTTCGCCGCCCTTGCCCCAAGCGCCGCGCTCGCCGTGCTGCTTCTGGCCCTGTGCTTCGGGGGCGGTCTGCGCGAGCGCGAACGTGGCCGCCAGCGCGACGACGGCGAAGGCCGCCAACGCCATTGATTTAATCCTCACGAGTCGTTTCATTTTTGCTTTCCACTCCTTGAGTTATCAGTTTATCCGAGAGGTTCAATTCCCACACGTAAACAAAGACACCGCGCCGCCTTCAGAGGTTACAAGCCCCGCGCGGCGTCGAACAAAACGGGGGATATTTCAACACAGAGAACACGGAGACACAGAGAACACGGAGTGAATTTCCGTGAACTCTGTGTCTCCGTGTTCTCCGTGTTAACCCAGTGGTGTGTCGGTTTGAAAAAGACTCACCGCCGAGGCGCAGAGGACGCGGAGGAGGCGCAGAGAAGTTTATACTCTCCGCGCCCCCTCCGCGCTCTCTGCGCCTCGGCGGTGAATTTATTTCAATAGGCGGCGGTCTCAAGCACAATCTCCAAGACCTTCATGCTCGTCCCTTCAATCGTGGGAACGCTGCTCTCGTCGAGGATGATGTGCTCGTAGCTTGTGGATAGAACGGGCATCGTCTGATTCTCCCGCCAAGTCGGCGTCGCCATGCCTTCGGTTTTCAAAAGCATTTTACCATACGCCATACCAAGCCCTTTCATCGCGGTCACAAGGCTTGGGCGGCGGGCGTCGGGTTTGCCGGGCGTGTGGGGGCGCGTTAAGATTGGCGCAATATGAAGCGAGGCAAGTCGGGACGGGAGGGCACGCGGGGCGGGGTGAGCGTGTGGAAGGGTTTGGCGGCGGGCGTCGTGGGCGGGCTTGCGGCGGCTTGGACGATGAACCAGTTTCAGACGCTCTTGGGCCGCTTGATGGAGGGAGAGGAGCGCGCGCACGGGGCGCAGAGTTTGCAGAAAGGCTCGCCGCGCCGAGGCGTCGGGCGCGCGCTCGCCCGGCGTGGAAAGGACGACCCCGAAGACGACGCGGCGGCGCGGCTCGCGCAGGCCGTCGCGGTCGAGGTCTTCGACCGGGAGTTGACGAAGCAGGAGAAGGAGACGGGCGGCGCCGTCGCGCACTACGCGATGGGCGCGGGCACGGGCGCGGTTTACGGCGCGCTGGCCGAAGTCTTGCCGGAGGCGACCGCCGGCTTCGGACTCCCTTTCGGCGCGGCGGTCTGGGCAGTCGCCGACGAGGCGGTAGTTCCCGCGCTCGGACTCTCGAAGTCCGCGAAGGAGTACCCGCTCTCGATTCACGCCTACGCGTTGGCCTCGCACCTCGTCTATGGACTGACGGCGGAAGCCGTCCGGCGCGCGTTGCGCGACGCGCTCGAATAGAAGCCGACGGCTATTACGCCGGCCTTTGAGAGTCTCACGCGTCCGACTCGGAACGACCTTAGAGGTAGGCTTCGTCCACGTAGCACCAGCGCCAGTCTTCGCCCGGCTCGAAGGATTGTATGACGGGGTGGCCCGTTGTTTGGAAGTGTTTGGTTGCGTGGCGGTTCGGCGAAGAGTCGCAGCAGCCGACGTGCCCGCAAGAAAGGCAGAGTCGAAGGTGAACCCAACGCCCGCCCATCTTCAGACAGTCTTCGCACCCTTTCGCGCTCGGAGTCACCTGCCGTATTTCGCTCAGATGCGGGTCTGACATTTCTCGCGCCTCGTTTCTTCCCAACGATGATAGACTCTTACGCCGCGCGCGTCTAACGGCGTGAAAAATTCGGCGGCGACTGCGCGCGTTTCGGTCTAGCGTATGATCGTCGAGCCAGCCGCGCTCGGACGAGCGGTTTCCAAAATCCTTCGTGTGAGCGTGAACGCTCAACGAACTCACGCCCTCAGTTTCCAAGGGCTTGAGAAAAGATTGAGGCAGCTCGCGTCGGCGGCCTCAATCCTTGTAATCGCATCCACGCAAGCACGGACGCGTTCAAGTCGAATTGCTCCCGCGCCAGACGGCAAGTTGGCGAGGCTCATGCCGATTTTTCAGTAGCCGCAAGAGCTGGTAGTGGGTCAGTTTCAGCTTGAACTCACCGCCGCAGGCGCAGAGAGCGCAGAGGTGGCGCAGAGACACTGAACTTCTCTGCGTTAACTCCGCGTCCTCTGCGCCTCTGCGGTGAATTATTCACTGATAATTACCCGGAATAAAATCCTCCAAATTTCCTCCACTGGTTACAGCCATCCTCAGTCTAAGAAGCAGTTTGGGAAGTCCTGTCCCTGACCGTTATGGCGCAACGTCGGTCAGATGAGTATGTCGAGTCCTCCGTCGCCGTTAGGGCAGACTCGGATGCTCCGACGAAACATGCTCATTGACTTTCACGTCCGAGTCGGAATATTGTCATGGCCGTTCTTCGGAGGGCCGGACTCTCACGGGCCGCTCCCTTGCGCGCTCACCGACATGGCAGAGCAAAATTAACGGCAAGCCAACACACGGAGAGCGTCAATGAGCGGCAAGCCGTGGTACTCAAACTGATGGGCGGCCCCGGCGTCGAGTACAAATGAATGAAGGCGTCTCATGCCTGTGCCTGACCTACGGTCGCCCGGCCCTTCTGGAAGAGGCCGTGGAGAGCTTCATCCGTCAACGCTGGGACGGCCCCAAAGAACTGCTCGTGCTCAACGACCATCCCGAACAGCAGTTGCTCTTCGAGCACGAAGAGGTTCGCGTCGTCAATCTCGGATGGCGCGTGCCTTCGCTCGGCGGCAAACGAAACCTCGCCGTCGCCCTCGCCGCATACGAACACCTCATCGTCTGGGACGACGACGACATACACCTCCCGTGGCGTATAGAAGAGACGATGAAGGTTCTCAACCGTCAGGGCTATTTCAAGTGCCCGGAGGTCTGGATGATGGAAGGCGGAGAGCTGCGCGGAAACTTCTTCGACGGCGATATCTATTTCCACGCCGCGTGCGCCTACACGAAGCGTCTATTCGAACAGGTCGGGGGATACGGGTGGTACAACTGCGGTGAAGATCATGATTTCGAGCAGCGGCTCAGGTCGAACGAGACGTTCAGCGAATCCTGCCGCGTGACGCGCCTGCCGCTTGAGCGCCTATACTACATACGACGTTGGGGGCACGGCTATTATCACGCCAGCGAGGGCGTTGACTTGAGCCACCTTAACCCCGAAGTGGAGAAGGGCGCGTACCGCCTGAGGCCGCGCTGGAAGACCGACTACTGCAAAGAGGTCGAGCGCCGAATCCTTCAGCCGCCCGACGCGCAAACGCACCCTTAAGGAAGCCGCGACGACCGGAGGTTTATGAGAAGAGAGTACCTCGCAAGCTCAATCGCCGGGCGACGTCTCACGCCGGCGCGCCTGAGACCGGCGTTCATCGCCCTCCTCTTCGTGCTCACAGGATTCGCCTCAGCACGCGCGCAGGCTCAGGGCGAGGCCGCGCCCACGCGTGCCGACTCCGGCGCACGCACGCCGCAGACCTACACGCGAGAGGGCGTCTCCGTCGAGTTGAGCGTCGAGCCGCTCTCCGGCGAAAAGGGGAAGCCCGCCCAACTGCTCGCGGGCACGGAGGCCGTGGTGCGGTTCAGAGTCTCAAACGCGGGCAGGGCACTCACAAACCTGCGCCCCGCCGCGTGGATCGACCGGCGCGACGGCGAACAGGCCACCGCAGCGAAAGAGTGTCGCGAGAAGGTTCAATCGTTCCTGCAACCCGACTTCAGCAAGCGCCCCGCCATCGACCTCAACTCCTACTACATTCTCGCGCTGAATCACGAGCCGAACATCTCGGTCATAGACCCTCTCTCCGGCTTCGCGGGCACCAAGCTCTACACGCTCGTGGCCCTAAACAGCCCCGGCGAAGACTGGGCACTCAGCGATGACAAGAAGCGGCTCTACGTCTCCATGCCGCTCTCGAATCAGGTCGCGGTAGTGGACGCGAACACTTGGAAACTTGTAGCCAATCTCGACGCGGGGCCGAAGCCGACGCGCGTCGCCTTGCAGCACGACGGTAGATACCTTTGGGTCGGGAACGACGCCGCCGCGGGGGAAGATGGAGGGGTCACTGTAATAGACACCGTCGCGCTGAAGGTGGCGGCGCGGCTCAAGACCGGAGCGGGACATCACGAGATCGCCTTCGCCGATGACGACAGCCTCGCCTTCATCACGAACAGGTTGGACGGGACGCTCTCGGTCGTGGACGTGCGGAAGCTCTCGAAGGTTGCTGAGGTGAAGGTCGGCGCGCTGCCGTCGTCGCTCGCCTTCTCGACGCTCGGCAAGGCGGTCTATGTCGCCAACGAGGGCGACGGGACGATAGTCGCCGTCGGCGGGCCGCGCCACGAACTCCTCGCGGTGATTAAGGCGCAGCCGGGCTTGCGCGCAGTCCGCCTCATGCCCGACGGGCGCTTCGGCTTCGCGCTCAACCGCGCGACGAACACGGTCTTCGTCTTCGACGTGACGGCCAACCGCATCGTCCATGCCGTGCCCGTGGGGCAGGACGCGGATCAGATTACCTTTACCAAGCAGTTCGCCTACGTGCGCGCCGCCGGCAGCGAGTTCGTCACCATGATAAAGCTCAGCGACTTAGGCCGAGAGGCCGCGGTCACACGCTTTCCGGCAGGACAGAAAGCGCCGAAAGAGTCGCCCGCCGCCGCCTCGCTCGCCGACGCCATCGTCCCCGCGCCGGAGGACGGCTCGGTGCTGGTCGCCAACCCCGCCGACAAGATGATCTATTATTACGCCGAGGGCATGGCCGCCCCGATGGGGAGCTTTCAGAACTACAAGCGCGACCCGAAGGCGCTGCTCGTGCTCGATAAGGGTCTGCGCGAGGGCGAGCGCGGAGTCTACAGCACGACCGTGCGTCTCGCAGGCCCCGGCCACTACGACGTGGCCTTCCTGCTCGACGCGCCGCGCATTGTCAACTGCTTCGACATCAACGTCGCGGAGAACCCCGCGCTTCCGAAACAGGCGGGGGTCGCAATCAAGGTAGAGCCACTGACGACGGACGCGGACGCGCACGTCGGCGAGCCTTACAGTCTGCGTTTCAAGGTCACGGACGCGGCCTCGAACCAGCCGAAGACGAACCTCGAAGACTTGGGCGTGCTGGTCTTCCTCGCGCCGGGCGTCTGGCAGCAGCGCGGCATTGCGAAGCACCTCGGCGCGGGCGACTACGAAATAAGCTTTGTGCCGCCGGAGGGCGGCGTATACTATGTCTACTTCCAGTGCCCTTCATTGGGCGTCCGCTTAAACCAGATAACGCCCTTCACTCTTCGGGCGACGAAAAGATAAAGACGTTTGCGAGCATCAAGGCGACGGTAAGAGAACGTCGCCGAGCGTGTGCCACGGAGTAATCTATGAGTAGAGAATTCTTTTCGAGAGTAGGCGGTCGCGCGCGTGTCGGGCGGCCCTTCGCGCGCATCGCGGCGTTGGTAATCCTCTGCGTCGTCTGCCGCACAGCCGACGCACAGGCGACGGGCGGGGGACGAACGGGTCAGGCGGAGGCAGCCGCGCAGAGCGGGACGAGCGCGCCAAAGGCCGGAGCGGCGGACGAGTCGCCCGCGCACACGTACTTTACGGACGTGTCGCTCGTGAATCAGGACGGCCAGAAGATGCGTTTCTACAGCGACCTCTTGCGGGGCAAGGTGGTCATCATCAACTCCTTCTTCGGGACTTGTCAGGGGAGTTGTCTGCCGATGAATCGCAACCTCGAAAAGGTGCAGGAGGCTCTGGGCGATAAGGTCGGCAAAGAGGTTCACATCATCTCAATCAGCGTTGACCCTGAGACCGACACGCCCGCGCGCCTGAAAGATTACGCCGCCAAGCTTCACGCTAAACCGGGCTGGTACTTCCTCACGGGCGACAGGCAGAACGTCGAGTTGGCTTTGAGGAAGCTCGGCCAGTTCGTCAGCGACAAGCAGGATCACCTGAACATCATCATCATCGGCAACGAGCGCACGGGGCTTTGGAAAAAAGCCTTCGGGCTTGCGCGCAGCGAAGAGTTGGTCAAGATCGTCGAGAGCGTGCTCAACGACAAGCCCTCGGAGGGAAAGTGAGGCCGCGTCCACATCTAAAGGCGAAGGCGGCGGCGCGCGTGCTCTCCTCTGCCGCGCTGGCGCGGGTCGCCTTCTGCTGCGTCGCGCTCTACGGCGTCATCGCGGCGGCGCAGGAGACCCTCACGCCGAACGAGAATCGCGGCAAACAGATTTACGTGCGGGGCACGAGTCCCTCGGGCAAAGAGATTCTGGCCTACGTCGGCGAAGCCTCGATTGAAGTGCCGGGCAGCGTGATGGCCTGCGCCAACTGCCACGGGCTGGACGGGCAGGGAAAGCCCGAAGGCGGCGTCGTGCCGTCGAACCTGACTTGGGAGGCGCTGACCAAGCCTTACGGCCTGACGCACGCGGACGGGCGACGCCACCCGCCCTACACCGAGCGCGCGCTCGAACTGGCAATCACGCGCGGCCTCGACCCGGCGGGCAACAAGCTTCTGAACGTGATGCCGCGCTACGCGATGCCGGGCGAAGACTTGGCCGACTTGGTCGCATACCTCAAGCGTCTCGGAAAGGATCGAGACCCCGGAATCAGCGAGGGCAAGATTGTCATCGGCACGGTCGTACCGTCGAAAGGGCCTCTGGCCGAGACGGGGCAGGCCATCAAGGCCGTGACCTCGGCCTTCTTTGAAGAGCTTAACAGCCAGGGCGGAGTCTACAGCCGCCGCTTCGAGTTGAAGTTCGCCGAGACCGCGGACACGCCCGCCGCGACGCGCGCCAACTTCGAGGGCTTGCTCGGAGACGGTCAGGTCTTCGCCGTGACGGGCGCATTCATCGCGGGGGCGGAGAAGGAGGTCGTCGCGCTCGCGGCTGAGAGGGGCGTGCCCATCGTCGGCCCGCTCACGCTCTACACGCAGACGGGCTTCCCGCCGAACCGTCAGGTCTTCTACCTTCTTTCGGGGCTGGACGGTCAGGCGCGCGCTCTCGTCGAGTTTGCAGTCGGCAGGCCGGGACTCAAGAACGCGCGCCTCGCGGTCGTCTATCCTCAGAGCGAGATGAACGCGGGCGTCCTCGACGCCGTCAAAGACCAGTGTAAGAAGGACGGGTTGAGCGCGCCGCTGTCTTACGAATACGTGGCCGGACGCTTTGACGCCGCCTCAGCCGTCCGGCAGCTCAAAGAAGCGGGCCGCGACGCAGTCTTCCTGCTCGGCGTCGGCGACGAAGCGCTGTCGTTTATGACCGAGGCCGATAAACAAGGCTGGTTCCCCACCGTCTTCCTGACCGTCGCGGGCAGCGCGGGCGTGCTCGACGCGCCCGCCGGCTTCGAGGGAAAAATCTTTCTCTCATTACCGACTTCGCCCGCCGACCAAAGCGCGGAAGGCTTGAAAGAATTTCGCGCTCTGGCCGAGAAGTACAACCTCCCGCCGCACCACTTGGCCGCGCAGGTCGCAGCCTACAGCGCCGCCAAGATTTTGGTCGAGGCTTTGAAGCGGTCGGGCAAGGACGTGAGCCGCGAGAAGCTGATCAACTCTCTTGAGGGACTTTACGAGTATCAGACGGGGCTGACGCCCGCAATCACCTACGGCCCGAACCGCCGCGTCGGGGCGATGGGCGCGTACGTGGTGACGGTTGACCTGAAGGCAAAGCGTTTCGCGGAGGCAAGCGGGTGGGTCAAAATCAATTAGGACGGGTCGCGGGGCTTTAACGAACTCGCCAACCATGACGGGGGACGGTTCTATGATTACCAAATTACTCGCAGCAATTCTAATTCTGGCTTCGGCGTGCGCCGCACGAACGTCTGTCGCCCAGACCCGAACCAAGCCCCGACAGCGGCAGCAACAACAAGCGCAACGTAAGCCCACGAGCTACGCCTGTCCGATGCACCCGAAGGTCACCTCCGCCAAGCCGGGCAAGTGCCCGAAGTGCGGCATGGCTCTGAGGGCCGTGAGTAAGGCCGAGGCGGTCGAAGCGCCTGCGGGCGGCGCAGACCGCGCATCGAAGAACGACGAACTCTCCACCTCGTCGCCGCGCATCCCGGACGTGCGCGTCTTCGACCAGAACGGCAAACAACTCAACTTCTACAGCGACCTCGTTAAAGGTAGAACGGTCGCCATCAACTTCATCTTCACCACGTGCACCACAATCTGCCCGCCCATGACCGCGACGTTTCGCAAAGTCCAACAGGACATCTCTATGCTGCCCGTGAGCGTGGATTTGATCTCCGTCAGCGTAGACCCTGAGACCGACACGCCCGAACGTCTGCGCGACTTCGCGGCCAAGTTCAAGGCGGGGCCGGGCTGGACTTTCGTCACCGGCGAGAAGACCGAGATAGATTCACTGCTCCGCGCGCTCGGTGCCGCCGTCAGCGACAAGAACGACCACACTCCCATGATTCTCGTCGGCAACGACACGACGGGTTACTGGACGAGGACTTACGGCCTTTCGTCGCCCTCGTCGCTCGTGAAAGTGTTGACGGACGCGGCAACCCATAAATAATCCGGCGCGGCCCGAACGCGCCTCAACGCGCTTTCAGAGTCCCCTTTCGCGCGCTCCGAAATATCTCCTCCGCCGCAAGCTTCTTTGACCGCACCGCGTCGCTCAACAGCGCGTAAGCATTCTCTTGGATTCGCTTGCGCCAACGCTGTACGCACTGGCGCGAGAGCGACAACTCCTCCGCGATAACCGTCGCGGGTGCGCCCCGGCAGATGCCGCGCAGAAGGAGCAAGACACGGCGCGGCTCAAGATTACTGCCGGAGAAGATTGTCGAGGTGTAAAGGTTGTAGGCGCTCTGACACCTGCGACAGCGGTAATCGACGCTGCCACGCTTATGGACGCGGAACTCGCGCGCGTACCTCGTGGTGGCGTCACAGCCGGGGCAACGCAGCCCCCTTGGGTGTAGATACCGCTCCACCCACTCTATGCTCTGCCGTTCGTCCAGCGCCTCTACTTCGGGGAAGAGCATTCCCGAAGCTTAACACGCACAGATCGGTTACACGAACAAGAATATTTTCTTGACATATTGAGTAAGAAGACCTACGCTGACGCCGGTCACAATCCCAAGGTAATTCAACTCACTTAAGTTTTTTTTACACTTGTCCCGAAACGTGCAACGTTAGCGCTCGTTGGTCTCACATTTCCTGCTGCGAACCTGCGAACAAGGGTGAATTAGGCTCTTCCACAATGGGTACTCGCCACCCGGCGAACATTTTGAAGGAGAAGCAGACATGCTTAGCCGTAAGAGTCCTCTCACGCGCTTCTACAACTACACGCTGTTGCTCGTTCTCTCGATGCTGGCCGCCGCGACGGCGGGCGCGCAAACGCAGATAGGGTCGGCAGACCAGTCTCCGGCTGGGGCCAAATTGTCCGACGCGCCGGCTGTCTCGACGGTCGCAAAGGATGCCGCGACCGTCGCGCCGTCGCCGACCGACAAGCCCGTGGCCGATTCGGCCAAGCCCGATGCCACGCCGTCCGACGCCAAGAACGCGCCGCCCGACGCCAAGGCCGAGACGCCTGCGCCCGCAAGCCCTTCGCCACAGGTGCAGGCGCCGTGCCAGCGGACGGTTAACGCCAACGTCGTGGCGATGTCGCAGCCGCTCATGCTCAACCGCCTCGGCGCGACGCTCCCCGGCGGGATGATCTTCGCGCTCGAAGGCGACACGACCGGGACGGGAACCCAAGTTCAACTCGCGCGCGGGAAGCGCCCGCGCCCGATTGTGCTGCGCGCCAACGTTGGCGACTGCCTGCGCGTCACTCTCACAAACGACATCCCGCTCGATAATTTTAAGATCACCCCGACGCCCACACCACCCGCGACGCCCTTCAACACTTCGGAAGTCTCCATACACGTCGAGGGCATGGAGTGGGTCACGGGCAGCGGCGACGACGGCTCGTTCGTTGGCAGGAACAATTCCAGCCTCGTGAACGCCGTAAACTCTCCCACCCCCACACAGTCGAAGACCTACACACTCTACGCGAAGAACGAGGGCACTTTCCTGCTCTACACGACGGGCGACACGAGTTCCACAGCCGACCAGCTAGGGCAGGGTCTCTTCGGGGCCGTCAACATTCAGCCAAAGGGCGCGGAGTGGTATCGCAGTCAGGTAACTGCCGACGACCTCCTGCTCGCGACCTACAACGCCAACCGCCTCGGCCCGAACACGCTCAACTGTCCCACGCCGAACAACTGCGTCCTGACCATCGTCGGCCCGCCGTCGAGGCAGGTCAAGGTCATCAAGACGCCGGGCGGATACCTCAACACGCTCGACAACCATCCGCTCGTCAACTACGACGCCCTCTACCCGGCCACGCGCGCCGATGGGTCGCCCGTTCCCGCGAAGCTAGTCGGCAAGCCCATCCTCAAGATGTTTGAGAAGCTGGCCGATGGCAGTCTGAACATCATCCACAGCGACCTGACGGCGATCATCACAGGCCCGAACGCCGGGCGATTCCCCGGCACGACGGGTGTCAACAAGCCCGAGCCGCCCTGCAACGCGGAGAAGAATCCGGCGCTCGGCGGCGCGGCGGTTGACCCGCTGTTCTGCGCGAACCCCGCTTCGCCCGACAGGAAGCAGCCCTACCGCGAGGTAACGATCATCTATCACGGCGCGCTCGGCGCAATCTCGAATCAGGCTTTCCCGGTCTTCACAGACCCCGGCATCTCGACCACGCTCCTCGCGGGCCAAGACGCCTTCGCAATCAACTACGGCACGGGCGGCATCGGCGCAGAAGTTTACGCCAACCGCATCGGCGTCGGCCCGATGGGCGACTGCGTTGACTGCAAGTTCGAGGAGTTCTTCCTCTCTTCGTGGTCGGTCGCAGACCCGGCGATGCTCGTTGACGCGCCCGCCAACTCCAACCTACAGTCGCCCTGCACCACGACGGCGGCCTTCAACACGCCGCCGTGCGGCGGCCAGAGGTCGAGCGCCGCGCCGCCCTACACGATGACGCCCACGGCGAAGGCCAACGTCGCCTTCTTCCCCGACGACCCGTCGAACGTCTATCACAGCTACATCAACGACCACGTCAAGTTCCGCATACTCCACGGCGGGCGCGACGTGTCGCACGTACACCACCAGCACGCGCACCAGTGGCTTCAGTCGCCTAACAGCGACGAGGGCAGCTATCTGGACAGCCAGATGATCAGCCCCGGCGCGAGCTACACCCTTGAGATGGTCTACAACGGCAGCGGCAACCGCAACAAGGTCGTCGGCGACTCCATTTTCCACTGCCACTTCTACCCGCACTTCGCCGCCGGCATGTGGGCGCTCTGGCGCACGCACGATGTCTTCGAGTCCGGCACGTTCGTCTTCCCGACCGGCGGCGCTAAGAGCGGGCAGGTTGTGCCCGGCTCGCGCGCTCTGCCCGACGGCGAGATCGTCGGCGGCACCCCGACCCCCGCAATCGTGCCGCTGCCGACGCTCCCGATGGCCCCGCTCCCGGCCTACGCGCAGATTCAGCACAACGTGAAGGTCAACGGCGCGCAGGTCACGGTGGGCGGACAGGTCGTCGTCGGCGGGACGTGTCAGGGCAACAAGATAAACGGCCTCGACGTTATCGGCGGCTGCACCAACGGGCAGGTGCTCAACGGCACGGTAATCAACAGCCAGTTCGACGGCACGAACATGACCGGGCAGTTTCAGCCCTCGCCGGGCAACCAGATTCTGAACCCCGGCTTCCCCTACTTCATTCCGGGCATCGCGGGCGGGCGCGGGCCGCACCCGCCGCTCGACTTCGCGCCCGACGGCTCGGGCGGATTCATGGACGGCGGCCTGCCGCGCCACGTCGTGACGGGTGGTTCGATAGCGGTCGAGAGTCACGACCAGTTCGACTGGAGCAAAGACCTCGCAACGATGAACGCCGTCCAGTTGCCCGAAGACGGGACTGCCGTCGAGAAGGCCGCGATGGCCTTCTTCGGCAAGCGCTGCTACGCAACCTTCCTCCCCGACGGCACGCCCGGCTCTTGCCCCTCTTCAAATAGCACGCCCCCGCAGAGCACACTCAACAACCCGCCGACAGGCTTCGTCCTCAACGGCCTGCCGAGAAAGACACCGCAGAACCCTCTGGGCGCGCAGCCGGGCGCACCCTTCGCCGACCCGGCCATTGACGACAACGGCAACGCCGTGGGACTCCTGCGCACGTACAAGGCCGCGGCCATACAACTGAACGTCACCTTCAACAAGAAGGGCTGGCATTTCCCGCAGCAACGCATGCTCGCGCTGTGGCAGGACGTTATCCCAACCTTTTCGTTCAATCCCGGCAACCCGTCGAGCGGGCGTCGGCCCGAGCCGCTCTTCTTCCGCGGCAACTCGGGAGACATCATCGAGTACTGGCACACCAACCTCGTTCCGAACTACTACCTCGTAGACGATTTCCAAGTGCGCACGCCCACGGACATCCTCGGCCAGCACATACACCTCGTGAAGTTCGACGTCACCTCTTCGGACGGCGCGGGCAACGGATTCAACTACGAGGACGGAACCTTCTCGCCGGAAGAAGTGCAGGAGATGATTAAGGCCATCAACGCCGCCGGTGGCTTAATCGTCAACGGCACGCCGAAGATTCTCCCCGGGCCGAAGACGCCGCCCAAGGATATTTACGACTGCTCGCTACCCGCCAACAAAAATACGCTGCGCTGCCTGCCCTGCCCGGAGCACCCGACGCCCGACTACCCGCAATGCCTGAGCTGGCTCGGCGCGCAGACCACCATCCAGCGTTGGTATCTCGACCCGTTGGTTGACGACTCGGGCGTAGACCGCACGCTTCGCACCGTCTTCACGCACGACCACTTCGGCCCCTCGACGCACCAGCAGGCCGGCCTCTACGCGGGGCTGCTCGTCGAGCCGGTGGGTTCGAGCTGGCGCAACTCCGAGGACGGCTCGCCGATGGGCCGCCCCGCGACTCAGCCGCCCATACGCCCCGACGGCGGCCCGACGAGTTGGAAGGCCGACATCCTGACGAAGGACAAGAACAACAACGATCTCAGCTACCGCGAGTTCATGCTTGAGTTTCAGGACTTGCAACTCGCGTACGCGACTGCTTCTACCGGCACGACCGCGCCGCCCATAACCAAGCCGAGCGCCAACCCGAAGAAGGGTTGGATAGACCCGGCCTACGCCATCAACGCACCGTCGCAGAGTCCGACCACGGCCACGCCGAACCTCATCAGCACGGGCATGGATGCGGCACCGCCGGGCACGATGTCGGTCAACTACACGAACGAGCCGCTCGGCTACCGCGTGGGCCAGTTCGCAGACCTCTCCTACGCCTACGACAACTCGATACAGAAGACCGTCAACCCGCTTGACCCCGCCGACCCGGTAACGCCGCTGATGCGCGCCTACCAGAACGACAACGTACAGGTGCGCATCCTCGTCGGGGCGCACGTCTTCGCGCACCAGTTCAACCTCGAAGGCCCGCGTTGGTTCGCCGAGCCTTCATGGGGAAACTCCGGCTACCGCAGCGTGCAGGCGATGGGACTCTCCGAGCACTTCGAGTTGCTCTTCAAAGTGCCCTCTTCTTCCGCGCCCTCCACGGGCCGCAAGTGTCCCGACGGGATGTCGGACGCCAACTGCGCCGACTACCTCTACAGTCCGAGTCTGGACGACACGGGCCTAGCCAACGGCATGTGGGGGCTGTTCCGCGCCTACGACCCGACAAAGGTGGCGACGAAGTTGCAGCCGCTCCCGAACAACGCCATCGGGCCAAGCGCGAACGTCTCCTACTCGACCTGCCCGGCGACGCTCACGCCGCCCGCGAAAACGCGCACCTTCAACATCACAGCCGTGACATCGCAGAAGGCGCTGGCGAATCAGAACCCGTTCCCCGGAACCCTCGTCTTCAACGACCGCGACAAGCCCAGCCCCGGCAACCCCACCGGTAACCCGCTCTACAACGCGCTCGGCGTCATGTACGTCCGCACGGAAGACCTCGACCCTGCGACCGGCGCGCTCAAGGCGGGCGTTCCCGTCGAGCCGCTCGTCCTGCGGGCCAACGCGGGCGACTGTATCGTAGTCAACCTGACGAACGGCATCGCCGCCAACTCGACGGTCTTCACACAGCCCTTTACGTGGGCCGCGCCCTTCAACGCCATACCCGTGCAGAACAAGATGTCTATGAACGTCGGCCTGCACCCGCAGTTGCTCTCCTACGACGGCGCGCAGAGCAACGGCATCAACGTCGGGTGGAACAGTCAGGGCCAGAAGGATCAGGTCGTGGCCTACGGCAAGACGATCACGTACCAATGGTACGCGGGCAGGATAGACCGTGGCGCGGGCGGCGCGCTCCTCTACACGCCGGTCGAGTTCGGCTCGCTCAACCTGTTTCCCTCAGACCCGCTGTTCCAGCACATCAACGGGCTGTTCGGCTCGATGATCATTGAGCCGGCAGGCTCGACGTGGAAGTGCGGCGAGGCGACGGGCCTCGCGGACTGCGACCCTTCGGGCGGAGCGCCGCCCACGAGCCGCGCGTCGGCGACCGTGACGACGGCGAGCGGCGGGAAGTTCCGCGAGTTCGCGTTGATGATAAGCGACGACATAAGGATTTCGCCCAACCCCGACGGCTCGACGAACAGCGGCGCGGTTAACTACCGGACAGAGCCGTGGAAGTTCCGCTACACGGGCAACGCGACCAACGACTTCTCCTGCTTCATGTCGAACCAGTTGATACAGTCGCCGCCGCAAGACCCGAAGACGCCAATCTTCACGGCGGCGGTCGGCGACAGCGTGCGCTTCCGCCTGACGCACCCGTTCGGCACGGGCACATCGCAGGTCTTTCTAATAAACGGCCACTCGTGGCAGAGAAACCCCTACACGAGCGACCCGATGCCTGCGTTCGGCTCCACGAGGCTCGGTAACAACATCTTCTCGCAGTGGCTTGGCTCGCGCGATAATCACGGCGCGACGGATCACGCCGACATCCTTTTGGACAAGGCGGGCGGCGAGGCCGGACGTCCGGGCGACTACCTGTACGGCGTCTTCGTCCAGAACCAAGTGAACCAAGGCTCTTGGGGCGTCTTCCGCGTCGGCAACGTCCCCATGCCGACGCCGCCCGTCCCGGCGGCCTGCACGCCCGTCGCCCGGCCCGGATACGTCCCGCCCTCGACTAGAGAGGAGAAGGACGTGCAGCGTTTCATCCGGAAGCCGCTGAATCCGGGCAGCAAGCCTTGAGATTGCGTTTCGATGATTTGAAGCCTCGCCGGCCTTATAACGAAATGTCTTGAGTGCGACGGTCTTCGTCCGACGTGCCGCGCTCGGCCATGCGTCTTGATATCCGCCGGAAGTCATTCGGCGCGAGCACGTACTTTAAGCTTTAAGGAGGAAAGCTATGGGAGGCACAAAAGGCGGCGGCAAAGGAAGCGGCGGCAAAGGAAAAGGTAAGAGCAAGGGCAAGGGCGGCGGTTACACAGGACTGCAAGATGTCGTCGCGGTGATACTAAAAAGGCAGACGGCGATAGACCTACTCAACGCCCTCATCATCGCACTCGGCGTCGTGCCGCAGCCGAAGAAGAAGAAGGGGAAGGGCAAGAAGAAGAAGGGCGGCGGCAAGAAGCACGGCAAGCCTCATAAGTCTGGCAAGAAGCCTTCGGGCAAGCCGAAAGGTAAGCCCGTGGGCAAGCCGGGAGGCGGCGTTAAGCCGAAGGGTAAGCCGTAGAGTCCGACGCCCGATGGTGTCCGCAGACAAGGCAGGTAATCAACTAACCGTCCCTCCCGGCGGGCGTCACGGGCGGGCCAACGAGGGTGAGTTTTGCATCTACGCATCACTCACCCTCTTTTCCACCCCCGCCGCCAGCGGAGACTTGAAACCCGGGACATGAAAAATCTTAGACCCGCGCGAAGCCCCAGCCGGAATCGCCTGCTGAGACTTCTCGCGAAAGAGTTTCAACCCCCACTACCGGCCTACGACCTGTTCGACGAATTCCTGCGCCGCGAAACCTACGACGAAAGCTTCTGCCTGAAGCTGATTGATGTCGCGCGTCAGGAGCGCGGAGTCTCTTGGGAGATTAGGAGGCTGGCCGTGCTGATGCTGGAGCATCAGATACTCAAACTCCCTCCCGATAACACGCACGACTTCAACCTCCTGCTGACACGCCTTAATCTCAAGCAGGCGCACGGACTCGGTCGCGCGGTCGTGAGTTCGGTTTTGAAGGAGGGCTATTCGACGACCGAACCGCGGCGCTTCATCGCGGAACTGCGGCGCAGGCTCGAAAGGCTGAACCGCGTCCACGATAAAATCTGTGGGACGGAGACGCCCGACGAGGCATTGCGAGACTTCATAGAGGCGTCTCGCCGCGACTGCAAGCTGACGCTCGCGCGCTACCTGTTCACGCCCGAAGAGGTCGTCGCGGAGATTCTGCGCCACGTGCAGGTTACGAACGGCGTGAGAGACCTCGACACCACCGAGCAGCCGTTCATCAGGGCCGAGGCGGCGCGGCCCTTCGACCTCCTGCCCGGCTTCGAGGCGCGCATCCTGAGCAGGCTTTGCGAGGACTCTAAAATCTACTGGGTGTCGGACGATACCACCTCCGAGATCAACTCTCTCGTCGAATATCCGGCGACGACCGTCGTGCTCGTCGTCAAACCGCCCGGCAGCGATGTGGAGTTCGAGATCAAGCGCGCCGGGCGCAAGGGGCGGAACGCGCTGAAGGTCGTTTACGCGCACAACGGCTACACGGTGCCGCCGCCGCATCGCCTCGACGGCGGGAGCATGCAATGGCTTCTGCGTTACGAGGCGCAGGCGGCGGCGCGCTTCGCTTACGTCTATCGCCACGCGCACGGCGAGGAGTCGCCGCTTGCGGACTACGTCTCGCGTGCAAACATATACTCCGTCCCCGTGCGCGACGCCGAGGTGCAGACGCTCACATACTTCACCGACGCGCGCGTCTTCGGCAGCGGGTTCCGCCAGATGCGTACCGCGATGAAGGAGGCGGTCGCCGCGTTCACCGACGAGGGCTACGGGAGCCTGCACGAACTTCCCGGCGACCTAGGGCTTACTGCGCACTTCATAGGCCACGTCACCCCCGCGCAGGCAATCATCAGCGGCACGAGTTCATTCCGCTTAGACAAGCTCGCCATCTACCTTTCATGCGATGGGCCGGAGCGTTACTTCAAAGAGGGACTGGGCGTCGAGTGCTCGAAGGGCGACGCACGGCGTTTCGCCGACGCGCTGCTTGAAGAGGTCTTAGGTGTGTACAGGCCGCCGGACGTGAGCTACCGCAGTCACAACCGGTATCTTGCAGCCGCGTTCCGCGTGGCGGAGAACCGCGCGAGGGCCGACCGAATCTACTTGTCTCTGGTGCGGCAGATTGCGAAGTGTTGGGGGACGCTTCTGGCCGTGAGGGGCAACGCACGCGGCGAGTCGTTCGTTGCGAGGAACGTGGGGCTGAAGAGTTTCTGGCACGAGGGCGAGTGGAAAGTGAAGGTCGTCTTCATGGATCACGATGCCTTGACGGTGGCCGGCCCCGAGGATACAAACTTCTACGCGCAGGGCGTCGTCCCGAATATGTCTCTGGACGAGACGTACATCTGGGGCAGGTCGAGCAAGGAGCAGTTCGACGCGAGCGAAGTCGGCTGTCTTCGTAAGATATACATGATCGGCGACCACCTTACCGCCGAGACCGAGTCGCTCTGGCGCGCGACGCTCAGAGACGCTTATAAGAGAACGCAGCACACGCTGTTGACGAACCCGGCGGTGCGCCCGCTCTTCGACAAGCTGTTTCTCGAAAGGCTTCTCGACTGGGACGCGCTCGTCAGCGGCTACGTGCGGACGAAGCAGGACAAGACGGCCTCCGCGCGTTGGAAAAAAGAGATGGCGAAGGCGATGGTCGCGAAGGGGTACGCGCGCAGCGTGTTCGACGCTTACCTTAAGACGGCGAAGGCGCACGCGCCTTTCCTCGAAAGGAACTCGTTTCTTTTCGACGACGACGCGGCGGAAGCCAGCGAGAACGGACACGGCCCACGTAAAGTTAAGTCGTAGCCTTTATGCTTTCCAGAGAACAAATCGAACGGTACGAACGCGACGGGATAACCTTCCCCGTCAGGGTGTTCTCTGCGGACGAGGCGTTTGCCTATCGCGTCGCGCTCGCGCGCGTAGAGCGCGCCTGCGGGGAGGGCGCGCGGAAGCGTTTCGACAACCTCCACCTCTTCTTCGGCTGGGGCTACCGGCTTGTGAGCGGCGGCGCGCTCCTCGATGCGGTCGAAGAGATTCTGGGCGGCGACATTCTTGTGGACGGGAGTTTGGTTTTCAACAAGCCGCCGCGCGATTCAAGCTACGTCTCTTGGCATCAAGACAGCGTCTATTCGGGATGGCATCTGACGCCTTCGGTCTCCGCGTGGGTCGCTCTCACGCCGAGCCACAAGGCCAACGGCTGCATGCGCGTGCTGCCCGGCTCACACAAGCTCGGCCTGCTCGAACACGACAACGTTACGGACGATCCCGACCTTCTGAACAGGCGCGGCGAGCGAATCCGCGCGGACGTGGACGAGTCGCGCGCGGTCGATGTCGTGTTGCGTCCCGGCGAGATGTCGCTGCATCACACCAACATCATCCACGGGTCGAACCCCAACGCGTCCGACGACCCGCGCATCGGGTTCATCGTGCGGTTCGTCACCGACCGCGCCGCCGACCGAGGCAGGCCGCTGCTGCGCGTACGCGGCGCAGCGAGTTGCAATCACCTGAAACTCGCCGCGCCGCCGCTTGAGGCGGACGAGCGGCGAGCCTTGGCGGCTTGGCGCGACTTCTGCGGGGTCAAGAGCGTTGAAGGCGCAACGCCTGATTAGGCGAACGGAAGACGCGCGGCGGCAGCCCGCCTTTCAAAGACAGTTCCGCGCGCCGCTCGTCCCAACCGCCCGCGCCCTCGATGCAACGGCGGTCGAACACGCAATAGCCGCCGAACGCGTCGGCCTTCTCAAGACGCCTGTACTTACGCGCGTCGAGCCAGCGCAGGAGCATCGCCTCGTCGAGTTGCAGCTTCAATGTGTCGGCGCGCGTCAACTCAAGGAGGCTGCCGAACCCCGTGGCGCAGTCGTAGCGCTCGCACATTCTCAAGTTACCGCAGACGTCCCACTCTTCGACGAAGATGTCGCTGTCGGAAAAGATCAAGAGCGCGTCGTCGGGACGCGCGGCTCGCATGCCGGCGTTAAAGCACGACGCCCTGTTGAGCGGGCCGCCGTCGCGCGCGAGAAGGTAGCGACAACCTTCGGGAAGCGACGACAGGTCAAGCGTGCTCTTCGGGCCTTGCTCGACGACGACGACGCGCGTCCCGCGTAGGCGTTCGGTGTAGAAGCGTGCGAGGAAGAGCAGCCCCTTCGTCGCGCCGTCGCGCCTCGACGAATTTTCGTGAGCGATGATAACGGACGTGCGGCCCAGCAGCCGGTTCATGCTGTCGCCGCGCACCACCAGCGACTCGCGCAAGTACCAGTGGTCGTTCCGTCGGCCCTGCGCGTCGGAGTGGCCCGACTCCACCCACGCGAGGTGCGGCATGAAACAGTAGCACGCGCGCTCGGCCTGCAACGCGAGGTTGTTAACGTCAACGGCCTTTCGGGCCTTGCTGTTCAATTCGATGAAGGCGTCGAAGACATTCGCTCTTAAGGCGTAAGCGTAGGTCGAATACGAGCGGCGGATTCGGCTGACGTTCTCCGAGACTTCAGTCGGGTCTTCAATGTGCAGCGCGCCGAAGTAGAGCGCGTCCCAGTCGGCGGGCACACGGCTGAAGTAGTCGCGGAATTTATCCGGCAGGTCTCGGTCAAACTCCACGTCGTCTTCAAAGATGAGCACGCTCGACGCGCCCGCCTCACGCGCTTCGCGCACCGCGCGCAGGTGACTGAGCAGACACCCGTACGCGCCCGCAGTGCCCGACCAGTCGTGCGGAAGAGTGAGCAACTGTCCGTCAACGGCAGGGAGGCGACGGACATCGCGTATGCCGTGGCGTTCAAACCGCGCGCGCATCTGCCGCCAGCGGTCGGCCCTGCGGTCGAGGTTGACGCAGACCTTAAGCGGAAACAGTTCGTTGATGTCTCGCAAAGTGTCGGCGGCGCGGGGCCGCCGGGAGCCGCCGGCGTTCTTCTCCGTCAAGGCTTCCTTCTCCTCGCTTCGTTGCAGTGTTTACGACAACCGCGCGTGCGCGGTCAACCGTCGAGCGCGACGCGCGCCCTCGAAGCCATTTTTGTTGACACGGCAGGGACAGTTTTCTAGACTCTGCGCTTGCGGCGCGCGAAGGGCCGAAACTTTTCAAAGCGACACCTCATGCGATTGGAGCAGACACAAACGCTCGTCCCGTTTCCCGATGCGGGCAGAGTCAACGTCACGCCGGAGTTGGCCTGCGAGCTACTCGAAGCCGCGGAGCGCCTGCCCCTGTACGATAACAGAGAGTTCTACTCAACCGCGCTGCAATCGCACGTGCTCGAGCGAGTTCGTGAAGCCTGCGACGAAGGACTGCGTTGGCTCGTCGGTCAGATTAAAGAGCGCATCTCGCAGAGGCCCTACTGCGCGCTGGTGCGCGGGCTTCGGTTCGACGAAGGGAACAGGCTGTTCGTCGCCGTCAATCGCGCCTTCGGAGAACTCGTTGCGCCGCCTTACGAGAAGCCGCGCGCGCAACTCGTCCACTACGTGCAGCCCTCAACCGACATACGCTCGGCGCGCGGCGGGCAGGAGAGCGAGAGGCTGCACACGGACACCGCCGACTGGGAGACGCCGGTCGAGTTAATCTCGATGGTCTGCGTGCGCGCCGACCCGTCGGGCGGTGGCCGCTCGCGTATCCTCGACGTTGACACGGTTCGAGACGAAGTTAAGAAACGCCTCGGGGCGCAGACGCTCTCGCTCCTTGAGCGAGAGCGAGTCCCTTGGCGGCTCGCCCCTTACTTCGGCGGCGGCGTGAAGTGGCGGACTGTGCTGGCGGACTCCTCGATGTGCTGGCGTCGCTACACAATCAACCTCGCGCTTGACTCCGAAGGCGTCAAGCTCTCGGACGAGATGCTTGACGCGCTCGACGCATTCGAGGGCGTCGTATCGAGCGCCTCGAACACAGTTGATTTCCTGATGCGCGAGGGCGAGTTGCTCTTCACAGACAACCGTCGGACGGTTCACGCGCGCACGCCCATCACGGGCGGCGCGTCCGACCGCCTGATGCTTCGCAGTTGGATAAAGACATCCTGAACGGAGCGCCGAATGCTGTTCGCTCAAATTCGCGACCGCGTCCGGGTGGAGGCCAACGCGCCGCACCAACTCGGCGCCGACGGGCTGAAGGGGACGTGGGTCAACTCAAATCCGGAGACGAACGGCATCGCGCAGATGGTCGTATCGGAGTCGGGCGGGAAGCTTTCGCTGCGCGCGTATGCGGTCGGGCCTGAAGGTTTAATTGATTGGGGCGAGACGGGCTTGACGGTCTTCGCCTCCACGGCATCCTCGCGCGCAGGCGCGGGCTTCGCGTGCGCCTACGACTTCGGCTTCGCCGAGACGAAGCTTCAGGGGATGATCATGAAGGGCCTGCTCGTCCTTGCGCAGTTCCACAGGTTCAAGGACGGGAGCGGTCGCGCGGGCTACTTCGTGCGCGAGT
>Ga0081539_10000789_pt1 | contig 61661 bp, 67 predicted proteins | sample TabmetS4T2R2_FD_71023 | JGI IMG/M metagenome (GOLD analysis project Ga0081539, IMG submission 71023) | Tabebuia heterophylla rhizosphere microbial communities from the University of Puerto Rico - S4T2R2 | ecosystem: Host-associated > Plants > Roots > Rhizosphere ...
CTATCCACTGCATCTGAGGATAGCCAGAAACTGAAGATAATTGCGCTTTAGCATAGCCTTCGTCACCAAGTATTTGATTGTCTCCAGTGCCGGCTTTCATTTTAGGCAGAAAGCTGATTGAGGCAAGGGTAAGTTCGTCGGATTTGCTATTGCCTGCTGAAAAAAATTCGATCTTATTGGGATATTTAGGCACAGCGAGATACAGCCCGTTAGGACTCGTGGCACAGCATAAATTATTGGGCAAATTACCTGCACTGTCTTTAACAATCTCTTTGGTCTGACCGGTTAGTAAATCGAGTACTTTAATGCTGCCTTCTAGAGTTATCGGATCTTTGTAAGTAAGCTCATAGTACGCAACGTAGTGATTGCTGAGAATTACAGGATTATAGTAATGTCGAACCAGTTCAATATCTTCTTTTATAATTGTGTAGACTTTCTCCGTTTTAAAGTCATACATTAAAAGCTTTGTGTCGTAAGGAGCGTTATAGCCCTGCAAGAACGCCACTGACGATAGACCGTTTTCTGTTGGCAGTTCTTTTAAAACCTCAAGTTTTTCAATACCTGTTACTTGGTTACCAGAAACAGCATCAAAGGCTGAAGCTTTATAGTTAACAAATCCGAAAGCAAAAATTTGGTTGGATCTATTATTCTTCGAGGCAGGATCGCTGGAACTAGCAAGCTGTAGTCCAGATGACTTAGGTGCGACCGTACTTTTCTTAGCATTGTCTTTATTTGCAAAATTGAGATATGCAACCAATGAACCGCCCGCTATCAAAATCAAAAGTACCAGTATGAGAAAATACTTCCTTCGCTTTGGCCTCGAATTTGATGCAGAAGTTATAATCGGCTGGAATTGTGTGCTGGGTTGCTCAGTGTATGCTTCTGCATTTGGTGGTCGCGTCTCGCTCGTGTTCGGGTTATTACTTGAGTTGGGTTGCATCAAGCTTAAGCATAATACCCCACCAGTTATACTGCAACATATAGCTGCTATCTGCGCGAAAAGGCATACGTTATGGCACAAGCAAGGGCGTCGGCGCAATCGTCTGGCTTTGGCATCTCTTTCAGCCCAAGCAGCACCCGCACCATCTCCTGTATCTGTTTTTTGTCAGCCCGGCCGTAGCCGGTAAGCGCTTGCTTGATTTGCAGGGGCGTATATTCAGCAATTTGTAACCCAGCGAGCTTACCGGCTAGCATGGCTACTCCGCGGGCGTGGCTAACGCTGATAGCCGTCGTAACGTTCTGGGCGAAAAAAAGTTTTTCCACCGCCATTACAGTCGGTTTAGTTTTGGCAATCTCACTGGCTAAGTGGCGGTAAATTTCAATCAAGCGTTCATCTAGCGGCTGATGCACGTTTGTTCTAATTACTCCGCCATCGATCAGCTTAAATTTGCCGCCTTTACCGGTTTCAATAACTCCAAACCCCATAATCCCCGTCCCCGGATCAACCCCGATTATTCTCATTGTCAATTTCTATTGCTTTACGAATACTCTCCAGAGTCCATCGATTTCTGAGCTTAGATTCTTTAGAAAGTGTTTCTACCTCTTCAAGCGTAAGCCACTTAGCATCAAGTAGTTCTTCAATCTGAGGGCTCAGCTCTCCTCCTACTACTTTTGCAAAAAATGAATGCAACATCCTCTCTCCGGTATCATTGGCCATAGAAACTAGGGGATGATCGATCCAGAGTTCAACGTCTAATCCAATTTCTTCCTTTGCCTCTCGGATAGCTGTTTGCTGCAAAGTTTCGCCTTTATCCTGCCAGCCAGCAGGTAGATTCCAAAGACCATAGGCCTTTGGATTTTTCTCTTGTACAACTAAATAACGTCCCTCCCCGTCCCCGATGACCACTCCTGCTACCGGAACTTGTACCTGGTTATTCATTTTAAAAGCTCCCTTTTGTCATCATTCACTACTACGACCTGCCCATCTTCTAATACAAAGTGTGGTAATTTATGGGCTGCGTAGTAATCAATCATTTTTTGTGGTCCTTTACCGAATTTAGCGTTGCCAAAATGAGGAACAATATAAAATGGAACTTGGTTTAACCCTTTCCAAATAACTTTTTGTTTTTGGTCATATCCTTTTGGGATAATGTGTGGCCTATCTTCTTCGCTCCAATCGGCGCCTTTTAGGTCTGGTGTCATGATCACTGCACCAGCGCTCCAGCCGCCATAAAGAATTTTGTCACTCTTGAGCAAATCAATAAGGATTTTATCTAGACCGCTGGCGGCAAAGGCCCTTCTCAGAACAAACACATTGCCGCCAGCAGCCCAAAAAGACCCATAATTACTTAACTTGCTAAGTAATTTATCCGATTTGCCAAAGTAATCGCGTAGGTCGAGCTCCTCAAACTTAAAACCGACGGCTTCAAACATCTCTTTTTTTTCAGGAGTGCTGAAGTTCCTTTGCTCCGGTAGTAGATCATCCTGGGAATTTTTAATATATAGTGCCTTTTTATTCTTCCCGGCCATTTTGGCTGCGACATCGGCGTAGTTTCCAAGATCCTGTGAAGATAAAAATAGGCGCATTTTACTTCCCGTTGGGGTCTCCGTATAAGTGCATCACATCACTGAATACTCTACTCCAGCCACGAGGCAACGACTGTAAATCACGCGGCACCTGCTGCCAGTGATCGCGCAGTTCAGCTCTTATATCATTCCAGGTAAAAAACTCGTCTTTGTGTACTCTGGCATCGCTCAAGTGGACCAGATCAAACGCCATCCTTCTTTTGGTAAATTCAACCCAACGAGGGCTAAGTGTGGGCAGCATTTCGTACATAGCTAAAACTTCAGGATTGATATAAGTGCCGGGTTTTCTTTCTATGTCTAAAACTCTGGTTCGATGTTCAATAGCAGTTATAAGTTCTGCGCCGTTCATACTTTAACTCCTTCGGTGATTTCGAAGTTGGTGTGGGTGTTAGTGACATCATCTATATCTTCCAGCGCATCCATCAGATTGACCACTTTGCGGGCGGTTTCGGCATCTTCAACCACCATATTATTATTAGGTACATAAGTCAGCTCAGCATCAACGACTTCGACGCCGGCCGCTTTTAGTTCATCTCTGACTTTTGCCAGCTCGTTAGGAGCGGTATAGATAACGGTTTCGCTGTTCTCTGGCTCTTCGTAGACATCTTCGGCGCCGACCTCGATGGCCTTAAGCTGAATATCCTCACCAATGCCTTTTGCCCTGACCACACCCTTTTTAGAGAATTGAAAGGCCACGCTGCCGGCCTCGGCCATCCGGCCGCCGTTTTTGCTAAACGCCGCTCTGATTTCAGGCAATGTACGATTGCGGTTATCGGTGGCGCCCTCGACCATCACCGCTACGCCCCCTGGGCCGTAACCTTCATATAACACTTCTTCAAGTTGTGCCGCTGACTTATCAGCTACACGTTGAATGGAACGCTCGATATTTGCCGTAGGCATATTGGCTTGCTTGGCTTTTTCTACGGCCAAAGCAAGCGCTGAGTTAGTCGCAGGATCAGTGCCGCCACGGGCAGCAATGGCAATCTGATTACCTATTTTTGTGAACAATACGCCACGCTTGGCGTCGTTTGCGCCTTTTTGACGTTTGATTGTTGACCACTTACTATGCCCCGACACTCTCGTCCTTTGCGCCACGCTCGCCTGCTTCCAGCGGAGCCGGAACTCCGCGAGCGTTCTTGGCGCATCACTGCGTCAAAAGCTCCGCTACTCACTCAACGTACTACGATGTACGTCTTGCTCCGTTGCTCGCTTTTTCCTTGTGCTACACTCAAGCGCAAAGACGAGGGTGAATTAGTTTACAGGGGTATTATAACAGCTTACCCCGCACTAAAACCCTAGCGGAAGTCTGCAATCAGATTACGGAACTTCGAGTTTTTAGTGCTGGGGTTTTAGGGGTATTGCGTTTTTGCAGCAGAAGTATAGAAACTAATATTGCAGCATAAGCTGCCAGCATGCCAATCACAGTGAGCGATCGATGCAGGAAAACTCCCGGAATACTCGATAGTAAGCGTGCAATATCAAGCACATAGGTTAGGAGAATATTGGCCGGCCAGGCAAACCAGCCCGCCACCGCCGGCACGAGCATGCCGGCGGTGGCGGCAATCCCCGCAAAAAGCATGGCAAACGGTATCAGTGGCACAACCAGCGTATTGGCCAAAAGCCCGATGAGTGATAGCTGACCAAAGCTCATCATAATCAGCGGCAATGTCATAATTTCGGCCGCCAGCGTCTCAAGCACTACCATACCAAGCAGACCGGGTTCACGCCTGAAGAGTTTTTGCGCCGCCAGCGGCGCAATCAGTAGCACACCAAAGAAGGCCAAAAATGACAAATACCAGCCCAAATCACCCCAGACGTAGAAAGGATTCACCAAGCCCGTCAGCGCGGCCGCGAAGGCAATGAGCAAAATTGGGCGGATTTTGCGGCCGTAGTACCATGCCCATAAGCTTAGGGCCGATATCACGGCCGCACGAACTATCGAAGCGGCAAAGCCGGTTATCAAGATAAAGATGCCAATCAAGAGCAGCGAGACAATTAACCTCTGATATTTAGAGCCCGTTTTTAGACGGCCAACAGCCCGGACAATAATGGTCAGGTTATAGCCCGATACCGCCACGATATGTACTAGCCCGACCATTATCAGTTGGTTATTTAACTCATCAGATAAGGTGTTTCTCTGCCCGATTAAGATACCCAAACCAAAAGAGGAATTAGGTTCCGGCAAAGCCGAGTGCATGCCAGCGGCAAAGCGGCGCGTAAAGCTATTTATCCAGTTGGAGTCCGCCTGGACTCTTTTGATCTGCGCATAAGATATCCGCGCTTGGTTTGAGCCGCGCGTCGGGTAAATCTTGCCGGTTATTTGCACTCTATCACCCCTATAAACCATTGGTACGCCAAAGCCGGTGATTTTTAAATTACCCGCCAGTGGCTTGGCTTCTGGATCGAGTAACTGAATTTTGTTGGCCGTAAATTCCATCTGTGAATTTTGGCCGTAAACCGAATCACTGGTAGCTGAGGCCTCGATCGTAACTTTTTGTCCTGCTAGCTTTTTGAGATCGTTTAGTTTTACCATATATTCTCCGCCTCTCCAGAGGCCAAGTGATAGTCCAATCAACGTGACAAGTATCAAAGTAAGGATATTTTTGCGACGAAATAGCAGTAATAGAGGTACGAGGACAAGCAAGCCAGCTTGCGCATCAAAGTTTACTTTCCGCGCTAAACCCAGACCAGCAAGAACAGATATACAGGCGATGGTTATCAGAGTAGTACGCTTGTAGACCCTCATATCAGATAATATGGCACAACTTCTTGCAATTTTAAAGAACTTATGGTAATATATACTTGCCCGTTTTACCGAGAGGTAAAATGGGCCAAATCTGCACTTTTCGCACCTACTATCCCTTCGGGGAGAGAGGAGGGGCAAATAATGTCCCTCAGAATGCGTGTTACGATCGTTGTGATCGCTCTCGCTGGCATCCTTGTGATGGCTGGCTCTGCGCTCGCAGGATCATGGACGCTCACCACGTCCAACGGCACCTACAGCGGCCAATGCGACGTCGGCTCCGATGGCAGCCTCAACTGCCACGCAGACCTCGTCGCCGGCTCGCCGGAAGGGCCCAACGCGCTCGTCATCCAGTCGGGTAACTGCATGCTTGTCTTGACCCCCTCGGGTCGCGCCAACATGCAGTGCAAGTAGCACGGATTCGTGCAGCATCAGGCCGCGGCGCGCTCATTCAGAGCAGCGCCGCGGCCAATCGCCACACCCTAAAAGGGTGTTTTTTAATTTCAAAATTTAACAACAGCATAATCATGCGGTTATGCTAAAATTGTTGGGTAGTTAGTAAAGGTGGGCAAAAAGGAGGGTTCTAAAAAGTGAAGTTATTAACCTTATTGAAGCTTACCGCCGCGCTGACCCTGGCTTTATCTGCCTTGTCAGTAGTTGGTCCAAGCCCAGGAAGCACAAAAGTTTTGGCACACGAAGAGAAAAGTGAAGCAGCCAAGTCGGCTGTGTACTCTTACACCGCTCAACCGAGGGACTCATATACGAAGATGGCGCGAAAAGCCGTGCAGACTTACGGAATAGTTAACAAAGTTAACCTAAGTCAAGCAGGAATTGTGTTTGCTGAGACAAATTTAACCTTAGCGGCTGGTTCTCCGGAACTGGCTGAAGGTCAAAAAGTAGAACTCAAGGTCGAAGACGTTCATCAGTGGGTAGATAAAGCCCAAAACTTAAGTGACGCCAAAGAAAAGGCCTGGAGCGCTTACGTTCGCTTTGTCAACTTCAACACCAACAACGTCGGCGAATAAAATTAGTAAAGTATTGAAAAACCCCTGAAAGTTTCAGGGTTTTTTCAATGGAGGGCCCGGCGGGTCATTTTGTTTCGCTCAGGCGCAGTCGCTGTGCTCGAAACTAATAGGTAGCTTCTGCGCGCAGCTCCTTAGCGCCCGAACCCTGTGGGTTCTCGGCCCGCAAGAACAACCATGAAAAATGCCCTGTACAAGGCAGGGCATTTTTCATGGAGGGTCACCGTGAAGGCTGTAGCAACCGAAATTAGATCTCGTCTTGCTGACCAAACTCGGCTTCAAATTGCTCTCGTTCAGCCAGAACATCACGTTTGAATAAGCTAATAGCACCCGAACCTAATCCTCGAATTAACGCTCTGCCTTTTCTTTCGGTGGCTGTAATTATTTCGTCTGGGTCTTGAGCTTCATCTAATTGTGCTTTTGCTGCTCGCATTTCGGCAGCTTTTTCAGAAAATCTTTTGTCCCAGTCCTCAGCCAGCAATGCTTCAGAGAATTGATGGGCCGAAACTTCATCGCTTGGAGGTAAATTGGGGTTAGGATTACTCATAAAGTGATCATATCATAAGAATAATGAATGGTCAATTTCAAATCTGTTGGTGTGGTAATTTTTTACCATTTTGGAGGGCCACCGTGAAGGCTGTTGCAACCGCAATTCAAGAAAAGCAGATGTCTTATATTGTTAAGCTATCAACATAATCTGCAAAATAGTCAACCAGTTTGCCCTAATGATTATTAGATGAAATAATTGACTCGTGAATCCAAATAAAAATACCTCAGATCTTAATCCTCCTGCAGAAGCAAATACAGCTAAGAATTCAATACTCGAAAAAGCAAATAAGAAAGATCTTATTGGTGCATTTTTGGTTATTTTTTTGTTTTACTGGGTAGCTTATCTAGTTATTAACTGGAGCTTCAGAGCTTCTGACGGAGCAGGAATTTCTGTCGCACCTGATCCACAAAACCCAAGCCAGTTTTTGCTCTTAGCTTTTGGGTTCATTGCAACCATATTTATTTATCTAGGCAATGATTGGTTCACTCGAAGCAACCGGCGAAAATCTGCAAAAGTTCTACTAACGATACCTTTAGTTCTTCTTGTGGTAAGTTTTGCTCTACTATCTGCGATAACTCCGTCAGAAGATGCTTTGGGCCCTGCAATCTTATTATCACTGCTATTCCTCCTAGTTTTAGCAACCTATGCTAGCTTCTTCTTAGCCAAATTAACCAATCGTTTGTTGAAAAAATATAGCTTCATTTTTCCAGCTCTAGTTTTCTTATCTGTTCTATCTTTGGTGGTTCCTTTTGTTCTATCAGCTTCTGTACAGAACGACTATAAAAGTAGGATTATCGAAAATAACAATATTAAAATTACTGACGTTACACTAACTAAAACCAAAATAACTAAGGAAGATTATGATAGGACTGATAAATCAGGACGTTGCTGTACAATTTTAGGCAAACGATCTTCAGGAGAGATTATTTTATCGGATCTTAGCGACAACAGACAGTTAATACAAGGACAAATAACTCGTCCCCCTTCTGACCCAGGGAGCACAGAGCTTTGGAGGGCTGATCTATTTGTTGAGAAAGATAGCAAATTAACAAACGTTACTAAAGGGCTAGATTTTCAAGTTATTGCTCAAAGCTCTGATGTTGGCTCAGGAACAAGACCTGTTATAGTTTCGACCTCTAGCAATAAGCTAGCTTTTTTTGAACGGTTTTTGGATAATGGATCGTTCTTTATTGTAAATTTCGATGGTAGCGGGGCTTATATTGACAAGAGGTTTTGTCCATCACACTGCGAAGTATTATGGAGTAAGGACAATTATATATACTTGCACGTTGAAGCATTTGGCACAATTACTCCTGAAGAAAGTTTTTGGCGAGTAACACCGCCATAGTTTCGGATAATATTTTAACTAGCTTTCAGAGGTCAAAATGCTTATGCTTGGAGGGCCCGGCGGGTCTCGAACCCGCGACACGCGGCTTAAAAGGCCGCTGCTCTACCAACTGAGCTACGGGCCCGCTAACAGCGTGTATTATCTGTTATTTTGGGGAAAAATTCAACGCGCTACCTGACGTTGAGTGTAACTGTATTGCTGAAGGCAGAAAGTTTATCGGCTTTATCTACGGCTTGGACTTTGTACTGGAAACTACCTTTTTTGCCCGACGTATCGGTGTAAGTAGTAATAGCGCCAACTGTAGCGATTAACGCATTATTCCGATATATCTTGTACTGAGCTATGCCGACATTATCTGTAGAGGTGGTCCAGTTTAGTACTGCCCGACGATTAGTAACGATACCATTCAAATTACCTGGCGCGCTTGGCGCCACTAGATCGGTCTGTTTAAGGGCCTTGGCTAGGTTAGGTAGCGGGCCAATACTACCCGCTTGCGAACCATTGGCAAAACTTTGAGCTGTACCGGTCGATTCTAGCGTACTGCGGACCATATCCGGTGATGGCGCTCGGCTATTGAGCTTTTCGTAGGCACTTGAGAACGAAGCCGCGGCTGAGGCAATGACGGCGGAAGCCGATGACGTGCCGTTGAAGGTTGCAGTGTATAGTTCATTAACAGATAAATTCCATAAATCGCCGTAACCAGTTGTTACAACGCACTCGCCCCAGCCCTGCACGTTTACTCTGGCTCCGTAATTCGAGTACCACAAGCGTGACAACGCTGGTAAACTGCTGCTTCCGGTGCAAGATTGGGCGCCGGCACCGACGATAATCGCGCCCGAATCGGGCTTGCCGGCTGGGAAGCTTGTACCATAGTAAGTTTGGTTGTCGAGGTTCTGGTTGCCGTTGCCTCCGGGTTCGATCACGATCACGCCTAGAGCTGTGGCGTACCTGATCGCGTCATAGACAGAGGGGATCCATTCCACGGGAACAAAGTCAAAATCATCCGGCGTTGGTCCCCATGTTTGCTGCTCTATAAGCAGTACATCGCCGGCTTCCATGCGGTTGGCGGCAGTATAGATCGCGCCGGCGAGATCCCAGCCAAATTCAGTGCTGTTAGCATTAACTAGTCCAATCGTCGCCTGGTTAGCAGCCCCAGTAACGCCCAAATTATTGCTATCACCACTTAATACCCCAAGCACCGCGGTGCCATGATTGTTGTCGTTGAACGGATCATACGGCGTACCATTGTTAACCAACGCGCCTGGCAAGCGGGCTTTTGAAAGATCCTCGTGGTTTGAATTCCAAGCGTATTCAACATCAAACAAGCGCACGCTATCTCCCGCTCCTCCCGGCCATGAACTTGCAAAATTGGCATCGGTACCTAGTGGCGCCGGCTTGCGATAGCCCTGGTTGTTCAGATAATTCGGTGTGGTTGGTGCTGGAGCTGGCAGCGGTTCGGCGTAAACCTCTTGGACAAAACTAAGTTTGCCAAGCTCAGCCGTCAGCGCCGCTATATCGCTTTTTTTGCTGAATTTAACTTTATAGTACTGGCTCAGGTCTGCTACTGGCTGCCCTTCGTCCTTTAGTTCATCGTAATCCTTTTTCAGCTTACTGGCGGCATCACGAAAAACCCGGCTCTTAGTACTGGAGCCATATTTGCTCAGTATCATATTGATCTCTTCTGCCCCTGAGCCGCTAAATTGGCCATTTTCAAAACTCAAGTTTGAACCGTCTTTAACCTTTAATTGCAATACTTGATCCGATTGCTTCTTAACAGGTGGGCGTGGTTTTTGCTCGGATTTACCGGGTCTACTAACTTTGTTATAAGGTGATAGAGATGAAAAGTATTTGGAATCTGGCATTGAGGTCTGAGGTGGTGGCGCTTCTTTGGTATCACGCGACGCGATGAAAACTTGATAGTCCAATCCGGCCAAAACTATTAGTAAAGCCAGCACTCCAACGCCAGCAGTTGCCCACTTGTGGTGCTTTAAAACTCGGTGCAAGTGGCGTTTAAATGAGGGTTGTTGCTTGTGGTGATGGTGCTGGTGGTGATGCCACTGTTGAGGTATTACTCGAGGGTGATGTGAAGTATGGCCAGAATGGCTATGATGAGCACTGCGCGAACCGTGACGATGCCTGTTTGTTTCCATTTTGATTTTTTATTTTAATTTCTTAATTTAACCTTATGCCTTAAGGTGTAAGTTGTCAACTCTGTTGAATGTTGACATCGTCAGCAAAATTTGTAAGACAAATTTTATTCAACAGGGTCAATAATCAAGTTTGTTATTTTTTATGCTTTTTGGTGGGCGGTTTGTGGAACCAAGTCAGCAAGAGACTCAGCAGGAGGCCGGCAGCAATGGTTGGAGCTTGGATTTTCTGCAGATTGGCCCATACCCAGCTGTTGGCAAAATCAGTTCGCGCCGAGGCATTGAGCAAAGGAATGGATATCAGTGCCAGCAATCCTCCGCTGCAGAGAGCGGTAGCCAAATTCAGTGCTGTTTTAATTTGTCCGGCAAAGGCTTTACGGGTTAAAAGCAGGGTGGATATAAGCGGTATGAGGAGCAATATTAGGGTAAGCGTGCTACTATCCACCCTAATATCAAGATGTCCGGTTAAATCTTTTAGCTCAGCACTACCGAGAGTCACAAGTGTAAACGCTCCGGCTAAACTCAAGTAGGCCAAGCCGGCGTTACTTTTGAGGAAAAAAGTGATGATTGCTGGAAATACGATTATGGCAGCGAGAATCGCGTCTGGCATAAGCACAATTATAGGGGGCGTAGGGTTGTAGGGCTATAGGGTTGTAGTTTATTCTCTACCCCTTTAACCCTCTCACCCTAGAACCTTATCTCTGTTCCAAGATTGATATTAAGTGATTTAGTTAAGTTGGCTTTCATTTCAAGCACATACTGTGCTGGCTGCTCTTTGTTGATAAAGCGATCCGGATAAGTAGACGGCGAAACATCTCTTTCTACGCCTACTACTTTGTGATATGAATCGATCCAGACGATATCAATCGGGAACCGCATATCTTTCATCCAAATCGCGTATGTACTCGGAGTGCCAAAGTCAAACAGCATTGCCTGGTTGCTTTCGATACACGGGCGCCCGCTAAGACCTTTTTCTAGCTCAGCCGAGGTTTTTACTACTTCGGCATTTAGCTTAGTAGAACTAATTGAGATGGTTTGATCATTTCGGTAACCACCGCAACGTGGCGGTGCTGATTCATTTTTCGAGTCGTAAGTTAGAAGTACAACCAGCACTAAAGCAACGATGAGTCCTACGATTGATAAAAATCGCAGAAGCTTCATCGTCTAGTGATTAAACCTTGACTAGCGAGCTATGTTTAGGCGAAGTTTTCTGATTAAATTTGGTGCCGAGTTCTATTTTGACGATTTTCTCAAATATTCTTCGCCCGTCATCATGGGCTGTCTGATGTTCTGGATGAAACTGTAACCCGTAGATAGGCTTTGACCGGTGTTTAAAAACTTCTATACCTTCCGCACTGGCACACCATGCCTCCAGCTCATCAGGAAGTTCAGTAATGCGCCATTTTTGTGAAGCCCATACTCTTCCCCCATGATATAAGAAAAAATCAAAGGGAGTTTTTTTGATATTCCAAATTCTTTTTATGCCTTTTAGTCTTTGTCCTCCGGGTATCGTAGTTAAGCGAGCACCATGCATGTAGGCTATTAATTGTGCTCCTAGACATATACCGATAACCGGTACTTTTGCCTTATTTATCAATTCTTTCTCAATGGCATATATAGAATCTGTGTGGTTTTTAACTTCATACGATTTATAAGCGCCGGTTAAAACAATTAAATCAAAACTATCGTTTAATAAGCCGAGCGATAATTCGGTAAATGGTACGACACTGACCTGATCTTTACTTTTAAATAGACCTGTCAGCCTTTTTTTATAATGCGTCCCATTGTCTACTACAAGGATTTTCATACAGCACTGATTTATACAACTATACGACCGCGGTGCTTAGGTTTAACGCCAACTTTTCGTTCAATGTACTGAATAATCTGGTCGGCAATATCAATCTTGGTCGCTGCTTCAATACCTGAAAGCATTGGGAAGGCATTAACCTCCATTACAAGCGGTCCTCTTTTAGACCTAAGGATATCTACACCAGCAATAGACAAGTGCATAACCTTGGCGGCTCTAATTGCAGCCCTCTCCTCACGCGGAGTAAGTTCTACGGGTTCGCCACTACCACCCAAGTTAATGTTGGAACGGAATTCCTCTTCATCCAGCGTTTTTCGTTTCATTGCGGCTACTACCTTACCGTCAATTACGAAAGCACGTATATCTTCACCTTGGGCTTCTTCAATAAAGTCCTGGACAAGAATGTTCACATTTTGCGAGTAAAAGGCCTGGATAATCGAGCGGGCGGCCTTTTTGGTTTCTGCCAAGACCACGCCAACGCCTTGACTTCCTCTTGCTACTTTAATAACTAATGGAGCACCGCCCACCATATCTATAAGCCCGTCTACATCCTGTGTTTGTCTCGCTACAACTGTCTTGGGGATATCAACATTGTAGCGGGACAAAAGCTGCATGCTTCGTAGCTTATCTCTAGCTCGTATAAAGGCCAATGAGCTCGTTGTAGTAACAGTATTCATAATTTCGAACTGTCGGATGATTACACTTCCATACGACTGGCTGTCGATAGAAATCCTGGGGATAATTGCGTCAAATTTTGGCAATTCCTTACCTCGATAAAAGATTAGCGGATTTTTTTTCTCTACATTGCAATAACACTCGGTGTAATCAATAATCTCTGCCTTGTGACCACGTTTAATAGCTGCCTTTTGAAGGCGCTCGGCATTATTCTTTCGATTTGGTCGAGCTAGAATGGCAATTCTCATGACGCTACCACTTTACCTTATCAGTTAATAATAAAAAAGCCCAAGCCAAGCGAGGCTTAAGGTTACTCATATATTATCATTTTTTCAGTTTTTTAGCAAGTATTTCTGTTGAGCGTATATGGCCTCAGCCACAATCTTCCCCACATCTCTAGGTTGACCGATATTAGGACGAGCATGGGGCAATAAACCCGGCTTTGAATTCAGCTCAATAACAAATGTCTTACGGGCCGAAGGAGGTGCTGATATATCCTTTGAGACAACATCTATACCACATAATGCTAGGCCTAATGATCTTAAAAGTACACTGTAGCTCTCTATAAGTTCTGAGTTTACTTTGTTAGTAACGTCCTCGGACATTCCGCCTGAACTGATATTTGCCTTATCTAGTAGCTGCACTACTTCCCCCTTAGTCGGTACTTTGTACAAAAACCCCCTGCCATGCTGCCGGATCACATTATCTATCGAGATTTTAGAAAAGTGCTTGCTTCGCCATGCTGAATATTTTTTTTCTTTAGGTATGAACGCGTTATTTTTACGTACTATATTTTCATAAGCAATTAGTTCGGTAATTGTTGACTTACCGTCACCTATAACCTTCGGCTTCCTTCGGTGTAGGGCAGAAACAAATTTATAGTTTACGAACAGGAGACGATAATCCTCTCCCTGGATATATCGCTGAAGGATTATATTCTCGTGATATTGGCTAGCGTAATTGATCGCATGTTTAAGTTGTCTTTCGGAGCGAGCACCGATAGCAATCCCATTGCCATGAGCGCCAGCAGCCGGCTTTATTACGGGTTTTTTGATTTTAGCTATTGATTCCTGGAGCTGTTTTTTATTTTCGTAGAGCAGAGTTTTGGGGGTAGCGATATTATTAAGTCGCAAGAAACGACTTGTTGCGTATTTATTAGAAGCAACTGAATCACCAAAAAAAGAATTGAATTGAAGATAAAAATACCTACTATCGGAAAAAAGATATATATCTAACCCTTTGTACGAAAGGACTACGTAATTAGAGCTGCTATTACCGGAAAAGACGTCTCTTACTCTAGCTCCCTTTTCAAAAAAAAACTCTAAAACTAGCTTCTTGGAAGCTCCAAGCTCTTTTTCTAACAGCTCCCTAGGCGCAGGCCTTGGCATAGCGTTTATTAAATATCAAATTCACTTTTAAGCAAGCAGATTTATGTTATTAAAGCACTAGAGTCGTTTCACGCTCTCAGCCGCTTTTCGCACAAAGAGATAGCCAATATATGCACCAAGCTCGCGGTCAATTCTAGTAGGATATTCTATCTTATTGTCTTGTCGAACTAGCAATGCTTCATTTAACTCCACTTGTACAGCGGCATAAGAATCCCCTTTACCTAATTGTTCTGCGATGTTTTGAGAATGTGTTCGAGTCGTATTTGCCCCTCTGGCGGCATAAGTAACTGACCGAACAGTACCATCATCGTTAAGCATTAGGTTATGCGCATCATCAAAATTAAAATGCGGTCGATTGATATCAACCTTTAGCCCTAAATCATTACCAATTTCAATCATAAAATCGGTTAAAGCTTTAGTAGCATCCGAAGGTTTATCACCTATCCCCAGCATCGCAGAATAGCCGCGTTCAGCTTTAAGTTGTGAGGCCCTGCCCCTGAATAACAGGTGCATGGCTAAATGAGCTCTGTTTTCCGGTAGCGCAATTATTTCAGTCATCGCATATTTAAAGAGGTGCGCTGGATCGTCATTAGCATCACCCGTCTGCCGGCCAAGCGTTATTATTGCTGAGCTATTGGTATCCTCAGCTACAACTTTACTCAGAGCCCCGGTGCCGTAATCGGCTTCTTTCCTAGGTATCGGTCGATCTTCTCTAGTGCGTATCTGGTCCGTCGCATGTTCGGCGGTTAACAATACTCTACTAAGGCCTCGTAGCACTAGAAGTTGATCTGATGTACGAGCACTACCATCAATATAATTGCCATTTGGCACAAGCTGCCTCTCGGCTGTTAATAAGCGCTTACAAATGTCCGAGGCGCTATTTGATAGGGGAATTCTGCTATAAGTAGTAACCGCCACATCTTTTTCTTCACGCTTTAGTTGAAAATCCCAGGCTTCTTCTGATGTACATTCCAAAGGAATTTCTACAGAGTGCATTTCTATATTATATAATATTAGAGGACTTTGGTCTATACTAAGATGGGTTTAGCGCAAGAAGGTCGCGCATCCTTAGGGTGCCGCCGAGTTCAGGGTGGAATTGGGTAGCGATAATTGGTTTGGTTTTGTGTCTGATGAGCTCAACACCCGTAGGCGATTTGGCTAGAACTTTAAACTCTTTAGGTGCCTTTTTTACTCGCCATTTATGGGCTTCGTATTGGCACATAGTATCGTGTGGCAAGATCTTCTTGCCCCGTCTGGTGACCTTAATCGCATGAGGACCATGAATCTCCTTGGGCATTTCCTCAATCTCCGAACCGTAAGTACGACAGATAATTTCAAAACCCATGCAAATACCTAATATTGGCTTGTGGCAGCTCTTAACAAAATTGATTTCGTCTTGGTACCAAAGGTGGCCGGACTGGTGGACATCATAAATTTCGCGGCCTTCACCGCCGCCGCCAGACAAAACCACCAAATCTTTACCCTCAGTGTTAAACTCTAGGCCGGGTCGATATTTTTTTACTTCGACATCATGTCCGGCAAGCGCTGAAATTAGCTCTTCTTTATGTTCGGTGTGGTTATCAATCAATAATATTTTCATGTTTATTTTTTATGACCGTGTCTATAACTTTGAATGCGCTACCCTCGTGTAAACTAGCCAGACCGCAACCGCTAAAATAACGATTATTATAATGATCATTGGGACAAAACCGTTTTGTGTCTTTGGCATCTTGTTTTTATTTTAATCCTTATGTCAATCCGGTGGAATACCGTACCCCCTAATCTATCTAGCGAAAAAGGCCTTTTTTACCGCTTGTACGGAGTTTTTTGAGAAGTTCGCTCTGAGCTTTAGTAAGCTTAGTGGGTGTATCGACCAGAACAGTGACGATGTGAGCACCACGTACGCCGCCGCGGTTGAGGTTTGGTACTCCGTGGCTTGAAAGTTTAAAATCCGTTCCGCTTTGGGTGCCTACCGGTACTTTCATGCGTACCGGGCCGTCTACTGTTTCAACTTCAATTTCTGTCCCCAGCGCGGCGTCAATCATGCTGACATGTTCATTCGATAAGATAAGTTCGCCCTCGCGCGTGAACTTCTTGTGTGGTTTGACTTTGATATTGACATATAAATCGCCCTTTGGACCATGGGCGACTGCCTCGCCGTGATCACGCAGCCGGATAGTCGCGCCATCGTCTATGCCGGCTGGGATCTTCAGTTTTATGTTTTGAGTTTTGCGCCTGGTGCCCTTGCCGCGGCAAACGGCGCAATCTTTTTCGGGTATTTTGCCGGCGCCTTGGCACTTGGGGCAAGTACTGGCTTGGCGAATATTGCCAAAAATCGTTCGGGTGACTCGGTGAACTTGTCCGCTGCCCTTGCACTCATCACATTCCTTTAAGTTATACCCGGGTTCGACGGTTGTACCTTTGCAGTGCTTACAAATATCTTCCAGGTTTAACTTCAATTCAACTTCAGTACCAAAAACGGCTTGTTCAAAGGTTATCTCGACATCAGTATCAACATCGCGGCCCTGAGCTTGACGGCGCCCACCGGCGGTACCGAAACCGCCTCCAAAGAACCCGTCAAAAATATCACCCAGCCCCAAATCGCCGAAATCGAACCTGAATTCTTGTCCGCCCTGCCCAAATCCGCCAAAATCGAATCCGCCAAAGCCGGCGCCATCTGAGGCGGCACTACTGCCAACGCCAGCATGGCCAAATTGGTCATAGCGTTGGCGCTTGGATGTATCTTTTAGAACCTCATAGGCCTCGCTGACTTCTTTGAATTTGGTTTCGTCGCCACCCTCTTTATCGGGGTGATACTGGATTGCTAGACGCCGATAGGCCTTTTTAATTTCATCAGCACTGGCCGACTTATCGACCTCTAAAACCTCGTAATAGTCTCGCTTATTCATTGCTCCATCCAGACTCTTTCTTCGGCGAGCCCCAATGCCCTTAGTACCTGATCATCAGTAACTCCATAATGAATATTTGCGTAAAGGCACATAGCTTCCCGACTCGGCTCTATGAATTCAGACTCTTGATTATCTGCGATCCACTCAGCTATTTGTACGATAACGGGCTCGTGCGACAGTCCTTCTACTAGTTTTGAGTCATCTGCTTCTTGAAGTCGTTCAGCCATTTTTGCTATACAAAAGTTTTTACTTTAGTTTTCTATGTTTAAGCTGCGAGTTGAATTAAGCCGGGCTTGTACTTCTCTTGCTTGATGTTCATCCATGCCATAACTTTTGCTCATGAGCGCAAGATATAAATCTTGATTTTCTCTTCCAACTTCACCCCAAGAAAATCTTGTTAGCGCAACAGCTCCTAGAACTCTAGGGTCAGAATAGGGGTCTTTTCTTTGCTCGAGTTCGGCTTCACTCATTTTCTATGCCTTTTTGTCGTCATTATCGTCAACGACTTCACCTTCAATCGGCTCGTCTCTATCTTTATTGTCAGATTTCTTTTCTTTGTCTTCTCCTTGCTCCTTACTACTTGCTTCTTCCTTCTCCGCATCTTTAGATGCGCTCTCGTACATCTTTGAACCGATGGGCATAATTTTATCGCTCAGGTCTTTGGCGGCTTTTTCCAGCTCGTCTTTTTCTGTCAGTTCCGTCTTACCTTTAGCATCGGTAATTGCTTCGTCTATTGTCTTTACGTCTTCCTGGCTCAGTTTATCTTTGTAATCGGTCTTCATTTTTTCGGCTTGGTAGATAGCATTTTCGAGAATATTTTTGGCTTCAACGGCTTCGCGCTTTTTCTTATCTTCTTCGGCGTGCGCTTCGGCTTCTTTGGCCATTTTCTCTACGTCTTCTTTTGAAAGATTGCCGCTGTTTTGGATGGTGATGCTCTGCTCTTTGCCGGTGCCTTTATCTTTGGCAGTAACGTTTAAGATACCGTTAGCATCGATGTTGAACGTAACTTCAATTTGCGGTACACCGCGCGGAGCGGGAGGGATACCGTCTAGGATGAAACGACCCAATGATTTATTGTCAGCGGCCATCTCGCGCTCGCCCTGCAGCACATGAATTTCTACCGAATTTTGATTATCGGCAGCGGTACTGAACGTTTCACTTTTGCTGGTTGGAATTGTCGTGTTGCGCTCAATCAATTTGGTTGAAACGCTGCCAAGTGTTTCGATTCCGAGCGACAGTGGTGTGACGTCTAAAAGCAAAACGTCTTTCACGTCGCCTTGCAGTACACCGGCTTGGATAGCGGCGCCGACGGCTACAACTTCATCGGGATTGACGCCCTGCATCGGGTCCTTTCCAAAGATTTCTTTAACTTTCTTCTGAACAGCCGGCATTCGGGTCATACCGCCCACAAGTACAATGGCGTCGATTTCTGATGCTTTAAAGCTGGCGTCTTTGAGTGCTTTCTCACAAGGTCCAGCGGTTTTTTCAATCAGTTCCCCGACCAAACTTTCGAGCTTAGCTCGAGTCAACTTATGCTCAAAGTGCTTCGGTCCTTCGGCATCGGCAGTCAAGAATGGCAAGTTAATATCTACTTCGGTAGAGCTTGAAAGCTCGATTTTGGCTTTCTCGGCCTCGTCACGCAAGCGCTGCATGGCGGCTTTATCGTCAGACACGTCAATCCCGCTGTCTTTCTTGAACTCTTCAGCGAGATAATTGATAATCACACGGTCAAAGTCCGCGCCACCTAAGTGCGTATCACCATTGGTGCTTTTAACTTCAAATACGCCATCGCCGAGTTCGAGGATCGAAATATCAAAAGTACCGCCGCCGAGATCATAAACCGCGATTTTTTCATCCTTCTTCTCGGCCTTATCTAAGCCGTAAGCCAATGCGGCCGCAGTCGGCTCATTAATGATACGCTTGACTTCCAGGCCGGCGATCTTACCGGCATCTTTGGTGGCCTGACGCTGAGCGTCATTGAAGTAAGCCGGAACGGTAATCACAGCTTCGGCAACCGGCTCGCCAAGGAATTTCTCGGCGTCGGTCTTGAGCTTACTCAGAATCATGGCACTGACTTCTTCCGGGCTATGATCCTTATCTCCCATTTTTACTTTAACGTGGCCATCGGCTTTAACGATTTCGTAGCTCATCAGTTTTAGATCGCGCTGAACCTCTTCATCATCCCAGCGTCGCCCGATTAAACGCTTAACTTCATAGATGGTGTTTTGGGGGTTAGTAACCATTTGGCGGCGGGCCACCTGACCAACGAGACGCTCGCCATTTTTATTGACGGCAACCACGCTCGGCGTGGTTCGGCCGCCTTCTGAATTAGCAATAATTTCGGCTTTACCCGCCTGCATAGCGGCCATCGCCGAATTGGTTGTTCCTAGATCGATTCCTATGATTCTTGCCATATAAACGCTCCTTTCAGTCGCTTAATTTTCAATTTACAATGATCAATTTTCAAACCTCTAGTCATTTATTCCTCCTTTTTAGCTAATTTTCCACTACCAATAATTATTAACTCAGCTATTTCTACCGGCTCCGTAATACCATGTACGGCTAATTGCTCTTCGAGCATTCTTATTGGAGAAGGACCCTCACTGAGTCCATGAGTTCTTCGTTGCTCCATTGTCGAGCTCCACCAATCAGTAGCGATCTTTACTATTTCAGGATCATAGTAAGACGGACTCATAAAATGATCTTCCATTTCTTGTGGGCTAACCTCATGGCTCATTATTTTTTCTCCTCTCCTTCGCTCCCGAGCTTCGGAGAGCGCTGCATTCTTACTTTGACTGTGGCGTGGCGGATAATTTCGTCGCCGAGTTTGTAGCCGGGTTGAAGTTCCTCGCAAACAACTTCAACCTGCCCGCCTGCGTCTTCCACGCTGACTGCCTCGTGGTAACGCGGATCAAACTCGACACCAACGGTTTTTATCCTCTCAACGCCTAGCTGCTTAAAACTCTGCTCAAACTGCTTAACAACTCCTTGCACTCCCTTAACATAAACGTGATGCTTTAAGTCCTTGGGGATATGCATCAGGGCGCGTTCCAGGTTATCGATCGCCGGCAGAAGCTCGCGCATGATCATAGCTTTGTAAAATGTACCGAGTTGAACTCGCTCCTCATCAACCCGGCGACGCAAGTTCACCGAATCGGCCCGCTCGCGCTGCAACGCCTCAGTTAGTTCGCCAACTTTCTGCTCCAACTCTTTGGTAGATGTTTTCTTAGGCATACAGCGACTCCTCAAGGGATTTTCCGGCGCGACCTACTAGATTCATAACGTCCCGGTAGCTCTGACGGGTCGGGCCTAAAACTCCGATATAGCTGCGGTCCGAAAACGGACTGCGGAAGCGACTGATAATTAAGCTGCAGCCCGAGTTGCGGCCAATCGGGTTCTCGCTGCCGATATAAACACTCAGGGGTTCGTTGGGCGCGGCTTCATAAAGCCATGGTTCAAGATTATCCAGCAAACGGGCGACTTCTTTAACCTGGCTAGGATGCATAAACTCCGGCTGGCCAAAAAGATTAGATAGACCACTCATATAAAGCTGCGGGCCAATAGTTGCCAAACCCAAATTGTGCGTCAGCTCTACAAGTGTATCCACGGCATTACGGATAGTCCGCTCGGGTAAGCCGCCGTGTTGGACGCGAGAATCTAGTGCTCGCTCGGCCCGACCTTCGACCATTTTTTGATCTGGGTCCGCCAAGCCATTGACGTAAAAACGATAACCTTTGTCGGTCGGTACGCGACCGGCACTAGTGTGCGGCTGCTTAATAAATCCCAATCGTTCCAGTTCGGCCATCTCTGAACGGATAGTAGCGCTTGATACATCAAAGACCTTAGCCAGTAAGCTGCTGCCCACCGGCACAGCTACTTCAGCGTACTGTTCAACTATTGCAGCCAAGATTTTTTCTTGTCGTTCGGTCATATTTGCACTCCTAAGAGCTTACTGCTAGTTTACAAAAGTTAGCACTCACGAGTCAAGAGTGCCAGCATATGTGGCGGTTGGGGCATTTATTGCTAGTAGTTTTGATGAAGCTGCGAAGCCCTGAGCGAGGCGTATCTGAATGATACGGTGAGCTGGACTGGAGCAGATGAGCCAAAAATACGCCGCAAGAAATATGCCAAACGGTAAATATGTTTGGTACTCTTTACTCGGTCAAGAGTGCCAAGAATAGGGTCGTAGGGTAAGAGGGTTCTAGATTTTTAGTAGCGCCGCTATAGCCCTACATCCCTATACTCCTAAACCCTTGAATGCTTGACTAGCTTGCCCCGCACTAAATCCCGAGCGGAGTAGTTGGTAATCGGATTATGGAGCTTCGAGATTTAGTGCTGGGGCCAAGTATTTTAGATCGTTTTTAGCCGCTCGAGCAGCTGCAGAGCGATGTCACGGGCTTTGTGCTGACTTGTGTAGTCATTTATCCCGCTCACAATATCCTTCGCTGTTGAGGCCACGTCTCTGTTAACAACTAGAGTAAAGTTCTGTTTTTTTAGAACTTTTTGGAGCTCATCGCGCGCGCTGTGCATCCGTCTTAACCGCTCCGAATGGCTCATTTGCCCGCGTTTTTCTAGCATACTCATCCATTCCTCAAACGTAGTTGGCAGTAAAAAAACCGGCCGGAGTTCAGGCACATACTGGCTAATTTCTTCTACACCTTGAACGTCGATTATAAGTAGAGGTTTGTGACCGGCCTCAATTACGCCCCTGTAAGCACTGATGCTGATGCCGTAAACCGCTTCGCCGTGAATCGTTTGGACTTCAACGAATGCTTGGTCGGTCATCATATTAAGCATTTCTTCATCACTTATAAAGTGATAGTGTTGAGTGTTGACTTCCCCTGGACGCGGCGGACGGGTGGTGTGAGTCACGACTTGCTTATAGTCCGCAGTGTCTTGAATATAATCAGTGACAGTATTTTTTCCCGAAGCCGTTATACCCACGATTATTAAGGGTAGATGCGCTCTCAAGAGTTCTCGAGCGGCCGGCGGCATAACATACTCACGTACTTTATCCAAAAGCTGGCTATGTACGCTTTGATCCATTGGAGTTTAGTTTAGCACTTATGTTAAAGCGGTGAGTAAAGACTTAGCAATTTCGCGAGCTTTTGCTTCGCGTTCGTTGTCAACCTTGCCTTTAAGCAGGTCTTTTAGCTGGACATCAGCGGCTTCTAGGGTGTCGTGAAGTATAAAATGTACTTCATTATCAGATAGCGCGAACTCGAATGATTTTTTGGCTTCTGCCAGTCGCTTGGCACGCTGCTCATCAGTTAAGGGCTGCAGAGATAGGCGGCGCATCCACTCTTCATAACTTGGAGGGGTTATAAAAGTGCTTATAGTTTTCTTAAAACCAAGTTCTCGGAAAATTGGTATAACCTCTGCCATTACCGGCAAGATTGCGATGCCCACACTTGGGTATGAGGTATACTTTGTCGCATATAACTCGCCGGTAGCAAAAGGAGCGATCTGCACAAAATGGCCGGATTTTATTTCAGAAATAACATGGTCGTAATCTCGGCGAAAGTTCATATCAACGCCGTCTTTTTCTCCAGGCCTGGGAGCGCGAGTGGTATCTGAGGGAACAAAGTGCAGGCCCGAATGCTGAATAAGAGTAGTTTTTCCCGCACCCGACGGACCAATCAGCATTACTAATGTAATGTCGCTGATGTGCTTAACAACTTCGGGAGCAGGTCTGTAGTCCTTAACTAATGTTGGGAGAACTTTAATAAAATCATCGTGCAACATGGTCAAAGCTTCTTATATAAGGTTCCAGTGATAATTAAGGTAAGCAAGCCAACTCCTAACATGATAAATGAGTTGTCGCTCAAAAAATCGACTTTATCTATGAGTCGTTGAAATCCGTAAAGAGTAGCTACTAAACCGAAGGTTGTCAGAAGCGTAAATAGCAGCGGAAAGCGTTCGAAGGCGCTCTTTCGCCTTTTTAATATTCTTTCGACTACCCTTGCTTCGGCTTGCTTGACTTTTTTGGGTGTGGTCAATATCCCCATAGGAGAAATTATAAACCAGTTTTAGTCGCGGCGAAGCAGGATCGCGAACGCTTCGGCCGGAATATCGACCTTGCCAAACCGTTTGAGGCGCTCTTTACCCTTCTTTTGTTTTTCAAGGACCTTCCTTTTACGCGTGACGTCACCGCCATATAGACCGATGGTAACGTCTTTACGGAAAGCGCTGATGTCCTCACGGGCGATAAATTTTCCGCCTATCGCGGCTTGTAGGCTGACTTTGAATTGTTGGCGCGGAATCACTTCTTTGAGTTTCTCAACCGCGCTACGGCCAACGCGCTCGGCCTCATTGCGATGGATGATGATGCTTAACGCGTCAACTTTTTCGCCGGCAACATAAAAATCAACCTTTACCAGATCTTCGGCACGATAATCTGCCAGTTCATAATTAAACGAGCCGTAGCCCGAGGTAGTACTTTTAAGCTGGTCGTAAAAATCGGTAATCAAATTGGCTAATGGTGCTTCAAAATCGATGACCGCTAACTGCGCATCTACATAATTTAGATTCTTTTGCATTCCTCGAGCGCCAACAATCAGCTGCAAAACGGCGCCAACATAAGTAACCGGACAGACGATCTCGCCTTTTATCCACGGCTCACGAATTTCCGCTACCAAAGTTATATCTGGCAATTCTGATGCTGACTTAATATCCAGCTTTTCGCCGTTTTGCAGTCGGACTTGGTAGTCAGTAGAGGGATTGGTAACAATCAAGTCGAGATTGTACTCACGCTGTAGACGTTCTCGTACGATATCCATATGTAGCAGTCCCAAAAATCCAAGCCGCAAGCCAAAACCCAAAACCGGTGAATTTTCGGGGGTATAGCGCAGCGAAGAATCACTTAAAGACAACTTTTCTACAGCTTCTTTTAGATCTTGGTATTGTTCATTACTGGTCGGGAAAAATCCCGCATACACAAACGGATGGATTTCTTTGTAGCCAGGCAGCGCTTGGCCGGCAGGGTGAGTAGTTAGCGTAATAGTATCGCCTACCCGGCCTGAGTGTGCGCTTTTTAAGTTAGTCACAATGTAGCCAATCTCGCTGGTATTCAGCTCGTTTGATTCGGCCATTTCTGGGGTCAATGAACCGACCGAAAGCGCTAGTCCCTCGGCTTTGGTGCCGAGCATTCTCAAAGAATCGTTTTTGGCAATCCGACCGTCAACAACGCGTACATATAGGATCACGCCGCGGTAATCATCATAATAGCTGTCGAAAATGAGCGCTCTGGTTGATTGGCTGGAAGAACCGGATGGCGGTGGAACTTCTGATATGATTTTCTCTAAAATCATTTCTACCCCTTTTCCGGTTTTCGCGCTTGCAAGCAAAACATCATTTTCTTTGCAACCCAGCAAGCTGACGACTTCGGCTCTGACTCTAGCAACGTCTGCCGCCGGCAAATCAATTTTATTAAGCACAGGGATTATTTTTAGATTGGCGGCCAGCGCCAAATAAATATTGGATAAGGTTTGCGCCTGGATGCCCTGAGTGGCATCAACGACCAAAATCGCCCCCTCTACAGCTGCTAAGCTGCGGCTTACTTCGTAGCTGAAATCAATGTGACCCGGTGTATCGATCAAGTTGAGCTGATACTCGACTTGATTAGAATCTTTAATATTGAATTTTGAATCTTGGGTTTTTCCTAAATTCTTAACTCTAGATTCTATATTCTGCGAGCTCCTGTAGGTCATCCTCACAGGAGCAAGCTTGATGGTAATCCCACGCTCGCGCTCGAGATCCATCCTATCAAGCATTTGCTCGCGGATCTGACGCTTCTCTACCGTGCCCGTTAGTTCCATAAGCCGGTCAGCCAACGTACTTTTGCCGTGGTCTATATGCGCGATAATACAAAAGTTGCGAATATGTCCCTGATCCATCCAACTGATTATAAAGGAATGTTATTGGATTCTTACGGGTTTGAGCATAAGTTGTCTTATCCGGGTAATCACCGGCCGCGCTTCATCCAGTCCATATAAAGCCGAAACCGCTACATGAACAACAAACGTCGGCAGAATAATCAGAAATATTTTCGTACCAAGAGTAATAAAACCGCGGTCTGTACTCTCGAGCTGGAATATATGCACCATCAAATAGGCCGTCATGACAGTGAAGCCGGTTACCGAGAGTGTCCGGGCCACACCATTCCAGAACTCGCCATTAAATAGTCGATGATCGCGCAAAATCATGATTAGTAGGAGAATGAGGACTTCAACCGCCGCTACTATCGACTGCGCCAACGCTAAGCCGACGATCGCCTGGGTTGGATTAGCCGCGCCGCCGTAGGCCTTCACCAAAGTAAATGCCAGGAATATGTTAAGCCCAATGGCAAAAACTGACACGTAAAGTGGAGTTCGGGTATCTTTCTGGGCATAGAAATAGCGCGAAATTAGCGCATACAATGTTCGGAAGATAATTGCTCCAACCAGAAAGCCAAGGATCGTGGCGATTTCGGGCGATATATTTTTATAAATCAGACGGGCAAAATAGGCCCGGCCAAAGTAAGACACGACCGCCACCGGCACGATAATCCAGATCATGACTCGCAAAATCTGCATAAAATCTTTTCTGAACAAATCTGTACGACCTTGGGCTAAGCGCTCGTTTAAGCGCGGGAAGGCTGCCGTGGCGATGGTAGTACCAATCAATAGGATCGGAACCAAGTGTAGCGTATAAGCATTCTCGTAAAACGTAATGTAACCTCGGCCCAGCGTGCTTGCGCGGTTGGTTTCAACAATCGAGTTGATCGAGTCGATACCTTGGTCGAGCGATCGTGGCGGCAGGTTGCGCAGTATTCGCCGAAAATCCGGGCTGTTAAGGTTAAATACCGCCCGCCATTTGAAGTCCATTCCAATCAGTCCCAGGCAGACAATAAATAATTGCAGTAACGCGCCGGCGAGGGCACCAATTCCTAAACCAATTAGCCCCAAATTATCCCTGAATATATAAACACTGGCAATAATACAGACGTTGTAGACAATGGGCGCCAGAGCGTAGAAAAAGAAGCGGCCAAAAGTTTGCTGCAGAGCAGTCAAAATGCCGGATATCGTGAAAAGTAGCGGGTTTAGAGCAATAATCCGCATGATGGTTACGGCCGTATGGGTCTGTTCAGGACTCAAATTATGACCAACCACCAACCGCAATAAGGGCTCGGTGAAAACCAGCATTATTAGGCCGACAGCCGCCATGAGAATTCCCAGAAGATTCAGCAATCCTGATGTGATCTTCCAAACCGATTGTCTATCACCCTTTTGAAGTTTGTCGGTAAGATAAGGCATAAAGGCCACGCCGAGCGCACCGGCAGCAATGGTATAAAAGAAGAAGTCGGGTATTTTAAACGCCGCGAAATAAGCATCGGTATTGATATTGCCCGGGCTGTTGAAATTACCATTGACGACCTGGGTGCGCATAAAACCCAGGAGTTGGCCAAAAAGTGACGCACCAATAAGTAGTGCTGCCGCGCCGGGAAGTGAGATGCGCTGATTAGCGCGAGTCAGCCATCTGTTCATCCCGTTAGAGCCCCAGCGAATGTTTGTAAAGTGATAGGTGTAATTTGCATATTAGCATATCCTTTATTGTATCCCGTTGCTGACAAGGCCTATAACGGGATTCATGCTGCACCTAGTATAAGGGCAAGGGGTTAGACGATACAAAAAAACACCCGCAAATGCGGGTGTTTTTTCAATTCAAGTGTGAATTACTTGCGCTTTAGGGTGAGGAAACCGTTGCGTGGGTTCTCTTGGACCTTGCGGTCTGAAGGTAAGTCAACAGCTGTATCCTTGCGCTCGTCCTTACTGAAGTAATAGATAGTTTGTTTCTTGCCGCCGCGAAGGGTGACGTCTTTGGAGTTTAAGTAGTATGTAACACCTTTGCTGTTTGTATGCTTATAAGCCATTGCTTATCTCCCTCTCCGTTACTTTGTAATGTACTCCTACGATACCTTGAGGTGTTTTCACTTGTCAACAAGTTTTTAAGATACGCACCCCTTAAAAAGCTCATGCTGCTTGCCCTCAAAAATGCTTATGCGTTATTATAATGAAGTATTTAAAATCAAAGAGGTTATTCGTAATGAGCGTATTTTCTCGTAGCGGTAACGCGCCGCATCCTGTAAACGCCGCTGGACCTGTAGCACCCAGTAGGCGCAGAAAGCATATCGATTGGGCTGCTAGAACAGTCAGGATAGAGTTATTTATTCTTCTAACCGCCGTAACTCTGCTGCTCGTTTTTCTATCACTCTACCTATGGTCAAGTGGTAACAGCACGCAATCAGAGTTCGACAGGGTCGATACCGGCAAGTATCAAGCGGTCTTCTTAAACGGTGGGGTTACCAGCGGTTCAGTACTTTACTCAACGTACTTTGGTCACGTCACCAAGATGACGGACAAATACGTCGTGTTACGCGACGTGTATTACCTAACCACCGACCAGAATACTTCGACAAAGAACAATCAGTCACAGAACCCCCAATTGACAAAACTCGGTTGTCAGCAACTGCACAGTCCATACGACGAGATGGTGATCAGCCGCAACCAGCTGGCTTTCTGGGAGAACTTAAAAGACGACGGCAAAGTTGTGACAGCCATTAAGGAATACATCAAGCAAAATCCAAATGGCCCGAATTGTAGCGACCAGACAAACACCAATTCCAATCCCCAGAATTCATCCGGTTCCGCGCAATAGCTAATTGGACTTTGAAGCTTGAGGTCTGAACAGCTTATCTATAGTAAGTTTGGTTACTAATAATATAAGTAGCAATCCGCTCAATGCCGTCATAAAGCCGGCAAAATCCGGACTCCAAGTTGGCGAGACAAAATCGAATTGATATAGAGCGGTGGGAATTTTTGGCGCGGCTTTTCCGCCACGGCTGAGTATGTACTCCTGTACGCAGGCCACCCGTCCCCTGCCCGAGATTGATACGCTAGCTGGAATCTTTTTTTGACAATAATTAGCGGCTTCAGTGTATAGCCCTTCGTCGTTAACGGCCTTCTCACCTTCGGCGACTAGACGGTCATAAGTGTATTTGAGTTGAATCGGGGGTTTTATAGAGTTTCCTCCGCTCGAGAGATTGGTGTTCATGTGAGCGTATACATACTGGCGTAGCTCATTTAGAGCAGTGTTGACGTCACCACCTTTTTCGTCAGCTACATAGACTGCGTCTCTCAGTTTGACCATAGTTATATTGTTCTGCCGCAGCGCGTAGATCGAAACAAGTAAGCTAGTAACAAAAAATGCTATGAATACGTATCTGGGGGTACGTACCAAAAAAGCCAAAAGTTTCCAACCCATAATTATAAGCTTAACCGATTACTTACGGTTTTATCTAGAACCTGTAACCTAAAACCTGTAACCTATATTTATGCACGTGTATTTTTCGGGAATTGGCGGCACTGGAATAGGACCGCTGGCTCTGATTGCCAAGCAAGCGGGATATGAAGTTAGTGGTTCAGATGAAAAAGACAGCCAATATATTAAATACCTGAGATCGCTCGGCATTAACGATATTCATGTCGGTCAGACTCGTGAAAAAATCGCCGCCGTCCATGCCCGTAAGCCGATTGATTGGTTCGTTTATACCTCAGCCCTGCCCAAAAACCATCCAGAGGCGGAGTTCAGCCAGCAAAGCAAAATCAAGTTATCAAGGCGCGACGAGTTTATAAATGAGATTTTGTCGCAAAAACAACTAAAAATGGTGGCTGTAGCCGGCACTCACGGCAAAACCACCACCACAGCTATGGTAATTTGGCTGTTTAAACAACTCAAAATGCCGATTAGCTACAGCGTAGGGGCCAAAGTCAGTTTTGGCGATATGGGGCAATACGATGCCAGAAGCGAATACTTTATTTACGAAGCCGATGAGTTTGATAGGAACTTTCTGGCGTTCAAGCCAGCCATGTCCATTATTAGCGGAGTGGCTTGGGATCATCACGAGGTATTCAAAACTCAGGACGATTACTTTGATGCTTTTAAGCAGTTCATTGCACAGAGTCATGAGGTTGTAATTTGGAACAACGATGCTCAAAAACTTGACTTGCTTGCCCCGTCGCAAAACCTGAGCGGAGCAGTCGGTAATCGGATTGCGGAGCGTCAAGTTTTTGCTGCGGGGTCAAGTAATTCGACTCCGGGGCTGTTTGTAGAATCGGAGAACAATACGTTTCTGAGTAAGATTAAGCTCATCGGACGCTATAATCGCTTCGATGCTTGGCTGGCAGTCCGAGCCGTAGCCCATCTGACCCAAGAGTCGCCGGAAAAACTGGTTAAAATCATTAGCGACTTTCCGGGAGTCAGCCGGCGGTTCGAAAAAATAGCTGAAAATCTTTACTCTGATTACGCGCATACGCCAGATAAAATTCGTGGTGTGATGAGCATTGCTCTAGAAACTGCCCAAAAAACCGCTCAGAAAATAGTCATTATTTATGAGCCATTAACGAACCGCCGTATGCATTATATGAGAGACCAACATAAGGATGTATTTGACGGCGTTGATGCGTTGTATTGGGTGCCGAGCTACTTAGCACGAGAAGACCCAGCGCAGCCCGTGCTTAGCCCTGCTGAACTAATAAAGCACCTCGCCGCGCCAGCACAAGCGGTTGCCAAGCCAATGGAACTTGATGATCAGCTTAAGGCAGTCATCAAAGAACACCTCGCAAACGGCGACCTGGTGATCGGCCTCAGTGGCGGGGGTGGTAGCTCACTCGATGAGTGGCTGCGACAAAATTTCGGAAGTTAAAGTTCGACCGGGATGCCGCTTTCCAGCTCAATAAATTCAATTTTGTGTTTCTTCAGGAGCTCTTTCGCCCATCTATAACGGCTTTGGCGAGCTTGTTTATGCCACTCCCAATCATGAAGCGGCAGCACCATTTTGGGCTTGAGCTTAACTATTACATCAAGGGTCTGTTTGTAGCTGGCAAAAGGAGCGGTAATCGGCAGAGCTAAAATTTCTCGGCTACTTCTAATCTCAAAAGAATCGCCGGGGTGAGTTAGTTTATCCGCTATATGTACTCCAATATTAGGCACGTTCGGGCTGGCGAGCGGTAATGGTTCGTGTTCTGCTTCAAAGACAACAATTCCGTCATCACTGCCGGCATGGACTGGGTTCGGCAATTTAAGGTTGGTGATCACCGGCACTAAATCATTATTAGTGATTATGGTAGCGTGCGGCTGTTTTTTACTAAGGGCTCTAAGAGTTTGCTCGTTGTAATGATCGGGGTGCTCATGAGTTATGACAATGTTATTGAGGATCGGTAAGCTATCAATATGGAGAATGTGGCTCTCCCAAGTAAAGTTACCTGGATCGATTAGCACATTAAGCGATGGCGTCTCTACCAGTAGGCAGGAGTGGACGAACTTGGTTATTCTCATTATTTGAAAGCTAGGATCGCCGCGGCGCTAAGCATCAAGGCGACTAGGCAAGCAATAATTGTCGCGGCGATCGGTGGCGCTCCGTTATGCGCCTCATCGATTCTGGCTTTTTTTACTGCGACTTTTTTGCGCACGCCGCTTAAATGTTCGAATCGTGCCTCAATGGAGTTCTCGGTTTTCTTGACCGTACTGTTTACGTCTTTGAGTATTTCATCAAGTTCTTTATCTTCACTTGTTTTTGATGGATCTATAACTGACGGCTCCGGAGATTGACCAGCCGGGCTGGGTGGCAAAGATGTTGGTGGCTTAACAGCGCCGGTAGGATTTTGTACGGGGATATCATTAACGATTTCGGCGTTTATGTTAGCAGGTGACGAAATGTCACGCACCAAAGATGGTCCGGTTTGTGGTTTGGGTTGGGGTTGCACCTCTATCCTTCTTCCTTTAAGAAAAAGTGTAGCATGAAGCATAAGCTTCGTCTTGAATAGTACTTATCTATATACCGCCGTAACCGCCGCCATAGCCATAGTAGCTATAGACCGGTTTATGGTAGTCGCTGATTTTTACCGCCTCTTCGTCTTTTTTTATACCTTCTTTCGGCAGAATATACAGTTCGCTCTCGTCCTTAGAAGCCAGAAGGTATTTATCGCCGAACCAGCCGTAAGGATTGTACTTGCTGGAATCCGCTATTTCCTTGCCTGCGGCGCCGTTATCGTCACCGATGAAAAGCGTATTTTTACCATCGCGGTTTTCCGCCCAAAAAGATTCATTGTCCGACGGCGAAAGTAAATAGGTTATTACCTCGCCGCTCCGGTTGTATTCTTCAAACTCTTCTCTGAGTTTGGAGTCCTCGCTCAGCTGACCGCTGACATATTTGTAATAACTGTCTTTTTCGGCGTTGTAGTCATAGTAATTAAAGTAAACTTCTTCCGGCCTATAAGTTATTAAGCTGATGTAGCCCGTATTGGCGGAGTTGATTGATTTTAGATTTCTAAACGCGCTACCGTCTGATCTTATGGCGTATATACCTGAGGGTTTGTTCTTGGATAACTTGCTAACCGCGTCATCATAGGCACTATTGTCGTAGTACTCTTCGCCCGTTACTTCATCATAATAATAGTAGGCAAAATCATCTACGTAAAAGTTCCAGTTTTTGGTAAAGAGAATTGTCTCGCCGACGATCGCGAAAGATGAAGCGTAAGATTCAAAACCGGCGCTACTGGCTTGACCTTCGGCTTTGGTCTGGTCCAGGGTTAAGAGCTGTTTAGTGGATGCGTTATAACTTTTAAGCGCTTCTCTTTTTGGCTCCCAGTCCTTGAAGTTATTTTTGTAAATGCTGTAAACAAACCGGTCACCGGCCCAGCCGACCAAAGTAATTTGAATATTGCCTTCATCGATTGTACTAACTTTATCGGTAGTGGTTTCTATGTGGTAAAGCTTGGGCAATTTAGAGTCCCTTCTGGATAGAAAAGCCAGGTGCTTCCAATCACGCGACGCCAGCAGAACGGTTTCGCCCGGATCCTCTTTACCCGTACCAGCTAACACAACTTCTCTCTCAGTACCATCCAGATTGGTCTTAACGAGATCGATTTTACCGCTGCGCTTAGATAAGAAGTAGATCTTGCCAGCTGGAGTTAGTGATAGGTCGTTTTCCTGTATTTCAGTGTCGCTGATTTTGATATCGGCCTCGGAATCGTTGTAGCCATTAAGTTTCAAGGTGACTTTTTGGGTGCTCGAGCCGGCTGGCAATACCAACAAGGCCTCACCCGACTTATCGGTCTGGGCTTTTACGTCGAGAACCGATATATCAACCCCCGGCAATGCCTGCTTATTCACCAAATCCATGGTTTTTACTTTGACTTGTCGCCCGGTGGCTTCGGCTTTAAACTCAGGAACGGATTTTTGGCTTAGTATTGGCACAAGCAGGCCAACGCGCTCATCTTTATAGTATTTTTTAGTTATCAATACTGAGTGGTTGCCAACGTTTAAGTGAATTCTTGCGTTGCCATTACCATCAGTCTGAGCGCTGGCGGACCCGACGCTGACATTTGCTCCGCTGACCGGGCTGCCGCTTTTGGAATCAAGGACTTTGATAGAAAAGTCCTTCTTCATCACCAAACCAGCGGCTTGGTAGCGGCTCCACGGAACAATCCCAAGAAGCAGAAGAACTGCCAGCACCGTACCGGGAATTGTCCATTTTTTGTGAGAAGCATACCAACTACGTAAACGGTGTAGTCGTGATTGGCTGGTGAGATTTGTCTGCGGGGTTTGAGCCGGTTGGGCTGGTGGTTCGAGAGGTTTTTGTTCTTGGTCCATAGATAACCTTAAGCTTAAACTATAAGCTTTTTAAATTTTTTTGCCAATTACGGACTTAATTAATAACTAAGGATTCCAACATGGCTTTAACTGGCATCGATATATTGTCATTATCCCAAGTTTGCGCGCCGATGCCGTAGACCCCGCTGATTTCCTTACAACCGCTGTTGGGGCATAAATAAAATTCAACGCTGATGATTGGATCAACGTTCTCGATATCAGCTTTCATGACGTCTTGATCCGCCTGATATCCTTGGTCACCGGTTATGTAAACCGCGTCAAGCCCGGCATCGTTCTCGGGGTAGCGTAAAAAAGTTATGAAAGTCGATGCCCGCTGAACTTCTGTAGGATTAGCGTAGGCAATTTTTTCTGAATCAAGCACGGCCACGGCGTTGCCGCTTCCAAATCCCGAAATTTTTTGGCCTTTGGCGCGCACTCTAAAATAAATTTGGCCGGTGACGTCTTTGCCATCAACATCTTTAAGCTTAAGGTCTTTTGAGAGCACGCTGATTTCTGTTGGGCTGTCTTCGCTGGCAGTCCAGTCGCCCGGATAATCAAAGCCAAGTTTAAAGTTGGCTGAGTCAAAATGCTTAGTTTCGGTGTTGATTTGATCTGTCGCGCTACTAGCATTTTGCGTAATTTGCGATGACTGTTCGACTTTTTTATCGTCCTTTCGCTGCTTGGCAAACCAATAGCCACCGGCACCAAGCACGGCAATCAAAATCAAAGCCAAAAGTCCTATCCCTAGCTTTTTCCAGATCGGATTGCGCGGCTTTTCGGGTTTTTGATATTCCGCGTAATCGGCCGTCGAGCGGCCGGCCTCTTGGTAATCCTTTTCCTCGCTGCTTTCCTCAGCCATAGCACTAGTATATCTTGTCGTCTGGAACTTTGTACGCACCTTGGCGGATAATTCGCAGTTTGTCGTTTTTGAGTCGGACTAGTGTTGATGGCATATTATTCAAAACTCCAGCGTCAATATAAAAATCTAATCTATCACCAAAATATTCACGCGCTTTGGCTACAGAATTAGCTGGCTTTTGCCCCTGTACATTGGCGCTGGTGCTAACTATCGGTCCAATTTCACTGATAAGTTCTCGAAGTTCAGCATTATTTGGAATTCTAACAGCCAGAGCATGCATGCCTCGATGTAAAAACTCGGGCGTCATTTGTCCGGTAGACACAATCACAGTCAGTGGGGCAGGCCAGAGTTTACGCACCGGCTCAAGAACATTCGGCTCGATACCAAGCTGTCCGGCCTGCTCAATATTGGCCAGCAAAATAATCAATGGCTTGTGATAATCCCGGCCTTTAAGCTGATAAATTCTCTCGACTGCTTCTTGATTTAATGCCAAGCATGACAAACCATAAATCGTATCGCTCGGCAATACACCAACCCCGTCACCTTTCAGCGCCGTGATAATAGCGTCTTGAGCGGTAGTCATTACTTATGGAGAAAGGCGGTTGATGTCGCGGGGGAAGAGGGTGGCTTCTTTAACATTGTTTAGGCCGACTATTTTTTCCACTAGGCGCTCCAGGCCCATACCAAATCCGCCGTGCGGCGGCATACCGTATTTAAACGCCTGCATAAAGTACTTAAAGCCGTCATCCTCCGGAGAAGAGCCGGTTTTTCCTTTGAGCTGAGTCACCAACTTATCATAGCGGTGCTCGCGCATGCTGCCGGTAGCGATTTCCACGCCGCGGAAGAGCAGATCAAAGCGCTCGGCCAACTCGGGCCGGTCATCATAAAGTTTGTGGTAAAACTTGGCTTCGGAAGCAGGCCACTCGGTCACAAAAATGGCTTCACAGCCAAGTTCTTTGGCGGCGTAATCACATATCCAGCGCTCTTCGTCGGGACGGAGATCTTTTTCGCCAATGGTCTTATTACCAGTCGCTTGGCTGTATTTTTCGTGAATTTCAGCCATGGTCATAGTTGGAAAGTTGGGTTTTAAAACCGGCTTGGTGGCGTTCCAGTCCTTAAGTTCGTTCTCGTACTTTTCCCAAACGTCGTTAACAACGCTGTTTATCAAATTACTTAACAAGTCAAGTAATTCGGGGAAGGTGATGAAGCCCATTTCCATGTCGATGGTTATAAATTCGGTCATATGGCGGGTAGTGGCCGAGGGCTCGGCGCGGTAAGTTGGGTTAATTTCAAATACCCGCTCGTATACCCCCACCATGATCTGTTTATAAAACTGCGCGCTTTGAGCCAGCGTTGCCTCTTTGCCAAAATAGTCCATCTTAAAGACCTCTGCCCCACCCTCGGTGGCACCGGGCAGTAGCTTTGGTGAATTAAATTGCGTGAAGTCGTGGCTTTTTAGGAAGCGGCTGATGGCTTCCTCAACCTCGGCTTGGATTTTAAATATCACCTGTTCCCGGGTATTGCGCAGCCCTAGCACGCGGTTATCAAATAAAGTATCTAGATGCTCTGGATCGTGGCTCAGCGGTTTATCGAGTTCGATTGGCGGCTCATCGTGCACCGGAACATCAACTGTAATTTTGGGCTCGTGGACCTCAGCGCCGCCAGGCGCCCGTGCTTCCTCAACGGCCTTTCCAGAAATAGAAAGAATTGTACCAACTTGTAAAGACCGCAGTTTCTCGAGCTCGGCTTCGTTTTGGACTACCACTTGAATTACACCGCCGCGGTCGCGCAATAAAATAAAGTTAATGCCGCCGATTAGACGCTTTTTATGCAACCAGCCGCGTAAATTAATTTGCTGGCCGGCGTGCTTGGCGACCTCACTCGTCAATACTCTGTCCATCGTTGCTATTCTATCTCAGCTTCAGCTGGCTGGCCATCGGTTTGCGTTTTTTGTTGGGAAGCTACCAGGCGCATGTCGCTATAATTATCCAACTCACTGTTAATCTCGCCAAAAATTTGCCCAATCACATCTTCAATCGTGACAGCGCCAACCACTTCCTCAAAATTATTGACCACTGCAAGCAAATAGTGGCCCGAGGTTAAGAAGCCGTCGATGGCGCTTTGCAAATTTTGGGATTCATTAATAAAATTGGCGCCTGTATGCATGATGTCGCGGACTTTACCCCTATTTTCTAAGTTATCGAGTAGGTCTTTGATGTATAAAGTCCCGACGATTTCCGGCTTGGTCGAAAGGGTAATCTCTTTTACGACCAGGAATCGACTTTGGCCGGTCTGATGCAGCTCGTCCATTACCATCGGGCTAATAGTTTCGCCTACCGCTACCCATTTGACTTTATTCCGCGGCAGCATGACCTCGCCTACGGTTTTATCAACCAGAGATAAGGCTCCGCGGGCGGTTTTAAGCTCGTTTTCAGATATACGATTATCAGTTTGCCGAGCTTGGAGTTTAAGTAGTTCGAGCAAGTCCTCTTTCTCGTATAGACCAGTATGGCGAATTGAGCTAGCGCGTTTCGTTGAAAGCGTAAGTCGTGATAATACCGGCTGCAAAAAAGCAACCAAGGTGGTAAAAACCGGGGCTATAAAAGCGGCCACGGAAAGGTCCCAGCCGTCTGCCGATTGCGACGCTCGGCTTATCCATACTAGCCAAATAACCAATAATGCTGTTGCAAGCCCGATCCACCATACCGCGTTTGCTGCCACTACAATCAAACCGCCGGCGCTTAAACTAGCAACTAACCGAATAAATAGGTCGGAGGCGCGACTAAATGCAGCCAGTTTATAGATAGCTGCTATTTTTTTGTCTTTTTGGATCCTTGCTCGGCGGCGAAGTTCTTTTGTTGGTACGGCGTGAAGAACCTTATCAAGCAACAGACACAGAAGAAAAATGGCACCTAAAAGCGTTATTGCTAATCTCACACCTCTATCTTACACAGGTAAATGTTCAATGAACAAACGGACTAATGGACAAATGAATTGAATCATTGCTGCATTGAATATTCATTGAACATTGTTCATTGCCCATTGATACATTGTCTCCGTGATATTATTGATGAATAGATCGGAGACACCATGGACAAGCGTTTCTTGGCAATTCTGGGGGGCATCATAGCAATCTTCATCGGAATTTTCGTTATTACCCAAGTTTCCAGCGACGATAAAAACGGCGGATCTAACAATAAACAGCAACCAACCAACCATATCAAAGGCGAAGGTAAAAAAGGAGTCACGCTTACCGAGTACGGCGACTTCCAGTGTCCGATCTGTTTGGCCTACGAGCCAAGCGTAAAGGAAGTATACAGTCGATTTTCCAAAGATATATATTTCCAGTTTCGTAACTTGCCACTAGTTTCTATCCACCCTAACGCTTTTGCCGCGGCGCGTGCCGCCGAAGCCGCCGGTATGCAGAACAAGTATTGGGAAATGCACGATAAACTCTATGAAAACCAGAGCGCGTGGTCCGGGTCAAACAACGCGCTTTCCTTATTTAAGACATACGCGCAGCAAATCGGGATCGATGTAGATAAGTTTACGACCGACTACGCCAAGAAGGAAGTTAACGACGCCATAAACGCCGATCTAGCTGAATTTCAAAAAACCCGCCAGGATCAACAAACGCCCACTTTCTTTATCAATGGTAAGTATATCGACAACAAAGATCTGTCTGACAATAGGGGTGTGCCTAGCGCTGATAAATTCGCCGATGTAATCAAGACCGAGATAGCCAAACAGCAACAATAGGGTAATATGCCGAGAGGGTTGTAGATTTCTATAGCCCTATGAACCTATACCCCTAAACCTTTTTTTGTTATACCATAGTTCTAAAGGCAAAAAATAAAATGAGCCAAGAAAAAGATTTTATCGAAAGAGTCGCCTCCGCACCGGCGACTGTTCTTGATACGACCATTACTACCACTGAGCATGTAGCCAAAACTTTGCCTAATGCCATGCCAATCAAGAAAACAAAAGAGTATTGGAACGTTTTAGGTCCAGGACTAACAACCGGTGCCGCCGACGATGACCCCTCGGGAATTGCTACTTATTCTCAAGCTGGCGCGCAGTACGGTTTCCAGCTGCTTTGGATGGCGCCATTTACCTTCCCCGTGATGAGCATTGTGCAGGAAATGTGCGCCCGTATTGGCATTGTTACTGGCCGTGGATTGGCAGCAAATATAAGAGCCCATTTTTCTCGCCGAGTCTTATATGTTACAACTCTGCTGTTGTTCGTCGCCAACGCCATTAACATTGGAGCCGATTTAGGCGCTATGGCCAAGGCGCTGCAACTCCTTAATAACGGATTTAATTTTTATCTGCTTGTGATCGGTTTTGCCGTGCTGAGCTTACTACTGCAGATCTATTTACCATACGCCCGTTATGCAAGATATTTAAAATGGCTGGCACTGATTTTGTTATCTTATGTAGCTTCAGCTATATTGGCTCATCTGGATTGGGGCCATGTATTAGGCCGGGCAGTATCACCGTCAATTGAATTTAACAGAGACCAAATTATATTAATTTGTGCCATTTTAGGTACTACGATTTCTCCGTACTTGTTCTTTTGGCAGACCTCACAGGAAGTTGAAAATCAAATTGAAGAAGGCAAAACTACTCTCGCCAGCCGACAGGGCTCAAACCATCATGAGATTAAGGACATGCGAGTCGATGTGTGGAGCGGTATGTTTTTATCTAACTTGGTGATGTTCTTTATTATTGCCGCTTCCGGAGCAATACTTTTTACGGAAGGTATTACCGAAATTCAATCAGCCGCGCAAGCCGCTGAGGCACTGCGACCCTTCGCTGGTGATACCAGTTATTGGTTGTTTGCCCTTGGTATTATCGGCACGGGCATGCTAGCGATTCCGGTCTTGGCTGGCTCATCGAGTTACGCTGTCAGTGAAAGTTTGCGTTGGAAGGAGGGACTCAACAAAAAACTCAAACAAGCACACGCATTCTACGGCATTTTAATTCTCTCGGTGCTAATCGGTTTATCGATTAACTTCTTGGGGATTGACCCAATCAAGGCACTAATTTATGCAGCTGTTGCCAACGGCATAGTCGCGCCAGTGGTTCTGGCGCTGATTGTCATCATCAGCAGCAAAAAGTCGATTATGGGCGAGTGGACTAACCGGCGATCTACCACGTGGCTGGGCTGGGGAGTGACCGCATTAATGCTCCTAGCTGGCGGGGCGGCCATCTTCGCCTTACTCGGATAAAATGGAGAATACTTTTTACGGGATTAGTCTGATTATCGGTATCGGTGCTTTGGTCTCGCTGATAATGAAATCGTTCCGCCAGCCATTGATGATTGGCTACATTTTGACGGGCGTCTTGGTTGGCCCCGCGGTGCTGCAAGTTCTACACTCGCCGGATTCGTTGACTGTCTTTGGTGAATTGGGCATCGCTCTACTGCTTTTTATCATCGGTCTTGGTATGAACCCAAGAGTCGTTAAAGAAGTCGGTCGGCCATCGGTTATTGTGACGGTTGGTCAAATGTTGATTACCGGCTCGATAAGTTGGTTGATCATGGTGGCGCTAGGCCTCAGCAATACCGCCGCGTTATTTGTCAGCTTTGGCCTGACCGTCAATTCAACGATTGTGGCGCTAAAGCTCCTCAGCGATAAAAAGGAGGTTAGTCGGCTTTACGGCAAACTCACTGTTGGCGCGTCTTTGGTCGAGGACATCATTGCCGCCATCGCGTTGCTTTTGGTGGCCTCGGCTGCCGGCGGCGAAGGTCTGACAGTCGGCTCTCTCTTCAGCTTATCGGTCAAAGGAGTCCTCATCGGCACGGCAATGTACTTTGTGACCAGACATATGTTGACACGGGTACAAAAATTGATTGCCTCAGATCAGGAATTGTTATTCTTATTCGCTATGGCATGGGGTTTGGTCAGCGCGGCGCTGCTGGCTAAAGCCGGTTTTTCTTTAGAGATTGGTGCTCTAGCTGCGGGTGTCTTTTTGGCCCACCTGCCTTATGCCCAAGAAATCGCTTCTCGGCTGCGTCCCTTGCGCGACTTTTTCGTAATAGTTTTTTTTATCTCACTAGGAACGCAGTTAACTTTCAATCAATTCGGCGATTTGTTCTGGCCGATTGTTATAGGCAGCATCTTGGTGGTCGCCTTAAAGCCATTGGTAATTATGAGTATTTTGGGCATTTTGGGGTATACCAAGCGCACCAGTTTTAAAACCGCTATCACGCTCAGCCAGGTCAGTGAATTTTCAATAATTCTAGTAGTGTTAGGCGTTCAGAAAGGTCTGATTAATCAGGAGGTTGTGGTGATGCTGACCTTCATAGCGTTGATATCGATCGCTACAAGCACTTACTTGGTGACATTCGGAGATCAACTTTACGCTAAGTTTGAAAAATACTTAGACCTGTTCGAGCGTCGTAAGGCACAAGGAGAGATTGTTCCAGAAGAACGTAATGAACTGGTGCTATTTGGCTACCAGCGAGGTGGTCACGAATTTGTGAATTTATTTAAAAAACTTAAGAAAAAATACGTGGTGATTGACTACGACCCAGAGGTTGTAGACATCATCGAAAGACGTCGAATTAATTATTTATATGGTGACGCGACCGATATCGAACTGCTTGAAGAAGCCGGAGTTAAGCACGCCAAGTTGGTTGTCTCGACAATTCCAGATTATGACGTCAATCTCTTTTTGCTGCGTTTCTTAGCCAATAACAACCATGGCGCGGTGGCCATCGTGCATGCTGATGATCCAATGGAAGCTGCCCGACTATATGAAGCTGGCGCATCATACGTTGTATTGCCTCATTACATTGGCAGCGAAAAAGTTAGTGCGTTTATCAGCAAATCTGGACTGGCTAAAAAAGTTTTTCGTAAAGAACGTATCAAGCATCTTGACTATTTAGAACGGCACTACGGCGCATTAGAAAAGCTAAATCAAATCAACGAGAAAAAACTCGGTCGAACCATTGTGAAGAGCGTCGCCGCTCTAACTACTAAGATTTAGGCAGCTTCTTTAAGCTCGGCCTGCTGCTTTTTGATTGCCGCTTTGGCTTTGCGCTCCTGCTCATAGCGAGTTAATTCAGCCGAGATTACTTCAAAGAAGGTTGGGTTTTTTGGCCGATTTTTCTTAGTCAATGATTGTTGTCTAACGCCGTGGCGCGGAGCGGTTGACTTACAATCCGGGCAATGCCACCAGCCTTTTTTGAAATACTCTTTGTCGGCATCGACCGTTTTTTGACATTTTGGGCAAAATACACACTCGGGCGAAAGGTTAACCCGCCGTGACTGCGCCAAGATCGCGGCTTCTTCTGCAGCAGCTTCAGATGAACCGGAGGGGCAGGCGCCTTCATAACGTATACCCTCATCTCTGGCTGCGCTGCCGTAATAACTAGCAGATTCAACAACATTATCTCTGCTTCCTATGGCTAATACTTCAAGATCTGCCTCTGACGCACGATTTAGAGTTGCAGCGATGTACTGCAAACTGGAGTCGAGAAATTTACGCGCAGCATTAGACGATATGGTCATGCCCAGGGTCAAATCAGTACGTAATTTAAGCTCATTATTTACACGTAAAACATCTGCGGTAACCTTCCCCCCACTTTTACCAAGTGCTTTGATAGAATCTGTATAAATTGATCGCAGCGTTTGCTGGTCTCTCACTAGTACGATATCGTCTCTTAAATATGGTACTTCCAAGCCCTCCAGACCAAACCTAAACACTTTATCTGGATTTCTTTCGGCTAAAACTTCGTCATATGTCGCAATATAACGGTTCAAAAATTCCTCAAAGTTTTGGTATCGAGCAGGTCGATGAGCATACATATTATCCAAAAGTTCCAAAACTGTCTCGCTTTTTGGTACATCGGCTCCAATTCTGGTATGCAGTTCATTAAAAAGATCTGTAGTCGAGTTATGCAGAGCGAGGATATGTTCGGCCAAAACCTGCTCATTAATTTTTTGGTGGAATCTGACAATTGTGTAACTCTCGTTTTCGGTTAAAGGCATTGACTCAGCAATGAACACATCATCTACGTGGGCGCTATCAAACCACTCGTTTAACCTGTCGACTTCTTTTGCCTCAATTTTTGCCCGTTGGTAAAGCCGTATATCTGCAATATTGTTGGCAAATTTATTCTCCGTTATGTTTGTCATTGAGCGCATCGAGAATTTGTTCTCACGGGATACAAAATCATTATCATGCCGATCAAAGATAACAGTGTTAATAAAATGCGGTTTCTCCATCCGTTCTGCTAAGTCAGTTATCAAATCCTCTTCTATTGAATTTATAGATTCTTCACCCGTCTCTAGATATTGCTCTAAGTGGGTCAGCGGATCGTTGACTCCGAGCTCACGCCTAAATACTCCGGCTCCCCAAAGCGCGCGCTCTCCTACATTTGACGCCGTGTTGAACCGGACATCTTTGTATAAGTCTCTCTCAATTACTTGCCTGACTGCTTCGGCCATTAAAATACCCCCGCTCGCCGGCAGGGGTAAAATACTTTACTAGTCAAGTATTTGCCTTTGCCCCGTCGTAAATCCTGAAGCGAGAAGAGAGGGAATACCTCTATTTCGAGCATCAAAATTTTACTGCGGGGTCCTGCTCGGGAGACTCTTCGCCCGCAAAAATTTCTCTGAAATTTCGGCGGGTATTACGCTGTATCGGACTTTCACCGTTGCGGCACAGTGCTTGAATTACGCAAGCTTCCAGCGGATTTTATTGTTAAGCTTGCCCCTTGCCTTTTCAAGATGAAGTAGTCTGCAATTCAGATTACGGAATGCTTCGAAAAGGTGCGGGGTATCAATATAATAGCAAACAATATGTGGCAGAGGTTTATAACGTGGTATGAAAAACATCGCCGAGTCCACATTGGCATTAGCGCTGCCCTTTTTACTACGCAAATAGTCCATCTGATCTGGCTAACCGGCAACGCAGTTACTCCCCGCTTATTTGATTTTCAATTTTTCAGTCTCGACGGTGCCGCACAAGTAATAATTGCTGTTGTTGACTACTTAGAAATTCCGGCAATTGTTAGCACTAGCTTGCTCTATATTCTAGATCTTCGCAAAGGCGTGGCTCTGAAGCCCGCACTAATGCTTCTATTTATAAATTCTCAGTGGATCCATTTGTTCTGGATAACTGACGAGGTGGTTGTAGCCACTTTAAATCACACGGCACAAACCTGGCCGGTCTGGCTGTCATGGATCGCCATCCTTATCGATTACCTTGAGTTACCTGTCATCTATGACACACTCCGCCAGTTCTTTAGAGGTCAAAGCTTCAAGGTGTTTGAAGACCGCAAATAAGATTGAAGCCGCTAGAATACCTCTGTAAAATATAGTAAGCTGCTTTTTAATCCTGAGGGTGTTCATCGGGAAGAGCAGCCCGAGCAAATGTATTCCATTTGCCCGGCGCGATGAGAAACCCCGAAGGGGTGTCTCATATTTTAATCCGGAGTAGCTCAGCGGTAGAGCGAGGGACTGTTAATCCCCAGGTCGCCGGTTCGAATCCGGCCTCCGGAGCCACGTCCCAGCTAATATCAACCCCGCTAGAAATTTGCACAATCAAGCGGCGCAAATTTAGCGGGGTTTTGTATTGTTGCTTCTCTTCCGCTTTGCGCAGCTCCGCGCAAAGCGGTTAGCCCAAGCAACCACTAAATGGCGCTTTTCATTACAGAAATTTTGGGCTTTTTTTAAGTATAATTGGTGCACTAAGGAGCTGGTGAGATGGCTAAAAGGATCAAATTTCCCGATAGTTCTCCTGACTCTGTATTGGATGTTTTTGAAGCGATTAAACGCGCATTTATACATCGTGGCTTGTTCCGGCAAAGAGCCGAGGTTAAGAAAAAGGCAGAAAAGTCCCCAAGGCAGAAAAAATTAGAATCAGTCACACGCAAATCTCACGAGATTTTATTTAAAGCCGATACTGTCTTCCCTTTTACGCTCTTCCCCGATACGGTAACTCTAGATAGAGAAAAGGTTTCATTTGCTAAGCGTTTTTTCTTTGGCGTGGCTCAAGTGACCAGTGTGCCCGTACGAGATATCTTAAGCGTGGAAGCCGACATTGGCCCATTTTTTGGCTCGGTTCATACATCGTCGCGGTTTTTTATAACCAGTCCCAAATCTGTTAACTGGTTGAAGCGCGGAGATGCAATTAGATTACAGCGGCTGCTTCAGGGTTATATTATCGCCCATGAACAAGAGATTAACTGCGACAACATCAAGAAAGAAAAACTACTGGCGTTATTGAATGATTTGGGTACAGGACGTACCGGCTAGGTTTGTTAGAGTATGCGTATAGTGGATTGGTTAAAACGCAATTACAAACCGCTAGCCCTGGCATTTTTAATCGTGATTGTTATTGATTCAGTCCTCTTGCTTGCTTTCAACCAGCCAGTTAAATCACCGACTAGGTCTATTACTCAAAATACCAGCTCGCCAGCTCGACTAAAACCGGCTAAAGTCGAGCTGGAGCTATTTGGTAAGGGGTTGAAAAAGCCCACCGCGATCGTTAGTACCGCAGACGAGAAAGACAAGCGTCTTTTTGTTGCGGAACAAGCAGGCAGAATTACTGTTCTAGGTGCGGACGGTAAGTTAAGCGAAAAGCCCTTCTTAGATATAGCCAATAAAGTGCAAAGCGGCGGAGAGATGGGTCTTTTGGGTTTGGCATTTCACCCTAATTTTAGGGCTAATGGATATTTTTACGTCAATTACATAGACCATGGGCAGCATACCATTATTGCGCGCTACCAATCTTCATCAACCGCGACAACTAAAGTATCGACAGAAAAAATACTGCTCGATATTGCCCAGCCCTATACCAACCACAATGGCGGCGACTTGGCTTTCGGGCCTGATGGCAAACTTTACGTGGCACTTGGCGACGGTGGCAGCCGAGGCGATCCGGAAAATCGCGCGCAGAATTTGGGTACTCTACTAGGTAAGATACTGCGCTTGGACGTGGATCGTGGCGATCCATACTCCATACCAGCCGACAATCCGTTTGCCGATCAGGTCGGTGCGCGCGAAGAGATCTGGGCTTACGGTCTACGCAACCCTTGGCGCTTTAGTTTTGACCGCCAAACCAAGGACTTGTTCATCGCCGATGTCGGGCAAGGCGATTTGGAAGAAATTAATATAGAGACAGCCGGTAGCAACGGCGGTTTTAATTATGGTTGGCGCTGTTACGAAGCTACTCGTGGTTATAACCCAGTAGGTTGTAAATCGCCGGAGCAATTTATCTTTCCGATCATTAAGTACTCTCACAGCGAAGGTCGCTGCTCGGTCACAGGCGGTTATGTGTATCGTGGCCAAAAATATCCGGCGCTAAATGGCAGATATTTTTATGGTGATTATTGCGGCGGCCAACTGTATTTTGCGCAGAAAACCGACGGAAAATGGAAGTCAAAATTAGCTGCTTCAACCTCGTACCGAATCAGCGCCTTTGGTCAAGACAGCCAAGGCGAAATATATCTTGCAGATTACGCTGCCGGAGCTATTTACTTGATTTTAGACTCGGCCAACTAGCATGGCTTACTTTGCCGATCTACATATGCACTCGCGGTTTTCGCGCGCAACCTCTCAGTCCTTAACTCTTCCCGTACTTGGCGAGAGCGCCCAAAAAAAAGGCATAGACGTACTCGGCACCGGCGACTTTACTCACCCGATGTGGTTTGAGGAAATTAAACATTATTTAAAACCGGCGCCAGAAGACGGACTGTTTGTATTAAAAGCCGAGGAGTCAGATAACCCTACTCGTTTTTTATTGAGTGTCGAAATCTCAAGCATTTACCAACAAGGAAATAAAACCCGGCGTATTCATACTCTCGTAATGCTACCGACAATAGAGGCGGCAGACGTTTTCAACCGCGCATTAGAATCGCGCGGCGCTCGGCTGTCCAGTGACGGCCGACCAATCGTTGGTTTAAGTGCCAAAGTTGTAGCGGAGCTGGCTTTTACGGCTCATCCGCGAGCGATGGTCATCCCGGCGCACGCCTGGACTCCGTGGTTTAGCGTTTTTGGCTCAATGTCTGGCTTTGATAGTTTGGAGGAATGTTTTGAGGAACTTACACCCAAAATCACGGCTATTGAAACCGGCTTATCATCCGATCCGCCTATGAACTGGCGTTTAAGCGCGCTAGATAGGGTAGCTCTGATATCGAACTCAGACGCGCATTCGCCGGCTAAAATTGGCCGAGAAGCTACAAAATTTGAAGGCGAGATGAGTTACAGCGGCATCCAAGCGGCTCTGGAAACTGGCTCTCCAAGCGAAAAAAGGCAGAAGGCGAAGTCGAAGACGCGACTTCTGGGAACCATTGAATTTTTCCCGGAAGAGGGCAAATATCATTTCGACGGCCACAGTGAGCACAAAGTGCGCTGGAACCCGGCTGAGACCAAAAAACATCAAGGAATTTGCCCGACCTGTGGCAGACGTGTAACTGTCGGTGTGTTATCTAGAGTAGAAGCTCTGGCTGATCGACCCGAAAATTTTCAACCCGAAGGCGCTCCGGAGTTTTGGTCTTTGGTACCGCTAGAGGAAGTCATAGCTGAGGCGCTCGAGGTACGTGTTGGTACCAAAAAAGTTAACGCTGTTTATGAGGCGTTGCTCCGGGCCTTCGGCAATGAGCTAACTATCCTGCTCGATGTCCCAATAGACAAAATCGAATCAATCACTCAGCCAATCATTGCCGAAGCTGTAAAGCGAGTGCGCAAACATACACTCCATATTGAGCCGGGATACGACGGCGAGTACGGCACCGTTCATATTTTTGATCCGCAGGACCGCCAAAAACTTAAATCCTCCGAGCAAGCCAATTTGTTCTAGACGATTTAGAAAAGATTACGCAAGCGCTCGGACAGGGTTGTGCCGTTCGCGCCGCTGCAGCTAGCGGGATCGGGCTTAACGTTCTGCGCATGAGCTAAAGAGGTAATCGACTGAAACTCTTTCTTCAACTCTTCGCCGCTAATATCGCCAAAGCTTAGAAGCAACCGATCTTCATCACCAATGACTTTATCACTAATCGAACTAATGCCGGTCAAATCCTGGTCGTTAAGATTTATGTGTAAGATGTTTTTACCATTATTTTGGTAGAGAACATCACGATTATGTATAAATTCTTTGCCCACGGACCATCCTAAATTCTCAAAAAATGCTCCCCATGTAACCGCGCTATCATGAACATGCACCACATCATTGATGTTACCGTGCATATGCACTCGATCTTCTGGGGTCATTTGTTCAGACGCTTTGCAGGCAGTCACTTCCTCGTAATAAGTCGAACCCTTAAACTCTTCACGCTTTCCGTTAATATAAACCGCAAAATTGGCATGATAATGTACATGCCCGGCATCGTACGTGACAAACCTTATAGCCAGAATAGTCAGCGCTCCGAGCAACAAGCCCACGGCCGCTCCCAGCCAAAGTTTTGGTAGTTTGCTGATATATTTTTTCAATTCATTTTTATTATACCTGTATTATTGGATGCATGAATACCGTTAAAACTAAGTATTTTATCGAAGATAAAATCTGCCGGTTTGGCCCCGGCAAACCGGAGTTCTAACGGGATGAAGCTGAGGTTTGTCGGCAAAAAAATGCAAATTGAAAACGTGTTTACGTTTAGCTTTGAGCCGAGTAGGAAAGTTAGTTGGCAACCAGGCCAGTACCTACATTATGAGTTACCGCACCCGGAGGCCGACGACCGCGGAGTCGAGCGCTGGTTTACTATTTCGGCGCCGCCATATGAAAAATACATTCAGCTAACAACACGGTTTGACACCGAGCGCAGCAGTAGTTTCAAAAAAGCCCTGTTTAATCTCGATCCCGGAGCTGAAATTGAAGTTGGTGAACCCAGAGGCGGTTTTTTGCTTGAGCCGGAGGCCGCCCGACATATTTTGATTGCCGGTGGCATTGGCGTGACGCCTTACCACTCAATGCTGCTGCAGCTTGACCACGATAATAAACCGCTCAATATAGATTTGTTCTATGCTAATCGCAACGAAAAATTTGTGTTTGACAGCGAATTTCAAGAGTTAGCTGCCCGACATCCGGAATTCAAAATTCATAAATTTATTGGTTCACAAAAGATAACCGAAGCCGATCTGCGCCCCTATATAGAGAATCCTGGCAATGTTTTTTATATTTCCGGACCGCGGCCAATGGTAGAGGTGTACCAGCACCTGTTAGAAGACCTAGATGTCGCTCCCGAGCGCATCAGAACCGACTACTTCCCCGGCTACAAACTCGGTTAAAGTGTAATCAATGTCACAGTTTTACTTCAGCGGGCCGCTTATGATGTATGCGAGCTACGCGGCGCGTAGGCTTCAAGGAGGGCAAATGGGGGTTTTGCTCGAACAACATCCGTTATTAACCGACTTGCATGCCTTGATTGGCAAGGTTCCCCGTTATCCTATTGATGCCGGGCAGGTTGTAACCCTGGCTAAAAACGTATCATCACCAAAACCAGTTATTGATTTTTACAGGTCATTTCCTGATGACCAAATATTTAGCGATGAAGACGATTTATTGAGTCGGACCGAAAACCTGGAGATTCTACACCACCAAACTGCACCCAAAGAAGAGATGCACGCTCCAGAAGAGGACTAGCGCTCGCCCTATCTTTTTCTGAGCCTATTGCCTCACCGTTACTATCTGTTAGTCAAAACCGAGCTCGCCTGCAGAACTCCTCATAAAAACAGCCATTGGCTTTTTTTATTCGTCGAACAGCTGCAGGAGGCCAAGCCCGCTCAGTTTTGACAACATCTAATCAGTGTTCGGCAAGGCCTCATCAAAAGATAGGGCTCGCTTGGGCAAATATAAATGCTTGGCTTGCTTGTCATGTGGTAATACTTGACTAGTCAAGTATTACCAGTTTGCTAGATGATAAATGAAAAATTAATTCTACATACGAAATGTGAAATACCATTCTCAAAGGAGATTGACGGAATCCCAAATATATTATTAAATAAAGCATAGCTGCTGCTTCTTAAAGTAGTGGAGTTTTTTAACACCTAGAAGGGAGGTGGTAGGTATCGTCAAACCGTAATGAGGTTTGGCAATGTCTCTGTACCTCAAAGAGCATGCATCTGCGGCAAACCTCTTGGGAATCGCCTATCCAAGGGAGTTCAGATGAAGCTCATAATCGCAGCAATTTGTGGTGCGGCTGTTGTCTGCCTAGTGGGCGGGGACAGTCCGGTTGAAAACGCTGAGTCAGCATCACAGAGCTGTCGTCAGTCAATATTCAAGCGATCTGCCAAGTCCATCCTGGCACGCTCGACGCTGCTCCGCGTCAGCATGACCGTGACCTGGTGCTTCAATGGTCGGAGAGTCACGAAAGCTCAGGTGACTTGCAAGATCGATGAGTTCGATCGTGTGACAATCCAGGTCGATTCCTGCCAGACCCAAGGTCGCACGGTTCCTTGGAACGGCTACGACGATGGTGGCTTCTACGCCCAGACGAGCTCTGCCTTCTCCAACTGCGTATTCAGGTATGGATGCTGGCAGAGTGCGATCATGAACATCGAACGGTGGCTATACGCTGATGGTATAGTCAGCCGCTCATCAAGGTGAGGAGGAAACATGCTTCGGATCGCTAAATACATCCTGGCTGTTGTTCTCCTCATTATGGCAGTGGGGTTCTTGATCGCATTGTTCGGAGAGGCCGTCCAAGACATCGTGAGCTGGTTTTAGTGATGATAACTTCTAAACATCGCTACCTCCAGCAGATCGTCGTATCGCTAGCGATCATTACCACGGCAGTGCTCGTATCGGTGCCAGTTGCCGCTGATGCCGATAACCCGCCGCCGGGGGCGGTCGAGATCGACTTCGAGGACGAACCGGATGAGGACGTTACAATCGATCCTCTTCCGGAAGAGCCAGAAGAGCCAGAATCACCCCCAGTTGAGACACCTGATCAACCCGAGCCGCCGAAGGCGCCGCAGCCTCCGGAGGCACCACCAGCACCACCAACCGAGGCACCGGCTCCGGTGGCGTCTCAACCTGAACCACCGGCTCAGCCACAACCTGAGCCACCTCCGGTGGAGAAAAACGAGGAACCAACGACGGCGCCGCAGCCGTCGAGCCCTCCTCTACAGGAGCCCAAACACGAGACACCCAAGGCGTTGCCACCATCAGTGGCCACGCCACCTCCACCCCCGCCGCCGCCACCAGCGGAGCCGGCGAGGATTGCACTATGCAAGCCGGGTGTGTACAGGCCTTACGACTCACCGTTGGTACCAGCCATGCTGAAGCAGGGTTGGAAACCGGCAATATACGTCGAGGGCTTTGGCACGGCCTGCACGGTGCAGGATCTGCATGTTGATCCGAAAGGGTACGTCCTAGACCCGTTGGTGGTCTACACCGACGGCGGGATGGAGTGCAAAGTCGAGACGGCTCTCGCCGTTTGCGGCGACTCCGCGATCCATCCGTTCTACCGGAAGAAGTAATTCCGGCAGAACAAGTTGCAGCAGCAACCGGGGGCCTCTGACTCAGAGGCCCCCGGGCAACCCAAACTGTTATAATTGGTTCATGGCTAAAAAAGTTATAGTTTACTCCACCACAACCTGCCCTTACTGTCACATGGAAAAGGCCTACCTAAAAAGTAAAAATGTGCCTTTTGAGGATGTGGTTTTAGACATGCAGCGAGATAGAATTCCGGAATTTCTCGATAAATGTGGCAATATGGGCGTTCCTTGCACCCACATCACCCATGAAGACGGCAAAGAAGAAAACATCCTCGGGTTTGATAGAAAACGCATCGACGAATCCCTCAACCTCACTTAAGACGGTTGATTTTTAAACATAAGCGGAGTTAGATATAGGTATTAACAACTAAATGAGGGCTAAGGGGAAAGGAACTCCTCGGGAAGAGCAGCCCGACAAAATGTGAACCATTTTGCCGGCGCGATGAGAAACCCCGAAGGGGTGTCTTATACGCCTTTGGCGCTTATATGCCTGAGGTAGATATCAATATCTGGGCTGTGCTGGTCGCAGCCGCAATCAATATGGTTGTGGGAATGTTTTGGTATTCCAAACAACTTTTTGGTAAGGAGTGGTCTAAGCTTATCGGCCGCAAGCTCGAAGAAATGAGCGGTGGTGGCAGCGGTTACGCCGTGGCCGCGGTTGCCGCGCTGGCGCAAGCGTACATTCTGGCTCATTTTGTAACCTACACCGGATCAACCAATTTCTGGGAGGGCCTGGTTACGGGCTTTTGGTTGTGGCTGGGCTTTATAGCCGTAGTGATAGCCACCAATTTAGTATTCGAAGGCCGATCATGGGCGCTTTGGAAAATTAACGCCGGTTACTTTTTAGTAGTGCTTTTGATAAACGGCGGCCTGCTCGCCGCTTGGCGATAGTTACTTATAAGCGTCAAGGTGGAATCTTGCCTTGACCTTTCTAGCGAGCAGATATAATTATTATTTATCTGCGGGTGTTACTTGTTAAGTATTTTACAAAAGCAGCGCTAGAACCAAAGCACCAAGCACTATTCGCCAATAGACAAACAACCGGAAGCTGTGCGCTGAGACGTATTTAAGCAGCCAAGAGATGGCTAAGAGCGCAACGACAAAAGCAACAACCAAGCCCACTACAATACTGCCTCCCCCACCACTAATGGTTGATAGCTCGTGTCGGTCGGTGATGAGCTTATAAAGAGCTGCGCCGCCTAAAACCGGTATTGCCAAATAGAAAGAAAAGGCTGTAGCAGTTACCCGATTCATCCCGCCAAGTAGCCCGCCAACAATACTGGCACCGCTCCTTGATGTCCCTGGAATTAATGCAAAACACTGGGCTACCCCGGCATATAGAGCCTGCTTAAGAGTTACTTGATCCAAATTATTGTGTTCTTTATCCGTGTGGTGATTTTTCTTTTCATAATTATCAGCCCACCACAGGATAATCGCACCGGCTATTAAAGCAATTGCCACCACTTTAGGCGTAGCATAGTCCTCAAACTTTTTATCCAGCGCCAGACCCAGCAGGCCGGCTGGTATTGTTGCGACAATAAGATTTGCTATGAACCTCCGCGAGATTTTTTCTCCCCTAAAAAAGCCGTTAATTTTATTGATCAAATCTTGGCGGTAGTACCAGATCACCGCTAGAATCGCGCCTAGTTGTATGACTACTGTAAAAATTTTAGCCGTGTCTCGAAAACTAAGGTATTCTTCGGCGATGATCAAATGTCCTGTGCTAGACACTGGCAGAAATTCGGTCAAGCCCTCGATAATTCCTAACAGGATCGCCTGGAGGATGTCATTCACCCCTTCATTATACCGTTCTAAAACTTGTTAAGCTTATCTTAACCCGTGATAGAATAGTGGTATCAATTAAACAAGAGGGAATTTTATGCCACCCCAAACACCTGACCAACAACCGCCAACACAAACACCACCAGCCGCACCCGCACCAGAAGCGCCCGCTCCTACTCCTCCAACTCCCGGACAAGCCACACCCCCACCTGGAGCTCCTGCTGGAGCCGGTGGTAACAACAACATGAAGAAGTGGTTGATGTGGGGCGGAATTGGCCTAGTTGTCCTCGTGGTTCTTTACATACTCTTTATGTAGAGGCGGCTAGCGCCTCTTGAGAAACCCCTTCACGGTTTCTCATCGCGCCGGCAAAATGGAATACATTTTGTCGGGCTGCTCATCCGGAGAAAGCTACATGGGGTACTGATTATTGGCATACTTTTTTTTAAGTTTGCTTAAGCGAGCTGCGTACGAGTTAGCCGCTCCAGAGGCACTCAGAACCTTTAGTGCACCTACAAGGATGTGAAGTTGATCAAGTCCGCTCTCGGTAATACTCGGGGCAGCTTCTGCTTCTTTAAAGTACAGCTCAACTTTATCTACCAACCATTTCTCTTCTGATACATTAAGTTGCTTAGGCGTCACTCTTGCTTCTTGGGTTTTAGCTGGATTAACCACTTCAAGTGACCTGGCTGAACGGTCACGCTTCTGTAAATGTCCCCGCTTTATCAGACTATTCACATGTAGCGCAACTGTGGCAACAGAAGTGTATTTCAAACCCTGCATGATTTCGCGGTAGCTTGGACTGTAGCCATGAGCGTTTATAAATTCTTCTATAAAACCGAGTAGCTCATGTTGTCGCTTGGTTGGCCTAACAGTTTTAGTTGTTTTTTGCTCGTCCATAGCCCTCTACCCTAATATCCTGAGTTCTATGACCTATCTTAAATGATGTGGCCGAATATGTTTTCTAGCCGGATGCCTTGGCGCTGGTATGCGTTCGGGAAAGACCCAGAACCGATACCAGAAATAGTTCCAGACAGTGAAGAATCCCGATGATATGAACTGTCCGATGTAAGGTGTGATACCGACCTGTTTGAGCGCGTATAAGATTATGTAATTTAACAGAAAGTCGACTAGTGTAATGAATAAGTATCGGCCGGTTACCTTGGCTAGCTTGCCTTTCAAATGAGGGTTTTTAAATACCCAATATCTTTGCAGCAGGAAGTTGACTGTCCACCCGAAGACATTGCTAATAATTGTTGACCACCACAAGTTCCAGTGCAGGCTTGGCCAGTGGTTGGCCGAGTCACCATATAAAAACGCGAACGCTAAATACCCGGACCAGAAGTACGCACCGCCGGCAATCATATATTCAATGAACTGAACTATAAGTTTTCGGCGTCGCTTATTTATTTTTGCCATAACTGCTTTAATAATACCTTAATTTTCAGCGTTTTCTTTTTGAAGCCACTGAAGTAGCCAGAGCTATGCCTGCCAAACCCCACCAAATATAAGCGAGCGTATCATCTGTCCAAGCATGAGATACCAAGTTGACAGCCGTCAGCCCAATAAAGCTTACGAGCAAAACTCGAGCCATTGTATCTCTGCGCCTAAGCCATAATTCTCGGAATATAAATACATTAATCGTTAGGAACAGTATTAGCCCAATCCAGCCAATCTCTTGAGCTATCTGAACAAAGTAATTTTCTGAAACCCTGCTTTCACGGTTATACACCGAAGCCGGGCCGGCAGTCCCCACTCCCCTGCCCAGCGGCTCATGAATTACGTCTTTGATACCGTTTCTAAGAGCCGAAACATGCGCTTCATTAGAGCTTTCTTCTACCGTAGAGCGGTCGTTAGTATGGAAAAAGTAGTTCTCAAACGTCGGGTTGTTTCGTACCACCAAAACCGTAGCTATACCAAGAATTAGCAACACCCCAACCACGGGGATAAGTATTTTTTTTAGGGATATCCTTTTATACGAAAGCCCTAAAAGAAACAATCCGCTTAGCGCTGCGCCGATCCAGGCCCCACGGGAGTAACTAAAGAAGAGAGTCAGAATACCAGCAAAGCCCAGAGCAGCGATTATCCGGCGTTTCTGTTTGAATTTTGAAAAGAGTACAGCCACAGTGCTAAGTACCAAAATCAAATACGCTCCTAAGGGATTCGCGCCTCTCAGAGTAGACATTATTCGCGGGAAATTAATATTGTGATTAATCGTCTGATAAGGAAAAATCGTCTGCTCGCTATAGCCAAAGTGTCTTAGAAAGTCATATGGCAGCACTATACGCTGAAACAAACCAATAAGAATTACAATAGAAGCCGGAATTAGAACTAACTTTGGCCATATTCTCTTCAGTATCTGCGATTTAGTCGCAATTATCCAAAGAGACAAAAAGAAAATTAAGAATCTTAGATTAATAATCAATCCAAACCCCAGGGCTTTGATGCTTACTTTGTTCAACCAATAACCTACAAGCCCATACACGATCGATAGTGCTAAATATACCAGTATTAACTGCGCTAATCGTGAACCGAGAAGCTGTTTACGCAACCTCTTGTCACCAACTAAGATATAGGCAGCGCCTACAGCAATCATTATCAGTGATACTTCTTTCCATAGACGAAGCAGGGTGTAGTGGTCTAAAAAGCTCGATAGCCAGACCGTCAAAAAGGCATGGAACGGTAATAAAGCCAACACGACAGCAGCCATCCATGACAAAATGACCGCCAATTTGTTAAGGGTAATTAACGGCTTCATAAGTGTTACAATCTAGTATAGCGCTATGAATCCCGTTAGAGACCCCAAGAACGGACATTTTACGTATAAAACTGTGTTGGACACTCAAATTTCATCTATTTATTTAATAAAATCCGAAACGGTTCTAACGGGATGAAGTCCAATGCCTCATTGATTTATGGTCTGATTTTAGTTTTGGGCGACTCTTTAGCGCTGGTAGCTGCCTTCGTGGCAGCTTACGTTATTCGCGGCCCCTTAAGCACCGTGCCCGTAGCCAACCCTTTATCAGCAAGCGAATACTTAAAAATTTTTGTATTACTTCTACCCTTTTGGATTCTAATTTTCGGCCTGCTCGGTCTTTACGGTCCATCAATCCAAGAAAAGCGCTTCCGTGAGTTCGGACGATTGCTAGTTGGCGCGTTTATCGGTTTATTGTTCGTAGTCAGCTACGGCTACATCGTCAATCAAGTAATCTTTCCGGCGCGTTTAGTGCCGGTATACGGTTTTACGCTGGCCTTTGTTTTCTTGGTAGCTTATCGTAACCTCGCGCGTGAAATCCGAGCTTATCTTTATAAATACAACATCGGTATTACGGATGTACTGATTGTTGGCAATACCAAAATCGCCCGCGAGCTGGTGCAAAGTCTGGCCAATTTTCATGTATCTGGTTACCGGATAGTCGGTGCCGTTGGCAATAAAGCTCATACATCTGAACATTTCCCTCATATAGCTGTTTTTGATACCTTCGGAGACGCCATAAAGAAACTAAAGCCAAATGAGATACATAGCATAGTTCAGACCGAGCTTTACGCCGACCCTGATCAGAACAATAAAATTTTGGAATTCGCTCAAAGAAATCACATCGCGTACCGTTTCGTGCCCGGCAACAGCGAGCTTTTTGTTGGCAATATCGCTGTTGAACTATTTCGTTCGCAAATTCCCGTAATTTCTGTCCATCAAACCGCCTTAATTGGTTGGGGACGCGTAGTCAAAAGATTAACCGACCTGGCGCTAGGATCAATTGCTCTGGTAATTGCGTTGCCAATAATGCTGCTTGTAGCTTTAGCAGTCAAAATTTCCGATTTCAGCGGTCCGATCTTTTTCAAGGATAAGCGGCTGAGCCGTTTTAATAACACGGTAAATATTTTTAAATTCCGCACCCATAAGCAAATCTACAACGGCCTTACGCCCGAGGAGGCATTTAGCAAAATGGGCAGGCCGGAGTTAGCTAAAAAGTACCGAGAAGGCGGCGATCAACTGGCTAATGACCCGCGCGTTACAGCAGTCGGCCGTTTTTTGCGCCGGACTAGCTTAGACGAATTGCCGCAACTCTTTAATGTGGTTAGGGGTGATATAAGCTTAGTCGGCCCTCGGGCTCTGCAAGTCACCGAGCTAGATAAATATGATAGGAAAGATCTGATTTTGGCTATAAAATCGGGCTTAACCGGTTTGGCTCAGGTTTCCGGAAGACGCTCCATCAGCTTTGAGGAGCGGCGCAAGATAGATCTCTACTATGTTCAAAATTGGTCGCTTTGGATGGATCTGGTTATCTTGGTTAAAACCATCCGTGTGGTGCTGAGCCGAATCGGAGCCAAATGAGGATCGCGATCGTTTGTGATTGGCTGCTTGGCACTGGGGGTGCCGAACGCGTAGTACTCGAGCTACATCGACTTTATCCGAAAGCGCCTATTTACACATCGCAGTACGATTCAAGCCCAAAATTATGGTTCGGTGACAAATGGTTTGAGGATGCTGATATACGAACGGGTTGGCTACAAAAATTACCGAAGTCACTCAAAAAATTTCTGCCGGTTCTTAGAGCTTGGTATTTTAGCCGTCTGGATTTAAGTGGTTTCGATCTTGTAATTTCATCTAGTGGTGCTGAAGCAAAATTTGTCAAAGTCCGTGAAGGCGCCAAGCACATATCTTATATCCACGCTCCTACCCATTACTACTGGGCACGCTATGATGACTACTTAGCCAATCCTGGCTTTGGTCTGTTTGATCCCGTAGCCCGTATTGGCCTGAAGCTGTTTGTTGGGCCGATGCGTCGTTGGGATTATAAAGCCGCACAGCGACTGGCTCATCTTATCGCCAATTCAAATTACACTAAAGAACAAATCAAAAAATACTACGGACGCGATTCAACTGTCATTCACCCGCCGGTTGATATCGATAGATTCAAATTACTTAACAAGTCAAGTAATTTACGTCATGGGTTCGTAACCGCCGGCCGCCAGACACCTTATAAGAAAATCGACTTGGCCGTCGAAGCTGCAACACTCCTCAAAGTGCCATTAACTGTGATTGGCAAAGGCCCGGACCATCGCTGGCTCAAAAAAATAGCCGGGCGCAGTGTAACCTTTCTGACCAATGTCTCGGACGAGGAAATGCCGCAGCGGCTCGGCGAAGCCAAAGCTTTCATCTTCCCTGGCGTTGATGATTTTGGCATCGCGGCGGTTGAAGCCATGGCCGCCGGCACACCCGTCATCGCTTTCCGCGGCGGCGGAGCACTAGATTATATAAATAAGGATTCAGGTATTTTTTTCAATGAACAAACCGCCGAAAGCTTAGCCGCAGCTATAAAAAAACTCGACTCACTGAAATTCTCGCCAGAAAAAGTTAGCAAAAACTCATCCCGATTCTCCCCTGCGAAATTTCAAAAATCTATTGCTGTTCTTGTTCGCTCTTCTTTAAAGACTCAATAGTTTTTTTGTAATCCTCAAAATGCTTTTCGATCCTTACTAAGTTAAGGGTGGCTTCTATTCTTTTTTCATCATACGGATCTGATATTTCAAGTAATGGACGCTCTACATAAAGCCGTTCTGCATCATGCAGGATTTTTCCAGTACCATCCTCGTGGACCTTTTGACCTCGCTCCAAACTAATGCTGACTGGATACACAGAGGTGCCCGCATATCCTTCAAGAGGCGCTGGATTAAAAATTTGAAAAACGGTGGGTGTAAGTTTTTGTCGAAAGATAATATTTACTTGTGGTAGAGATATCGAGCCGGTTTTGTAATCCGCAAGCTCAAGCATTTGCTCTAACAGATTGTCGAATTTTTCAACTGGACTAAGTTCTTCCTTGTCATCACTAAATTCAATTGCTTTCTCTGGATTCATAACACCCACAATTTATAGACATAGAACTTCTTTTGCAAGCACTAGCAAAATCAAAGCTTTAAGTGACGTATAAAATTGCTTCGATAATTAATGCCGTATCTTTCCAGTTTGATACTTCCATAGAGTCAATTCCCATAGCTTTCACCGGATAATCATTTCCACCTTCAATTAGTTTATCTCCCATGAATAACACCTGCTCTTTAGAAATACTTAACAAGTCAAGTAATTTCCCTACGCCATAAGCTTTATCTATTCCCGGCTTTGTGACATCAATTGTAGTTGCCCCAGCCGAACGCACCTCAAAGTCGGGAATCTTGGGTGCGATAATGCCGCATAAGCGTAGTTTTTTTGACCCGTCCGGATCCCATTCTTCTTTAATTTTAATACCTTCTTCTCCAAGCTCAGCTACAATTTCTTGACCGAAAATAGACAGTGAAATTTGGCTCTGCCTGTCTTCAATAATATCGCCGTAGATCTCTTTCTCACGGTATCCTGATTCATCTAATCCTTCCTCGAGCGCATTGAAGATCTTTTTCTTATCCTTCTCAGCAATATTCTCTGCATACTTTTCAATCCAATGACCACTTTCGAATCTGTAATAACGAGTGCCACTCGTTGGCATTAGATGAAGATTTTTCAAAAGCTCCGGTTCGGATGTAATACGTGTTAAAACCTGTTTTTGAAATAGCTCATACTTACCGCCAGATATTATGCAAACCTGATTGTTGTTTAATAACTTATTCAAAAGTTCGGCCATGCGGTCTGGCAGCGGGGATTTACTGGGCGCCAAAGTGCCATCCATATCAAATGCAATTAACTTTTTCTTCATAAACCTAAGCTTCTATCATACTGTAAAATAAATTAGCAGATGAAAAAAATCTTAGTAACAGGCGGGGCGGGCTTTATTGGCTCAAACTTTGTCCGTTATGTTTATAAAGAACGTCCTGACTGGCAGATTGCTGTTATCGACAAACTCACTTACGCCGGAAACCAAAAGAACCTCGATGGATTAGACGAGAGTCGTTATACATTCATTCATGGTGATATTTGCAATGAGCCAACAATTTTTAATGCGGTGGCTAGTAACGACGCGGTAATTCATTTTGCTGCTGAGACCCACGTTGATAATTCAGTTCATAACCCTCGTCCATTTGTAAACAGCAACATTCTGGGAACTTATCAAGTACTAGAAGCTGTTCGGCGTCATAATAAGCGGCTTCATCATATTTCAACCGATGAAGTTTATGGTGATTTGGAATTAAACGACCCTAAATTCACTGAAAAAAGCCCTTATAAACCCTCAAGTCCATACTCGGCAACTAAGGCCGGTTCCGATCATTTGGTGAACGCCTGGATACGCAGCTTCAATGTGCAAGCCACGATTTCTAACTGCTCTAACAATTATGGGCCATACCAACATGTGGAAAAATTTATTCCTCGCCAGATTACCGAAATCTTAGAGGGTCGAAAGCCCAAGCTTTACGGCAGCGGACAAAATATCCGCGACTGGATTCATGCCGAGGACCATAGCTCGGCTGTCCTGGAAATTTTGGAGAAGGGCAAAGTTGGCGAGACCTATTTAATAGGCGCCGACGGCGAGAAAACTAATAAGGAAGTCCTGGAAACCATTTTAGAAATAATGGGTAAAGAGCCGAATGATTTCGAAACCGTGACTGATCGTCCGGGTCATGATCTACGTTACGCAATCGACTCCACCAAGCTTAGGAGTGAGCTCGGCTGGCAGCCAAAATATGAAAACTTCCAGGCCGGGCTTACACAGACCATCGAGTGGTATAAGCAAAACGAGAATTGGTGGAAGCCGCAAAAGGCCGCGACCGAAGCTAAATACGTGGGGATCGGCAGATGAATCCAGTAGAATTTAAGGCCGAAAAGACAAAACTGGAGGGGCTATTTAAGATAAGGTTTAAAGTTATAGAAGACGAGCGCGGCTCGGTTATGGAGTTCTACCGGCACTCCGAGTTTGAAGCGGCTGGCCTACCTTCACTTGGTGCTCGCCCTCAAGTCAATGCTCCACTATCAGTTAAAGGTGCGCTTCGTGGTATTCACGCCGAAGATGCCCACAAATTGGTTTCGGTTGCTGCAGGAAGGGTTTACGCTGTAATTGTTGATCTGCGCAAAGGTTCACCCACGGCTGGTAAGTGGGACGGTTACGAATTGAGTCGCGGAGAAGGTTTATTTGTCAGCAAAGGACTTGGTAATTCTTTTCAATCAATCAGTGATGAGCCGTCGGTTTATTTATATTACTTCGAAAAAGAGTGGCATCCAGGAATGCCGGGAGTATCATGTAACCCCCTTGATCCTGAATTAGCTATAGCTTGGCCCATTAAAAACGGTCAAGGAATGATTATTTCCGAAAAAGATCGTAATAATCCGCCACTGAAGAAAGCCCTAAGTAATGGATGAATCGACTTTTTTAATTATCGGAGCCAACGGGCAGCTGGGCAAATCGCTACAGCAAAAGTACCCAAAAGCCAGGACAGCTGACTTATCTGAGCTCGATATAACAAATCTGGAATCTATAAATAAGTATGACTGGTCTCAGATCACCACTGTGTTGAATGCCGCCGGTTACACCAATGTTGATGGAGCTGAAACCGATGAAGGCAGAGTAGCTGCCTGGAATGTTAACGCATCTGCCGTAGCCAATTTAGCAAATGCTGCAATTAAGCATGGTTTTACGCTGGTTCATATTTCAACTGAGTATGTGTTTGATGGAACAAAAACACCCCATAATGAAGATGAACCGTTCAGCCCTCTCAGCGTATATGGCGCCAGCAAGGCTGCTGGCGATATCGCCGCCAGCTTTACTTCAAAGCACTACATTTTACGCACCAGCTGGCTGATAGGTGAAGGCAAAAATTTTGTTCGCACCATGCTGGATCTTGGGCAGAATGGTGCGTCGCCAAAAGTAGTCTCTGATCAAATCGGCCGACCGACCTTTACTATCGAGTTAGCTAGAGCCATTAACCATTTGTTACAGACCAAAACTCCGTATGGTACCTACAACCTCAGTAATAGTGGTGATCCGGCTAGTTGGGCAGATATAGCACGAGCTATTTTTCAAGATGCGGAGTTAAACGTAAATGTAACTAACACCACGACCGCTGACTACCAAGCCAATAAGCCCGAAGCTGCTCAAAGACCTTTGAATAGCATCCTCGATTTATCAAAAATAGAATCCGCTGGTTTCAAACCTGCAGATTGGCGCGAAGATTTGAGAGAATATATAAAGAAGGAGGTCGCTTGATGAAAGGCATTGTCTTAGCTGGCGGTAGCGGCACAAGATTATACCCCATTACTCTAGCAGTGAGCAAACAACTCATGCCTATTTATGATAAGCCGATGATTTACTATCCACTCAGCACATTGATAAATGCCGGCATTCGGGAAATACTGATCATCTCAACTCCTAAAGATCTGCCGCGTTTTCAGGATTTATTGGGTGACGGTAGTCAAATTGGTTGTCAGTTCAGCTATAAAGAACAGGCCGAGCCGCGCGGTTTGGCGGATGCCTACATTGTCGGTGCTGATTTTATCGGTAACGATAAGGTGGCAATGATTCTTGGCGATAATATTTTCTATGGCAGCCAAATGGACCAGCAGTTAAAGACATATACTGATGTTGACGGCGCCATTGGTTTTGCGGCACATGTCACTGATCCGCAACGGTATGGCGTTTACGAATTCGATAAAGACATGAATGTGCTATCAATCGAGGAGAAGCCGGAGAGACCAAAATCCAACTATGCCAACTCTGGGCTATATCTCTGTGATAACGAAGTGGTAGAAATCGCCAAGAACGTTCAGCCGAGCGCTAGGGGAGAAGTAGAGATAACCTCCATACTCGACGCTTATCGCCAAAAGGGTAAGCTCAAGGTAGCGCTTTTG
>Ga0081539_10000228_pt2 | contig 61650 bp, 54 predicted proteins | sample TabmetS4T2R2_FD_71023 | JGI IMG/M metagenome (GOLD analysis project Ga0081539, IMG submission 71023) | Tabebuia heterophylla rhizosphere microbial communities from the University of Puerto Rico - S4T2R2 | ecosystem: Host-associated > Plants > Roots > Rhizosphere ...
GCCGCTGACATCACGAGGATCGGACCGCAGCGCCACTCGGACTTCTGTCACAGGTCCGCTGCCTGTCATCGCTGACGTGAGAGCCTCGTTCTCCAGCTTGCGGGTGACGGCCAGCGGGCTCACGGGAAACGAAGCCACGTTCAGTACCGTCGCACGAAGGTATCCGTGTTCCTCGGGTCGCGTGTTCCCCGGCGACAGTTGGACGTCCATTCCCGCCGTCACGGACGTGGCCTGCTGCGAGGAGATGTAAATCAGCGCCTCGAGCGTGCGTCCGTCAGGCTGGATTGCCACGAGCGATGTGCCCGCCGTCACCATGGCGCCCGGGTAGATCTTCGTTTCGATGACGCGACCGGCAGATGGCGCGATCGCCGAGGTCGTCTGCCGGAGCTCCTGGCGCAACCCGGCCAGACGCCGCTCCAACTCCGCGACTCGCTCTCGCCGCTCTGACTCGGCGTGCGCAACGTCGGCCTGCACGCCGAAATGTTCGGCGCCCAGTTGTTCGATCTGCGTGAGATGGCGCGCGATATCGGCGCGGATGGCCGCCAGCTTTTCCTGCGCCGCGATCACGGCGCTCTTGATGACGATGCCCTGGGCATAGAGGGTCTGCTGAGCCTCCACTTGCTCGGCGGCAAACAGGGTCTGTCGTTCGAGTTCAGCGATCTCCTGCTTCAGGGTCTCGCGCTTGGTCTCGGTTGCGCGCAGCTGAAGGTCGGCCCTCGCGGCGCGCAGGGTGGAGTTGCGCGCGGTTTCGCGTTCCGCCTCGGCCAGCGCCATTTCCGCGAGGCGGACCTGCTCGGCAAGTACTGGATTGCCAATCGACGCGATCACCTGACCCGTGCGAACACGGTCACCCGGCTTGACCGCGACCGAGACGATTTGGCCGCTGCCCGGCGCATCGACGCTCACCACGCCACCCGCGCCGAGCAGGATTCCCTGCCCGGTCGCGACCCGCGTGATGGTGCCTGTCCAGGACCAGATTGCCGTGGCACCGAACAGCAGCAGCACCGCCATCATCACGAGCCAGTCCGATGGCGATGGCACGCTGAGGGAGTGATTCAGTTGCCGAGGAGAGGAGAGGCGCCGCAGTGCGGCCTCGCGAAACACATTCGCCGGTGTGACGTTCGCGTGGACGGACATACGGCTCTCTCCTTACCGGTCACCGTGCGTGTCAGAACCCCCACGACTTCGAGGAGTTCTTCCAGTGGAAGCAATCCGCTTGCAGCGCGCCGGAGACCAACTCCAGCTCGGCTTCGTGCAGTTCCTTGACGGTCTTCTTCTGTTCGACGATCGTCCGCTCGTCCTGTCGTGTCATCTTCTTCATCTCAGGTCTCCTTGTTGATGCGGTGTTCATCATCCGCTCACTTATACGGGCGCAAGAGCGCCGCGAAATCGCTCACTAGCGAGGTCTGAGGCCAGCCTCGCTGGTCATTCCCACAGAAGCACCGACGGCAGCCGCGACGGGGCCGCGAGTCGCAGCAACTCGTAGCCTGCGCCCGCCAGTCCGGTGAAAAGGCCAGGACGGGCGAGCGCACCGGCGTCGTCGATCAGGACCGCAGCGCGGCGGCGGGCGATCTCGGCGAGATCGGCGCGGCCCAGCGATTGCGACGCGCGCAGCAGGAGCTCGATGCCGCCCCACTTGCCGCAGCACAGGTTGTCGACTGCTGGAGGAGCGTTGCGTTCGATCCAGTTCATCGCGGTATCGAGTTCCGCCGTGCCGTCGAGATCGCTCTCGATTCCGATGGCGCCGGCGCGCGCGAGTCCGATGCCGGGCGCCCCATGGCACCAGGAATTGCCGTAGCGCGGCCGGGCGGGATCGGTGAGCGAACGCACGTCCAGCCAGTTGCCTTCGTCGGCCGCGAAGTGCGTACGTTCGTACGCGATGGCGCGGCGGGCTGCCTCCACGAGCCGTTCGTCGGGGCGTCGTCGATGGAGACGGAGCAGCGCGTACGCGATACCGGCTGCTCCATGAGCGAAGCCTGTGGCCGGCTTGGCGCAGGGCCCCGGCCACGCGGCTCCGCCTTCGGGTTGCTCTTCCTGATGCGCGACGAGATGAGCGGCACACGCGTCGGCACGTACCACGTCGTCGATCGCCAGCAGGCCGAGAATGGCGCCGGCGGCTCCGGACATCACGTCGAAATGCCGGTCGGCCTGAATGGCCGTCGCGTTTATGTGTTGGGCGGCGCGGGCGGCGTCGTCCAGCACGGCGCGGTCTCCGAGCCAAGCTCCGGCGCGCGCGAATGCGTAGACGATCGATCCCCAGCCGGTGCCGGCGCCGATCCCATCGAGAACCAGATCGCCGGCGGCGAGTGCACCGCGCGTCGGCTCGAGCACCGCTAGAGTTGCGCGCGCGTACTGGGCCTCCCCCGTCGTGTGGTACATCGCGGCGAGGAAGAACGCGATGCCGCAGCGGCCGTCGTAGAGATCATGTTCGAGCGGTTGTGGCTCGACGGTCTCTAAGATGCGGTCCGCAAGGCGGCGCGCTTCTCCGACGAACTGGTCGGCCGACCATGGCCGTTCTGCCCACATGCCTGCCGCGATGCGGAACGAGTTGCGGATGTGGGAACCCTGTCGCGCGAGATCCTCCTCGCTCAAATGGCGAATGACCTCCTGAACCTCGTCAAAGGCTGGAGCGGCCATGACGTCGGGGATTTCGATGCGGCCATCGAACAGGCTGGTCGAGTCCGCGCGGATGGTGAACAGCGGGACATCGAGAGAGTCCAGCGCCACGGCTTCCGCCTCCACAATCGCCTGATCGCCAGATCCGAGGCCGCTCCCGCCGAGTTTTTGTAGCAGCGCACGAATGCGCGCCTGGTACTCGACTTCGCTGTGCAGAAACTCCGGCAGAATGGCGCAACGCAACAGGAGCGCGTACTCACGGGTGTTTCGCAGCAGGAAGCGGGCCTCTGTATTCCTGAAATCAGCGAGAGGGCCGGCTGAGGAGAGCAGCTCATCGCGGTGTGTCAGCAGCAGTCGATAGGTCGCATCGAATCCCGCCACCACGTCTTCGTCGTACAGTTCGACCTGCACCGGGCGGCCCTCGAGCCGCGGCACGTTCGCATTCGAAAACTCGATGCGACTGCGCGCGCCAAAGCTCATTCGATCGGTGTTGACGTGACTCCAGGAAGGTCTGGTGGCGCTGCTTCCCAGCGACGCGTCGTCGAGGCCGCCGGAGCGCACCACTTCGCCGCGCGCCGTTTCGCGATTCGGCAACAAGCCGCATTCGAGTACTGAATGCGCTCGCCGTCGATCGGTCCGCAACTGCGGTTGTATCAGCGTTTCGGTGTCGATCAGCACGGGATGCTCGCCGCAGGCGATCAGATTTTCGTAGTGGCAGTCGCTGGCACGCACGGCATACAACAGCGCGAGCAGCGCGCCGGCGCGCCGGTAGAAGCGCTTCACCGCAGCCACATCCACCGCGTCGACGTGCGGAATGAATTCCATCCAGCCGTAGCAGCCTCGGTCGAGCACGCGCGGTGTTTGCAGATCGATGTCGCCGCGGGCGTTCATCCACTCCAGCAGGCGATTCCAGGCGAGATCCAGCGCAAGTGACTTGGGCTTGTAGACGAGCCTCGCGCCGGAAGCGAATTCAATAATCTTGACCGAGCGCAGCCCGCGGTGTGGGTCGGAAAGGCCGCTGCCGACGTGCACCACGCGATCGAGGTCCGGCCCGAACGTCGCACGGAGCGTGACGAGGTCCGCATCGAGGCGCGCGCGGAACTCGCGATCCTGTTCGACCGCGAGCTCCACCGTCTGCCGCACCAGGCGCGCCAGAACGGGATAGCACTCGAACTGACGCTGCCAGCCGCCGCTGCACAAGTGGCGGACGAACGCGCGATACGCGTCGCAGCCGTCGCGATCCGGCGGGCGCCTTGCTATGAATTCGGCAAACAGAACGTAGCTGAAATTGCGGCTGAGGATTTCCGCCAGGCCGTCGCCATGGTCCCCGGCGTGTGCTGTTATCGGAAGGAACGCGTCGCCGAACGGAATGCGGGAGTCCGTCGTTTCGTCGGTTGGGGTGTGCATGACGCTACGCCCGCTGAAGCTGTCTTGCGTAGTCGTTGCCGGTGTCGCCCATCTGCTCCAGCATGCGAATCAGACGGTTGCGATCCTCTGCCTCACCGCGGATATACAGGCGTCTCTGTGCGGCCTTGACGAGAAGAGCGCCGAGATCGACGTCCGTCCACACGTTCCTGGCGTGGAAGGCGATCGTCAACGCCGCCCCGAGACTCGTGCTCAGGACGTCTGGAGCGTCGCTCGCTGGGTACGCCGCACGCTGCACCTGCCGCGCCTGGGTTTCGCTCAGCGTCGGCGACCAAGCGCCGCGTGGCAGGCCCATGTGCTGGCAGAGCGCGTACGCCGCGACATGGAAGGATCGTTTCGCGACCGTATCACCCAGAAAGACTGACGTCAGACGGTTCAACAGGTGCGGCGACGGTTGCTGGGATGATGTCCGCTCGCGATGGATAGATGACCACGCCCAGATGGCCGCCTCGCAGACCGCAGGGTCTTCGACGAACACATGGCGCTCGATGTCTTCGAGCGGCATGTCCCTGGCCGCCGTACCCTTGGCGAAGGTGGCGTCGGCCACGTCGGCACACCCTTGGCGCGACATCCACAGGCGCCCCGCGCACGTCAGTAATCCGATGGCGACGTCTTCTCGGACGTCGCTGTTGATCAGCCGCCGCAGTTCTCGTTGCCCACGGGCGCCGAAACCACACACGCGCTCGTGCCGAAACGCCGCCAGAACCGCGCAGGTGTTCCTGAGCCACGTTTCTTCCGGCCAGTCCATGGATTCATAGGAACGCCAGGCCTGCTGCAGCAATTGCTTGCCGTAACAACCGGTGCTCAACGCGTGCCAGTCGTCTTTCGATCGACACCCCTGTGCGAAGAAGACGACCAACGGCAGGGCACTCGTCAGCGTTTCCGCCGTCAGCCGCGTCTCTTCCGATAAACACCTGGTCAGCCGGGCGATCGGCGGTGGAAGCGTCGGCGGAAAACCAAGCCACGCTCGTTTCCCGGTGAAGTCCAGATTGGCCTCCACCTTCGCGCGCAGATCGTTGCCTTGCCGTACCAGTGACGGAATGAGCCGGTGCAGATCCGACGCACACGAGTGGCCCTCTGTCGGGCGCGAAGCGGCCTGGGGTGATCGCATGAACTGTCCCTCGATGACACGGGCGCAAAGCAGAGGGAAAAACGATCATCCGCCCCGGGTCTGGGCGAACCCGATCTCGGAGTCGATACACGGTGTCAGGTGTCCAACTCGCGTATGGGCCGGCGCTCGATTCATCTCGCCAACGTTTTGTTGGTGTGCAGTCTCAGCGCGTGTTCAAGGCCCGAGCTGCCGGAGGCCATGAACGCCGTTCGAGCGGCTCAACGCTGTGAAGGTGCAGTCGAAAACCACTACTTTCCGTTCGAGATCTTTCGGTCGCTTCCACAGAACCTGGTCGATGCGCCGCGCGGACCGGCTCGAATCCTTGCGGCCATGCGCGAGCCTTCACTTTCGTGCGGCGAGCAACCCGACAGTTACCGAATCGTCTGGGTCCATAGCTTCGCAAGCGTGGGAGCGGCGATGGTTCGCATGAGTCGATCGAAGAATTCGTGGACGATGACCGCCGTTCAGTACGGCGACTCCAGGAAGCTGAACGACGTGTTGCGCCTCGAGCGCACGCTCTCGGACGATGAAACGCGCGCGATGCTGGCGGCCGTGGACGGATTCGAGTTGTGGACCCGACAAGACTTCTCGTGGAATCCCAACACGGACGATGGGGCGGCCTGGATGGTCGAAGGACGTCGGGGCACCGCGTATCACCCTATATTCCGCATTAACGCCGACGAGCGTGATGTGCGAAAGCTTGCCTTCGCGTTCTGGAAGCTCGCAGGAATCAAGACGCGGTTAGCGGAGACGCTCTCGCTCAGCGCGCCGGCGCAACTTCGACCTCCTTCTTCAGCGCCGCCTGCCAGTTCATGATGACGGTAATCGCCGTGAGGTTGCCGCGATCGAGCGGCAGCGCCGCCAGGAAGCGTTGATCGTCTCGCCCGGCGTCCCACTGGCCCGCTGCGCGAAGAGGCCACTTGGCGCCAGTCCCGCCAGAGGACCGGATCTGATCACCGATCTCGTTTCGGTGCAACGACTTCGAGCCACTCGGAATATGGGTATACCGGTACGGGGATTCGAACCCCGGTCCCGTGGCTGAGAACCACGTGTCCTGACCCCTAGACGATACCGGCACGTCAGGCGGGAACTTTCAAATGGTACAGGAGCGGAGAGGTCGAGTAAAGCGCGAGAGGATCTGACTATCGCGTGCTGTTGCGATAGCCGTCGTCGTAACCCTGGCGGAATCCGGTGCGGTAGTTGTTGCGGTAGGCGTCCTTCGATCCATATGCGTTCGTGTAGCCCTGATCCGCCTGCCGATAGTCTCTGTGCCTCACGGGGTCGTAACGTTCGCGGGCGCGACCGTCGGCGAGTCCTTTCGCGTAGCCCTCGTCGTACCCGCGCGCGAATGCGGGCTCCTGATAGCCACGCGGGATACGCCGGCCGGTCCGATCCTCTGATCGGAAATCTCGGCGCAGCCCGCGCTGCTCCGGCATGGACGGTTCGCCGACGACAGGGTCGGCAAGAGCCGCCCACGCGACAAACGCCGCGAGCAGGCGTGTCCAGTTCCGTGAACGCATGGCTCGTTTTTCGGCGGGGACACCTGGCAAAGCGTAGGGCCGCCTTCAGGCGGCCCAAGGTGCAAAGGATGAGCCATTAGCGGTGATACGCCTGACCGATCCACGGCCGGGCGGCCGCTGCGCCAATCGGGTCGTTGTCCTGTTCGCACAACTGGACAGCAGTTGTGAATCGCATCCGCGCGGCCGCGCGATTCCCGCGCAGATCAGCGATTCGGCCGAGCTCCGTCTGCGTGCGTCCGGATACCCATTGCCGCGACTCCAACGTCAGCCCTCGACTCAAATCGCGCTCCGCCTCGTCGAGGCGGTTGAGCCCGACCAGCGCGGCGCCACGTTTCTGTAGCCACAGTGCTTCCTCGCCGTACATTCGTGCACGTGAGTCGGCGGCAAGCATCCGCAGACCCGTTGACAGATGGCGTTCGGCCTCGTCGGCGCGGCCTGCACGCAGTGACGTGGCGCCAGCTTCCAGCCACAGGATCCGATTGCGCGGGAACTCGCGCTGCAGATCCGCGAGGACGCGTGACGCGTCGGCATAGCGCTTCTCGCGGTTGTAGAGCAGAACGAGTGCAAACCGCGCGTCGGTGCGCGCGTCGCCGCCTCGCGCCGCTGCTTGTTCGATCAGCTCCAGCCCTCGCTCTTTTCCTCCACCGAATCCTGCGACATACGCGGTGAGCCGCAGTGGCAACGACATGACGCTGACGATGTAGCGATACGTGCCGACAACCAGGCCTGCGTCGGCGCGACTGGGCTGAAGCTCCAGCACCTGTTCGTGAAGGTTGTATCCACGCCTCGCCGCGCGAAAGGCGCCGAGCACTCGTCCTTCGACGGTGGCGACATACGACGCCTGCAGCGCCACGGTTGCGCCGAGCTCATAGAGCGCGTCGGCGTCGCGCGAGTTCGCCTGCATGCGTGCTTCGGCGAGCTGCATGGCGCGTTCGATATGTTGCCTGAACTGCATCGCGAGATCGGCCGGCGGCTGCTTCAGCGCCACCTGCTGGCGTGTCAGACCACCGAGATAATCGTCGACGGTGACGGCGCCGCGCTGAAAGGTGATGTGCAGCCAGGGAAGGACCGCGAGCCCGCGCTCGGCCGCGATGTCCTTCGGGTCCGCGGCGACCGCTTTCTGCATCTCACGCGTGGCTTCGTCGTAATCGAGGTTGTATGCAAGCTCGTATGCATGTGCACGCAGCCGTGCCGATTCCCCGTTCGCCCCGACAGACGTCGGAACAAAAAGCAGCATGACCCCACACATCGCGATCCCGCGAGCTGCGCAAGGGAGAGTCATCAAATTTCGGGCTAATCGAGCGTGACTCCGGTTCGACGGTGGCGCAGTTCGCCTACAATCCCGCACACTATGCGACTTGTCCGCCGTAGCCTTGGCGGAGATGGATTCTGCCCCGCGAGCCGACCCAATGCGCGTGGAGTCATGGCGACGGTCGCCGTTCTCCTGCTGTCGTCCACGCTGCGCGCGCATCATTCGTTTGCGATGTTCGACTCGGTCAACAAGGCGACCATCACCGGCACCGTGACGCGATTCGAGTGGACCAACCCGCACGTGTTCATCGAGATCGACGTGCCGGGCGAGAGTGGTGCGGTCAAGCATTGGAGTGTCGAACTGGGCAGCCCCAGCATTCTGCTTCGCGGCGGCTGGAAATTCTCGGATGTGAAACCCGGCGACAAAGTCACGACCGTCGTCAACCCGCTGCGGGATGGCCGTCCCGCCGGCATGCTCTATAGAATCACGCTTGCGGATGGACGGATGCTCGGCAACGGTGGCCCGCCGCCGCCGGATCCGACCGCTTCCAGGTGAACTCACCAAATTGGACATGGTTCGCGCCTCGATAACCGTCTCGCTCGGCGTTCTCCTCGTCGTCGCGAGCGGCGCATGGGCGCAGAACGCGGCGATCGCGGATCCCAGGAACCTGACCGGCGTCTGGGAACCGATGCGGACGGGGCGCGGCACGGATCCACGCCTTGCGCCGCCCCCGCCGAGCTCGATCGAACTGAAGCCTCCATATGCAAATGCGTGGCAGGAGCGGAAAGCGGCTCAGGAGGAGGCCAGCCGCAAGGGCGAGCCGCTCGCGACGGGCGGTGCTCAGTGCATTCCCTACGGTATGCCGACGATGATGGCGATCGCGACCTATCCGATGGAGATCCTGCAGACACCAGGACAGGTCACAATCATCGGCGAGGCGTACAGCGAAGTTCGCCGCATTTATCTCGACCGCCCGCAGATGAAGATCGAGGAAGTCCCGCCCGGCTACTACGGACGGTCGGTCGCGAAGTGGGACGGTGACACGCTCGTGATCGACACGGTGGGTATCGCGACAAACGTGAATGGCTACCAGGGTGTGCCGCATACCAATCAGCTGCGGATCACGGAGCGGATGCGGTTGATGGCGTCCGACGTGCTTCACGATCAGATCACGCTCGACGATCCGGGCGTGCTGCAGAAGCCGGTCACGTACACGCTCGCGTATCGACGCCTGCCCAAGTACGAGATGGTGGAGTTCGTGTGCGACAACAACCGCGAGTACGTCGATGAGAAGGGCGTGGTCCGGATGAAGCTCCCGGAGAAATAGCCGGTCCGCCTGAAGGCGGACCCTACGACCGATTGGAACGATCATGAGGATGTATTACGTCGCGTTTACCTGCGCGTTGGGGCTCGCAGTCGCGTCGCCGGGATTCGCGCAGGGACAGCGTCCGGCGACGCCCGCGCCGGAGCGTGAACCGCTCGGCGCGCTCGCGCGCGCCAACCTCGCCAAGCCACGCCCGAAGCCGCCGTTCGACCTGACCGGCACGTGGTTCATCGATCAGCGCAACTCGCAGAACACATGGCGCTTCGGACCGACGGGCCCGTTCAAGCTCACACCCGAAGCGCAGGTCCACTACGACGCGGCGAAGAAAGCGCAGGCGGAAGGCAAGGTCTATCGCGACGATATCGGCCAGTGCTGGCCGGCGGGCCTGCCGATCATCATGACGCGCGTCTGGCCGATCGCGATGGTGCAGGTCCCGACCGCGATCTACATGATCAGCGGCTTCATGAACAGCCTGCGCACGGTCTATCTCGATGGCCGACCGCACTCCGATCCCGACGTCGTGGTTCCCAGCTTCAACGGCGAATCGATCGGCCGGTGGGAGGGAGACACGCTCGTCATCGACACGAAGTACTTCGTCAACGACCATCACTGGATCGATTCGGGAATCCCCGCCAGCGACCAGCTGCACATCGTCGAGCGCATCAAGCTGATTAACAGCGGCAACACGCTCGAGATCGAATACACGATGGCGGATCCCAAGGGCTGGGAAGGCGACTGGAAGGTCACGAAGCGGTGGAATCGTGTCGAGGACATGGACATCGCCGAGGTCTCGTGTCTGCCGGACCTCAATCAACACATGCCCAGCACGCAGTCGAAGGAGAACGTCCGATGAAGGCTCTGCTCGTGGGATCTGTGTGCGCGATCGTGCTTTCAATCGCGAGTGCCGCGCTGGCGCATCATTCGGCCGCGGGTATCGACCAGACACGCACGGTCACCATCGTCGGCATCCTCAAAGAGTTCAAGTGGGCCAACCCGCACTCGTGGATGGACGTCGATGTCACCGACGAGAAGGGCGAGACGAAGGTCTGGTCGGTCGAGATGACCTCACCCACGTTCCTCGCGCGCGCCGGCTGGAAGTCGAATACGGTCAAACCGGGTGACAAGGTCACGCTCACGGTGCGCCCGCTGAGGAGCGGCGATCCAGGCGGGATGTTCGTGTCGATTACGCTGCCGGATGGTCGCGTGCTCGGTCAGGCGCCGGCCGCTCCGCGCGCGCCCAGCCAATAACCGAATGGTGGCGCGGGCCTTGTCAGGCCCGCGTCTTTCGTCCTCCCCTGTAAAATCAGACAGCTCATGGCTGGAAAGATCCGTGCGGCTGTCGTTCTCCTCCTGCTGGCGGCGACGCCGGCATGGGCGCATCCCGCGCCGTTCAGCTATCTCGATATCGTCTTCCGGAACGGCCGCATCGACGGCACGCTCGTCGTTCACATCATCGACGCGGCGCACGAGCTGGGAATCACGCCTCCCGAGCGGATCCTCGACAACGCGGTCGCCGAGCGCGAGCGACAGCGGCTCGCCGCGATTCTCTCGCCTCGCCTCGAACTGAAAACGGATCATCGGCTCGTCCCGCAGTGGACGAGTCTCGAGCCGCAACCCAACGACGCCGCGCTGAAACTGAAATTCACGATCCCGACCGAGCAGACGGGTTCACTGAGCGTCGACGCCAACCTGTTTCCGTACGACCCGCAGCACCAGACGTTCGTGAACATCTACGAGACCGATCAGCTCCGCCAGCAGGTGATCTTCAGCGCGAACAGTCCCGAGCACACCTATTACCTGGGGACGACGCAAGGCGCGGTCGCGGTGATGAAGACGTTCATCCCGTCAGGCATCCGCCACATCCTGATTGGCCCCGATCACATCCTGTTTCTGGTCGGCCTGCTCCTGCTGGGCGGGTCGTGGACGGCGCTGCTCAAGATCGTGACGGCGTTCACCATCGGCCACAGCGTCACGCTCTCGCTGGCGGCGCTCGACATCGTGACGCCTCCCGCGAACATCATCGAGCCGACGATCGCATTGAGCATCGTTTTTGTCGGCGCCGACAATCTGGTGCGCGGTGACGGTCGTGATCTGCGGGCGTGGGCCGCAGCCGTTTTCGGTCTCGTTCACGGATTCGGATTCGCCAACGTGCTGCGGGAGTTCGGTCTGCCGAAAGAGGCGCTCGGCTGGTCGCTCTTTTCCTTCAACGTCGGCGTCGAGATCGGTCAGCTCGCCATCGTCGTCCTCATCGCATCGGCGCTCACGGCGATACGCCGACGCAGCGACAGAATTGGCTATCGCGTCGCCTATGCCGGATCGGTCGTCGTGATTGCCGCGGGGACCTACTGGTTCGTCCAGCGCGTGTTCTTCCCCGGAGCCGCGTGATGCGCCGCGGCCCCACGCTCGGCGCGATCGTGATCACCGGAATCCTCATAGCGGTGATAGCTGCCGGCGCGCAGCAGCCGGACGAAGTCGGCTCGTTGCAGAAGGTCCGCAACAACCTGTTCGTGATTCCGGGACAGGGCGGGAACACGGCGGTCTTCGTCACGCGCACCGGTGTCGTCCTCGTGGACACGAAGAATCCTGGCAATGGCCAGGCAATCCTCGACCGCGTCGCCGCAGTCAGCGACGAGCCGGTCTCGATGATCATCAATACGCATACGCACGGCGACCATGTCGGGAGCAACGAGTTCTTCGCTGCGTCGGTGGAGGTCGTCACGCACGAGAACACGCGGGCGAACATGCTGAAGATGCCCGAGGTCAAGAACAAGCCTCAGGCGATGCCGGGTCGTACCTTTCACGATCGGCTGACGATCGGCAGCGGTCAGGATCGCGTCGAGCTGTACTACTTCGGCCCGGCGCACACGAATGGGGACGCGCTCGTGGTGTTCCCGGCCGTGCGCGCGATGCACGCCGGCGACCTGTTCGCTTCGAAGAATCCTCCGCTGGTGGATACCGAGAATGGCGGCAGCGCTACTGGGTACGCCGACACGCTGGACAAGGCAGTCGCCGGAATCCGAGATGTGGACACGGTCATCCCGGGCCACAGCCCGGTGACGACATGGGCGGAGTTCGCCGGTTACGCGCGATACGTGCGACAGGTGAGCAAGTAACGCGTCAAATCCCAAATCCCAAATCTCAAATCCCGACTCCCAAATCTCAACAAAGACCAAAGACCAAAGACCAAAGACGAAAGACCAGGGACTGGCACCGCCGGAAGTCGCGTACGATAACGAGCGATGGTTGGCGTCATGGCCGCAGCGATGGCTCTTGCGATCGTGAACCCTGCAGATGATCCCGGGCGCGGCATTGCCGAGGCACTTGCGCGGGAGCGCGCGGCGGCGATCAGCAACCTCCGTTACGACCTCGCGTTCTCGATTCCCGCGGATCGTCGAGAGGCTGTGCTCGGCCGGGCGACGGTTCGCTTCACATTGCCGCGGGCGATGCGCGTCGTGTTCGACTTCGCGCGATCGCGCGAGCGCATTCGCGCGGTCCGCGTGGCTGGGCGCACGGTCGACGCGACCTTCACCGATGATCATGTCGTCCTTCCCATGGACGCGACTCACGCCGGCGAGAACGAGATCGAGATCCAGTTCACGGCCGGCGACGAGGCGCTCAATCGTGGCGACGATTTCCTCTACACGCTCTTCGTGCCGGCGCGCGCGCACTTCGCCTTTCCCTGCTTCGATCAGCCCGATCTGAAGGCGCGTTATCGACTCTCGCTGGTGATTCCGGATGGCTGGCAGGTCGTGGCGAACGCGGCCGAAGAACTGCAGCGCGAGATGGTTCCCGGTCGGACGGCCGGCGTGTGGAACGACAACGTGCCGTTCACGGAGACGCAGCCGATCCCGACCTATCTCTTCGCGTTCGCCGCGGGCAAGTTCTCGATCGAGACAGCGACCCGCAACGGCCGTCAGTTCCGCATGTTCCATCGCGAAACCGACGCGGTCAAGGTCGCGCGAAATCGCGACGCCATGTTCGATCTGCATGCATCGGCTCTGGCGTGGCTCGAGAACTACACCGGCATTCCCTATCCGTTCGGCAAGTTCGACTTCGTCCTGCTTCCGGCGTTCCAGTTCAGCGGCATGGAACATCCGGGCGTCGTGTTCTACACGTCGTCTCTGTTACTGGACGAAGCAGCCACGCAGAACCAGCTCCTGGATCGCGCGAGCACCATCGCGCACGAGACGGCGCACATGTGGTTCGGCGACCTGGTCACCATGCGCTGGTTCAACGACGTGTGGATGAAGGAAGTGTTCGCCAACTTCATGGCGGCGAAGATCGTGAACCCGTCGTTTCCGCAGGTGAATCACGATCTGCGATTTCTGCTGTCCAACTATCCGTCGGCGTACCAGATCGATCGCACAGCAGGCACCAATCCGATCCGGCAGTCGCTGGCGAACCTCGACGAAGCTGGGCAGCTCTACGGCGCGATCATTTACCAGAAGGCGCCGGTCGTCATGCGTCAGCTGGAGATGATCGTCGGTGAGGACCGCTTTCGCGAGGGTCTGCGCGAGTACTTGAAGCGCTACTCGTTTGCCAACGCGTCGTGGCTCGACCTGGTAGCGCTCCTCGATCGGCGCACGCCGGAGGATCTCGCGGCGTGGAGTCGGGCGTGGGTGGAGGAGCGTGGTCGGCCGACGTTCACGGTCGAGACCAGGTTGAACGGCAATGGAACGATCGCGGCAATGACGCTGACCGCGACCGATCCATTCGATCGCCGGCTGGTGTGGCCGCAGCGATTGCGCGTCGCCGTGGGAGCCCACGGAACCGTCGAGGAGGTGCGGGTCGACGTGAAAGGCGCGACCGCAACCGTGCCGGGCGTTCGCGGGCGGCCGAAACCGGACTACGTGCTTCTCAACGGGCACGGTCTCGGCTATGGACTGTTCCTGCTCGACGACGCAAGCCGTGGCTATCTGCTCGGACACATCGAGGACATTCCCGACGCGCTGACCCGCGGCAGCGCGTGGGTCACGCTGTGGGACAACCTGCTCGAGCGCAGGGTTGCGCCGGACGTGTTCGTCGACGCGGCAATGCGCGCGCTGCCGCGCGAGGACGATCAGCAGAACGCACAACGGGTCCTCAGCTATCTCGTACGCGCCTACTGGCGGTGGGTGACCCCGGAGGAACGACTGGCTCGCGCGCAGCGGCTCGAGTCGATGCTTCGGGACGGGATCGCGCGCGCGCCGTCGGCCAGCCAGAAGGCAGCGATATTCAACGCGTTCCGCGACACGGTGCTCTCTCGTGACGGGGTCGCGTGGCTGGAACGTGTCTGGCGCCGCGACGAGAAGATCGTCGGGCTGCCGTTCGCGGAGACCGACGAGATCGCGATGGCGCTGGAGCTCGCCGTCCGCGACGTTCCGAATGCGTCGGAGATCCTCCGCGCACAACTGGAACGCACGCAGAATCCCGATCGCAAGGCGCGCTTCGCGTTCGTCATGCCGGCGCTCTCGGCCGATCCCGCCGAGCGCGAGCGTGCATTCGAGCGGTTCCGCTCCGTCGAGAATCGCCGCCGCGAGCCGTGGGTGCTCGAGTCGCTTCAGTATCTGAATCACCCGTTGCGCGAACCGCACTCGCGTCGATTCGTCATGCCCGCGCTGGAGTTGCTGCGCGAGATTCAGAGGACCGGCGACATCTTCTTTCCGACGCGCTGGACCGAATCGACCCTCGGCGGCCACCGCTCACCGGAGGTGGCCGAGCAGGTCGAGGCGTTCCTCGCAAAGGAACTGCAATACCCGCAGCGACTCCGCTGGACGATCCTCAGCGCCGCGGACGAACTTCTTCGGATGGCTCGATGAGCGCTGTCATCGTCAAGAGGCGATCTTGTCGCGTCAAAACTAGTTAGATAAACTAGGCTGATGAAAGTCAAAGAAATAGGCGTGTTCGATGCAAAGGCGCGCTTGTCTGAGCTGCTGGACCGTGTAGAACACGGCGCGGTGTACGTGATTACCAAGCGTGGACGGCGGATCGCAGAACTCCGGCCGGTTCGTGAAACCCAGCGGCTGACGTTCGGTTGCGATGCGGGTCGAATCGTGATTCCCGACAGCTTTGATGAGCCGCTCGAAGAATTCGGCGAGTACACGGAATGAGGTTCCTCGTCGATACGCACGCGTTCCTGTGGTACGCGGCAGGCGATCGCCGACTCAGTGAGGGCGCGACCCGCACTCTCGAGGAAGAACCCGAGGAGTGGTGCCTCAGCGCCGCGAGTGTCTGGGAAATGTCGATCAAGGCGAGCATGAAGCGTCTCGTCCTGCCGGCTCCGACACGTGAGTACATCGCAGAGAAGATCGCTCAAGGGTTGCATGTCTTGCAGGTGGAATGGAGTCATGCGGCGGCGGTGGAGCTCCTTCCGTTTCATCATCGCGACCCGTTTGATCGCTTGATCATCGCGCAAGCGAGCACCGAACGTTTGACGGTCGTGACGGGCGATCCCGCATTCAGCCAATACGACGTGCGACTGCTCTGGTAAACGTTCCGCAGCGCGACCGTCCGCGGATCGATATCGTCTTACAATCGCTGTTCATTCATAGCGCTTCCACGAGGAGGACAGATGTTACGAAGGGTGACCGTCGCTGCCATCGCCGTGATCGCGGGTGCCGTAGGTGTGGGCGCACAACAGCAGCCGCCAGCGCGGCCGTTGAGTCCGCCAGGCTCGACGCAGGCGCAGGTGCTGGGACGCTGGGAGAAGGGAGAGCGCCCGACGTTTGCGGTCGGCCAGGAGCGTTATGTCGGCGGCAAGTGGCTCGAGATCACCTACGGGCGACCCGCGCTCCGCGGACGCGACGTGTTCGGCTCGGGCGCCAATTACGGCAAGGCGCTCATCGATCTGCCGCTCGGCGACTTCGGTCCGCCGCCCGTGTGGCGTGCCGGCGCGAACGTCAGCACGCGGCTGATGACGGAAGCGACGCTCACGATCGGCGACAAGAAAATCCCGCCGGGCGAGTACAGCCTGTTCATCGACGTGAAGAGCCCAACCAACTGGACGCTGATCGTGTCGAGCTGGGGCGCGTTGCAGCGATTCAATCAGGCCGACAAGACGGCGTTGTGGGGTGCGTATGGCTACACGCCGGAGAAAGACGTCGCGCGCGTGGCGATGAAGGTCGAGTCGCTGCCGTTCAGTGTCGAACAACTCACGTGGTCGTTTATCGACATGACGCCGGACAGCGGACGGATGGCGATCGCGTGGGCGAAGACGATGGCGAGCGTGGCGTTCAAGGCCGCGCCCTGATCGGAGGGGTGGCATCGTAGGGGACCCATCACGCCATGAATCGTAGGGACCGCGAAGGCATGGATCGCAGGGGCCGCGAAGCCATGAGTCGCAGGGACCGCGAAGGCATGGATCGTAGGGGGCCGCGAAGCCATGAGTCGTAGGGACCGCGAAGCCATGAATCGTAGGGGCCGCCTTTAGGCGGCCCTTCAGCTGGCGGCCCTCACCTCAACTCTGCACCCACAGCTTCGGCTTGCCGGTGCCATCGTCGGTGCCCTTGATGTACCAGTTCTTGCCGAGCGGATCGTGGTCCATCGTGGTGACGAAGTCGAAGGGCGCCTGGAATTCGATGTAGTCGAAGCCCGTTTCCGAGGCGACGAGCTGATGCCATTCGCCGGCGGGAATCAACACGAGATTGCCGGGACCAACATGAAGCGTCCCGGCATCGTGCTTGACCTCTCCGGTCCCCTTTTCGATCAGATAGAAATGCTCGGGCGTGACCGGGCTCGTCTTCGACGCCTCGTGTACGTGACGCGGCGAGTGCGCGTGCGGACCGTACTGCATGCGTCCGAGCTGCAGGTCGTACGCCGCTGACAGACCGGTCTCCTTGTTCACCCAGAAGGTCCGCTCGCGAAACTGCTTCTCGTCGATGAGCGATCGCAGCTGCGATTCCACGAAGAAGTAGCCGGTTGGCTCGTTGCCTCCGGGCCGGCCCGTGTGTTTCGGCACCGTGACGACCAGAAGCCTGAGCGGGGTCGCCGATGCGGTAATGCGCGCTTCCTCGCCCGGCTCGAGATACACACCGGAGCGGCGCTGCGCCTTGTGCTCAGTCGTGCGGCCGCCGCTGATGTGGGTCAGCGTTGCGTCGCTTCCCTCGAGCACGTAGGCAACGCGGGTCCTGTCGCTCCGATCGAGACGCCAGGTCTTGCCGGCATCCACTTCTCGAATCGCCACTTCAACGCGTGTTCCTTCGTCGCTCGAGCCGAGGACGTGTCGAACGTGACCCTCGGGGGTCTGCGTGTTCGCCTTGTCCGCGATGTCGATCACTTTGATCATTCGTTACTCCACGGTCGGCCAAGACCCAAAAGCCTGACGTCCGTTACGCAAGGGCTTTGGGTCGATACGCCTCGCGCGCCACATCCGAGATTGGGGCAGGCGCGACCGTGGCGCGAATCGGTGTCTGGACATGACGCTCGACGGTCGGTTTTTTCGAGCCGCCACCTTCTTCACCCCAGATAACGGTCACTTCCGTACCGGGCTCGACATGATCCGCGTCGAGCATGCCGAGCGAGAGGATCGCACGCTCGTTCGAGCTGAAGCCCGTGTACGTCGAGAGGCCAACCATCCGCTGTCCGATCATGACCTTGTCGAAGGGAAGCGTCGCGTAGTTGGCGAGTGGCAGGTCGATGTATTTCGGCCCCTCGCCGGGTGCGTGAAATACCGTTCCGAATGCTCGATTCGCGTCATCGCTGTTCCACACGAGCGTGACCTTCTTCCGATGTGGCTTGCCGGCCATCGCTTCGAGCGCGGCACGGCCCACGAAGTCGTGATCGAACTTCACCATGTGGCCGTAACCGAGATCGTAGGGCGTCCGGTAGTAGTCCGCGATCGAATCGGAGTAGTAGCTGCCGCCGAGCGAGGCCATCGCCTCGTAGCTCTTGTCGGTCAACCACTGGCGATACGGTTTCAGCTTCTCGCCGGTGTAGATGGCCGGCAACGGCGACGGAATCCACCCCGACTCGAGGCACGTGGTCGGATACGCGCGTGAACCGACCAGTCGTATCCCGAACTCGCGACCGGCGTCGACGATCGCGTCGCGCACCTGATCGCCATGTTCCCACGGACCAAACAGTTCCCATCCCGGCTGCCCGACCATGCCGTGTCGCAGCGCGCGCACGTCACGTCCACCGATGCTGAACCTATCCATGTGGAAGAACCGCACATCGGGAGGTGTCCTGCCGAGAATCTTCTGCATGACGGCGAGCGCGTTCGGTCCCTGCAGTTCGAATCGGAACACCTTGCGGCGTCCCTCGTTCTGCGCGGAGCGCTCGTCACGCTCCCACTTCACGGAATACCCACCCGTCTGCGCGTGGTACTGGACCCAGTTCGACGCCGGCGGCCGGCCAACGAGGCTGAAGAGCTGCTCCTCGAGGTGGAACAGAATCGCGTCGCCAACGACGTAGCCTTCGTCCGTGCACGCGACGAACTGCTTGGCCTGATTCACCTTGAAGTTCTTGAACGTGTTGATACCGAGGTCCGACAACAGCTTCAGTGCGTCCGGGCCTTCGATGTACAGATCCGTCATGTGATGCGACTGGTCGAGCAGCGCACACGTCTCGCGCCAGGCACGCTGTTCGTCGCGCCAGTTGGTGAACTCCGGCTTCACGACGGGGAAGGCATAAGGTCCGGTCTGCGAATTGCGGAGCAGCTCAACAGGGCTGCCGGCGGCCTGCAACACGTCTTCGAGACTTCGAGGACTCATCGATCGTCGTACTCCTGGTGGTGAAAGAGAACGTGGCTGCCGCACAGCCGTGCGGCGCCCGCGAGTAGAACGGACGATTATACCTGACGTGTCGCTGGCGATCGGCTCGTCGGAGCCGGGGAGCAGGCTATCGAGCGCGCTGCGCTACCTGGCAAAACGGCTTAACGCCGTTTCGCTAGGAGCTGTGCGTCGACCGCGGTGACGATGAACTGCACGAGTTGGCGATCGGACATCCAGGTCAGGTTTTCGCCACCCGGATTCAGATCGTAGGCCGCGATGATGTTCAGCAGCCGCGGGCGGTTGAGCGCACCGAGCTCCTGCTTGAGCACATCCAGATTGCGCGTGCCGATCTCGAACGGATCGAGAATCGGTTCTGGTCCTGGAGGCATGACACGCATCGTCGTAACGGCCTTCTCTGCGGGCCCCGTGGAAACTGGGACTTCAACGGTACGGACGCGGACGGTGACGGGACTCCTCGCTCGCTGGAGCGCCCCTTCGAGAAAGATCGGCGTCAAGCCGGTGCTCCAATACACGAGGTCGTGGCGTTCGGGTTGACGCGATTCAACCGGGCCCACGATCACGTCGCCGCCGCCATCGATCGGAACGAACTCCAGCCAGCCTTCCCACATGCCGTCGTCGGCGTGTCGACCGACCACGCGCGCGTGGTACGTGCCGAGCTCGTCCCGTACCGGCGTATCGAACGACAGATAAACTTCGGCCATATGAGATATCCAGCCTCCAGAACTGTGGAGTGTGCAACTCGACTGCCACACAGTCAGGAATCAGGATTCAGGTGTCAGGTATCAGGGCTGGGCCACGAATCAGCCGGGCATGCGCGGAATCAGGATCTCGCCGTGCGAAGTCGAGCCCGTCGGCGTGAATCGCATGATATCGGTCGAGTTTTCTCCGACGACGCGCAGTCGCATCACATCGTCGTCGATTGTGACGAGCAGGAAGTGCGACGAGTCCGACCACGAGACCGTGTGTGCCTCCTCGAAGCGAGTGGGCGTTCCGTGACGTACTTTGCTCCCGGCGCCGGTGACGAAGTAATCGATGCCGTCATGATGTGAATGTTGAAAATTGTGCTCGTGCCCGTTGAACATCACGCGGAGACCGCCGCGGCTGAACAGTGGCAGCAGCCGCTCCATTCGGTCGGTGTTGTGGTGCTGCGGGCCGGCGCAGAACGGCGGGTGATGGCAGAACGCGAGGCGCCAGCGAAGCCCGCCGTCGCTGGCAAATGTGTTTTCCAGCCACTGCCAGTGTTTCGGGTGCTCGTAGAGCCGTTTGCCGCGGAAGAATCCTTCCTTTGACGTATCGATACAGATGAATTCGATGTCGGGGCCAAAGCGGAACCGGTAGAACAGCCCTGGCTCGATCGACGTGTATCCCGACGACTCACCGGTCGCGAGCCGTTCGTGAAGATACATGTTGTCGAGAAGCTGATCGCGATCATCCCGATCTTCCGTCTCGGCGGTGTCGTGATTGCCGATGCACGGATAGACGGGAATTCGATTGATCATGTAGCGATACGGCTGGAAAAACGTGAAGAACCAGTCGTCGTCTTCGGCGCCGGTGTTCGTCGCCGTTATCGGCAGACCGAGGATGCGCGCGCCGGCGTAGATGTTGTCCCCGGTCGTGAGGATCAGTCGGACGTCGTGGGTGTCGAAGACGGCCTGCATCGCCTGGGCGATCTCACGCTGGCGTCGCGTTGGCGTGGATCGGCGGATGCCCGTGCCATAGTCACCCAGCACGATGAAGGTGAACGGACGTTTCCGCGCGACGGTCGGATCCGGGTCGGTTCTGAATTCGTTGACGTAACGCCCGCCACGTTGGACGAGTCCCTGCAGCTCACCGGGTGCCCAGTCCCAGCGCTCGTCCCTGGCCCACCTCTCGTCATTGACGATCACTTCGTATCGGTATCGCGTGTCCGGCTGGAGCCCATTGATCCAGCAGAAGTTCGTCGTCTCGGTCGAACTGGTCTCGGCGAGCGCTCCGTCCTCCGTGTAGACATTGACGCGTGCGGCGCCGTACGGAGCGGAGCGTGCGCCGATGCTTTCACGTCTCGGTGGGTGGACGTGCTTGAGGTCGCGATCGTCTACGAGTTTCCATTCACGGTCCGACCGCGTCTTGAAATAGAAGGCGCCCCAGGTGATGAGCGCGGACGTCGGGGTGACGCCGGCGAGATGAAGGTACGGCTCGGCGTGGAATTCGGGCATGGTCGGGAATGACCCAATTCAAAATTCAAAAGTCAAAATTCAAACTAGTAAACCCGGTCGAAGCTGACCGATCTCGCGGTACACGTACCGATAGTGGGGTTCTTTAGTTTGCATTTTGAGTTTTTCATTTTGAATTATCTGCGTGCGTCCCCCCTCACCGCACGCGCTGATCCGGCATCAATGTGAGATCGCTGCGATCGAGGATGTTGTCGGCTGCCCCGACGCGGAACCAGCGCCAGGCGTAGGGCTCGAGTCGGATACGGTGAAATCCGTCGTTCTGCACGCGGCTATGTTTGCCGTCGAATACTTCCACCAGCACATCATCGCGCTCGCATCCGATTTTCAGCTTCACGGTCTCGGTCGTGCTCGCGAAGTTGTGCAGAGTTACCATTGACGTGTTTCGCCAGTCGTAGCGGATCGCGAGACTGGACGACCCATTCGTCCGCAGGACTGTGAAGCTGCCCCACCCCATCTCAGGGCATTCCTTGCGCATGCGAATCATCCGCTCGGTCCAGTTGAGCAGCGACTCCGGATCGCGCCTCTGCGCAGCGACGTTCACTCGCTCGTAGCCGTACACCGCGTCGTTGATCGCTGGCCGAATCACAGTTCGTGAGCGCGAGAACCCGCCATGCCGTTCGCCGGTCCACTGCATCGGCGTGCGCGCGCACTCACGTTCGGGGAGCCGGAGATTGTCGCCGATGCCGATCTCGTCTCCGTATTGCATCATCGGCGTTCCCGGCAGCGAGAAGAGCAAACTGAACGCGAGTTCGAGACGCCGCCGATTGTTGCCGAGCATCGGCGCGAGACGACGACGGATGCCGCGATCGTAGAGCTGCATCCGCTCCGCGGGCCCGAACGCGTCGAAGACCTTCTGACGCTGTTCGTCCGTCAGCCGACCGAGGTCCAGCTCGTCGTGACTGCGGAGGAACTGCACCCACTGCGCATTTTCCGGACGCTTTGCCGTCTGCTCCAGCGCCCACACGAGTGGTTCCGTGTCGCCGCTGGCCATCGCGTAGAACAGCCGCTGATTGACGGGGAAGTTGAGCATCATCTGCAGGCGCTCGCCGTCCTGGCCGAAGTAATTCATGCTCTCGTCGGGCGGCACGTTCGCTTCGGCGAGCAGGATCGCGTCGCCGCTGCGCCACTGCAGGAAGTCGCGCATCTCCTTCAGCAGCATGAAATCCTGCTCGTGCTCGATGCCGGCGCCCTTCTTCTCGATCAGAAACGGGACTGCGTCCATCCGAAAGCCGGAGACGCCGAGCTGCAGCCAGAAGCCCATGATCTTCTGAATCTCGGCGCGCACGTACGGGTTCCACGTGTTCAGGTCAGGCTGGTGATTGTAGAAGCGGTGGAAGTAATACTGCTTCGCGCGCTTGTCGAACGACCACGTCGTCGTCTGCTGTCCAGGGAAAACGATCCCCTTCTTGTGATCCTTCGGCCGCTCGTCGGCCCACACGTACCAGTCCCGAAAGAAGGACTTGGGGCTCTCGCGCGCCTGCTGAAACCAGGGCGAGTCTGCGGACGTGTGATTGACGACCAGGTCGACGATGACGCGGAGGCCGAGCGCTTTGGCGTGATCGATGAAGTTGACGAAGTCGCCAAGTGACCCGTGGCGCTCGTGTACGGTGTAGTAGTCGCTGACGTCGTAGCCGTTGTCGCGATTCGGTGAGCCGTAGAACGGCTGCAGCCAGACGCAGGTGACGCCGAGGCCGGCCAGATAATCGAGCCGGCGCATCAGCCCTTCGAAGTCGCCGACGCCATCACCGTTGGCGTCCTGGTACTTCTCGACGTCGAGGCAGTAGATGACGGCGTTCTTGTACCAGAGATCGTCGATCGACATGTTGGGTAGCTGGGGAACTGGGTCGCTGGGTTGTTAGGCGGATGGGTAGCTAGGTAAATGCACTTGCCCAGCCACCCAGCTACCTAGCCGCCCAGCAACCTAGCTACCTAGAGCACGCCCGCCTTGATTTTGAATCCGGTCTGGGCGTCGCCCTCGCGATACATGCCGTGGCACTGCTTGCACTGTGCCTGCATCGTGTTGGCGGCGGCGAGCGCTTTCATGCCGTCGCCAGCGGCGGCGGCCCCGGCCGCTTCGGTGGCCGCCATGCGCGCCGTCTGCGCGAACATCACCGCATCGGCCTTGTTGTTCTGCTGCCAGAACCGCTCGACGTCGCCGAAGGCCATCGCCAGCGTCTGCGCGTCCTTCGCTGCGTCGGGGAGCTGATTCATCATCAGCTTCATGCGCAGCGCGCCCGACGTGGGACCGATGATACGCATACGCGCCTGAAGATCGTCCGGTGTGAGACGCGCGGCCGCCTGCGCACCCGCGCCACCAGCGCGTTGACCACCGGCTGTCGCAGCACCACCCGTCGTTGCGGTTGCGCCACCGCCTGCGCCGGCGCCGGCCGATCCGCCCGCCGCAGTGGTGCCTGCCGGCGTCGGGGCGGGCGGCGGCGTCGATGCGGTGGTCTTCGACTTGTTGCCGCACCCCACGCACAACATCACAGCGAGTATTGCAACACCAGAGACACTTCTCATCGTTGCTCCTTTGCGTGTTGGATCGCTCGGCGATCCGAAATCAGCGGACGCGGAGCCGATCGCGACTCCTGTCGACCACTCAGACGCGCACGATCGATCGCGATGAAACATCACCCGACGAGCTGGGATCATCACACGCGCGCCGATCATCGTAGCGCACCACACACAGACTGAAACTCAGTCTTGGTTTCAGAACATGGTTTTTCTTTTTCGTAACTATCGAGCGTGGTACGGTGCACGGCGAGAGCTACAGCCGCGTCGGACATACGCTCGTGCGACACGTTTCGAGTCACTTCGCTCGCTTAGTGCAAAGTTGCTTCCCGGCCGCCATCGTGTGGGGTGCGCTGATGGGATCGCCGCGCGACGCGTCTGCGGCTCAGACGATCGCATCGGCAGCCGCCGACGGTGCGCGACTCTACCAGGACAATTGCGTGGCGTGTCACGGCAGTGATGGCCGTGGCAATGCTCAGGCGGTCGTCGGTTTCGATGTCGCGCTTCCCGACTTCACCGACTGCCTCTTTGCGACGGTCGAAGGCGCGGAAGGCTGGGAAGCCGTCGTGCGCGAGGGCGGACCTGTCCGCGCGCTCGATCGGCACATGCCGGCGTTCGGTGGAGCGCTCTCCGAGGACGAGATCCGGCTCGTCGTCGGCCACGTGCGAAGGTTCTGCACCAGTCGAGGATGGCCGCAGGGCGATCTCAATCTGCCGCGCGCGCTCGTCACGGAAAAGGCCTATCCGGAAAACGAGGCCCTGTTCACGATGTCCATCAGTCGCGAGCCGACGCGGAGCGTCGGGAACAACTTCATTTACGAACGACGCTTCGGTGCGCGCAACCAGTACGAGGTCAACGTGCCATTCGACGCGCAGCGCAGTGAAGCCGGCGTGTGGCTGCACGGCCTCGGCGACATTGCGGTCGCCGTGAAGCGCGCGTTCTATCACGACGTCGAGCGCGGATCGATCGTCAGCCTGGGTGAGGAAGTGTCGCTGCCGACGGGCAAGCAGAGCGAGAGTCTCGGCAAGGGGTTCACGGTATTCGAGTCGTTCGTCGCCGCGGGCCAGAGGCTGCCGCGCGAGAGCTTTGTTCAGTTCCAGGGTGGGCTCGAGATCCCGACGGAGGCGGCGCGCGCGTCGAAAGAAGCGTTCTGGCGCACGGCGATCGGCAAGACGATCACGCAGTCGACGCGACGCTGGACGCCGATGGTCGAGATCGTCGGTGCCCGCGAGCTCGAGTCGGGCGCGCGCTCCGAATGGGACGTCGTGCCGCAGATGCAGATCACGGTCAGCAAGCGCCAGCACATCATGCTCAGCGCCGGACTGCAGGTGCCGTTGAACGGCCGCGACGAGCGTGCATCGCAGTTCCTCACGTATTTCCTGTGGGACTGGTACGAAGGAGGGTTGCTCGATGGCTGGCGGTAAGCGAGTGTCGCTGCTCCTGCCGGCATTCGGGCTGTGGCTCGCCGCGATCTTCGTCACGGCGGGGTCACCGGTCGCGGCGCAGGTCACGAACCGAACGGTACGTGGTGCACATGAGGGACCGATGTTCACCTCCTCGCGCGAGTGCATGGCCTGCCACAACAGCCTCGTCGCGCCAAGTGGAGAAGACGTGTCGATCGGTCTCGCCTGGCGCGCGTCGATGATGGCGAACTCGTCACGCGATCCGTACTGGCACGCGTCGGTCCGCCGCGAAGTGCTCGATCATCCGCTGCGCGGCGCGGACATCGAGGACGAGTGCGCGATCTGTCACATGCCGATGGTGCGCGCCCAGGCGCATACGGAAGGACGCAAGGCGCAGGTCTTCGCCCATCTGCCGATCGGGCGAGGCGAGGAAGACGCCGATCTGCTGGCGGCGGATGGTGTGTCGTGCACGCTCTGCCATCAGATTACCAACGAGCGCTTCGGGACGCGTGAAAGTTTCGTTGGTGGCTTCGTGCTGGCGACGCCGGAGGGGGGCGCCCGCAGGATGTTTGGTCCCTTCGCGCCCGATCGCGGCCGCACGGCGATCATGCGATCGGTCACCGGGCTGCAACAGACCGAAGGCGAGCACGTGCGGCAGTCCGAGCTGTGTGCGACCTGTCACACACTCATCACCGAGGCGTTGGGTCCCAAGGGCGAGGCGATTGGCTCGATCCCCGAGCAGGTCCCGTATCAGGAGTGGCGGCACAGCGCGTATCGCGAGGAGCGTAGCTGCCAGTCGTGCCACATGCCGGAAGTGGCTGGCGACACACGCATCGCCTCGGTGGCCGGAGACGCGCGAAGCGGCCTGCACAAGCACACGTTCATCGGCGGAAACTTCTTCATGCTGCGGATGCTCAATCGGTTCCGCCAGGAGCTTGGCGTCGGCGCGCTCGCGCAGGAGCTCGAGACATCCGCCATACGAACGGTCCAGCAGCTCGGCACGCAATCAGCGGAAATCACAATCACGGACGCGTCGCTGGCGGCAGGACGCCTGCAGTTCGAGGTAGCGGTGACCAATATCACGGGCCACAAGCTGCCGACCGGATATCCGTCGCGACGTGCGTGGCTGCATGTGACCGTGCGCGATCGACAGGGTCAGGCGCTGTTCGAATCGGGAGCGATCGATCCCGAGGGTCGCATCCGCGGCAACGACAACGATGCGGATCCCGCGCGCATCGAACCGCATTACACCGAGATCCGGCAACCGGATGCGGTCCAGATCTACGAGTCGGTGATGGGCGACTCGCGCGGGATGCCCACCACGGGTCTGCTGCAGGCGATCAGTTTCCTCAAGGACAATCGCCTGCTGCCGCGCGGCTTCGACAAGACGAGCGCAGAGCCCGACATCGCCGTGCGTGGCAGCGCCTCGCAGGACGGCGATTTCGCCGATGGCGGCGATCGGGTCCGCTACCTCGTCGCACCTGGATCGGCGTCCGGCCCGTTCGACGTCGACGTGGAGCTTCGCTATCAGCCGATCAGCTTCCGGTGGGCGCAGAACCTGCGCCCTTATGATGCGCCAGAACCGAAGCGGTTCGTACGGTATTACGAATCGATGGCCAGCGGCTCGTCGACTGTGCTTGCGCATACGCGCGCGACCGTCGGAGGGTCGCGCGCCGACGACTCGCGGTAGCGCAGCGCCTCAGGCCAGGACCGAAGGCCGAAGCCCGAAGGCCACGCCCCCCCACCTGCGATACCATCTGCGGCCATGTGGAGCGAATTCAGAACATTCATCGCCCGCGGCAACGTGATCGACCTGGCCGTCGGTGTCATCATCGGCGCCGCGTTCGGCAAGATCGTGACGACACTGGTTGAAAACGTCATCATGCCGCCGATCGGTCTGGCTCTGGGCGGCATCGACTTCTCCAGCCTGTTCGTTGTCCTCGACAGCTCGAAGGGAGTGCCCGCGTCGCTGGCCGACGCGAAGGCGAAGGGAATACCGGTGATTGCCTACGGGCAGTTCATCAACGACGTGATCACATTTGTGATCGTCGCCGTCGCGGTGTTCATGCTCGTGAGAACCGTCAACAAAATCAAGGAAGCCGTGGAAGGCCCCGTGCCCGTCGCGCCGCCGGCCACGAAGGACTGTCCGTACTGCGCGTCGGCGATCCCGATCAAGGCGACCCGCTGCCCGCACTGCACATCACAACTGAGCTGACGCTGGTCGGTGCAATGCTGACTTCGTCGTCGGTGCAATACCTTGCTCGCGCATGAAGTGAGACGCGGCGCGGACCTTTATGGTCCGAGAGCCCGTCGGTGCAGTACACTCTGTGTCCGGGTCAGCGGGCGTCGCACCGACCAGCCAAGGAGACCTCCAGCGAGGTAACCCCTACATCTCCACTTGGACCCCGAGCTCGACGACCCGCTCCGGCGGCAGTCTGAAGTACGCCGTCGCACGCACGGCGTTGCGTGCCATCAGGACGAACAGCCTCTCGCGCCACATCGCCATACCAGGACGGCGCGTGACGATGATCGTTTCGCGACCCAGGAAATACGTGACGTCGTCGGGATCGATGTTCACGCCGGAGCTGCGTGCCTGCAGCAGCGTTTCCGGCACGTTCGGGTCCTGCATGAAACCGTACTGGATGCGCACGTAGAAGATCCCGGAGCCGAGTGGATTGACCTCGATCTGATCGTCGGTGGCGACGTACGGTGTCTGTGAGGTCGACACGGTGAGCACGATGACGTGCTCGTGAAGGATCTTGTTGTAGCGCAGGTTGTGCCCGAGCGCCGGGGGCGTGCCGCGCGGCGAGGCGGTCATGAACACCGCGGTGCCTGGCACGCGGATCGGTGGCTGCGAGGTGACGGCGGTCATGAACTCCTCGAGCGGCAGCGCGCGCGCGTTCATGCGCTCGGCCATGATCCGCCGACCGGTCTTCCACGTGGTCATCAGCGTGAAGATGAGAGCACCCACGACCAGCGGCAGCCAGCCGCCGCGGAACACCTTCAACAGGTTGGCGCCGAAGAACGACAGGTCGACCGACAAGAAGATCGCGGTCACGCACGTTGCCAGCCACAGCGGCCAGCGCCATCGTTCCGTCGCCACCACGTGCAGCAGCAGCGCGGTAATGACCATCGTCATCGTGACGGCGATTCCGTATGCGGCGGCCAGCGCGCTCGATGATTCGAAGCCGATGACGATCAGGATCGTGCCGATCGCCAGCGCCGCGTTGACCTGCGGCACGTAGACCTGGCCCATTTCATGTGACGACGTGTGCTCGACGTCGAGGCGCGGCATGTATCCCAGCTGAATCGCCTGTCGCGTCAACGAGAACGCACCCGAGATCAGCGCTTGCGACGCGATGATCGCGGCGATCGTCGCGAGCAGCACCAGCGGGTAAAGCGCCCACAGCGGCGCCAGCATGAAAAACGGCTGCTCGGCCGATTCCGGCTGCAGAATCAGCTCCGCACCCTGACCGAAGTAGTTGAGCAGCAGCGCCGGCAGTACCAGCGAAAACCACGCAAGGCGGATCGGCCTTTTTCCGAAGTGGCCCATGTCCGCATAGAGCGCCTCTCCACCCGTCACCACGAGAAACACTGCGCCGAGGACGGTGAAACCCGTGAGACCGTGCGCGCGAAAGAACGCCAGCCCATGGCGCGGATCCACCGCCGTCAATACCTGCGGCGCCTGGACGATCCACATGATGCCGAGCACCGCGATGGCGATGAACCACAGCACCATCACCGGGCCGAAGAGTCCACCGACGCGATGCGTGCCGAACTTCTGCATCACGAACAGCACGACGAGAATGGCGACCGACAGCGGAACGACATACGGGTCGAAGAGCGGTGTCGCGACCCGCAGCCCCTCGACGGCGCTGAGAACCGAGATCGCCGGCGTGATCATGCCGTCGCCGTACAACAACGCCGCTCCGAAGATGCCGAGCAGAATCAGCGTCGGCCGACTGACGAACAGCCGCTCGGCGCCCTGACGCTGACCGGCCCGCCCACCGTTCCGTGGAGGCACGAGCGCGGTCAGTGCGAGGATGCCGCCCTCGCCCTGGTTGTCGGCGCGCATGACGATCGCGATGTACTTGATCGAGATGACGACGATCAGCGCGTAGATGATGAGGGACAGCACGCCGAGCACGTTGTCACGCGTGGGCGGGACGCCATGCTCACCGAAGAAGCACTCGCGGACAGCGTAAAGGGGGCTCGTGCCGATGTCACCGTAAACGATTCCGACGGCGGTGAGCGTAACTGCGAAGAGGCTGCTGCGGCCGCTATGGCCGGCCGGGCCGTGTTCGTCCATCCGAAGCCGCGAGAATACCACGCCGCATGAGCGAGAATGACCGAATGACTTCAGCACAGAGCGCGGCCCGCCTGCACGAGGCGATTGACGAGGCGTTGCAGATCTTTCAGGGTGTCGACGAAACACGCACGACGCGAATGAAGCCTGGCGGCGGCTGGTGCCCGCGCCAGATCCTCGGACATCTGATCGACTCGGCGTGCAACAACCACCGCCGCTTCGTCGTCGGCCAGTCGACCGGCGCGGTGAAATACGACGGGTACGAGCAGGATGCGTGGGTGGCGCGCCAGCAGTACGACAAGGTGCCCTGGCGCGATCTCGTGACGCTGTGGACCGCCTACAACCGACATCTCGCGCACGTGATGTCGTGTGTGCCGGACGACATCGCGGCACGCGAAGGGACCGCTGCCGACGGCGAGAGCCGCGTGACGCTCGCGTTCTTGATGGAGGATTACGTCACGCATCTGCGCCATCACGTCGAGCAGATTCGAACGCGGCTCGCAGCGTAGCCGGCGGTTCAAGACGTCGGGACCGGGTCTCGACTGTTGAAACCGCTTCAGGTCACGTGACTTGCACCTTCTCCGCGCCAGGACAGGCGACTCACAGCTCATCGGAGGAGGATGACATGAAGAGGCTTGGCGTTCTGACGATCGCGCTCGCGACCGTCTTGACGATCGCGTGCAACAAGGATCCACAGACGGCGAACCAGACTACCAACGACCAGCCGGCGGTCGGGACTGCCGGCGTTGACAACAGTCCCAGCGCGGGCGACAGGAATTTCGTGCAGGACTTGTTGGCCGACGGCGATGCCGAGGTTCAGCTCGGCAAGATGGCAGCTGAACGGGCCGCCAGCGCCGATGTGAAGCGCTTTGCCGAGATGATGGTGCAGGACCACACCAAGGCGGGCGAGAAACTCCAGCAGATTGCCTCTCAGTACAGCATTCAGCCGGACACAAAGGAAGCTGACGAGCACAAGGAAGCGATGGACAAGCTCGCCAAGCTGCGCGGTGCAGAGTTCGATCGCGAGTACATCAACCAGATGATCGACGACCACCAGGACGTCGTGAACGATCTCCAGCGCCGCGTCGACTACAACGGCAGCACGACGGATCGGATCACCAAGGGGACGACCGGTTCGGACAAGAACACGAACGTGAGGCCCGAGAAGGCAGGCAACGCCGCCGAGGCGCAGTTGAATCAGTGGGCCGCCGACACGCTCCCGACCGCGCAGCATCACCTCGACGAGGCGCGGGCGATCAAGGACAAGCTGGGGAACCGTCGCAACACCACCAACTAGGCGATTCGTGATTAGTGATCTGTGACCGTCACAGATCACTAATTGCGCTCGACGATCCCGCGCCCGCCAATGAAGAGAGACTTGAACTTGAGCTCGCGGACGTTGAGACCCGCGGCATCGGCGAGCGTACGAACGAGCGGCGGCAGGTCGAGAGAGATCCGCCACTGATCGGCGCGACCGCCGGCGGCAATGACTCGTTCAGCCGTTGTTTCCCACCAGGGCGTCACGCTCGTCGCGATTGGTTCGAGGACCAGCACGCGCGCGCCTCCCGTTGCGGCCGCGACCAGAGACGTCTCGAGCCGTTGACGCGTCTCCTCCGGCAGCTCGTTCAGGACATATGCGGCGATCACTGCGCTGCCAGGTTGCAGACGAGGGCGGCGCGTTGCATCGCCTTGACGTGCCTGTCCGCGGATCTGGAGGGTGCGATACGTCCACTGCGCCTCGGCAACTGCCCACGGATGCCGGTCGATGCCGATTACCGAGGCCCCACCCGATACGATCGCCCACGCCGCGCCGGCTGCTCCAGTCCCGCAGCCGATGTCGACGATGCGCGACGGTGGCGGCATGGCCGTATCCAGAGCCGAAACGACATGATGAGTCGCGAGAAAGTGGAGCGGCGCATAGAACAATGCGAACGCCGCACGCTTGCCATGGCTGTCGAGCGTCGACCCGCGAGCGACTTTATGACGACGTTCCACGTAGGCCGACGACAGCGCCCGCAACGCGCGCGTCACTTCCTGGATACGCAGATCCGCGAGGTGGCGTGCTTCCAGCGCTGCCATCCAGTCGGCGAAGATGTTGGGAGTGGCCGAGTGCGTCATCCTGATCGGGCTGCCGGCGTCCGGTAAGAGCAGCTTCTATCGCGAGCGATTTGCCGCGACCCATGATCATGTCAGCAAGGACATGATGCGGCACAACCGGAAGCCACAGCGGCGTCAGGAGCAGCTGATTGCCGCCGCCCTCGGCGAGGGGCGCTCCGTGGTGGTCGACAACACGAACCCGGCCGCGGCGGTTCGCGCACCGTTGATTGCGCTGGCGCATGCGAACGGTGCGGAAGTCGTCGCCTATTTCTTCAAGACCGAGGCGGCCGACGCCTTGCGTCGCAATCGCGCGCGTGAAGCACCCCACCGTGTGCCGGACGTGGCGATCTTCGCCACGCGCAAGAAGCTCCAGGCTCCCACTTTCGACGAAGGGTTCGATCGCGTGTTCGAGGTCACGCTCGACGAACCGAGCCGCACCTTCGACGTGCGTCAGCTAACCTCGACCACGGAAGGCTAAGCTTGCTGATCGGGTCGCGTGTTTGCAAGCGAGATAAAGGACAATGCTCATCAGGAGGCAACGCCCGCATGCGAACGTCCGTTTCGATGTTGCTCGTGCTGTTACTGCTCGTTCCCGCTGTTCCACGCGCTCAGGCACAGACCGCCCACGCAGCGCCGCAGTCTGCATTGGATGCCGCGCTGCGCCAGCACTCGGCCGATACGGCCGGCGATCGTGACGTCGTCCTGCGCGTCCTGGAGAGAGCCGAAGTCAAACGCGTGGCGGGACGGATGGGGATCGATCTCCGGCGCGCCGAGGGCGCAATCGCGACGCTCAGCGAGCAGGATCTGACGCAGGTGGCGGCACAGGCGCGTCAGGTGGACCAGGCGCTGGCCGGTGGTGCATCGACCGTCGTGATCTCGACGACGACGATCATCATCGCCCTGCTGGTGATCATCCTTCTCGTCGTGGCGATCGATTAGATCAACCGTTTCGGTCCGCCTGAAGGCGGACCCTACGGCAAGACGTGGGGCTCACGAGAAGTCTCGGTCGCCGGCTCCCTAAACGTGGGGGCCGCCTTCAGGCGGCCCGCTCCATCAGCAGCCTGTTGATCGTTGTCGCGTGCAGCCGTGGTGTGCTGCACGCGCAATCGTCGCCGCTCACGGTTCTCGACGTCCCCTACATCTCGCAGACGGAAGATCTGTGCGGCGGAGCCGCGGCGGCGATGGTCCTTCGCTACTGGGGAGAACGCGGCATCGACGCGCAGTCGTTTGCGACGTTGGTCGATCGCGCGGCAGCAGGGATTCGCACCACGACCCTCATCGACGATCTGACGCGTCGCGGCTGGATGGCCCACGCGCTCGCCGGCAGCAACACCGCGATCGCGTCCGAACTCTCCTCCGGACGGCCGGTGATCGCGCTCATCGAGGATCGTCCCCACGTCTTCCACTACATCGTGATCGTGGCTGCCCACGAGAGAGCGATCGTCTTTCACGATCCGGCGCGCTCGCCGTTTCGCGTGATGCGGCGCGAGGAGTTCGCGCGGCGATGGGATGCGACGGACCACTGGATGGCGGTCATCGTTCCCGGCGATCGCGTCGTGGAGCGTGACCACGCAGGGTCAGGCACGCTGAGCGGGGAGCCGATACTGCCTCCATCCGCCGGCGCCTGCAGCGACCTCGTCGCCGATGGCGTTGCGCGTGCACAACGAAACGATCTCGAGGGAGCCGAGCGTGTCTTGACCAGCTCGCTGGCGTGCGGCGGAGCGGCAGGATGGCGCGAGCTGGCCGGCGTGCGTGCACTGCAGCGACGCTGGCTGGAGGCGTCCGAGCTTGCGGCTACGGCGCTGGCAGAGGATCCCCACGACGAGTACGCGGCGCGCCTGCTCGGGACGAGCGAGTTTCTTCAGAATCATTCCGCCGCGGCACTCGAGGCGTGGAATCGTGTCAAGGAACCGCGCATCGATCTCGTGCGCGTCGAGGGTCTGGTATCGACGAGGGCGCGCGTGGTGGAACGGATGCTGGGCATCTCGCCTGGCGACGTGCTGTCGTCCAGTGAGTTGCGCCGTGCAGAAAGACGGCTCGCCGATCTCCCCGCGGCGTCGTCGACGCGCGTGAGCTACGAGCCGGTGGGAGCAGGCAAGGCCGAGCTGCGAGCGATTGTCACCGAGCGATCGGTGTTCCCGCACGATCTGTGGACGGCCGGAGCGCTGGGCCTTTCAGCCGTCGCCGGCAGATTTCTGGGCGTCACGACCGGATCGCCGACCGGTGGTGGTGAGAGCGTTGATGCAAGCTGGCGCTTCTGGCCTCATCGACCCGCTGTCTCAGCGTCAGTGCAATCGCCCGCGCCGTTCGGAGGTGTTTGGGGTGCGAGGGTGTTTGTGGAAGAGCAGCCGTTCACCGATTCAAGAGTGGCCGCGGTCCGGCGACAGGGAGGCCGCCTGAGCGTGGGCAATTGGGTCACCTCATTTGCGCGCGTCAGCATCCGCGGCGGCCTTGACCGATGGACGTGGATTGGCGATCCCGTGAGCCACGCTTCTCGGCTCGCGCCGACGGTCGGTGGCACGCTTCGACTGATCTCGAATGCGAATCGTGCGGACGTCCGTTTCGAGGTGGACGGATGGCAGGGACCTCAGCCGTATGCGGTTGGCTCTGCGATCGTCCGCCTGCGCTCGTCTACCGTGAGAAACGGTTACGTGCTCACCGGAATGGGTGGCGGCGCGTTCGTGTCCAGCGAAACGCCGCCGGATCTCTGGCAAGGAGGCGACACGGGATGGGTGCGGCCCACGCTCCTCCGTGCTCACCCGATCCTCACAGATGGCCGTCTGAAGGTCGATCGGCTCGGCCGCGGGATCGTCCACGCGTCAGCTGAAGCTCAACATTGGTGGAGCAGCGCGCTGCCCATTGTTCGGGTAGGTGCGGCCGCTTTCGTCGATACTGCGCGCCTAACTTCGCTGATGAACCGGTCGCCTCGGGCCGATACCGATGTCGGAGTTGGGGCCCGGTTCTCCCTCCTGGCCTTCCCCGGCGTGGTGCGAGTGGACGCTGCCCACGGTTTGCGCGACGGGGCCAACGCGTTTTCCCTTGTGTACGTGATAGACTGACGACCCTTCCCAACTAAATCTTCTGGGGTTTGCATGATGCGGTGGTTCGGTTTGCCGCTCGTGCTCTGCGCCGTATTGTCTGGCGCGGGCACGGCAGAGGCTCAGTATTTCGGTCGAAACAAGGTCTATTACGACCAGCTCGATTTCCGTCTGCTTCAGACCGAGCACTTCGACATCTATTACTACCAGGAGGAAGCAGCCGCCACCCGCCAGGCCGCGCGTATGGCTGAGCGGTGGTACGCGCGCTACTCCCGGTTGTTCGACCACACCTTCACGCAGCGGCAGCCGCTCATCCTCTACGCCAGTCATCCCCACTTCGCGCAGACCAACATCACGCCCGGCGCCGTCAGCGAAGGGACCGGCGGGTTCACCGAACGGACGAAGAGTCGCATCGCACTTCCGTTCGCGGCAGGTCTCGGCGAAACCGATCATGTCCTCGGACACGAAATCGCCCACGCGTTCCAGATCGACATCGCGCGGCGCGCGAAGCAGAACGCGTTCGCCCTCCCCGGATGGTTCATCGAAGGGATGGCGGAGTACCTCTCGCTCGGTCCGCAGAATGCCAACACGTCGATGTGGATGCGCGATGCGGCGCGGCATCATCAGCTCCCGACGCTCGAGAAGCTCGATGACCCGCGTTACTTCCCATACCGGTATGGGCATGCGCTGTGGTCGTACCTCGGGATGCGGTTCGGCGATCAGATCATCCCCGCGGTGCTTCGCTCGAAGAAGCGCGGCGTGATCGCGCGCATCGAGGAGGTCACGAAACTCAGCGCCGACGATCTGACGGCGGAGTGGCACGCCTCGGTCGAAGCGGCCGACGACGCGCCGCTCACGGGCGCGCGACGCATCGGCGGCGACAGCCGCGTCGAAGTCTCGCCGGCGTTGAGTCCTGACGGGTTGTCCGTCATGTTCCTCTCCGAGCGCGATCACCTGTCGCTCGACTTGTACATGGCGACGCGAGACGGCAAGATCGTCCGCAAGGTCGTCGGCACGGCGACCGATCAGCACTTCGACAGCCTGCAATACATCCACTCGTCAGGCGCATGGGACCGGGCCGGAGAACGGTTTGCGATGGCGGCGCTCAGCAACGGGTTCCCCGTGCTCGTCATCGTGAACCCAGGCGGTGGCGAGCGGCGGCGCGAGATCCCGCTGCGCGAGCTGGGCGAGGTCTACAATCCGGGCTGGTCGCCCGACGGATCGCGCATCGTCTTTTCGGCCTTGAAGGGCGGCGTGTCCGACCTCTATGTCTACACGCTCGAGACGGGCGAGCTTCGGCAGCTGACGGCCGACGTGTTCGCCGACCTCCATCCAGCCTGGTCGCCGGACGGCCAGACGATAGCGTTTGCGACCGATCGCTTCACGAGCGATGTCGACGCATTGCGATTCGGTTCCATGCGGATTGGACTGCTCGACCTGGAGACCGGACTGGTGAAACCGCTCGTCGAGGACGCGGCGAACGTCAAGCAGATCAACCCGCAGTGGGGCCCGCAGGGGCACGCGCTCTACTTCGTGAGCGATCGGGGCGGCATCAGCAATGTGTATCGGATGGAGCTTGCCACTCGCGAGCTGAGTCAAGTGACGCACGTGGCTGGCGGCGTGAGCGGCATCACCGCCACCAGCCCCGCCCTTGGCGTGGCATCGCGAACCGGCGCGATCGCGTTCTCCGTCTACAGCCGCGGCCGTTACCAGATTCACACGCTCTCCGAATTCAAGGCGATCGCGATGGCGACGCCGGTGAAGCCGTACGCACCCCCGCGTGCCGTGATCGAGCTCGCGGACGCCTCGCTCTCTGACGATCAATCGCCGTCTGGTGCACAAACGACCGCCGCTCAGAGCACGCCGACCGTCGCGCGCCTGATCGCCGATCCACGCACGGGTCTTCCATCGGACAGCAGCTTCACCATCGCGAAGTACGACGATCGCCTGCGCGTCGAGTCGATTGCCGAACCGCAAATCGGCGCCTCGACCGGGAATGCGTTTGGCGGAATCGTCCAGAGCACCTTCGGTTTCACCTTGAGCGATACCTTGCGCGACCGGAGCCTGCAGACCCTGGTTCGGGTGGGAACCGACATCGATGATTTCGCAGGGCAGGTTGCGTACTCGAATCGGCGCGGGCAGTGGAACTGGGGGATCGGCGCAGGATTTCAGCCGGCGCGCTTCTACGGCGCACGACGCGCGATGGAGACCAACGGATCGCTGGTCACACGCGACACGACGACCCTGCGCTATTCGCATCAATGGGGCGGGCTGTCGGCGCGCTACAACATCGATCGCGCTCGCCGGTTCGAACTGGGAGTCGGACTTCGCCGCACTGGTTTCGAGTGGCAGAACGTCTCGCGCGTCACCGATCCCAGCGCGGGAAAGGTCGTCAGTCGAGAGCTGTCCGAAACGCCGGCGGGTCCGGCGGTGCGTCTGGCGGAGACGCGCGCGGCGTTCGTGTACGACACCGCAGTCCTTGGACCGACCAGTCCGCTCGCGGGTCAACGACTGCGACTGTCGGTGGAACCGGCCTTCGGAGCACTGACCTTTGCGGACGTTCGCGTCGATGCACGCCGCTACGTGATGCCGCTGCGACCGGTGACCATCGCCGCGCGCATCCAGCATTTCGGTCGATACGGATCGGGAGCCAACGATCCGCGCCTCACGCCGCTGCTCGTCGGGTTCGAGGCGCTCGTGCGCGGATACGACCTGCGCACGTTCGCCGCTGGTGAATGCGGTCGTACGGCGACGTCCTGCTCGGTCGTCGACGAGCTCACCGGCAGTCGGATGGATGTCTTCAACCTCGAGTTGCGCGCGCCGCTCCGCGGCCTGTTCACGGGCCGGCTCGAGTACGGCGGCCTCCCGATTGAAGCAATCGCGTATGCCGATGCAGGCTTCCTGTCGACGCATGGCCGCGGCACCGGTCGGGATTTCGATCGCTTCCGCAGCGTCGGCGCCGGCGCCCGCGCCAACCTCGGCGGCATCGTGCTGGAGATGACCGCGTCGCGTCCCTTCGATCGGCCCGGTTCCGGGTGGGCGATGACGCTGCTGCTTCGGCCCGGGTGGTAGGCTTCATTCAAATCCCAAATCCCGAATCCCAAATCCCGAATCCCAAAACCCAACTTCCAATTTCCAAATCACAACTATCAGAATCCCTTGGGACTTGGGAGTTGGGAGTTTGCTCAGGCGAAGCGAGTTGGGCGTTGTCAGGTTGGTACGCTCTCTGCTCAGCGCCTCATCATGCGGGTTCTCACCACCGCAGTCTGTCTCCTGGTCGTGACAGCCTGTGCCGAAAAGAGTCCAACCGGACCAACTGTTTCATTCAACCAGCAAGTCACGCTCGCACCAAACGAGGTCGCAATCGTCGACGGAACCAGCGTGCGCCTGCAGTTTGTGACCGTCACCGGCGATTCGCGATGTCCGGCCGACGCATTCTGCATTCAGGGCGGCGACGCGCTGGTAGAAGTTCGCGCTTCGCGCGGTAGCAGTTCCACGACGACGTATCAACTCCACACCGGGAACTCGTCGCTCGCATCGGCGACGCATGACTCCGTCCGATTCGCACTCGTCCAGTTGCAACCGTATCCGTTCAGCAGCCGAACGATCGCCCCTGGCGAATATCGAGCCACCCTCGAGATCACGCGACCCTGAGGAGAAAACGTCCCATGCTGGAGCGACGACGTGTCATTGGGAGCGGCGTTGTTGCGGGAGTGACAGGGCTGCTTGGCCTGTCCACAGGGGCGAACGCGGCGCCGGCCGATGACGACGGCCGGACAGCCGCGGCGATCGACCGGCTTCGCGCGACGCTCGAGAAGCAATTCGAGGCATGCGAGTTGGGTGACTGCAGTCACATCAGCCGGCTACGTACAATCCAGCGCAATTGGCTCGCGTCGCGCGAGAAGTATCCGGATTTCATCGACGTCGGGATCGCGATCTGGGAGCGCGCCTACGACTGGCACGTCAAGTCTCAGCAGCGTCCCGACGCCCGGCGGCTCGCCGATGGCCGCTACGCCATGACCTTCATGTTCACGACGCTCCTGCTGCGACCGGATCAGCCGCCCGACTATGTGGGGCCGCCGTTCGATCTCGACGGCAGGCCGTGAGCGAGAGCGTTCGCGTGGCACCTCTGTTGCGATGATTTGCAGCAGAGGATGCTGGCATGATCCGCAAGCTCAAGTCCGGCGAATACCGCCTCTATTCACGTAAGAAGGACCCGAAGACGGGACATCGCAGAAATCTCGGCACGTTCGGCAGCCGTGCCGCTGCGGAGAAGCATGAACGCGCGGTGCAGTTCTTCAAGCGGCATTAGGTAGCTGGGTTGCTGGGCTGTTGGGTTGCTAGGTCAAAACGCTTGCTCAACACGTTGGCGGCCGCGGCTCCTTCAATTCGACAAGTGCATAGTCCCAGCAACCCAACAGCCCAGCGACCCATCTACCTTACATTCGCACGGACGCGCTCATAGTGCGCCTCCAGCGCCTCGCTGATCTTCACGGGATATGGAGGATTGGCGGGCGCGAGCCCGGTCACGTGTTCCGGCAGGGATGCGAGTCTCTCGGCGGTCGCGTCGCGAATCAACTTCAAGGCAGCGGGGGGATGTTCTCGCGTCCCGGCGCGCATGACGCGGCGCAGCAGCGGCTCGCCTTCGAGGCGTTCGTCGTCCCGACCGATCACGTCGCCAACGGACCGTCCATGCTCCGCGCGTCTGAAGACCTGCTTGCGACCGGGCAGAACCGATTTCTCGCGCGACAACTTCGTTCGCCCCCGTCCCGCGTACTCGGCAAGCTTGTAAACGAGATCGAGCGACGGCGCATCGGCAGAGACCGCCATGCCTGTGCCCACCCCGAAGCCGTCGACAGGCGCGCCATCCGCGATCAAGTGATCGATGACGTGCTCGTCGAGATCGCTGCTGACGAAGATGCGGATGCGTTGCAGGCCTGCGGTATCGAGCAGACGCCGCGTCTCTCGTGACAGCGCGTTGACATCACCCGAATCGAGACGCAGGGCGCCGACGTTCAGATCGTCGGGAGCGCTCCGAATGATGTCGATGGCGCGTTCGACTCCGCGCAGCGTGTCGTAAGTGTCGACGAGCAGCACAGTGCCCTGAAACATCTGCGCGAACGCACGAAACGCCTCGCGCTCGTCGTCATGCGTCTGCACGTAGCTGTGGGCCATCGTCCCCGCCACCGGAATGCCGTATCGCTGTCCCGCCAGCACGTTCGACGTCGCATTCACGCCGGCGATGTAGTACGCGCGTGCACCTTGTACCGCCGCGTCGACGCCGTGTGCGCGTCTCGTGCCGAAGTCGATCACAGTCCGGCCTCGAGCCGCGGCCACGATGCGCGCGGCCTTCGACGCAAGCACCATCTGCACGTGGATCTGATTCATGACGACGGTCTCGACGAGCTGCGCTGACGCAATGGGTGCGACGATCTCCAGGATCGGCTCGTTGGCGAATACCGGCGTCCCTTCCGCGACGGCGTAGACGTCACCCGTGAATCGAAACCCGCACAGCCAGGTGAGGAAATCCTCCCTGAACGATCCGAGGCTCCGCAGATAGTCGATGTCGCCGTCAGAGAAGGTCAGCTCTTCGAGGTACTCGAGAACGGCGTCGATGCCACACGCCAGGAGGAAGTTGCGTGTTTCCGGCAGCCGTCGCACGAACAGCGTAAAGACGGCCGTCTCGGTCAGGCCTTCGGCGAGCCAGGCCTGCATCATGGTGAGCTCGTAGAGGTCGGTAAAGAGGGCGTGCCCTGAGCGAGGTCGAAGGGCGTCGTTCATCAGGACGCGGCGTCAGTGGTCTCGAAGCGCGCTCCTGCGAGTCGCATTTCATCGCCGGCGGAATCGCCGCCGGCGCGCGTGACCGGTCGCGTGGCGTCGGCGATGACGACCGCGTCGAACCCCTGCCGGCGAGCATCGAGCACGGTTGCGCGGACGCAGACGTCCTGCGCGAGACCGCCCACCCAGACGCGCGTGACCTGCCTCCGGCGCAAGTCGGTTGCGAGGCCGGTGTCGTCGAACGCCGAGTACTGATCCTTGTCGAGGCGCACGCCCTTGGTGACGACAATCGCAGAAGACGGCAGGCGCAGGTCGGGATGAAATCTCGCGCCGTCTGTATCCTCGAGGCAGTGGACCGGCCACGGGCCGCCCGAGTCCTTGAAACTGAGGTGACCCGCCGGATGCCAGTCGCGCGACGCGTAGATCGGGACAGGCGCGTCGACGGCAGCGGCGATCCAACGGTTCAAGGCCGGAACGACCGCGTCGCCATCGTCTATCGGGAGCGCGCCTCCAGGACAGAAGTCGATCTGCACGTCGACGACAATCAGCGCGTCGCCGGGTTGGAGGGCATCAGTCGGATTGGCCATTCACGACGCGCGACGTTCGGCGGCAGCGACAGCCTGGTCGACGAAAGTCTGAATGTCGGCGGCGGGCCGCGCACCGGCAGTACGCGCGAGCTCGCGCCCGCCGTGTACGACGGCCATCGTCGGGATCGAGCGGATCTTGAAGCGCGCTGCGACGTCGGTCACGACGTCGGTGTTGACCTTCACGACCAGGTAGCGACCCGCGGTCGCGCGCGCGACGCGTTCCAGCTCGGGGGCGACCATGCGGCACGGTCCGCACCACGGTGCCCAGAAGTCGATCACGACAGGAAGCGCACTCTTGTTGGCAGCCGCGTCGAACGTCGCGGAGTCGTTGATCTCGATCGGTGCGTCAGGCGGCGGGAGCATCGTCTTGCATTGCCCGCAGCGCGTCGTGCGACCGAGCGCGTCGAACGCCAGGCGATTCGCGCGACCACAGTTCGCACAGTTCACAATCACGCCGGTCTGATCCATGCGGAGGAGGCTCATGACCCACACTCCCAACGCCCAACTCCCAACTTCCACAAAACAACCTCTGATTGGGAGTTGGTCGTTGGGTCCAGCGTCAGAGGGTTGAGAGTTGAATTCATCTCGCCTGCTCGCACGGTTCGCCGCTGAGTGTCCACAGCAGGACGAGCGGACGGTTGCCTTGTCGTGCGAGTGAAAACGGCGTTGCCCGCGGCACGGCGACGAACGATCCCTGGCCGATCACGCTCTGCAGTCCTCCGACTTTCGCGCTCCCCTGTCCCGACACGACGTAGAACGTGGCTTCCGCTTTTTCATAAATCCGCTGCGGCTGTTCCTCGGTGAGCACGAGCATCGTGCTGCGGGTGTTGGCGCTGCATGCCAGGAGGACTTCGCGCCGCTCCTTGGTGTTCTTCTCGCGGTCCGCCAGGTTCGTGAGCGAGCCGATCTGCGGCTGGCCAAGTGGTCCTGTCGCCGGTGCCGCAGGCGTCGGCGGTGGCGGCGGCGGTTGGGGCTTGGGTGGCGGTTCAACGCGCGACAGCTTGATCATCATCGTCTCGACTCCGGTGCGCAGTGTGACCTCGCGCTCGAATGTCGCGACATCATCACCACTGAAGCGGAGGCGATACGTCCCCGGCTGCAGGCCCGGGAAATTGGTTTGTCCGGCGTCGGTCGTGTCCTTCGCGGCGTCGCTCGCCCCGCTCAACTCGACGTGGATATTGGGTAACGGCATACCGCTCATGTCAGTGACCGTGAGCGCGATGCCGGCGCGTCCCGTTGGGGCGCGCGGTGCTTGTCGCGGCTGCGCGGGACGCGGGCGCGGCTGCGTAGGCGCAGGCGTTTGACCCGTCGCCGGCGGCGTGGACGGTGTCTCCCCGCCAGTGCGCTGGCCTCCGCGCGGTGTTTGCGTGAACGCGGGAGTCGCCGCAAGCAGGAAACTGAGCAGCAGAAACGTCCGCATGACCGCAGTATAATTGCCGCGGCCGCCAGGGGTATCCCAGGCACGCATTTATCCGGTCGAGTCGCGTGCGTCGGGATTGAGAAAAACCCTTGGAACCTGACCCGGTTCAGACCGGCGGAGGAAGCGCGGCGATCTTTTCGTCACACATCTCGTGTCCACGAGATCCCGCCTGACAACACCATGATTGATTTCGCAGCTGCCTATCCGAACTCGCGCAAAGTCTACGAAGATCGTCGAGTGCGGTTCACTGCCGATGGCCCCGAGGCGATGGTGCACGTGCCGCATCGAGAAGTGTCGCTGACTGGCGGTGAACCGCCGGTGCATCTGTACGACACGAGCGGCCCGCAGGGGCACGACGTGCGCGATGGTCTGCCGAAGTTGCGCGAGCCGTGGATCGCTGCTCGCCGTGCGACGGGGCACGTCGGGACGCAGCTCTATTACGCGCGTCGCAGCGAGATCACGCCGGAGATGGAGTTCGTCGCCGCGCGCGAGGGACTGCCGGCCGAGTTCGTGCGCAGCGAAGTGGCTCGTGGGCGCGCGATCATTCCGTCGAACGTCAATCACCTCGAGCTCGAGCCGATGATCATCGGCCGCAATTTCCTGGTGAAGATCAACGCGAACATCGGCAACTCCGCCGTGCGCTCGTCGATCGAAGACGAGGTGGAAAAGCTGCAGTGGGCGACCCTGTGGGGCGCCGACACGGTGATGGATCTGTCGACCGGGAAGAACATCCACGAGACACGCGAGTGGATCATCCGCAATGCGTCCGTGCCGATCGGGACGGTGCCGATCTATCAGGCGCTCGAGAAGGTTGGTGGCAGGCCTGAGGATCTGACGTGGGAGATCTATCGCGACACGCTCATCGAACAGTGCGAGCAGGGTGTTGATTACTTCACCGTGCACGCCGGCGTCCTTCTCCGCTACGTCCCGCTGACGGCGCGTCGCGTGACCGGCATCGTGTCGCGCGGCGGGTCGATCATGGCCAAGTGGTGTCTCGCGCATCACCAGGAAAGCTTTCTCTACACGCGGTTCCGCGAGATCTGCGAGATCATGCGCGCCTACGACGTGTCGTTCTCGCTCGGCGACGGACTCAGACCCGGATCGATCGCGGACGCGAACGACGAAGCGCAGTTCGCGGAGCTGAAGACGCAGGGCGAGCTGACGAAGATCGCGTGGGAGTACGACGTCCAGGTCATGAACGAAGGACCGGGGCACATTCCGATGCACCTGATCAAGGAGAACGTCGAGAAGCAGATGGAGTGGTGCGCCGAGGCGCCGTTCTACACGCTCGGTCCGCTGACCACCGACGTTGCGCCCGGCTACGATCACATCACGTCGGCGATCGGCGCCGCGATGATCGGCTGGTATGGGACTGCGATGCTCTGCTACGTCACGCCGAAGGAGCATCTCGGGCTGCCGAATCGCGACGACGTGAAGGCCGGAGTGATCGCCTACAAGATCGCGGCGCACGCGGCCGACCTCGCCAAGGGTCATCCGCGCGCACAGGCATGGGACGACGCGTTGTCGAAGGCGCGATTCGAATTCCGCTGGCAGGATCAGTTCAACCTGGCGATGGATCCGGTCACGGCCCGCGCCTATCACGACGAAACGCTGCCTGCCGACGGCGCCAAGGTCGCGCATTTCTGCTCGATGTGCGGGCCGAAGTTCTGTTCGATGGAGCTCACGCAGCAGGTGCGCGATTACGCGGCCGCACACAATCTCACCAGCGTCGATGCGCTCAAGGAAGGGATGAAGGAGAAATCCGCCGAGTTCAAGAAGGCGGGCGAGATCTACGTGCGTTCTTGAACGCGCTCGTCTGTGGTCTGTGGTCTCTCGTCTTTGGTCTCTGGGCTTCGTGATGGCTTTTCGCGGCAGGACGAAAGACCAGAGACCAGAGACCAGAGACTGAACGCTCCACATCATGTCCCCAGCTGCCAGCGTCGAATCGCATCGACCGGGTACAGCAGCATGACGATGTTCAGTGTGAGGTTGTCGCGGATCGTGAATGCGAGCGCGATCTCGAGGACGATCACGCCGGCCAGCGTCACTCGCGACGGGAGCTTCCAGGCGAGTACGAAGCCGAGGCCGCAGGCGACGATGTCGAAGACGGAGTTGATGACGCTGTCGCCGTAGTACCCAAGCGCCATCGTCGCGGTCCGGTAGCGATTGATGACCGTGTCCGTGTTCTCGTAGACCTCCCACGCCGCCTCCACCGCTGTTGCTACAAGCGCCCGCAGCAGCACCCGTTGCGGGCCGAGCGAGACCCGGGTCAGCGCGTAGAACGCGACGCCGTGGCTCACATGCGTGAAGCTGTAGGGATCGAACAGCTGCTGCGAGTTCTCCGCACTGTTGATATCGCCGGACCAAATACGAATCGGCCCGCGTGCGTAGGCAGGCGCTCGTCCCATGGCCAGCTCGAGCCCGGCGACGGCGATAACGAGCAGCAGGATGGCGGCTGCGTCGAAGAGGCGCGCTCTCCGTCGAACGCGGCGCAGACGCCGGAGCGCCAGCGTGAGCAGCGTGAAGGCGGCGATCAGGAGCGGTGGGACGAAGCCGTCGAGCACGCGGCGATACTACTGGACACTCGTGGTCTGGAATATCAAAAATACGGGTTCATTCGTCACGGAGGTCTCATGTCTCAGATCGACCGCCGCTCCTTTCTTGGGTATGGATCGCTTGCGACCGCGGCCACGCTGCTGGACGGATTGTGGCTGCCCGCACGCGCGCAGGATGCACGTGGCGCGGGAATGACGGCTCCGGTCACGACGGCGACCGGTCGCGTGCGTGGCCTGATCCGCTACGGCGTGAACCAGTTCTACGGCATTCCGTACGCGGCATCGACGGCCGGTGCGAATCGCTTCATGCCGCCGCAGAAGCCGACGCCGTGGACCGCTGTGCGCGACTGCTTCACCGTCGGTAACCGCGCGCCGCAGGATGAGGACGGTCCGATCTCGGAAGTGTTCTCACTCGATCGTCGCGAGCCGATGGGCGAGGACTGTTTGAACCTGAACGTCTTCACGCCCGCAACGGGCGCAGGCAATCGGCCGGTGATGGTGTGGCTGCACGGCGGCGGCTACGCCGGCGGATCGGGCAACTGGCTGCTGTATGACGGCACGAACCTCGCCCGCAAAGAGGACGTCGTCGTCGTCGCCGTCACACATCGATTGAATATCTTTGGATTCCTGCATCTGTCCGATCTCGGCGGCGGCGAGAAGTGGGCGAACTCCGCGAACGTCGGGATGCAGGACGTCGTGGCCGCGCTGACGTGGGTGAAGGACAACATCGCGGCCTTCGGCGGCAATGCCGGCAACGTCACGATCTTCGGTCAGTCGGGCGGAGGCGGCAAGGTGACGACGTTGATGGCGATGCCGTCGGCTCGGGGCCTTTTCCATCGCGCAATCGCGCAGAGCGGCTCCACGCTTCGCGGCGCGACCCGGGACAACGCGACCGCAGCCACCGAGAAGCTCCTGGCGAAGTTCGGCGTCGCGAAGAACCAGCTCGATCGATTGCAGCAGATCCCGTGGCAGCAGCTCGAAGATGCATATCAGGAGCGTCCCGGCATCCCGGGCCTCGCGGGTGGCCCTGTCGTCGATGGCAAGGTGCTGCCTCGCGATCCGTGGACACCGACAGCGCCCGATGCATCTGCCACCGTGCCGTTGATGATGGGCTCCGTCGAAACCGAGGACGCGTGGAACGATCCGCCGCCGCCACTCGAGATGCCCGAAGACGAGATGATGACGCGCGTCAAGCGCATCACACGCAACGACGAGAGCAAGGCCAGGGAGATGATCGCCTTGTATCGCCGCGTGCATCAGGGCATCAGCAACACTGACGTGTGGCTGATCATGAACGCCGACAACACCCGACGCGCCAACGCGCAGACCTTGGGCGAGCTGAAGTCAGCGCAGGGACGCGCGCCGAGCTATCTCTATTACTTCACGTGGCGGTCGCCGGTGCACAAGGGGCAGATGAAGGCGTACCACACGCTCGATATTCCGTTCGCGTTCTACAACATCGACATCGCCGGTTCGATGACAGGAGCCGGCAACGATCGCTACCGGCTTGCGCATCAGATGAGCGCCGCCTGGGCCGCGTTTGCGCGCAACGGCAACCCGAATCACGCCGATCTGCCGAACTGGCCGGCGTTCACCACCACCGATCGCGCGACGATGATCTTCGGGAAGGAATCCAAGGTCGTGAACGATCCGAATCGCGAAGAGCGCATCGCGCTGAAGGCACTCAGAGACGCCGCGGCAGTGACGACGGCGTGAGCTGGGTGGTGGATGGTGGATGGTGGGTGGTAGATAGTGGGGTTTGTGGTTGGCGGTTGACCCACTCTCCACCACCCATCCACCCACCATCTAGCGTGCCGGCGCCGCCGCAGGTGGCGCGGGCACGATCATGATCACGGTCGGGAATCGGGCCGGCTCCACCCCGCGCTTCGGATTTGGATATCCCTGCGATCCGCCCCACGTCCAGTCCTTGATCGTCACGCCGGGCGGAAACGCCATCGTCTCTTCCCGGAACCTGCCGATCGGGAACATGTAAGTCGGCGGCTGCGCGAATACTTCGTCACCTTTCTCCTTCAACTGTCCGCGGTAGTACGTGACCAGCTCGGCATACGGCGTCGTCGCGCCAAAAAGATAGAAGCGCTGGCCGCGGCCCGCGTCATAGGACGCTAGGTACTGCGCCGTGGGATAGAGCGGAAACCCTAACGTCGCCGCGGTGGGCTCACCGGGCTCGGCCGACGCTGGTGGAGCAGGAGCTGGCGCCACGGCGGGTGGCGCTGTCGCAGGAGGCGATTGTGCCGGAGCGCTCGGCTGCGGCGGTTGCTGTTGCGGTGATCCCGGCCGCGGAAACGGTTGCGGCGTCTGGGCGAGTGCCGCTGAGGCAACGACCGCGATCAGTAAGAGGCTGCCACCGACTGGACTCCGCATAGCGTCATTATAGAGAGACGGTTCTCATTTGTTCGCGCCAGCGACTCTTCAGGCCGGACGCTTTCCCGTTTTGGATACGGCAAATCGACGATCGTGGAAAACGTTGCGCGAACGCATCCAGCGCCGTCTCGACTGTAAGACGTGACATTCACACGACTTGGACGACTGTTCCCGTCAAGCATTCTGGACCATGGAGCTGGCCTGTCTCTTGCCTTAGTGCTTGGCGTCGCTCGAGCCGCTCCGCAGGCAGCCCGGGTCCGACAGGAGGCGACGTTTCCGTGGACGACTTCGACATCGCACAAAGCAAGATCGGCGAATCGGCACAGCGCGTCGTAGATCGCGCCATCGAGGAATCGCGGCGCCGCGACCACGCGTTGCTCACCAACGAGCACATTTTTCTCGCCTTCGCGCAAGTCGAGTGGGACACCTTCTCGCAAGTCATGCGCGATCTCGAGTTGAATCCGCACGAGATCCTGCAGGCACTCGAAGAACACCTTCAGGTCCTGCCGACCTTCTCGGGCCGCGAGCTGCGTGTCGCTCCAGCGACCAAGCTCGTGTTCAAGCTCGCGTTTCACCAAGCCAGCCGCGCTGGCCGGCAGACGATCGAGTCATCGGACTTGTTCTCGGCCATCTTCGAGGAGAGCCAGGGCGTCCCTGTCTCCATCATTCGTCATCACGGCGTGGAGCCGGACGTGCTCGTCACGCGCATCGCGACCAGAATGCGCGACAACGAGCTGCGCGAGGAACGACTGCGCAAGCGCTTCGAGCTGCCGCCATTCCTGAAGCATTTCGCCACGAACCTGAACTTGCTCGCCCGTCAGGACAAGATCGCGCCGGTTTACGGTCGCGACGACGAGATCCAGCAGGTCCTCGAGATCCTCTGCCACCGTGAGCGATCCAATTCAGTGATGCTGATTGGCGAACCTGGTGTCGGAAAGACGGCCATCGTCGAAGGGCTGGCGCGACGCATCGAGTTCGAGCCCGAAACCGTGCCGGTCCGCCTGCGCGACTGCCAGGTGGTCAACCTGCAGATGAACACGATGGTCGCCGGCACGATGCTGCGCGGAATGTTCGAGGATCGCATCCAGAACGTGATCCGCGAGATCAAGGAGCGGCCGAATCTGATTCTGTTCGTCGATGAGGCGCACACGATGGTTGGCGCGGGCTCGGCGCTTGGCGCGCCGTCCGATGCGGCCAACGTCTTCAAGTCGGTGCTCGCGCGCGGCGAAGTGCGGATGGTCGGCGCTACCACGCTGAGCGAGTACAAGGAATACATCCAGGAAGACGAAGCGCTGGCGCGTCGCTTCCGGACGGTGCAGGTGTGCGAGCCGAGCGTCGAGGAAACGCGACGCATCCTCTACAACCTGCGTCCGCGCCTCGAGCGCAACTACTCGGTGCGGCTGCTGGACGATGCGATCGAGACGGCGTTGGAGATGTCACCGCGGTATCAGCGGCATCTGCATCTGCCCGACAAAGTCATCGGCTGGCTCGACACGGCGGCGGTTCGCGCCGAGATCGATCGCCGGTGGGAAGTGCGCGCATCGGACGTGATCGAGGTCATCTCGCACGCATCGCAGATCCCCAAGGACATGGTGTTCCGTGACGTCGGCGATCGCTTCAAGGAAATCGAAGGTCGCCTCGGCAAGCGCGTCATCGGCCAGAAGAAAGCGGTGCAGGCATTGGCGCATCGCCTCGTGTTGAACAAGGGACCGCTGAAGGACGGCTTTGATCGTCCCGATGGCGTGCTGCTGTTCCTCGGGCCGACCGGTGTCGGCAAGACGGAGCTGGCCAAGGCGGTCGCCGAGTTCATGTTCGGCGATGACAAGAAGATGATCCGCATCGACATGTCCGAATACCAGGACGGCGGCGTGTCGGTGGACAAGTTGATCGGCATGCCGCGCGGCATCGTCGGCAGCGAGCGCGGCGGCATCCTGACGAATCAGCTGAAGGACAATCCGTGTTCGGTGGTGCTGCTCGACGAGATCGAGAAAGCGAACCCGTCGCTGCTCAATCTGTTCCTGCAGGCGTTCGACGAAGGGTGGCTGACCGACGGCCGCGGCAAGCGCGTCTATCTGTCGGATGCCATCATCATCATGACGTCCAACGCGGGGTCGGAGCACTTCAAGAAGCTGCAGAGCCCGCTGGGGTTCCGTTCCGGACAGATCCCGATGGACCAGGTGCAGTCCGACGTGAATCGCGAGCTGGAACGCCGGTTCCCGCCCGAGTTCCGCAATCGCATCGACCAGGTCGTCATCTTCGCGCCGCTGACGAAAGACGAGGTGCGGTCGATCGCGTTGAAGTATATCGAGCAGGTGACCGGGACGCTGAAGCGGTTCGGCAAGACGGTGACGATCGAGGACGAGGCGCTCGACAAGCTGGTGACCGATGGTTACAGCCCGGCGTACGGCGCGCGATTCCTGAAGCGCGTCATCGACGACAAGATCAAGCTGCCGCTCAGCCAGCGTTGGAAGGAAGGCAACAGCTTCACGGCGACGGTTCAGGACGATCAGATCGTGATCGAAACGGCAGGTCCGCGGCTCATCGCGACATCGGATCCCGACGCGATCGCGGTGTGAGGGGCGTGTAATTCAAAATTGAAAATGAAAAATGCAAACCCTTCGTGGTTTGCGGCAACGGGGTGAAAGGCCAACACTTTCACCCCGTTCTTACGTACAAGCGTAGTATTTGCATTTTGCATTTTGAATTACGGCCTCCACTTCAGCATCTTCTGTTCGGGACTCCGCTGAGTCTCGATGTCGCTGCGAGGCTCGCGTTCCGGCCGTTCACGCTGCGCGATGCCGTGATTCTTACGCGCGGCATCGACGACCCCCTGCACTTCCTTTCGATACGCTGACGGCGCGTACTTGCTCGCGTAGAGCTGCGCGTAGCCCTCGACCAGATGCGGATACGCGTCGGCGAGGAAGCGCATGAAGTGGTCGCGTGTGCCCCCCTCGAGAAACATCACGTTGCAGCCGATGAAGGCCGCTCCATGGTCGGCGATGACTTTGACCGTGCGCTCGATCAGCGAAGGCTTCGACGAGATCCCCGGGACGATCGGGTTCATGAGCACACCAGCTCGGATGCCAGCGTCCACCAGCTCGCGCACGGCCCGGAGTCGCTGCAGCGGATGCGCGGTGCCGGGCTCGAGCGAGCGCCACACGTCCTCGTCAACGCACGGAACGCTGATGTACACCGTGCAACCGGGACCCGCCGTGAGATGGGCCAGCACGTCGCGATCGCGCACGACCATCGGTCCCTTCGTGACGATGCCCACCGGGTTGTCGAACTCGCAGAACGCCTCGAGTGACCGGCGGGTCAGCTTGTAGTAGCCCTCGATTGGCTGGTAGCAGTCGGTCGCCGTACCGACGGCGACATACTCGCCCGTCCACGACGGCTTCTGCAGTTCGCGGCGGAGGACGTCCACCAGATTCGTCTTCACGAAAATGATCGACGCGAACTCGTCGTCTGCCCCGAGCTCGAACTGCGTCTGATACCGGCGCGCGTAACAGTAGTGGCAGCCGTGGGTGCACCCGCGATAGGGATTCAGCGTCCACTCGAACGGCATCCCCTTCACGTGGTTGAGAGCCGACCGGCACTGGACCTCTTGATATCGCGCGGCATCCGCCCGGCGGATCGCCTCGGTCAGCGCGTCCGCGCCGCCGGCTTTGACGAGGTCAGCTATTTGCCGGGTCGTGGGTCGCGGCTTGCCGAGGTCGAAGAGGAGTGGCGCGGTTTCCATCGCAAAATCACGAAGGTTCGTCTGATTTTCGCCATGGATGGTATCACGGGCGAGCCTGACAAGGCTCGCCCCACGCGATGAGACTCGGTCAGGTAGCGGCCTTGTTAGGCCCGCGAGCGCCAGTAATCGAGCAGGTCGTCGAGCATCTGATCGAACGAGATCTCCGGTTCCCAACCGGTGGCCGATCGGAGGCGGGTCGCGTCTCCGACCACGATCGAGGTGTCGTGCGCGCGCAACCGCGCCGGATCGATCTCGATGCGCACCTGCGTTCGTGCGCGACCGATGAGGCCTTCCAGCAGCGAGCGGATCGGGTGGGCAACGCCCGAGGCGACGTTGTAGACGTGGCCGGGCCTCCCGTTTTTCATCAACGCTGCATACGCGCGAACGACGTCGCGCACGTCGGTGAGGTCACGCTGCGCGTCGAGATTGCCAACCTTGATCACCGGCTCCGCTGCGCCGCGCTCGATCAGTGCAATCTGCCTCGCGATGCTCGGACTGACGAACGCAGGCGTCTGGCGCGGGCCCGTGTGGTTGAACGTGCGCGTGGCGACGATCTCCACGCCCTCCTCGGCGCAGGCGCGAAGGCCGATCAGCTCCTGTGCGAGCTTGCTGCGACCGTATGGACTGGACGGTGCGAGCGGCGAGTCTTCGGTGAGCGGAGCAACAGACGCGGCATAGACGGTCGCCGAGCCGACGACGAGCACGCGACACGGACAATCGGCGCGACGCAGGGCGTCGAGCAGGTGATGGGTGCCGATCGCATTGGTTTCCAGCGAGGCGGCGCTGTCGTTCCACGATCCGGCAACGTAGGGCAGACCGGCGCAGTGATACACCGCTCGAGGCCGCAGATCGCGCACGATCGCCCGAACGCGATCGCGATCGCGCAGATCGACCGACTGCCAGCGTGCGCGCGTGGCGATTTCAGCGAGTGGCTGGGATCGCGACCAGCCGACAATGTCCCCCGATCCCGCGAGGGATTCGAGGAGGTGCCCACCGGCGAAGCCAGCAGCACCCGTCACGAGGACGGCGTCACTCACGTCCGATCTTGGTACTTGGCTTTGTAATACGCCTTGAAGGCGGGATCGTTCTCTTTGATCGGCCGCCACCACCATTCGTTCTGGCGATACCACTGAACGGTCTGGTCAGTCCAGTCTCGAACTCCACCTGCGGAGACCCGTCACCGACCGCGGCGCGGATCTCCGCCTGCGTGTCGCCGACGACGATGCCGATTTCGCGAATGCCGGCGTCCGCAATCGCGTCGATGCCATAAAACAGCACCGGCTTGTTGGCCACCGGTACGAGCTGCTTCGCGCTCGTATAGGTGAGCGGCCGCAGGCGCGTGCCCTTGCCGCCACTGAGAATGAGTCCCTTCATCAACGCACCGACACGGAGCCGCCGCCGAAGGCACCGAAGAAATTCGAGAATGTGCCGAGTCCCGCCAGCACGAACCCGAAGTTGAATCGACGGTCGGCGGTGACCGGATAACCGGAGTTCGGTGGATAGTTGTACTGCTGAATTTCGAACTGTAACCCGCAGCATTGTGCCATGTACGAGGCAATCAGACTCTGGCTCATTACATAGCCCTGCGCGATGTTCCACTGCAGGTTGTACGTGGCCCGCGACCGCGACGAGTTCAGACCCGTGGAGGCCGACAGGTAGGACGTCGCTTTGGAGCTGGAGTTGAAGTGCTGGCGATTGAAGTTGGCGCTCGTCGTGAAGTGTTGCAGCGAGATGCTCGTTCCAGTCGTGAACGACTGCAGGCCATTGCCGTTGACGTCGTACTCGACGCGCGTGTTCGAGTCGAAGCCGGCCGCCGGCGACAGCCGCGCCACCAGCGCCACGGGCGACAATGCCACGGCGCGCGTGCGCGACGTGCCCGTGACGTACGACGAATCGTACAGGCTCGACTGTTTGTTCGTGTAGTACGTCTGCTGGACGCTCACGATCATGAACTCACGGGTGGTGCCGCGCTTGTCGCCCTCATCGCGGCTGCGATAGAGCAGACGGTTCGTCAGCCCATACGTTGAACGGGTTGATGCACCGACGACGAAGTCGGTCGGATCGTTGGCAATACGCGGGACGCTCGTCTGATTGGCGAAACCGGTGACGTACTCGACCGCGAAGGTCGGCTCGATGACGTGCTTCATCCGCTGAATCGTCTCGCGACCAGGGGTGTCCCAGATCTTCGTGAACACCGGCCCGACGACTTCAGTCCGTGTCGAGAAATACTCCCGCCGCAATGATTCGGGGACCAGTTGGCCCTTGGCATCGAGACTCCGCGTATACATCGTCGTCCGGTAGCCCGCCGTGGTGTTCACAGAGAGGAAAGTCAACTTCGAAAGCGGCGCGCGCAGGGTCGGCGCCACGTCCAGCCTCCCCAGCGACGTGTCCGAGCTCGTCACCTGTTTGCCTGTCTTCGAGTCGACGGAAAAGGACTTGTTCGGGACGTAGCTGAAATCGGTGTTGACGCCGCCGTAAATGGGCAGGCCGAAGAATCGCTGTGGTGCCAGTGCCGCGACCGCGCGCGGCGTGGTCCCGTACAGCGTCGACGACGTGCTGCTGCCGAACACCTCGTTGCGCGTGTAGTACAGCCCCCCCGAAATGGGGCCGGAGGCGCCGCTCAGCCCCACCGAAATCCGGCGCTGCGCCTGCGTCGCCTGATAGATGTTCTGGTTATAGAGCTGCTGGAGGAACACATCGGAGAAGTAGTCGACGTTCACCTGTGCCCGCAGCGCGTTCGTCAGGCGATGGGTGACGGCACTGGTCGCCTGCAGGATGTTCTTCGCGGGCAGCGTCGTCGTACGCCCCGACTGCGTGAACTCCGATGCACGCTGCTGAAACCGGTACAAACGGAAGTTGCCCAGCGACTGTGGTCCGGCGACGTAACGGTACTCCGCACCTTCTCCCTGTCCGGTTCGCGTGAACCAGTCGTGGAACAGCGTGGCGTCCTGGCTGCGATTGATCGCCCAGAAGAACGCGTTGCTGATGGCCTGCCCGCGCACGGTCGATGTGCCGTACGTCGGCAACAGAAATCCCGTCGCGCGGTCGTCGCCTTGAATCGGGTAGTAGATGACGGGCAGATACATCAGCGGGACACCCTTCACCTTGAGGAGCGTGTTCCGCGCCAGTGCGTAGTCGTTAAGATTCAGCACCACGCTTCCGCTGACCATCTCCCATCGCGGTGTCGGCTGCACGCAGGTCGTGAAGCCACCCCTGGTGACTTTGTATTTTCGCGCCCCGAGCTTCTCGATGAGATCGCCGTAGAAGTAGACGTCGGGGTCCTGATTGCCGAATTGTCTGCGGTCGACCTGTGTTCCGAGCGACATGATCCCTGACGCCCGGCGAAAGGTGCCGTTCTGCGTCAGCAGGTTGAATTCGACCTGTTCGGCGGAGAGGCGTCCTTCCTGGTTCGTGAACACGACGTTGCCGGTTGCCACGAGGCGGCTGTCGTCCACGTAGTACTCGACCATGTCGGCAAACAGCTTGACGCCTCCGCCCAGATCGACGTCGACGCGCTCCTCGTAGAGCCAATGTCCCCGTTCGACCTGCCGCCAGCGTGCGGACCGCGCGTTGAACGCGCCGCCGGCTCCGGGGACATTCGTTTCAGGAGCCTGTGCCGCGGGCTGTGTCGGTACGGGCTGTGGCGCTGCAGGCTGTTGCGCCGCGGCAGGACCGACGATCAGGACCGACAGGAGTAACGAGAGAAGAACACCGCGGGCCATCGAGTCACTTTTCGCATGACCCATGGGTCCGCGAATCACTGCAGGATAGCACGCTGCTCGAGCCGCGGTCGGACGGCACCGGCGAGGAACACCGAGCCGGCAACACACACGGAATCAGCCAGTTGCAGCGCGCGTTCGACGGCGCCTTCGGGATCGGGGTACGCCTGGACTTCGCGATCGGGAACCAGCGCCGTGACCTTCTCCGCCAGCTGCAATGCCGGCAACGCTCGAGGGGTCGGTGCCGCCGTCGCGATGACCTGCGACGTGACCGGCAGGATGTGCGCGAGGACATCGGCGGCGGCCTTGTCGCGCATGATGCCCACGACCAGCACCGGTCGCTCGGGATGCCACCGCTGGAGGTAGCGGGCGAGCGCTTCCGCTCCATCCGCGTTGTGTGCCGCATCGAGCAGGACGCGCTTTCCACCCTCGAGCTGAAACAGCTCCAGCCGCGCCGGCCAGTCGACCTCGGCAAAGCCGTGCTCGATCCCGTCACGCGTCACCGCCACACCGCCGGCACGTGCGGCTTCGAGCAGACGGATCGCGACGACTGCGTTCCCGATCTGATGGTCGCCGCGCAGCCCGAGCGTCAGCGGCCCGTATCGATCGTCGGCGGTCGTTACCGTGAGATGCGCACGGCCATCCCGCATCTGCGCATCGACGTGAACGCCCGCTGCCGCCTCGATGAGCGCCGCATCGCGCGCCGCCGCCGCGTTCCGCACTTGCTCGATCGCCTCGTCCGGCAGTGATCCGGTGATCACGGGGACGTGTGGCTTGATGATGCCGGCCTTCTCGAACGCAATCTGTCGCAGCGAGGACCCCAAATGCTGCTGATGGTCGAATCCGATCGTGGTGATCGCGGTGGCGGTCGGATTGATGACGTTCGTCGCGTCGAAGCGACCGCCGAGTCCGACCTCGATGACGGCAACGTCCACCCCGGCCCGACGAAACAGCTCGAATGCAACGGCCGTCGTCATCTCGAAGAAGGTCGGCAGGACCGACAGGGTCCCATCCGCGAGCAGCCGATCCACGCACGTGAAGAGGTCCGCGGTGACTGCTTCGAGGGCAGACTCTTCGACCGGCGTATGTCCGATGACGAATCGTTCCCTGAGGTCGGTGAGATGAGGCGAGGTATAGCGGGCCGCGTGCACGCCCGAGGCGACGAGCGCCGCATGCGTCAGCGCCGCGATCGAGCCTTTCCCGTTGGTGCCGGCGATGTGCAGAGAGCGGAAACGGCGTTCCGGGTGCCCGAGCGCGATGCACAGGCGCGTGATGTTGTCGAGACCGAGCTTGATGCCGAAGGTCTCGAGCGAAAAAAGCCGGTCGAGCGTGTCGCTCACGAGGTCTGCGATCGAGCGGGCTCGATCCCCTGCTAGGCGTCCGCGGTTACCGCAAGAGCGACCGCGTCGCTGTCAGTGGCCGGCGTCGCGCCCATGAAGCGCAACGCGCGCGCGATGGTCGGTTTCATCTCCCGGCGATCGACGACGAGATCGAGCATGCCGTGCTCGAGGAGGAACTCGCTGCGCTGGAATCCGTCGGGCAGTTTCTGGCGAATCGTCTGCTCGATCACGCGCGGGCCTGCAAATCCGATCAGCGCCTTCGGTTCGGCGATGTTCAAATCGCCCAGCATGGCGAAGCTGGCGGTGACGCCGCCGGTCGTGGGATCGGTCAGCACCGAGATGAACGGAAGCCGGGCGCGGTCGAGTCGCGCCAGCGCCGCCGACACCTTGGCCATCTGCATAAGCGACAGCGCCCCTTCCATCATGCGCGCGCCGCCGGAGCACGAGATGACGATGGCGGGCTGACGGCGATCGTGCGCCATCTCGATGGCTCGCGTGATCTTCTCTCCGGCAACGATGCCCATGCTGCCGCCGATGAAGGCATACTCCATCGCGGCGACGACGACGTCGAGACTTTCCAGTTTTCCGGTCGCGACGACGACCGCGTCCTTCAGGCCCGTCTCGGCTGTCGATTTGTGGAGTCGGTCGCGGTAGGGCTTCGTGTCGGTGAACTGGAGAGGATCGGTCGAGACGAGATTGGGGAAGTGTTCCGCGTAGCTGCCGTCATCGAACAGCCCCTTGAGCCGTTCGGCCGCGGTGATCCGGAAGTGGTGCGCGCACTTGGGGCAGACGTTCAGGTTTTCTTCGAGCTCCTTCTTGTAAATCAGCTGCGTGCACCCGGGACACTTCACCCACAGCCCCTCGGGGACGCGGCTGGGCTTTTCCGCGGTCGACGAGGCGATGGGCTTGCGCGTCTTCTTGAACCACGCCATTGGGGCGGTATTGCATCAAGTCAAAAGGCAAAAGTCAAAAGTCAAAAGTGAGTCAAAAGTGCCGGGAACTGGCACCTGCGGCGCGGACCTTTATGGTCCGCGATCACGTGCGCGGAACGTAGTACCTCGTCCCGCGGTGCATCGTGTTGATCTGTCGGATCAGGTCTTCGAGGCCGTCATCGCTCCCGTGCAGGTCCAGCTGTGACGTCTCGACGACGAGGAGCGGCGTGGCCGAGTAGTGAAAGAAGAAGTGATGGTATGCCTCGTTCAGCTCGCGCACGTACTTGCCGCCTGGCCGCAGACCGTTGGTCTCCTCACTGGCGCGCTCGCGGAGACGTTTGACGATGACATCGGTGGGAGCCTGGAGGTAGACGACCAGGTCAGGCGCGGCGACGTCCTTGGCCAGCAGATCGTAGAGGCGCTGGTAGATGAAGAGCTCGTTGTCGTCGAGGTTCAGATACGCGAAGATCTTGTCCTTGTCGAACAGATAATCGCAGACGGTTGCCTGCGCGAACAGATTGGTCTGCTGCAGTGCAAGCTGCTGCCGATGGCGATTCAGCAGATAGAACAGCTGCGACTGCAGCGCGGCGCCCGGACGTCCGTTGTAGAAGTCGAGGAGGAACGGGTTTTCGGTCTCCTCGAGGACGGCCGTCGCGTCGAGGCGTGCGGCCAGCCGCTCCGCGAGCGCGGTCTTCCCCACGCCGATCGGACCCTCGATCGCGATGTATTGAAAGGACATCTTGTCAATTCCCAACTCCCAACTCACTGACGTCCGAACCAACTTCCAACGCGTGTCTCGTGCGTGTGGGAGTTGGAGGTTGGTTCCAGCAAAGAGAGTTGGGAGTTATGTCGCATGCTATCATCGCGAACCGATGCAAGACCCGAGATCACAAATCTCGAAACTCAAATACCAGAACACAAAACGTCGTAGTGGTTTGGGGCTTGGGATTTGGGATTTGGGATTTGGGATTTCCGTTGTTCTGTTGTGTGCGGGCTGCAAGACGGTCCCCACGACATCCGGCCCTCCCACGGTTGCTCCTCCCGTCGTACAGAAGGTCACCTGGGAACAAAAGATTGCGTGGATGATGCGCCTCGAGGATCAGCGCCTCGTCCGCGATCCGAATCCACCACCGCCGGCGGTGCTGCGCCCAGCGACGGCGCGTGAGCCGGCGGTCGTTGCGGCGCCGGCTCCATCCGATCTGTTGCAGCTGCTCGGGGACGAGGAAGCGCGCACGAGACGACGAGCCGCGCTGGCGCTGGGTCGTGTTGGACTGGCAGAAGCGATCGAGCCGCTGACGCGTGTGCTCGCCGGCGATCAGGAAGTGGAGGTGCGCCAGATGGCGGCGTTTGCCCTCGGGCTGATCGGGGACGGCGCGGCGCGACCGGCGCTGCTGACCGCACTCAACGACCCCGAGCCGATCGTGGAGGGACGCGCGGCCGAAGCGCTTGGCAACATCGGCAACAAGGCGGATGCCGACGCCGTGAGCGGAATCGTCCGACGGCACCTCGAGGGCGATCCGTTGAGCGCCATCGATCCCGACGACCTGACCTACCCGCTGGCGCCGCCGATCGAAGCGGCGCGACTCGGGATCTACGCGCTGGTCCGGCTCGGATCCTATGAAGCTTTGGCCGCCGCCGTGCTCGACGGAAATGGACGCCCGCGGTCGCGCTGGTGGCCGATCGCCTATGCGCTCCAGCGTCTGGGCGATGCGCGCGCGGTTCCAGCGCTCACTTCTCTGGTCGACACGCCCGGGCGCTACACGGCTGCATTCGCCGTCAAGGGATTGGGCACGACGAAGGCCACGCAGGCCGGCGCGCTGCTTCGGTCGATGGTCGAACAGCGGCGGGCGCATCCGGCGGTGGTCATCGAAGCGATTCGCGCCCTCGCCACCATCCACGACACTGGTGCGACGCCGGTTCTCCTCAAGATCGTGTCGGACCCCGAGGCCGATTCCACGCTGCGCCTCGAAGCGATGACCGCGCTCGGGACGCTGGTGACCGCCCAGCAGGTCGACCTGCTGCTCGATTTGAGCTCTGACCCGGCGCCTGCGATTCGTGGTGCCGCGTTTCGCGCGCTCGCACGGGTCGATCCCGAGGCGTTCATCTCGACGCTCGCCGGCCTCGACGTCGATCGCGACTGGACCGTCCGCGCGGCGCAGGCGACGGCGCTTGGCACCCTGCCGACGGATCTTGCGGCGGCGCGCCTGACGGCGCTGCTCGACGATCGCGATCAGCGGGTGATTCCCGCGGCGGTCGCCGCGATTGCGGCTGCCAAAGTGCCAGAGGCCGATCGACTGCTGCTGCAGCGCCTGCGCGCGCCCGATTTCATGACGCGCGCGGCGGCGGCGACCGCGTTGGGGGACCTGAAAGTTCCGGCTGCCGTGCCGGCGCTCGAGGACGCTTACAAACTTGCGCTGGTCGACGAGACATACTCGGCACGAGAGGCGATTCTGGAGGCGCTCAACAAGATCAGTCCGTCTGCCGCACGACCGCTGCTCCAGGAGGCGCTCACGGATCGTGACTGGGCGCTTCGGCTCAAGGCGGCGGCGCTGCTCAAGTCACAGGGATACACCGCACCCACCGACCAGGCGATCAGACCGGCGGCACCACCGCGATCGGTCGACGATCCGGCGGTCGTGGCGCTGGGCTCCCCACAGTTTTCGCCGCACGCGTTCATCGACACGGAGAAGGGCACGATCGAAATCGAGCTCGCGATTCTCGACGCGCCGATCACGGTCAACAACTTCATGACGCTGGCGCGCAAGGGGTTCTTCAACGGCATCGCCATCCATCGGGTCGTGCCCGACTTCGTGATCCAGGACGGCGATCCGCGGGGCGACGGTGAAGGCGGTCCCGGCTACACGATTCGCGACGAGATCAACGAACGGCCGTATCTGCGCGGCACCGTCGGCATGGCGCTCGCCGGCAAGGACACCGGCGGCAGTCAGTACTTCATCACGCACTCACCGCAGCCGCACCTGGACGGGCGTTACACGGTGTTCGGATCGGTGGTGAGCGGGATGGAGGTCGTCGACAAGATTACGCAGTGGGACGTGATACAGCGGGTGCGGATCTGGGATGGGGTCACTGCGACGCAGTGACCCCGAAGTCAAGCGCGGTTATCTCTTCTTCGCCGCCTTCTTCTTCGAACCCTTGGCTGCCTTCTTCGCCATCTGAATCCCCCCCTTCGACCTGTACGGTCTGGATTGCGCGAGCGTCACGCCGCAGCAACCGGCGCACTCTGCCGCCTGGCACGTCGGCCCGGGTGTCGGCGACCTCGCTTCGTCGGCACTCCTGCGGGAGTGCAGCAACTGTGAGGATAGGAGCAAAAAAAATGGGGTGCCCTGTGTGAGCACCCCCGAAGCCTTGCTTCGAAGAACTACCGCTTCTTCGCGGCCTTCTTCTTCGCGCCCTTGGCTGCTTTCTTCGCCATTGTCTTCTCCTCAGGATTAGCGACTCAGCCTCCGACGGACCGCTTGGCCGTCACTACGGGTGGGCTGAGCCATCCACCCTCATACCAGATGTAGATTATGGGTGAGATTCGCGCGCTGTCAAGCACAAAATCGCGTGCGGTGTCAAAAATTTATGATCCACAGCGACGCTATTTCCAACTCCATTCACCATCCCGCTGTCAAGTGCGCCATGTCGACTCCCGCGGCTCGCGCCGGGATGCATCGTGACGGAGTGGAACGCATCGCCGCGCGTGCGCGCGACGCAATCTGCAGCGGATCATCCGACGGTGCAGCCGCGATCGCCGCGCGGTATTCGACGATCGCGTCGTCTCGACGCCCGCTTCGATCCAGTGTCTGTGCGAGTTGCAGGTGCGCCTGCGCGATCGCACCGTAGGGCGCGCGCGGCGCGGCGGCGATCACCGCGCGCAGCTGCTCCGTCGCGCCCGCGGAGTCGCACAGGCGATCGAGCTGGAGCGCGATGCCGAGGCGCGCGCGTGTGTCGGCGAGAGGCGCCTCGGCGACGCGTCCACCGCGCGCGGCATCGAGCAGCGATTGCCACGACCGCAGGCTCGCCGCCGTATCATGCAGATAGACGTCCTCGATCTGGGCGATGACCTCGGTGAAATGCGGATTGCGCGGGTGACGATCGCGCAACCCGCGCACCAGATCGAGGGCACGTCCCGGCTGCTTCTCGTACCACAGATAAATGAGATGCAGCTGGTAGTCGGCCTCGTCGCGCAGGAGCTGACCGCCGTTGCGGGCGCGCAGCATCTCCTGCAGTCCGGCCGTTTTGTCACCACCGGGCAGGAGCAGCAGGAAGCGAACGATCTTGGCGGCGGCCGGAGCGACATCGGCGTAATAGTGATAGAGGCCGATGCCGAACCAGGCATCCTGCAGGCCGGGCTCGAGCATCAGCGCCTGCTCGAGCGCGTCCTTGATCCGCTTGCCATCGCGCGCCGCGGCGACGCGTTCGCCGCGCAGCACCCGCCATTGCGCCCGCGCGCCGTAGGCTCCACCAAGATAGAACCACGCGTCCGCGCGCGTCGGCTCGCGCGTCGTCCACGCCTCCATCGCGGTCACGACCGATTCCGCACGCGTGCGAAAGGCGCTGTCGTGCGAGCGAGTGTATGGATCGAGCTGGATCTGCCACCACAGAGAAACGAGATCGAGGAGCTGGCAGACCTCGGTCGGCGCCGAGGCAGGGCAGGTCTGCGCCAGCA